>Ga0307374_10000713_pt1 | contig 62560 bp, 62 predicted proteins | sample OX3MG_FD_202532 | JGI IMG/M metagenome (GOLD analysis project Ga0307374, IMG submission 202532) | Soil microbial communities from Risofladan, Vaasa, Finland - OX-3 | ecosystem: Environmental > Terrestrial > Soil > Coastal area > Acid sulfate soil | place: Finland: Risofladan, Vaasa | collected... | reverse complement strand
GTCTTCCACCGGCGGGCCACGGGGACGGTCAGATCGGCGCCGTAGAGGACCGGGATCGAGCCCTCGAGCCGGCCGGCGATCTCCACCGCGCGGGCGCGGAGGTCGCCGGCCCGCTGAGCGAGGAAGGATGCCGCGGCGTCGATCTCGGTGTGCAGCCGCGGCGCGGCGCCGCTCAGCGCTGCGACCTCGGCGGCGACGGTGAACATGTAGGCAACGGCGGCCCGGGGCTGCAGGATCCCCGGCAATCCGATCACCGGCGCTCCGGCACCGCGCGCCGCCTCGACCAGCTCGCCGCCGGTGCTGACGACGATGCGCCGGGCGCCGAGTGCCTCGGCCGCGGCAAAGCAGGCGAGCGTCTCCTCGGTGTTGCCCGAGTAGCTGGAGCAGAGCACGGCCCACTCGGGCGTGGCCCAGGAGGGGAGCTCATATCCCCTGATCGTCAGCAGCGGACGGGTCAGGCGCTCGCCCAGCGCCGCCGCGGCGAGATCGCCACCGATCGCCGAACCACCCATCCCACAGATCATCAGCCCGGCCGCCTCCGCCGGGCTGAGGCGCGCCGACTCGACCCGCCAGAGGGCGTCGCGCAGGTGATCGGGGATGGCCAGAACGTCGTCGAGCATCAGCCTTGCGCCGGGACTCTTTCATCCCGGCCGACCACCGCGCCCTCGAGGACCGCGCCGGGGGCCACCTCGACGCCCGGGGCCAGGATCGAAGCGCTGATCAGGGCGCCCTCGCCCACCGTGCAGCCCTCGAGCAGGACCGAGTCGCGCACCACGGCGCCCGCCGCAACCCGGCAGCCCGCCCCGAGGACCGCGCGCGGGCCGATCCTCGCCCCCGGGTCGAGGATCGCGGCGGGGTGGAGGAAACGGCCGGGGGCCGTCGGCCTGACCCGCGTCTCGACCCGGCCCTCGAGGATGTCCCAGCTCGCCTGGAGGTAGCGGCCCGGGGTCCCGATGTCCATCCAGTAGCCATCCAGGCGCAGCGCCCGCAGGCCCTCGCCGATCAGGCGGGGGAAGACCTCGCGCTCGATCGAGACCTCCTCCCCGGGGGGGATGAGATCCAGCACCGAGCGCTCCAGCACATACATCCCGGCGTTGATCTCGCCGGGCGCCCGAGCGCCGGTCTTCTCCTCAAAGGCCGTGACCTCACCCCCGGCGTCGGTCTGGACCAGACCGTAGGCGCCGGCGTCGGTCACCGAATAGAGGCCAAGGGTTGCCTTCGCCTGGCGCTCCTCGTGCGCCCGCAGCAGGGCGCTGAGATCGAGGTCGGTGAGGACGTCGCCGTTCAGCGCCAGGAAGCGGTCCTCGAGGTCCTCGCCCAGCTCCTCGGCCGCGTAGCGAAACGCTCCCGCCGTCCCCCGCGGCTCGGGCTCCACCACGAAGCGGATGGCGAGGCCCGCCCGCTCCTCCTCTCCCGCCAGCGCCGCCCGCAGCGCGTCGGGCCGGTAGCCACAGGCGAGCACCACCTCGGTCACCCCGTGCCCGGCCAGCCACTCCACCATGTGGGCGAGGAAGGGCCGGTCGACGAGGGTCAGCGCCGGCTTGGGAGTCGTCTCCGTCAGCGGCCTCAGGCGAGTGCCTTCTCCCCCGACTAGGACTATTGCCTGCATTCGATCCTCAGAGCCTGGGTGGGCAAGCCGATCAGGGACGCAGAGAGCGCGCCGTGCCCTCCACCGGAGCGGCCGAAGGCGGCGAGAGGTGCGGCTCACCCCCGCTCTGGCGGCCGATTCCCACGTAGCGCAGGCCGGCGGCGCGCAGGGCATCGGGATCGAGGAAATTGCGTCCGTCGACGATCAGGGGGTTGCCCATCCGCCCGGCGACCTCCGTCCAGTCAAGCTCGGCGAACTCGGGCCACTCGGTCACCAGCACAGCCGCGTCGGCACCCTCCAGCGCGGCCAGCGCCGAGGTGGCGATCTCCACGCTGGGCAGCAGCTCGGAGGCCCGCTCACCTGCCACCGGGTCATAGGCGATGACCTCCGCCCCCTCCCCCTGCAGACGGGCGGCGAGGACCAGGCTGGAGGCCTCGCGCATGTCGTCGGTGTCGGGCTTGAAGGCCAGTCCGAGCAGCGCGATCCGCCTGTCCAGCAGGGGGCCGAGATGCTTCTCCAGCTTGCCCACCACGCGTCGCTTCTGCAGCTCGTTGACCTCGATCACCGCGTTCAGCAGCTGGAAGTGGTAGCCGGTGTTGCCGGCGAGCATCTTCAGCGCGCTGACATCCTTGGGAAAGCAGGAGCCGCCGTAGCCGATCCCGGCGCGCAGGAAGGAGGGGCCGATCCGCCTGTCCAGGCCCATCCCCCGGGCGACCTCGCCGACGTCGGCGCCGACCTCCTCACAGACGTTGGCGATCTCGTTGACGAAGGAGATCTTGGTCGCCAGGAAGGCGTTGGAGGCGAGCTTGATCATCTCCGCGCTGGCCACGTCGGTGTGCACGATCTCCCCCCCCAGCGGCTCGTAGAGCCCGGCCACCTCCTCCGCCGCCCACCGGTCCCCGGGGTCGGCCCCGATCACCACCCGGTCGGGGTGCATGAAGTCCTCCACCGCCGAGCCCTCCTTGAGAAACTCGGGGCAGGAGACGTAGGCCAGGTCGGAGATGTCGCGGCGGATCGAGTCCCCGGTGCCCGCGGGCACCGTGCTCTTCATGATCAGGATGTGGCCGCCGTCGGGGCGCAGCTCCTCGACCACCGAGCGGACGCGCGAGAGATCGGCGTCCCCGGAGTAGGTCGGCGGCGTGTCGACGCAGACGAAGAGGAGTTTGGCCCCATCGAGGAGCTCGTCCATCTCGGTGGTGAAGGAGAGGCGCTCGGCGTTGCGGCGCAACAGCTCGGCGAGACCGGGCTCGTGGATCGTCGTCTCGCCGCGGGAGAGCGCCTCGACCTTGGCCCCCACGATGTCGCGGGCCAGCACCCGGTGCCCGAGATCGGCGAAACAGGCCGCTGTCACCAGACCGACCCAACCGACGCCGATCACCCCGACCGGTGCCATCTCCTCGCCCATCCTCACCCCTTCCCTCGCATCGGCTTGGGGATTATCACGCTCATCGATCGTGCCATGCCGACCATCTGGTCATTGCTGAGCGTGTTCAGGAGGCTGTTGGAGATCCAGTAGGCGTCTTCCCCCCGGCGCCAGGCGACCATCCTAACCCAACCGCCGTTGGTGAAGATCTCATATTCGCGCCCATCCAGCGTCTCGCTCACGGCCGGGTTGTCGAGGATCGGCGGGTCCGACCAACCCCTGATCCCCTGCACCCCGAAGTAGGAGATCCCTTCCGTGGAGAACGTCTCGCTCATCGCCGGCTTAACTGCCGAGGCGGCCGGGGAGGAGGCGGAGGAAGGCCTCCAGGGTCTGCCGGTAGGCCGTAAGCGAGGAGATCGAGACCCACTCCTCGGGGCCGTGGTGGCCCTCCCCCACCGGACCGAACTCGACCGCCGGCACTCCGACCCGGAGGAAGGAGACCGCGTCGGAGGCGCCGTCGCGACCGACGCTCATCGGCTCCCCCTCGTGATGGGCGCTCGCCGCCTCGCTCAGGGCCCGCACCGCGAGGGAGTCGCGGTCGACAGTTGCCGGCGGCCGGGTGAAGAGCTTCGCCACCTCGGCACCGGGCAGGCCGCGCACCTCGTCCAGCACCTGGGCGGGGTCCTGATCGGGCAGGTAGCGGATGTCGACGTCGATCACGCACCGGTCGGGCACCTTGTTCAGCGCATCCCCGCCCCAGATCCTGCCGAGGTTGATCGAAGGGCGGTCAAACAGCTCGGAGCTGTGCCGGGCAAACGGTAGCGACTCGATGCTGCGGAAAACGTCGAGCGCGTTCAGCACCGCGTTGTCGCCCAACCAGGGCGTGGCTCCGTGCGCAGCGGTGCCGCTGACCTCCAGGCGCAGGGCCAGAACCCCCTTCGCCTCGACCCCGATGTGGAGGTCGGTGGGCTCGCCGGTGATCGCAAAGTCCCCGGTGAAGCCGCTGTCGACCAGGTGGTCGCTGCCCCGCTCGGCCTCCTCCTCTGACTCCTCGTCGCCGACGATCCCCAGCCGCACCCGCACCCGGTCCTGGTCGCGCATCGTCGCCGTGGTCGCCAGCATCGCCGCCAGCGCTCCCTTCATGTCGTAGGACCCGCGGCCGTAGAGGCGGTCTCCCTCGATCCGGGGGTCGAACTGTCCCGGCCTCCCGGGAACCACGTCGAGGTGCCCGTGAAGGACCACGGTCGGCGCCCCCTCGGGGCCAACTTCGGCCCGGATCACCGGCAATCCGCGCACCTCGTCGCGCCGGGCCTCGATTCCCCGCGCCTCCAGCCAGCCCTTGACGAAGCCGGCCGCCGCGCCAACCGCCTCGGGCTCGGAGGTCTCGTAGCTAATCAGCCGCTGGGCCAGGGCCAGGAGCTCCTCACTCATTCGCCGGCCCTCGCGCTTGGCTCAGTTCCGGGGAGAGGGAGATGGACGCTGGTTCGCTCCGCCCTCATTCGGCGATCGCGAGGAATGCCTCCGCCCGGGCGCGGTCCTTGCCCGCCCTTCTCTGCGCCCCGCTTCCCTCCTCGGCCTGCGCCAGGCGCAGCTCCGCCTCGGCCAGCTGCTCCTTCAGCCTCGCCGGGTCGAGGTCGGCAGGAGAGACCGCCTCCTCGACCAGCAACCGCGCCCGGTTGCCGTACACCTGCAGCCAGCCGTGCGCCTGGGCGAAGCGAACGGTCTCCGAATCGGATACCTGCAGGCGCAGCTCGGCCGGGCGAAGCGCCGCCAGCAGGGGAACGTGGTTGGCGAGGATGCCGATCTCCCCCACCTCGGTGCGGGTCGAGACCTGGCGCACCTCGCCGCTGTAGACCTCCCCCTCGGGGGTCAGGACCTCGACCTCCAGCTTGTTCTCAGACACGGCAACCACCTCGCCCGGGTCCGGCCCCGATCAATTGAGACATTCTTCCTCGCCCTCGCCCGACCTGGCCTAGGCCTTGGCCGGCGCCGCGCCCTCGGCCACCTGGTCGATCGAGCCCTTCATGTAGAAGGCGCCCTCGGGCAGATCGTCGTGGACGCCGTCGAGGATCTCGCGGAAGCCGCGCACCGTCTCGCTCACCGGCACGTACTCGCCGCCGCGGCCGGTGAACTGCTCGGCGACGAAGAACGGCTGGGAGAGAAAGCGCTCGATCTTGCGGGCCCGCGAGACCGTCTGCTTGTCCTCATCGGAGAGCTCATCGATGCCGAGGATGGCGATGATGTCCTGCAGCTCCTTGTAGCGCTGCAGGACCTCCTGTACCTCGGTCGCGGTGCGGTAGTGCTCCTCGCCGAGGATATCCTGCTTGAGGATCGTCGAACTGGAGTCCAGCGGATCGACCGCCGGGTAGATGCCTTTCTCCGAGATCGAGCGCGACAGCGCGGTGGTCGCGTTGAGATGGGCAAACACCGATGCCGGGGCGGGGTCGGTGAAGTCATCGGCGGGCACGTAGACCGCCTGGATCGAGGTGACCGAGCCGCGCTCGGTCGAGGTGATCCGCTCCTGCAGTTCGCCCATCTCCGTCTCCAGGGTCGGCTGGTAGCCGACGGCGGAGGGCATCCGCCCGAGCAGCGCCGAGACCTCCGAGCCCGCCTGGACGAAGCGAAAGATGTTGTCGATGAACAGCAGCACGTCCTGGCCGCCCTGCTCGCGGAAGTATTCGGCCATCGTCAGACCGGAGAGGGCGACCCGCAGGCGGGCGCCGGGCGGCTCGTTCATCTGGCCGAAGACGAGCATCGTTTTGTCGATCACCCCCGACTCTTTCATCTCCAGCCAGAGGTCGTTCCCCTCGCGCGAGCGCTCACCCACCCCGCAGAAGGCCGACAGCCCCTCGTGCTCCTCGGCGATGTTTCGGATCAGCTCCTGGATCAGGACCGTCTTGCCCACCCCGGCGCCGCCGAAGAGGCCGACCTTGCCGCCCTTGGCGTAGGGCGCCAGCAGGTCGATCACCTTGATCCCCGTCTCCAGGATCTCCTGGGTCGGGGTGAGATCTGAGGCCGCGGGAGCCGAGCGGTGAATCGGCCAGCGCTCGCCGGCGATCACCGGCTCGCCCTGATCGATCGGCTCGCCCAGCAGATTGAAGATCCTGCCCAGGGTCTGATCGCCGACCGGGACGGTGATCGGGCCGCCGGTGTCGATGACCCGGTCGCCGCGCTGCAGGCCGTCGGTGGCGTCCATCGCCACGGTGCGCACCCGGTTGTCGCCGAGGTGCTGCTGCACCTCGCAGACCAGTTCGGTCGCCTCGCGGTCCTCGTCGCCGGCCATCTCGATCTTCACCGCCGAGTAGATCCCCGGCAGCTGGTCGGGAAAGACGGCGTCGACGACGACGCCGGTGACCTGCTCGACCCTGCCGACGTTCGTTCCCTTGTTTTCCTTCGCATTGCTCTCAGCCATTGGTTCCTTTTCTGGGTTCTGGGTCTAACCGAGCGCCTCCGCGCCGGCGACCACCTCCAAGATCTCCTGTGTGATCTCCGCCTGCCTCGCCCGGTTCATCTCCAGGGTGAGGTCATCCATCATCGTTTCCGCGTTCTCCGCCGCGTTGCGCATTGCGGTCATCCGCGCGCCGAGCTCCGAGGCGGCGGACTCCAGCAGGGCTCGGTAGACGGAGATGTTCACGTACTCGGGGATCAGCTTGGCCAGCAGCTCCTCGGCGTCTGGCTCATAAACCCACAGCGCCCTGCTGTGGGCCTTCTCGATCTCCGTCTCCTCGGCCTCCTCTTCCTCCTCCTCGACCCCCTCGCCGATCACGTCGGCCTGCTGCAGCGGCAGCAGGGTCTGGCGCCAGACGTGCTGGGTCAGCGGCGAGACGTAGCGGTTGTAGACCAGCTCGACCCGGTCGAGCTCCTGATCGACATAGCGCGCGGTCAGCTGCTCGCCGATCTCACGCGCGTTGGCAAAGGCGGGCCGATCGGTGAAGCCGGTGTAGGAGGAGGAGACCTCCTCCTTGCGGAAGTTAAGGGCCGAGACGCCCTTGCGCCCGATGACCGAGAAGGCGGCCTCGGCCCCCCGCTCTCCCACCTCGCCCTTTAACCGCAGTCCGTCGCGGATCACGTTGGTGTTGAAGGCCCCGGCCAGGCCCCGGTCGCCGGTGACCAAGACGATGCCCACCCGCCTTATCTCCTCCCGCTCGACCAGCACCGGCACCCGCGGGATCCCCCCCGCCTGCTCGGCGGCGCGGCGGGTCAGCTTGCGCATCCCCCGCGCGTAGGGGCGCAGGGCGGCGATCCGCTGCTCCGCCCGCCGCAGCCGCGCTGCGGCGACCATCTCCATCGCCCGCGTGATCTTGTTGATGTTCTTGATCGACGCGATGCGATTCTTGACTTCCTTCTGGGTCGCCATCAGGGGCTAGGCCGGAGCCGCCTCCTTCGCATCCTCGATCGCGGCGGCCGGGGCCGCCTGGGCCCGCGTCGCCTCCGAGCGCACCCGGTCAGACTCCCCCTGCTCCAGCGGGTCGCCGTGGGCGTCGAAGTCGGGGCCGAAGTCATCGACGAAGCCGGCGATCGCCTTGCCCAGCTCGGCCTCGTCCTCCTCGGTGAGCAGCCCTGTCTGCTCAATCCGAGCCAGCAGCTCCGCGCTCTCGCTGTGCAAATGGGTCCGCAGGTCGGCGAGGAACTCGCCCACCCGCTCGGTCTTCACCCGGTCGAGGAAGCCGCCGGTGCCGGAGTAGATCGCGGCCACCTGGTCGGCGACCCCCAGTGGCTCGCGCTCCTTTTGCTTCAACAGCTCGACCAGGCGCTCGCCCCGGGCCAGCGCTTTCTGGGTCTCGGGGTCGAGCTCGGAGCCGAACTGGGCGAAGGCCTCCAGGTCGCGGTACTGGGAGAGGTCCAGGCGCAGTTTGCCGGCGACCTTCTTCATCGCCTTGGTCTGCGCGTTGCCCCCCACCCGGGAAACCGAGATGCCGACGTTGATCGCCGGCCGCACGCCGGAGAAGAAGAGGTCGGACTCCAGGAAGATCTGGCCGTCGGTGATCGAGATCACGTTGGTCGGGATGTAGGCGGAGACATCGCTGGCCTGGGTCTCGATGATCGGCAGCGCGGTGAGCGAGCCGCCGCCCAGCTCGTCGTTCAGCTTCACCGCCCGCTCCAGCAGCCGCGAGTGCAGGTAGAAGACGTCGCCCGGGTAGGCCTCGCGGCCGGGCGGGCGGCGCAGCAGCAGCGACATCTGACGGTAGGCGTAGGCGTGTTTGGTCAGGTCGTCGTAGACGCAGAGCGCCGCCTTGCCGTTGTAGAGGAAATGCTCGCCCATCGCGCAGCCGGCGTAGGGAGCGATGTACTTGATCGGCGCCGCCTCATCGGCGGGCGCGGCGACGATGATCGTGTTCTCCATCGCCCCGTTCTCCTCCAGCACCTCCTTCAGCTGCACGACGGTCGACATCCGCTGGCCGATCGCCACGTAGATGCAGATCAGGTCCTTGTCGCGGTTGTTGATGATCGTGTCGATCGCGATCGCCGTCTTGCCGGTCTGGCGGTCGCCGATGATCAGCTCTCGCTGGCCGCGGCCGATCGGGATCATCCCGTCGATCGCCATCAGCCCGGTCTGGACCGGCTCGGTGACCGGCTGGCGCTGGACCACGCCGGGGGCTTTGAACTCAGCCGGTCGGGTCTCTGTGGTGCCCAGATCGCCGCGGTCATCGAGCGGCCGGCCGAGCGGGTCGACCAGCCGCCCGAGCAGCTGCTCACCGACGGGAATCCGCAGCAGGTGAGCGGTCCGCTTCACCGTGTCGCCCTCCACGACCCTCTCCCACTCGCCGAACAGCACGGCACCGACGTTGTCGGCCTCCAGGTTCAGCGCCAGGCCCGTGACTCCGTGGGGCAGCTCGAGCATCTCCAGCGCCATGCAGTTGTCGAGGCCGTGGATGCGGGCGATGCCGTCGGCGACGGAGAGGACCGTGCCGACCTCTGAGAGGTCGGCGGAATCCGTCTCCAGGCCCTCGATCCGCTGCCGCAGGATGCTTGCGATCTCGTCCGGCTTGATCTCCATCGGTGTGCTCTCTGCCTCCTTATGCCGCCGCGGCGACGCTCTTTCTAAGTTTCTCCAGGCGAGCGCGGATGCTCGCGTCGAGGACCATGTTGCCGACCTGCAGGACGACACCGCCGAGGATCCCCTCGTCGACCCGGCTGGCCAGATCGACCTGCTGACCGGTCTGGCGCCCGATCTCCTCGCCGATCCTTCCCACCACCGCCGGGTCCAGCTCGACCGCGCTGGTCACGGTCACCTCGATCCGCCGGTTCTCCTGCTTCCACAGCACCTCAAAGCGGCGCCGGATGCGGAAGATATCTGGCATCCGGTGCTTCTCGATCAGCAGCTCGGCGAAGTTGACCAGGGCAGAGTCCGCGCCGCTGACGGCCCGCCTCAGCCCCTCGACCTTCTCGCTGGAGGAGAAGTAAGGGCTGAAGAAGAAGACCTGCAGGTCCCGGTCGGCGTCGAGCGCGTCGGCGAAGGCGGCCAGCTCGTCGCGGATCAGGTCCAGCTTTCCCCCCTCCCTGGCGACCTCGAAGAGCGCCTCTGCATATACCCGCGCGGGGTCGGGCATCGGCTAGTTCTCCGACCCCGAAAGCGCCGAGAAGTCGACCTCATTCAGCGCATCCTCGACCAGGCGCCTCTGGTCATCGGCGCTCAGCGACTTGCGCGTCACCTTCTCGGTCGCCAGCACGGTGAGCTCGGCGACCTCCTTTCGAATCTGCCCGAGAGAGCGCCGGGTCTCGGCTTCGATGTCGCGCTTGGCCGCCGCCACCAGCTCCTCCCGCCGCTCCTTCCCGGCCACGGTCGCCTCGGCGGTCGCCGTCTCCGCCGCCTTGCGGGCGCGGAGCATGATCTCGTCCGCCTGCTCGCGCGCCTCGGCCAGCCGGCCGCGGTACTCGGTGAGCAACTCGTCGGCCTCCTGGCGCTGGCGCTCGGCGGTCTCGATCGAGTCGCTGATCGTCTTCGCCCGCCGGTCGAGCGCCTCCTGGATTTTGGGGAAGGCCACCTTGCTCAGCACCCACATCGTGAAGAGGAAAAGGACCAGGGTCCAGATCATCAGGCCCAGGCCGGGCGAGACGAGGAAGTTGCCACTGCTGCTGGCGCCGAGCGGCACCGCGGCGATGTAGCCGTTGGGCGCCATGCCCCTAGGCACCCCGGGTTTCGCCGCTGCCGCGCTGAGGCAGAACCGGATATGGACGTTCGCCGCGCATCGGCCTAGAGGAAGAAGGCGATCAGGCCGAAGATGAAGGTGTAGAAGGCGACCGCCTCGGTCAGGGCGAAGCCCAGCCAGCGGATGCTCTGGAGCTCGTCTTTCATCTCCGGCTGGCGGGCGACCGACTCGATCTCCTTGCCGAAGATGAAGCCGATGCCGATGCCGGCGCCGATCGAGCCGAGGCCGGCGCCGACGCCGAGGGCGATCGCCTTGCCGGCTTTTTCCACGCCTTCATTTGAGATCGCGGCGACGACGGGGGACAGATCCATGGAAAGAGTGCTCCTTTTCTAGTGGCTGGCGGAGGTCGCTCCGCCGAGGTAGATGGCGGTGAGGGTGGAGAAGATAAATGCCTGCAGCGTTGCGATCAGCCCGACCTCGAGTACGAAAAAGAAGAAGGCGAGCGGAAAGGTGAGGGCGCCGAGCGCGGCGATGCCCAGCAGGACCGCCAGCCCGCCGCCCATGAAGAGCAGCAGCAGGTGGCCGGCGAGGATGTTGGCGAACAGACGCACGGAGAGCGAGATCAGGCGGGCGAAGTGAGAGATCGCCTCGATCACGAAGATGAAGGCCTTGCCGATCGGGTTCATCTCCTCCAGGCCGGGAGGGAGCCAGCTCTTGAAGTAGGGAACGAGGCCCTTGGAGCGGATCCCTTCGAAGTGGTAGGAGAGCCAGACCACCAGCGTCAGCACCAGCGGGATCGAGAGGTTGGCGGTCGCCGCGTAGATCGCAAAGGCCGGGATCTGGAGACCGAAGACCGTGATCTCGTGCTCGGTGTTGGTCGGCAACGGCAGGAAGCCGAGCATGTTCGAGAACCAGATCCAAAAGAAGAGCGCGGCGAGGAAGGGGAACCAGCGGGCGGCCATCGCCGGGTCGAGATTGCCACCGGTGATGTTGTTCTTGGTCAGCTCGTAGGAGACCTCGACCGCGGTCTGCACCCGGTTGGGCTTCTGCTGCATCCGGCGTGAGATCCAGACCATGGTGAGGATCGTGAGGAAGCTGGCCAGGACCAGGTAGAGGACCGCCTTGTCGATGCTCAGGTCGATGCCCGCCAGGTGGATCGAGACCCAGGGTTCGAGCTTGAACTCGTTCTGCGGCTGGAACGCTTCGTTTTTGCCGGCGTTGCCGAAGATCAGCAGCAGCAGGATCGCCGCGGCGAGGTAGACGCTCACCCCGATCAGGACTTTGGTCCGGGTCTTCATCGCGCTCCCTGGCCCTCGGGCTCGAAGATGTGGGCCAACCCCTGGGCGGCGAAGGAGATCGTGAACAGGATCGCGACCATCACCGCGGCGGCGAGGCCCGCCCTTCTTTCCGCCAGGCCGACGAGCAGCACCGCGGTGGCCATCAGCCAGACGCGGCCGAGGGTGCTCACCGCGATCACACCCATCGCCCGCTGCCGGTTGCCACCGGCCAGCTCCGAGGCGGCGCGACGTACGGCGAGCATCTGGACGGCGCGCTGGACGAGCCAGACGACGGCGGCGACGGCGTAGCCGGGCAGCGGGAATCCGCCTATGGCGAAAACAACCAGCCCGGCGGCCAGCACCACGAGGTCGACGTACTTGGGAGGAGACATAAAATCCGCCCGGCTCAAGCCGAGCGGGCGGATGGGCGACTATATCCCAAAGAGGCCCGGAACCGCGTTGCAAAGCCAGTTCGTGAGCCTTGACACTACCCCCCGGGGGGCTCCAGTTCGATCGCTTCGAACTCGCCGGTTTCCGGATTGAGGCGACCGCGACGCAGCTTGAGGATCTCCAGCACGTAGACCAGGTAGACGCTGAAGGCCAGGGCGATCAGGCCGCAGACGATCAGCACCGCGGTCCACAGCAGGTTGAAGCGGCCGTGGTGATTGCTGTAGGGGACGAAGCGCAGGGCCAGGGCGAGGCCGGCGAGGACCAGCGTCCAGCCGTAGAGGTAGGCGATCGTGCGCCGCTGGGAGAAGCCGATGTTGGCCATCCGGTGGTGGAAGTGCCAGCTGTCGGCCTGGTAGATCGGCTGGCGATATTTGAGCCGCTTGGCGACGACGAAGCCGGTGTCGAGGATCGGCACCGCAAGGACCACCAGGGGGAAGGCCAGGGCGATCACCGCGTTGGTCTTCAGCGCTCCCTGGACCGACGCCGTGGCGAGGAGGAAACCGAGCAGGTTGGAACCGGTGTCGCCCATGAAGCTGGAGGCGGGCGGGAAACCGTGGCGCAGGAAGCCCAGGGCGGCGCCGGCGGTCAGCGCCGCCAGCACTCCGGCCGCGTTGCGTTCCAGCGAGAGGGCGATCGCCGCGAGGGCCACGGCGGCGATCGCGCAGACCCCCGCCGCCAACCCGTCGACGCCGTCGATGAAGTTGATGATGTTGACCACGGCGACGATCCCCAGCACGGTCAGGGGGTAGGCCAACCAACCGAGCTGGAAGCCGCCGAGGAAAGGCATGGTGAGGTCGGTGACCAAAACGCCACCGATCACCGGGATCAGCGAAGCGGCGGTCTGGCCCAGCAGCTTGGCCAGCGCCCCCAGACCGCGGACATCGTCGATCACCCCCACCGCGGCGATCGCCACCGCCCCGAGCAGGATCGCCCGGCTCTCGCCATCGTGGGGCAGCCAGATCCAGCCGGCCACCTCCACCCCGGCGAGGATCGCCAGGCCCGAGAGCCGCGGCATCGGCCGATCGTGCAGCCCCCGTTCCTTCGGTTGGTCGATCGCCCCAACCCGGTGGGCGAGCTTCTCGGCGTAGGGGACGAGCAGCCAGGCGATCGCGGCGGCTGCGAGAAAAGCGAGGACAGCGTCTGATACTGAGGCCATATCGCGGCGCCCGGGACGGGTGCGGACGCGCTCAGGCTACTTGACGGTTTCGACGGCCCCGAGCACACCGTCGATCAGCGGCGAGGAGTCGCGCGGACACAGCACGCCGATCGGGGACTCGCGCTTTGCCAGCGGCAGTTCGGCCGGATCGGCGAGGACCCGCAGGCGCCCTTCGGCGATCAGCGCCTCGTCGACCCCGCCCATGCGACCGGCGAAGGTGGTGAAGACCGGCGTCCCCAGCGCGACCGCCTCGCGGTTCATCGTGCCGCCGGCACTGACCACCAGGTCGGCGAAGGCGATCAGGCTCTGGGCGTCGATCGCGCGCTCGGGGACGATCAGGTTCTGGGCGCCCATCGCGCGCAGGGCGACAGCCTGGGGCTCGGTGCGGGGGATGACCAGCGCCTGGACCCCGCCCTCGCCGGCGAGGCGACGAATCACCCGCTGATAGAGATCGTTGCGGGCGTGGTACTCGGAGGTCTCCGGCGGCGGGCGGACGACAACCAGGACCTTCTCGCGGTCCAGCCCGAGCTCCGCGAGCACCGCGGGGTCGGGCTCAAATCCGGCCAGGTAGTACTCCTCCTTCAGGCCCGGGAAACGGACCAGCTTGCTCTCCCTTGCTCCGGCGCGCCGCAACCGCCGGAGTGGGATCGAGTCCGGGACGAGGACCCGGCGGGCGAGCCTGAAGCTGATCTGGCGCTGGATTCCGGCGAACTCGTAGTCCTGCATCTGGGCGGAGGGAATGCCCCATAGGCGGGAGACGAGGGCCAGATCAACCGAACCGTGGGCCAGCGCCAGGTTCGGCCGCCGCTCCCAGACGAGTCGGCTCAGCCGCCGCGAGCGCGCCGCCAATGCCGCCGCCTTGCCCAGCCTCGAGGCACCCCCGTGGCTGCCCACCGCGGTGTAGGGAATCCCCAGCCGCTCGAGGATCCCCAGCGTCTGCCCGTACTCCCGCGCGGTGACGAAGACCTCGTGCCCCCGCTCCTCCAGCCCCTCGATCACCGGCGCCAGCACCAGCGGGTGGGCCGCGGCGGTGCAATCAACCCAAACCCTCATGCAAGCGCGCCTCCTCCCCCTCGCGCCCGGCGGCGGCGCCTAGACGACACAGCGGCGCCACTCGCACGGTCCCAGATTTCGCTGCAGCCTAATTTGGCGACCCCGACCGGCTAGACCGTGGCCGGGACGGAAAGCTGGGGGTAGAGCGGGAAGCGGTCCGTCAGGGCGCGGGTCCGCTCGGCGAGCTCATCCCGGCGGGAGTCGAAGTCGGGGGAGAGGGTGGCGCAGATCACGTCGGCGATCTCGGCCATCTCAGCCTCCCCCAGGCCCCGGGTGGTGAGGGCCGGCGTGCCGATCCGCAGGCCGGAGGGGTTCATCGGCGGGCGCGGGTCGAAGGGGATCGCGTTGCGGTTGACGGTGATCCCGACCCGCTCGAGGCGCTCCTCGGCGCTCTGACCGTCGAGGCCGGTGGGGGTCAGATCGACGAGCACCAGGTGGACGTCGGTGCCACCGGTGAGGACCCCGAGGCCCCCGGCCTGCAGGCCCTCGGCCAGGGCCCTGGCATTGGCGATCGTCTGGCGCTGGCGGGCGCGAAATGGCTCGCTTGCGGCGATCCGCAGGGCCACCGCCTTGGCGGCGATGGTGTGCATCAGGGGACCGCCCTGCTGGCCCGGGAAGACCGCCTTGTCGACCGCCTTGGCGTGCTCGGCGCGAGCGAGGATCATGCCGCTGCGCGGGCCGGCGAGGGTCTTGTGGATCGTCGTCGTGACGACGTCGGCGTGCTCCACCGGGTTGGGGTGCTCGCCGGCGGCAACCAGGCCGGCGAAGTGGGCCATGTCGACCATCAGCCTGGCGCCGACCGCGTCGGCGATCGCCCTGAAGGCGGCGAAATCGAGCTGGCGCGAATAGGCCGACCAGCCGGCGATGATCAGCTTCGGTCGGTGCTGGTGGGCGAGCCGCTCGACCTCCTCCATGTCGACCCGCAGATCCTCGCGCCGCACGTGGTAGGCGATCGGCTCATACAGCTTGCCGGAGACATTCAGCTTCATCCCGTGGCTCAGATGGCCGCCATGGTCGAGGGCCATGCCGAGGAACTTGTCCCCGGGCTCGATCAGCGCCATGTAGGCGGCGTTGTTGGCCTGGGCGCCGGAATGGGGCTGGACGTTTGCGTGATCGGCGCCAAACAGCTCGCGGGCGCGATCGATCGCCAGTCGCTCGGCGACGTCGACCTCCTCGCAACCAGCGTAGTAGCGATTGCCGGGGTAACCCTCCGCGTACTTGTTGGTCAAGACCGAGCCGACCGCTTCCAGAACGGCCTGGGGCACGAAGTTCTCCGAGGCGATCATCTCCAGCGTCCCCTGCTGGCGCCCCAGCTCTGCCTCCAGCACCGCAGCGATCGCCGGATCGACCTCGGCCAAGGGAGCGCTCTGGATGTTCTCAGGCAACTCGCTCACGCTGCGAGCGACCATACCAACGCCCGCCTACGGATCGCCCAGGCCCGCCAGCGCCGCGCTGAGGTCTCCGGCCGAGACGGCCCCCTGGCGGAGAATCCGCCAGCCGCCGTCGATCTCGATCTCGCTCAGATCGACGACGGTCGAGGGGAGGCCGGTGAGAGTGCCGCCGTCGATCGCCAGGTCGACCCCCGCCAGGACCTCGGGCGCGACCTCCTCCCAAGAGCCCGGCGCCCGCCCGCCGCTGCGGTTGGCCGAGGTCTGAAAGAGCGGGCACATCGCACCGGCCAGCGGGCCGCCGATCAGGCGGATGCCCAGGCGAGCGGAATCCTCGCCGCAGGCCAGGGGGTAGCGGCGCTGCGGATTGGCGAGGACGAGGGTCACGGGGCCCGGCAGGAGGGCGCCCGCCGCCCGGCGGGTGCGAGGGCCGAGGCCCCCGAGGAGCTCCCGCAGGGCGAGGGGTGAGAAGTACATGACGGCGGAGGGTTTGCCATCGTCGCGGCCCTTGATCGCATGGATCCGGGCGATCGCCGCCCGATCGAGCGGATCGCAGGCCAGGCCGTAGAGGCCGTCGGCGGGAAAGACGGCGACGCCGCCTCCCACCACGCAGCGCTCAAGGCCCGAGCGCGCCGCCGCCTCGCCGTCTCGCTTAAGCGAGAGGACCTCGGTCAACGCTTGGCCCAAAGGACCCGCTCGATCCCGGCCAAATCGCGGCGGGCCTTGACCGCGGTGAACCCGGCGCCGCGCAGCAGATCGCTGACCGCGGCGGCCTGCCCCGCGCCGACCTCCAGGGCAAGCTCCCCGCCCAGAGCGCCGCTGCTGGCCGCCGGATCGTGAGGGGAGCCGGGATCACCCGCAGCTGCGGGCACCAGCAGGGCCCGGATCGCGTCGAGGCCATCGGGGCCGGCGAGCAGGGCCTCCCTCGGCTCCCACTCGGTCACCTCGGGCGCCAGCGAGGGCCAGTCTCGCTCGGCGACGTAGGGCAGGTTGGCGACGGTCAGCTCGAAGGCCTCACCCGCGGGGAGCGACCCCTCGAGGAAGCGCACCCGTCCCCCCAGCCCGAGTCGCTCGGCGTTGGCCCGAGCCAGGGCCAGGGCGGAGAGCGAGGTGTCGGTCGCGGTCACCTCGCAGGAGGGCAGCTCGGCGGCGATCGCCAGGGCGATTGCTCCCGAACCGGTGCCCACATCGAGCAGCGAGGACGGCGCGCGCTGGAGCGCAACCTCGACCAAGAGCTCGGTCTCGGGGCGGGGGATCAGCGCCCGCCGGTCGACCGCCAGCTCGATTCCGCGGAACCCTTTGCGCCCGAGGATGTAGGCGACCGGCTCGCGCCGCAACCGCCGGCGCACCATCTGGCCAAAGCGCCGCCCAGCACCGGCCGACACCGCGGCGGCGGGATCGGCGGCGAGCCGCGCCCGCTCCCACCCGGTGGACTCGGCGAGAAGCACTTCGGCGTCCAGGCGCGGGCCCTCCACCCCCGCGGCGCCCAGGGCATCGGTGGCCGCCTCGATTGCCTGGCGCACGCTGCCCGCACTGGTGGTTGGGGCCACCCCCATCAGGCGGGCGTCGCCGCGGCCTGCAACCTCTGCCTCTTCTCCTCCGCTTCCAGGGCCTCGGTGAACTCGGTCAGCTCGCCGCCCAGCACGCCGTCGAGGTTGTGCGAGGTGTGCTTGATCCGGTGGTCGGTCACCCGGCCCTGGGGGAAGTTGTAGGTCCGGACCTTCTCCGAGCGCTCACCGCTACCGACCTGCGCTTTGCGCTCGGAGGCGATCTTTGCCTGCTGCTCGGCGAGCTCTCGCTCATACAGCCTGGCCCGCAGCACCCGCATCGCCCGATCCTTGTTCTGCAGCTGGGACTTCTCATCCTGCATCGAAACGACGATCCCGGTGGGCCGGTGGGTGATCCGCACGGCCGAGTCGGTGGTGTTGACCGACTGCCCTCCCGGTCCCGAGGATCGGTAGACGTCGATCTGCAGGTCGCCCGGGTCGACCTGGACCTCGACCTCCTCGGCCTCCGGCAGCACCGCGACGGTCGCCGTCGAGGTGTGAATGCGGCCCTGGGACTCGGTCTCCGGCACGCGCTGCACCCGGTGCGTCCCGCCCTCGTACTTGAAGATCGAGTAGGCCCCATCGCCCTTCACCGCGAAGGTGACCTCCTTGAACCCTCCCACCTCGGCCACCGACTGGGAGAGCGCCTCGGTCAGGAACCCCCGCTCTTCCGCATAGCGGGTCAGCATCTTGAACAGATCGCCGGCGAAGAGCGCCGCCTCGTCTCCCCCGGTCCCGGCCCTGATCTCGACGATCACGTTCTTGGAGTCGTTGGGGTCCCTCTCCACCATCGCCAGCCGGATCTCGTCTTCCAGCTCCCCCAGGCGCTCGGGCGCCTCCTCGGCCACCTTGCGCAGCTCGGAGTCCTCTCCCTCCTCCAACAGCTCCCGCGCTCCCTCCAGGTCATCCAAGAGCTTGCGGTACTCAAGGGCCAGTCGGTGCGCCATCCCCAGCTCGCGATACTCGCGCCCCACCTCGGCGTAGCGCTCCCGATCGGCGATCACCGCGGGGTCGGCCATCTGAGCCTCGAGCTCGGCGAACCTCGCCTCGAGCTGATCGACCAGCTGCTCGATCACGCGACTATCTCGATCTGGGGCTCCGCGGCGTCGATGGGCGACTCTCGCGCCAGCACGGCCTGCAGGGAGGTGATCGCCACCGCGAGCTGCTCCTCGTCGGGCTCGCGCGTGGTCAGGTTCTGCAGCATCAGCCCCGGCCACATGATGCCCCGCACCCAGCGCTTGCGCCGGTTCTTGCCCGCCCACTTGATCACCTCGTAGGAGAGCCCGGCGATCACCGGGATGCCGAGGATACGCGAGGCGAGGAGCCAGTACCAGGCGGGCAGCCCGAGCGGGGCGAAGACGAAGATCGCCAGAATCATCACCACCAGGAGGAAGCTGGTCCCGCAGCGCGGGTGCAGGCGCGAGTAGAGCCTGGCCCGCGCCGGCGTCAGCTCGTCTTGCGCCTCATAGCAGGAGATCGTCTTGTGCTCGGCGCCGTGGTACTCGAATACCCGTCGCAGATCCTTCATCCGGCTGATCGCGGCGATGTAGCCGATGAAGAGCGCGGTCCGCAGCAGCCCCTCGGTCAGCCAGAAGAGAAGGGGAGAGCCGAGCTGGCCCTTGATCAGGCTGGTCAGGCCGACCGGGACGACGAAGAAGAGCCCGATCGCCAGCAGCAGGGAGAGGGCGATCGTCACTCCCCAAAGCCAGCCCCCGATTTCCTCCGGCTCGCCCTCCTCTTCCTCGGGGAGTTGGGCGTTGGCCGAGATCGCCAGCGCCCGGAATCCGATCTTCATCGACTCGCCCAGGGCGACCACGCCGCGGAGCACCGGCAACCGCCAGGCGCGGCTGCGCTTTGCCCAGGGGAGGAGCGCCTCGGAGCGGACCTCGACCTCGCCGTCGGGGCGGCGCACCGCCACCGCCCAGGTGGAGACGCCGCGCATCATCACCCCCTCCAGCACCGCTTGGCCCCCGACCGGCGCGTCTCGCTTGGAGACCAGGGCGCCGTCGGGCATCCGCAATGGATCTCCCCGTTGGGGGGAGGCCGGCGCCTCGGGCGAGTCCAGCTGCGGGGCGCTCACCGCTCGCACTCCGAGCGCTGGGGAGGGGCCGGAGATCGACGCGGCGCGCGCTCCGCGCTCACGGATTACTTCCTGGCCCTGGCGTGCTTTGCCGCGCGGCGCTGGAAGCGCTCGACCCGACCACCGGTGTCGACCAGCTTCTGCTTGCCGGTGTAGAACGGGTGACACTCGGAGCAGAGCTCGACGTGGAGGTCCGATTTGGTCGAGCGGGTGTAGAACTGGTTGCCGCAGGAGCAGTGGACGTTGGCCAGCGTGTACTCGGGGTGAATTCCTGTCTTCATCGTCTCCCCAGTCTAGAGAAGTGGGTGTGCGCTGCCGATACAAGCCAGGTGAAGACGACCGCAGGCAGAGCGCGCCGCGAGCGGCCCATCCGCGCGATCCTCGCCTGCGTGCTCTTCGGCGTCGGCGCCGCGGTGACCCTGCACGACTGGTTCGGGCTCGGGGGGAGGGGGCTGAACTACACGGCGGAAGGCCCGGCCTATGACCTGGTGGTGATCGCCGCCGGCCTCGCCTGCTTGCTGCGGGCGGCTGGGACTGAGCGCGAGCGCGGCGCCTGGCTGGCGATCGGCGCGGCGGTCCTCCTCTGGGGCGCCTCGGAGGTCTACTGGACCGCCTTCATCCTCAACAATCCCAATCCGCCCTACCCCTCCCCGGCCGACGTCGGCTACCTCGCCTTCTACCCCCTGGCCGCGCTGGGACTCGCCCTGCTGGTTCGCGCCCGGGCGAGCGAACTCGATTGGCGGCTGGGGATGGACGGCGCGATCGCCGCCCTCGGGACGGCGGCGCTGGGGGCGGCCTTCGTCTTTGACTTCGTCGCCAACCGGACCAGCGGCAGCCCGATCCAGGTGGCAACGACCCTGGCCTACCCGCTCGGTGACCTGATCCTGTTCTCCCTCGTCGTCGGAGCGGTCGCCCTGACCCGCTGGCACCCCGGCCGCACCTGGTCGCTTCTGCTCGCCGGCCTCGCCGCTCTGGTGGTCGCCGACGTGGCCTTCACCCTGGGGGAAAACGGGGCGCTGCCCGGCGGCGTTTGGACAGATCCGATCTACCTGATCGCCGCCGTTTGCCTTGGGGCGGGGGCCTGGCAGCCGCGGGCGGACACGATCGCCCCGACCGCGCGCTTTGACGCCTGGCGCGAGCTGATGGTGCCGGCCCTCTTCGCCGCGGTGATGATCGGCCTCTTCGCGATGCAGTACTTCACCGCCGCCAGCGCCCTCTCCACCGTTCTCTGGGCAGCGACGATGGTCGCCGTGATCGTCCGGCTGGCGATCAGCGTGCGGGAGAACAAGGCGCTGCTGGAGCAGGTGCGCACCGACGGGCTGACCGGACTCGGCAACCGCGGCGGGCTGGGGGTCGACCTCGCGGCCCTTTGCGCCAAGGCCACGGCGCAGGAGCCGATCACCCTGCTGATCTTCGACCTCAATGGCTTCAAGCGCTTCAACGACAACTTCGGCCATCCGGCCGGCGACAAAGTGCTGTCCCACCTGGGGGAGAAGCTGCGTGGGGCGCTCGGCACCGACGGCGCCGCCTACCGGATCGGCGGCGATGAGTTCTGCGTGCTGCTGACCTGCGATGAGGGTCGACTCGACCGGGCAAAGAGTGCGGCGGCAGGTGCCCTCAGCGCGAGCGGGCGGGGCTACAAGGTCACCGCCGCCTGGGGCGCGGCGGCGATTCCCCTGGAAGCCAGCGAGCCCTCCCAGGCGCTGGAGCTCGCCGACGTGCGGATGTATGCGCAGAAGGAGTCACGCCGCCTGGCTCGCAATGAGGAAGCCCCACCGCTGGGGATCGAGGTCACAGGCTGGCCGCGACCGGCGATTGGCTCCCGGGCGAACACATGAGCCGGGACTGAGGCGATCCTAGTTTCTCGGGGCTATAGCTCAGACGGCAGAGCGCCTGGATCGAGAGTTTGAGCTTGGCCTGGATGTAGGCGCTGGAGCCGGTGGAGCTGATGACCCGGAGGTCGTCGACCTGCTCTCCCGTCTCCATCTCGAAGCTCTCCAGGGGGGAATCGCTCGACCAGCCCCAGCGTGGTGAGACCTCCGCGAGGATCGCGCTGGCCATCCACGCACCGAGGCGGGCCTGGAAGTCGATGCCCCCCGACGTGCCCGCACCACCTTGCCGACCGGCTTGTCTTCCCCGCTTCGCGCCCATGTGGGGACAGTGCGACCAGGGTAAAATTGAAAGGGCGCCGCTTAAATGGGCGAATCTCCGGCTGGGACCGTATCTTTGGACGCTAAACCGAGTATGCAAAGTTATTGGCCTAACTTTGTTTCGTCGATTCGCCTGTAAGTTTGGATGATTGCTCTATAATCCAAACTTATGAAATTAACTTTGGACCATCATTATGGCTGCCGCGGCTGAAATTCCACCGCGCCGGGGAACTCTGGTCGAGCGTGCCTGGGAGCCGCACCTGGAGGCTCTCGGCGGCCGGACCGCTCGACGGGGTTTTACCTATCGCGCCTATGTCCCGGCGAAGATCGCCGGAGAGGGATTCCTGCTCGAGTCCGACATCGCGGCCGCCGCTGCCAACGCGGAACTGGCCTGCCGCGAACTCAACGACGAGCCACCCGAGCTCGGCAACTTCGAGACGCTCGCCCGTCAGCTTCTACGCGCAGAGTCGGTAGCTTCCTCGCGGATCGAGGGGCTCGTGCTCTCCCATCGCCGGCTGGCGAAGGCCGCCTTCTCCGCGGAGAAGCACGACATTACCGCTCAGAGCGTGCTCGCCAACATCCGCGCCCTCGAGCGAGCCATCGACCTTGCCGGCAGCGTCGAGTCTCTGGAGCGGGAGCACCTCCTCGAAGTTCACCGGATCCTCTTCGAGGGCACTCGCGACGAGCGGCTCGGCGGTGAGATTCGCGAGGAACAGAGCTGGATCGGCGGGGCTGCGTCAAACCCGCGGACGGCGGAGTTCATCCCCGCCCCGCCCGACCTAGTGCCGGAGCTGCTTGACGACCTCTGCGCCTTTTGCAACCGCGTGGATGTCCCGGCGGCGATCCAGGCAGCTATAGCGCACGTCCAATTCGAGACGATCCATCCCTTCTTCGACGGCAACGGCCGTGTGGGACGAGCCCTGATCCTCATCATCCTCCGCCGTCGCGGTGTCGCCAAGACCCACCTCCCCCCTGTCAGTCTCGCCTTGGCGGGCGAGGCAGACCGCTACGTCGCCGGGCTGACGAGCTGGCGGACCGGCGAGGAAGAGGACTGGTACAGCGTCTTCATCGACGCACTGTTCCGAGCCTCGACCGGAGCTCGCCAATTCGCCGCCGGCGTCACCGAGCTGCAGCGCCGTTGGATGGAGAAAGCCCGAAATCCGCGCAAGAACTCGGGACCGCGGCGTTTGATCGAGCTGTTGCCCTCGCAACCGATCGTCGACGTCAAGACGGCGGCGCAGCTACTCGGAGGTACCGAGGAGCGGGCACGGCTTGCCGTCCACCGGCTCGAGGAGGCGGGCGTGCTTCGCCAGACGACCGTCGGACGACGCAACCGGGCGTGGGAGTGCGTGGGGCTCTTCGATCGGCTCGACCGCTTCGAGCGCGATCTGGGCCCGCCGGGACGAACCCCGCGCCCGACTCGCTGACCGCAGGTCCCGCGCAGCAGCGCATCGGGTACGGCAATGACGGTCTATTAGGGGGATCCGCCTCACGACCAAAGCCACGTCCTGCTTGAGACGCTCCAACTTTGCCCACAAATGCGGCGGCGGCCAGCAGGGATCACCTTGCGCCGCAGCTCGCGCTCATAGATCGCCAGAGTGAATGGGCGGACTCGGTAATCGACCGGATGGTCGCCAGGAAGTCGCCGGACGTCGGCGACCTGCGGCCTTCGTTAATTTCCCGGACACCGCTTCCGATCACCCTCCGCATCTGCCACCTAGTGCCACATCGGCCACCGATTGGCCCGGATTGACGCCGATTTCCTGTTCTTGCACTCGCTTTCGCCAGCTTCCTCCGCTCGGACTTGCGTCGGTGTTAGTAGACGGCAGTAAGCCCGGGGAGCATCGGGAAGTGGCGCACGTTTGTGGTCAGCAACTCGGCCTTGAGGAGCAACGCCGTGGCGGCTATCAGGTAGTCGGCGTCGTCGATGCCACTGTGGGCACGACGGTGGCTGCGGGCGAGGGTGCCGGCGGCGCGGACAACCTTTTCGCCGACCGGGACCCAGCTGAGGGCGGAGAAGAACTGCTCCAAGGCCTCTTCCTCTTCCCCGCGCACACCGGCGAGCAGCTCGAAACGGACGATCTCGCTGGCAAGCAGATCCTCGCCCGCTTCGATCAGGCCGCTCAGCAGATCGACCGCAGACGCGGTGCCCCGCAAGTGGTCAACGGCAACGCTGGTATCAAGGACCTTCACTCGCCGAGGCGGGCAAGGCGCTGGTTGAGATCGCCGCGGCGGGCGTCGACGTAGTCGGCGCCGCTGGGTCCCTCGGCAGGCCAGCTGCCGGCGCTGGCCCGGAGAGCGCCAAGGCGCTCTGAGCTCTGTTGGGCGCCGAAAGTGGCACGAACGGCGCGGCGGATCAGCTCCGAGCGGGAGGCCCCGCTCGCGCTCGAGGCGCGCTCGAGCAACTCCAGCTCGCGCTCGCCAAGGTATACCTGCGTCCTGCTCATGGACACCACTATACACCGAGTGGTGTCGGTTGGTCTGAGAACGATTTATCCGCCGATATGTCAGCGTGGAGGCCGGGTCGGCAACCTCATCCGCTCTGCCGGGGGCTTCACGAGGACGATCCGGCGTTCCTCGTACAGCGCTGCATTGACCACCTAGATCTAGGAGCACCGCGTCGGGGATCATCCATCTGATCGCTTCCGGCGATCCCGCAAGTTGCGGGCACTTCATCGCCGCCAGCATTGTTTTTCGTCTGACCGAGGGGCCATGCTTTACATAACGCCCCCCCAAAAAAGGACGGAGAGCCATGCCCCAGGAGATCTTCGACCAGTACCGGCCGCGGAGCACGATGGCCCAGCGCCTCGACGAGGCCTTCGCCGGATGCGAGCACTGGACTCTCGCCCCGCCCGCTCAGCGGCGCAACCCGATCGGCTTGAGCCCGCGGCCCTCCAGCTCCTCGAGCAGGATCGGCAGCGCCGCGACGGTGCGCATCCAGGAGCCCGGCGCGCTGTAGTAATCGGCGTCGTGCAGGAGCACGATGTCCCCCGCGCGGGCCCCCGCGGTTGCGCGTCGGGCGATCGACTCCGGGCTCGCCCTACCCGACCAGTCCCTCCCCCACTGCGACCACAGCACGGGCCGCCATCCCCGCCGGCGAACCGCGCGCAGGCCCGAGCCGCTGAAAATCCCGTAGGGCGGGCGGTAATCGGCGATCGCCTGAGCGCCGGCCTCCTCGATCGCGGCCCTCGCCCGCTCGGCGTCATCGAGCAGCTGGCCCACCGTCAGCCGCAGCTGGTTGCGGTGGCGGTGACAGTGCAGCTCGACCCGATGCCCGGCGGCGACAATCTCGGCCACCAGCGCCGGGCGGCGTGCCACCTGCTCGCCGGCGAGGAAGAATGTCGCCGGCGCGCCGGCCTCGCGCAGGGCCTCCAGCACCGCGGGCGTACCCTGGGGATGGGGGCCGTCGTCGAAGGTGAGGGCCACCCCTTCGGCACCCTCCTGGCGCCCGAGGATCCCCAGTGCCGGGCCGACGCCGGGGACCACGGGGGCCAGAGCCGGCCCGGCGTGCAGGAGCGCCGCAACCGAGGCGCCGGCGCCGGCGAGCGCCCTGATCAACGGCTGGGAGGGTGCGCCGCGTCGCGCTGCAGCGGAGACCTCGATATCACGGGGTGGGAGACGTTCACCACCGGGGTGCTGGGGGTCTTGCCAATGTGAATGTGACTCTCGATCGACTTCGCCACCTTGGATGTATCCCGGTAGGGGGTCTCCCAATCCACCAACAGGGAGCCGGCGACGATCACCGCGATCGCGATCACGGCGAGGCTGACCGCCGTCGCCACCCGGCTGACGCGCAGGCGCCAGGCCGGCTGGGGCCGCACGCGGGGGCGGGCGGTGAGGACCCGCGAGGCGATCGAGGGCAGCGAGGCGAAGGAGGAGTCGGGCGAGCGCCGCTCGCGGGTGAGATGGCGCAGGACCGACTCCAGCTCGTGCTCGGAGCGCGCCACCTCGGCCAGGCCGAAGCGCTCAAAGGCGGCGTTGTTGGCCCGCAGGTGTCCGGCGGAGAAGCCGAAGGAGACGACCGGGCAGCCGCGGATGTGGGCCTCCAGCACGGTCAGGCCGGCGGTCGAGTGGACCATCACGTCGGCGGCGGCCATCCAGTCGCTCATCTGCTCGGTGAAGCCGATGATTCGAACCTGCTCGTTGGCGGAGAAGCGCTGCTCCAGTTTCTCCCGCGCAACCTCGTTGCGGCCGGTGATGCAGACGACCATCGTGTCCTCCACCGCGAGCGCGACGCGGATCGCGCCGTCGAGATCGCCGATGCCCCAGCCGCCGCCGGAGACCAGCACCAGGCGAGCGTGGGGCGGGACGCCCAGGGCGCGCCGGGCGTCGCCGCGAGTGCGTGGCATGAGGAAGTCGCGGGAGATCGGCGGCCGCATCCACTCCACGCTGCCCGGTCCGGCCAGCTTCTCCACTTCCTCGATTGACTCGGGGTGGGTTACGTAGTGCAGGTCGACGCCGGGATGGGCCCAGTAGCGCAGACCGGCGAGATCGGTGATCGCCGACTGGACCGGAATCGGCAGTCGGCGGTTTTCGCGCAGCATCCCGAGCACGGCGGTGACCCCGGGGTAGGTGGAGACGACCACGTCGGGGTCATGTTGGGAGATCACCTTCAAGAGGCCATGGGCACCCAGCCAGTAGCCGAGGTGGTGCGCCAGCCAGCGGGTGGGGCCGAACTTCGTGATCAGCCAGTACTGGATGTCAAACAGCCACGGCATCCAGCGGAAGGTCACCCTCGAGCCGCCGCGGACGGTGGAGGAGCAGATCCGCCCCATCGCCTCCAGCCCATTGGCGATCTCGATCTCCACGCCGGGGATTTCGCGACCCACGTCATCCTTGATGATCCGGGCGGGGAGGTCGTGTCCCTCGCCGATATCGGCGGTGAGGACGAGAATCCTCGGCGGGCGCTCCTCTGAGCTCGAGGCGCCGGAGAGGAGCGCGCCGGCCGCCCGTTCGTTGCCGTTGAGGGAGGGCTTTTTGCCCGGGATCGGGTCCGGCGCCCGGATGCTGCCGCGCACCCACTCGACGTAGCTGTGCACACCCTCGCGGAAGCTCGTCTTCGCCTTCCAGCCGAGCTCCTGCAGGGCACGGGCGTTGGAGATCTCCTTGCCGGGGAAGTCGCCGGGGCGGGGAGGCGTGTGGACGATCTCGCAGCCACCGGTCATCTCCTGCACGGTCTCGGCGATCTCCAGAATCGTCACCACCTCATCGCCGGAGAGGTTGTAGGTGCGGTCGGCCGCCTCCGGCTTCATCGCGGCGACGATCCCCTCCGCCAGGTCCTCGACATAGATGAAGCTGCGACATTGGCTGCCGTCGCCGGCGATCGTCAGGGCCTTGCCTTCCATCGCCAGATCGGTGAACTTGGCGACCACCCCCGCGGCGCGGGCCCGCGGCCCATAGGGGATGCCGAAGCGCAGCACCGTGGATTTGAGGTCGAACAGCTCGGCGTAGCCGGCGCAGTAGGTCTCGCCGGCGAGCTTGGTCGCGGTGTACAGGTGGCGCGGCGCCGGGATCGGCGTCTCCTCGTCGACGGACTGCTCGACGCAGTCGCTGTAGACCCAGGTGGTCGAGCCGTAGACCACGCGGCCGACTTCGGTGCGGCAGGCGGCCTCCAGCACGTTTAGCGTGCCGCGGGTGTTGACCTCCTCGGCCAGCACCGGGTCGGCGTGCACGTGGGCGACGTCGGCGACCGCGGCGAGGTGGATGACCGCGTCGCAGCCGCGCATCGCCAAGTCGAGGTTGGCCGGGTCGGTGATGCTGCCGGTGAAGGTCTCCACCTCCAGCGGTGAGTGGTAGGGGGAGGCGCTTAAGTCAAAGATCCGCGGGGTGTCGCCCCGTTCGATCAGCCGATCCACCACGTGGGAGCCGATGAAACCGCCTCCGCCGGTTACCAGGACCCTCATGAAACCTCTCTCCTGCTTCGTTCTCTCAGCCTGATGACCAGCGTAGGGCTCGATCGTTTGCTCCGCATTCAGGCCTCCTTGGCGAGAGCCCTCTGGCGGCTCTCGGGGCGGTAGTAGAGCGGCACGCACCAGTGGTTCTCGGCCACCCAGTCGGTGTTGGGAAGTTCGTCTGGGCGCCCCATGATCCGGTGGCAGGGCTGCTCGTAGACGCGGCCCGTGCTCTTCTCGATCGCTTCGAAGATGATGTACTTGTAGAGGCCCGAGGTCATCCCCTCGGGCAGCTCGAGGCGGGCCGGGTGCGCCGGGTCGAGGTGCTCGCGGGCGTAGCCGTTCTTCCAGGCCACGATCTCCTCCATCCGCTCGGCCTGGATCAGGCCGAGGGCGGCGGTGAACTCGCTCATGCGGAAGTTCAGTCCCTCCACCTGGTGCTCGAACTTGCCGTAGTTGCGGAACTTTTCGGCGAACTCGATCAGCTGGGGATTGGAGGAGACGAGCACACCACCCTCTCCGGTGGAGATCGTCTTTGTCGCGTAGAGGGAGTAGACGCCGGCGTCGCCGAAGGCGCCGGGGCGGCGAGCACCCCACTCGGCGCCGTGGGCGTGGGCGCAGTCCTCGAGCAGGAAGATCCCGCTCTCTCGGCAGTAGGCGGCGATGCGCTCGGCGTCGAAGGCCAGATGGCCGCCGATGTGGACCAGGATCGCCGCCTTCGGTCGGTGGCGCTCGGCCTTGGCCTCGAAGTCCTCAAACGACATGCACAGGTCGGCGCGGTTGCAGTCGACGAACTCCACCTGGGCCCCGGCCTTGAGGGCGGCCAGCGGGGTGGCCATGAAGGTGTTGGATGGACAGAGCACCGTCTGGCCGCCGACGCCGGCGAACTCCAGGGCCGCAAGCGCCCCGCCGGCCCAGCTGGAGAGCCCCAGGCTGGGCAGGCCGTTCCACGCCGACCAGCGCTGCTCGAAGGCGGCCAGCATCGGACCCTCCGACCACTTCTCGGAATCAAGCACCCCCTCCCACAGCTCAAAAAGGCGGGCACGGTCTCGGTGGTCGAACCCGATCGCGAACTGGGTCGCGTCAGGCCGGATTGTCTGTACAGGCCCTACGATGGCTCCTTGATGGGGATCTGGCTGGGGGTTTGCCTGCGCGGACGGACGGGCAGCAGACGAAGACAAGGCTACCAGCGCAAGCGGACCGAGAACGAGAGTTCAATCGTTGCGTCGATGGGATTGAGCGTCCTTGTGAGCACTATCGATGACCGCCGTGACCGTGGGTGAGCTCGCCAGCAGCACGGTGCCGGCGACGGCCAGGGCCATGAAGGCGGCCAGGGCGGCGCCCGCCAGCGGGGTCGAGCTCCAGGACTCGCCGAAGATCAGAGGCGCAAGCGCCACCGGGACCAGCACCTGGACGGCGAACATCGTCGGGGCGACCTGGGAGGCGGCACGGCGCTGCAGCGCGCTCATCTCACTCAGCAGCGCCAGACCCTCCGAGGCCGCGGCGCTGAGCAGCCACAGCACTGCAACCAGCGCCGTCCCCGCGACCAGCTCGTCGGTCAGCAGCTTGCTGGCGATCCCCGTCCAGGCGTAGCCGCAGCCGGCGCTGATCACCGGCAGAAGGCCGATCGACCTCGCCCGGCTGCGCAACGCATAGGGGGCGGCCACGGGGACCGCGAGGAGGAGGAGCGCGGCCGCGATGGCGCCGGCGCCGGCGTAGCCGGTGCTCCGCGCCGGTGCCGCCCAGGCGACCCCCGCCAGGCCGAGGACGATCGCCGCCACGGCGATCGCCTCCCGCCGCCCCGGCCTCTCGCCCAGCCGCGTGGCCCCCAGCCACAGCAGCAGGATCAAGCCGCTGGCCATACAGGGCTGCACGACGGTGAGCGGGGCCAGCAACAGGGCCACGATCTCCAGCGGCCAACCGAGCAACCCCAAACCGGTGGCCCCCAGCCAGCGCCGGTTGCGAAGCAGCCGCCAGATCAGGGAGGGCCGCAGCGAGTGCTCCCCCCCCACCTCCCGCGCCTCCAAGGCCTGCAGCGCGATCGAGGTGTTGTAGAGCATCGAGGCCCCGACAGCCGCGGCTATCCCCAGCGCCAGCACCGTCTGGACCCTAGCCGCAAGACCCGCGGGCAAGGGGCGGGCGGAGCCTGATGCCGATCACCAATGGGCGAACCTCGCAGCGATACCGGTGAGCGGACCGGACCGGCGATTGGCAGCGCCCGGGAGGCGAGGCGAGGCAGGCGGCGGTCAGGTCTCCTGATACAGCGGGCCGTCGCCGCCCTCGGGCAGGGTCAGGCGCCCGCCCTTGGCGGTGATCGCCCCGCACTGCACGCAGTTGGACGCGGTGACGTGGACGTCGACCTGCGCCGCCTCGCTCGCCAGCTGCTCGTCGGGGATCTCATAGACCTGCGCCGGGCACATCGAAACCCAGGTCTGGGCGATCTCCCGCGGCACCCGGGTCTGGATGCGGACGTGGTTGGGGGCGTCGTCGCGGGTCGCGTTGCCGGAGAGGAAGACCGAGTCGAGCTTGCTGAAGGTCAGCTCGTTGTCGGGCTTGGGATACATCTCGCCCGCCCTGCCGATCTGCATCTCGTTCTCGGCGTCATCCTCGCCCTTCCAATGCCCTGGGGGGAAGGCGCCGTTGGTCAGCGCCCAGCCGTTGGCCACCGCGCCGCCGACGAAGAAGCCCTTGGAGAACGCCTGGCGCACGTTGCGCGAGCGATAGAGATCCTTCTCGATCGTCGAGTTGTGGATCTTCTCGTCGTAGGCCTCGAAGTTGACCGAGTCGCGCTTCAGCGCCTCGACGATCGTCTCCGCCGCATACATCCCGGCGTGCATCGCGTAGTGGACGCCCTTGAGGGTCGGGATGTTGACCATGCTGGCGGCGTCGCCGGCGACCACCATCCCGGGCACGGCGAGACGTTTGGGCATCGCGAAATAGCCGCCGGAGGGAATCGTCTTGGCCCCCCAGGCGACCCGCTTGCCGCCCTCGATCAGGCCCCGGATGAAGGGGTGGGTCTTCATCAGCTGCAGCGCGTCGTGGCAGCTGAAGGTGGCGTCGGTGTAGTCCAGGCCGACGACCAGGCCGATGCAGATCTTGTCCTCCCCCATCGGGTAGATAAAGCTGCCGCCGAACTCGTTGTATCTCGCCGCCTTGCGCAGCGGCCAGCCCATGGTGTGGATCACCCGGTCTAGCGGCTTTGGCACCTCCCACACCTCTTTGACCCCGAGCTCCCAGCGCATCGGGTCAGCCCCGTGCATGTCGAAGTAGTCATAGGCGGCATAGGTCAGGTGGCCGACGGTGCCCTCGGCCAGCACCGTGGCCCGGGCCACCACGTCGGAGCCCGGCTCGAAGTTGGCCAGCTCCTCGCCGTCCTTGCCCCGACCGCGGTCGCCGGAGCGAACGCCCTTTACCACCCTCTCCTCGACCAGCAGCTTGGTCGCCGCCGTCTCGGCGAGGATGTAGACGCCGGCCTCCTCCGCTTTCTCGGCGAGGAAGCGGCCCAGTTTGGCAACCGAGGTGACGTAGTTGCCGTGGTTGCGGAAGTTCGGCGGTGTGGGCTTGAGCGGAATCGCTTTGCTCTTGGTCAGCAGGTAGACCGCGTCCTTCTTCACCTCGCCGTAGACCGGCCACTGCGACTTGTCGAGATCGGGGAACAGCTCTTCCATCGCCGAGGGCTTCATGTTCGCCCCGGAGAGCAGGTGTGCTCCGGCGACTTTGCCCTTCTCGATCACCGCCACCGGGACTTCGCCCAGCCTCTCGCTCAGCTCCGGCTCATCGGCCAGCAGCTGCATCAATTTGTTCGCGCAGGCCAGGCCGGCGGGACCGCCGCCGACGATCGCCACCCCAACCTCGATTCGCTCCTCCGCGGGGTCCGTCGGCGGGCCGATGACCTCGGCGCCGTCAAAGGGCGGCGGGAATTCGCTCGGTGCTACGGGCATCTGGGCTCCTTGATTGCGGCCGAGCTCTCGCTCAGCCGCCCCTCTTGGCCTTGATCGCCGCGGTCAGCTTGGGCAGGATCTTGTGCAGATCGCCGACCACGCCGAGGTCGGAGAACTCGAAGATCGGCGCGTTTTGGTCCTTGTTGATCGCCAGGATGTTCTCCGAGCTCTGCATCCCGACCTTGTGCTGGATCGCACCGGAGATGCCGGCGGCCAGATACAGCTTCGGCGCGACCGTCTTACCGGTCTGGCCAATCTGGGCCGCGTAGGGATACCAGCCGGCGTCGACCACCGCCCGGGTCGCCGCGACCGCGCCGCCCATCGCCTCCGCCAGTTCCTCGCAGAGCTTGAAGCCCTCGGCCGCGCCGAGGCCTCGCCCGCCACCGACGAGGATGTCGGCATCCTCGATGTTGACGTCCGCGCCGCGCTGCTCGCCCCGCTGCACCATCCTCGCCTTCGATGACCAGGGGGACAGCTCGACCTCGACGTCGAGGACCTCGGCGCTCCCACCGCTCTGGTTGAGATCGAAGGCGTTCAGCCGGCCGATGATGATCCCCGGCTCACCGACGTAGCCGACGTCGGCGATCTGGGAGTCCTGCAGGATCGGGCGCTCGGCGACCAGCCTGCCGTCCTGCACCTTGACCTCGGTGACCTCCATCGTCACCCCGGCGTTCAGGCGCGCGGTCAGCCCGGCCCCGATCTCAAAGCCCAACAGGCCGCCGCCGAACAGCGCGTAGCCGAAGCCCTGCTCGGCGATCACCTTGGCCATCGCGTCGATAATCGGCTGCGCCAGGCCCTCCGGCACACCCTTGGCCCGGTAGACCTTCGCCGCGCCGTAGTTGCCCAGGGCCGCGCAGGCCTCGTCGGCGATCTCACCGACCACCAGGGCGGCGGCCTCGCCGCCGATCTGGCCGGCCAGCTTTGCCGCCTCAGAGATTGCCCCCAGCGAGTTCTTGTTGAAGTTGCCCTCGTCGTCATGCAGGGCGTAAACCAGGATGCCCGCCATCTAGATCAGCTTCCTCTCGTCTAGCCAGGCGACGATCTTCTCGACCGTCTCGTTGGTGTCCTCGTCCTCGATGATCTCCCCCGCCTCCTTGGGCGGCGGCGGGTTGAGCGCGAGGACGGCAGTCTTTGAGCCCGACTCGCCGACCATCGCGGCCTCGATGCCGACGTCGGCGCCGGCCCTCGCGTCGAGCGGTTTCTTCTTCGCTCCCATGATCGCCTTCAGGCTGGGGTAGCGCGGCTCGTTGATCGCGTCGCCGACGCTGATCACCGCCGGCAGTTCGACCTCCACCGTGTCGTAGCCGTACTCGGCCTGGCGCTCGCAGCGCAGCTTGCCATCGGTGATGTCGATCCTGATCACCTGGGTTAGCGAGGGCATCCGCAGGTGGTCGGCGACGACCGCGCCGATTGTGTAGCACTCGCCGTCGTCTGACTGCTGCCCGAGCAGAACCAGGTCGGGGCTCTCGGCCTCCAGCACCTTGGCCAGCGCGTAGCCGGTGGCGCAAACGTCGGAGCCGGCGAGGGCGCCGTCGCTGAGGTGCACCGAGCGATCGGCGCCGAGAGCCACAGCCTTGTGCAGAGCACGGACGGCGGAATCCGGGCCCATCGTCACCGCGACGACTTCCTCCACCGGGATCGCACCACCTTCCTTGATCTGCATGGCGGCCTCGATGGCGTGGGTGTCAAAGGGGTTGAGATTCTTCTCGCCGCTGCGGTCCAGGCGCATCGTGTTGGGGTCGATGCGCTTCTGGACAGCGGCGTCCGGTACCTCCTTGACCAGGACGCAGATCTTCAAGTTCGAGCCTCCTTGGCTGTTCTCAGGCTGGTTGACTGACCAGTCAGTCAGTTTAATGATAGATCTCGCGATGTGGCGCTAGGGGTGCTGTCCGTCACGCTCGTGGCGCTCCCTGGCGCCCGCGCGGATGAACTCGACGATCTCCTCGGTGCCGGCACCGGGGGTGAAGACCTCGGCCACGCCGAGCTTCTTTAACTCCGGTATGTCCTCGGCCGGAATCGTCCCCCCAACCGTGACCAGCACATCGTCCACCCCCTGCTCGGCAAGCAGCTCGACGACCCGGGGGACGAGGGTCATGTGGGCGCCGGAGAGGATCGAGAGGCCGACCGCGTCGGCGTCCTCCTGGATCACCGTCTCGGCGATCTGGGCCGGAGTCTGGTGCAGGCCGGTGTAGATCACCTCCATGCCAGCGTCGCGCAGGGCGCGGGCGATGATCTTGGCCCCCCGATCGTGCCCGTCGAGGCCGGGCTTGGCGACGACCACCCGGATCTTGCGAGCGGTGGCGGCCTCGGTCATAAATTCCGTCCTTCGCTCGTTCGCAGCCGTTCACCACCGGCGATCTTTTCCCCTTGCTCTGAGCTCATCGCCGCGGCAACCCTAGAACACCGGAGACTCGGCGTAGGTGCCGAAGACCTCCTGCATCGCCGCGATCATCTCCCCCTCGGTGGCCAGGGCGCGAGCCGCCACGAGGATCGAGGGCATCAGGTTCTCCTCGCTCGCCGCGGCGCGCCTGAGCTCGGTCAGGGCGCTCTCCACCGCGGCCGGGTTGCGGCGGGCGCGCGTCGCCTGCAGGCGGTCGAGCTGCTTTTGTTCCAGCCCGGGGTCGATCCGCAGAATCGGCGTCTCGCCCTCGTCGCTCTGGACCAGGTCGTTGACCCCCACGACGATCCGGCGGCGCTCGTTCAGTTCCTGCTGGTAGGCAAAGGAGGCATCGGCGATCTCGCGCTGGGGAAAGTTCTGGCGGATCGCCTCGACCATCCCCCCCAGCTCCTCGATCCGAGCGAAGTAGGCGTAGGCGGCGCTCTCCATCTCATCGGTCAGCCTCTCCACGAACCAGGAGCCGCCCAGCGGGTCGGCGGTATTCGTCACGCCGGACTCCAGGGCGATGATCTGTTGAGTGCGCAGAGCCACGCGCACCGCGTCCTCGGTGGGCAGCGCCAGGGCCTCGTCGAAGGAGTTGGTGTGCAGGGACTGGGTGCCCCCGAGCACCGCAGCCAGGGCCTCCAGCGAGGTCCTCACCACGTTGTTCAGCGGCTGCTGCGCGGTGAGCGAGACGCCCGCGGTCTGGGCGTGGAAGCGCAGTCGCATCGACTCCTCGCGCTTGGCACCGTAGGTGTCGCGCATCTCCCGCGCCCAGATCCGCCGCGCCGCGCGGTACTTGGCGATCTCCTCGAAGAAGTCGACGTGGGCGTTGAAGAAGAAGGACAGGCGGGGGGCGAAGTCGTCGACGTCGAGACCTCGCTCCAGCGCGGCCTCGACGTAGGTGAAGCCATCCTTCAGGGTGAAGGCCAGCTCCTGCTGGGCGGTCGAGCCCGCCTCGCGGATGTGGTAGCCGGAGATCGAGATCGGATGCCAGCGGGGCATCTGCTCGCTGCACCACTCGATCATGTCGGTGACCAGGCGCATCGCCGGCTCGATCGGGAAGCACCACTCCTTCTGCGCGATGTACTCCTTCAGGATGTCGGTCTGGATCGTGCCCCCCAGCTTCTCCGCCGAGACCCCCTGGCGCTCGCCGACGAGGACGTAGAAGGCCAGCGCGATCGCCGCCGGGGCGTTGATCGTCATCGAGGTGGTGACGCCCCCCAGCGGGATCCCGGCGAAGAGCGCCTCCATGTCGTCGAGGCTGTCGACGGCGACGCCCTCACGCCCGACCTCGCCCAGGCTGCGCGGGTGATCGGAGTCATAGCCCATCAGGGTGGGCATGTCGAAAGCCGTGGAGAGCCCGGTCTGGCCCTGGTCGAGCAGGTAATGGAAGCGCTCGTTGGTCTCCTCGACGGTGCCGAAGCCGGCGAACTGGCGCATCGTCCACAGCCGCCCCCGGTACATCGAGGGGTAGGGCCCGCGGGTGAACGGGTACTCGCCCGGGTCACCGATCGTGGCGGCGGGATCCGCCGGGGCATCGGCGGCGGTGTAGAGCGGCTCGATCGGATGTCCCGAGATCGTCGAAAACTCAGCCTCGCGCTCGATGAGCTCGGGCTTTTGCCTGGGCTCCGCCGCCATCCAGGCAGTCTAGATGGGGGTCCTAGCCGCGGCGGATCGACAGACGTCGGGGCGCCGGCTTGCGGCGGCTCGACAGGCGGGAGGCGCCGAAACCGGCAATCGTCGCCAGCAGGGTGAGCGCGATCGCTGCCAGGCGGCGACCGAGGCGCTCGAAGCGCATCGTCTGCCAGCCTTCCCGCCGGGCGATCTCGGCCAGGGGAGGGTCCGGGTTGACGGCAATCGGGTGGCCCACCGCGCGCAGCATCGGTAGGTCAGAGAGGGAGTCCGAATAGGCATAGGAGATGCCCAGGTCGACGTCGTGCTCGGCGGCGAAGGTCCGCATCGCCTCGACCTTGCCCGGGCCGTAGAGGAAGGGCCCGTCAAGGCGACCGGTGAAGTTGCCCTCGGCGCTGACCTCATAGCGGGTGCCGATCCCCCCCTCCATCCCCAGCACCTGAGCCAGCGACTCGACCACCTCATTGCCGGCGGCGCTGACGATGAAGGTCGGCCGGCCGGCGTCCTGGTGGGCGTGGACCTGCTCCAGCATCTGCGGGTAGACGCGCGGCAGGATCGCCGCCATCACCTCGGGGCTCATCCGCTCGATCGTCTTCGCCGGCACGCCGGTGATCAGATCGCGGGCGGCGCGCAGCACCTCGGCGGTCCGCTCCTCGGTGGTTCCGCGCAGGCGGTAGCGCAGGTGCTCGAGCGCCCAGCGGGCGAGCTGCCTTCGCCCGACGATCCGCTGGCGGGCGCCAACGCGGGCGAAGCGCATCCCGCTGGACCCGGCGATCAGCGTCTTGTCCAGGTCAAAAAACGCCGCGGCGCGGCTCATCAGAAGCCGCACTCCGGCAAAAAGCGAGCATCGCGCCAAACGCGGGGAGGCCGAGCAGATTTGGGCGAACCGCCTACGCGCAGACCTCCAGCACGATCGCGTCTCCCTGTCCGCCGCCGGAGCAGATCGCGGCGACTCCCAGGCCCCCGCCACGGCGCCGTAGCTCGTGTACCAGGGCGCCGACGATCCGGGCGCCCGAGGCTCCGATCGGATGGCCGAGCGCGATCGCGCCGCCGTTGACGTTGACCTTTGCCTCATCCACGTCGAGCATCCGCACCGAGTTGATCGCAACCGAGGCGAAGGCCTCGTTGATCTCCCAGAGGTCGACGTCGGCGGGGGTCTTGCCGATCTTCTCCAGCGCCTGCCTGGCGGCCTTGGCCGGGGTGCGCACCAGGTAGGCAAAGTCATCGGCGACGGCTCCGTAGGAGAGAACGCGGGCGATCGGCGCACGGCCCTGCTTCTCGGCCCACTCCTCGGAGGCGACTATCACCGCGCCGGCCCCGTCGTTGACGCCGGGGGAATTGCCCGCGGTATGGGTGGCGTTCTCGCCGCCGACCGCCTTCAGCTTGGCCAGCACCTCGACCGTGGTGTCGGGTCGGATCGCCTCGTCGACCTCGACCATGCTCTCGCCTTTGCGTGACTTGACGGCGACGCCGACGATCTCCTCGGCCAGGCGACCGGCCTCGGTCGCCTCGGCGGCGAGCCGATGCGAGCGCTCGGCGTAGCGGTCCATATCGGCACGGGTGATCTCCAGCTCGTTGGAGACTTCACTCGCCTCGTTGATCATCTGCCTCTCGGTGAAGGGGTTGGTCAGGCCGTCGTGGGTCATCGAGTCGATCGCCGTGACGTCGCCCATGCGGAAACCGAAACGCGCTCCCGGCAGCAGATAGGGAGCCCGGCTCATCGACTCCATCCCCCCCGTGACCGCCACCTGGGCGTCTCCGGCGCGAATCGCCTGGTCGGCGATGCCGATCGAGCGCATGCCCGAAGCGCAGACCTTGTTCACCGTCTCGGAGGGGACCTCCTTCGGTATGCCGCCCTTGATCTGGGCCTGGCGCGAGGGGATCTGTCCCAGGCCGGCCTGGAGCACCTGACCGAAAACGACCTGGTCGACCTGGTCGGGTTCGACGCTCGAGCGCTCGAGCGCCGCCTCGATCACATGGCCGCCAAGGTCGGTCGCCTCCAGCGAGGAGAGTGTGCCTCCCATCTTGCCAAAGGGGGTCCGGGCGGTTCCGAGGATCACTGTGCTGGGCATGAGGGCCTTTCTCTTAAGTGTTTATGCCGGGTCTCGGCTCGGGCGAGACGATAGCGGGAGGCTCGAACTGGTTGCGTGAGAGAGCGCATAGACTCGCCTCAGTGAGCCTGGATCGAACAAGCCTGCATCGCCGGCCTCTCGCCCGGTGAGCGAGGCGCGAACCGCCCACATGAGAGTCGACGTCCGACAGATCGATATGGCCGAGGTTGACGCCTCGCTCCTCCTCACCGGCCTGTTTGAGGGCCAGCAGCTGGAGGCCGCGCTGGCCTCGGCTCCCGGGGCCACCAACGCCGGGGGTGCCACCAAGAAGCTGGCCCTGCTCCATCCGGGAGGTCTGGCGCCGGTGCTGGTCGTTGGCCTCGGCAAGCGCGACGGCTTTGACGCCGAGCGCGCCCGCGTCGCGGCCGCCCGGGCGGCGAAGGAGGCCGGGCGGCTGGAGGCCTCCTCGCTCGCCTGGGTGCTGCCTGAGACCGGCGATGAGGGGGCCACGGCCGAGGGGCTCGTCACCGGCACGATCCTCGGCCCCTACCGCTTTGACCGCTTCCTCAGCCGCGACCCCGAAGCCCCTGCGCCACCGGCGATCGAGTCGCTGACCCTGCTCGGGCCGCCGAGCATCGCCGCCACGGCGGAGGCTGCCCAGGTCTGCGCCGAGGCCCAGAACCGCGCTCGCGACCTGCAGAGCCTGCCCTCCAACGTGGCCACCCCGTCCTTCCTTGCCGAGCGGGCGGAGGAGATCGCCGCGACGCACGAGGCGATCAGCGCCGAAGTGCTCGGCCGCGAGGAGATCCTCGCCAAGGGGATGGGCGGCCTGATCGCGGTCAGCCAGGGGAGCGTGGAGGAACCGAAGCTGATCGTCCTGCGCTACGCGGGAGGCGGTCAGGGGCCGACCCTGGGTCTGGTCGGCAAGGGCGTCACCTTCGACACCGGCGGCATCTCGATCAAGCCCGCCGCCGGCATGCAGGAGATGAAGATGGACATGTCGGGCGCCGCCGCGGTGATCGAGGCGCTCGCCGCGATCGCCGATCTGGGGCTGGCGGTCAAGCTGATCGCCGTCGTACCCGCGACCGAGAACATGGTCTCGGGGGGGGCGATCAAGCCGGGAGACATCATCACCCAGTACAACGGCAAGACGGTGGAGGTGAATAACACCGACGCCGAGGGGCGGCTGATCCTCGCCGACGCTCTGGCCTACGCGGTCGAGCTGGGGGCGGAGCGGATCGTCGACCTGGCAACCCTGACCGGCGCCGTGCTGGTCGCCCTGGGGTCAACCTACGCGGCGGTCCTCTCCAACGACGACGAGCTTGCCGGGGAGGTGTTGGAGGCCGGCCAGACGACGGGCGAGCTGACCTGGCGCCTCCCCCTGCACCCCGAGTACAAGGAGCTGATCAAGGGCACCGTCGCCGACCTGACCAACGTATCGGCGAAGCGAAAGGCGGGCACGATCTATGCCGCGTCCTTCCTCGAAGAGTTCATCGACGCCAGGCCCTGGGCCCACCTCGACATCGCCGGCACCGCCTGGGACGTGGGCCGTGAGTACACCGGCGCCGAGGCCAGTGGCTTCGGCGTTCGCCTGCTGGTCGAGCTGGCGCGACGGCTCTCCGCCTAGCCCCAGCTCCAGCTCAAGCGCCGAGGATCATGGCGGTGCTGGTGCCAGAGGCCAGCAGCTTGCCGTCTGCGGCGGCGGTGAGGCTGGCCTCCGCGGTGGCCTGACGTCGACCTCGGTAGAGGACCTTCGCCTCGCACAACACGCGGCCCGTATCGCGGCTGAGCGGTCGCACGAACTTCGCCTCGAGGCCGAGCGAGGTGTAGGCGACGCCGGCGGGCAGCGTGGTATGGACCGCGCAGCCCAGGGCGGAGTCGAGCAGGGTCGCGGCGTAGCCGCCATGGACCACGCCGATCGGGTTGTAGTGCTCCTCCCCCGGCTCTCCCTCGAACACCACGCGGCCCTCGCTCAGCTCGATCGGCCAGATCCTCATCGTCACCGCGATCGGGGGCGGGGGGAGCTCCCCGGCGAGGATCGCCTCCATGTATTCCATCCCGCTGCGCTGGGCCCCGGCGCTCGCGCTCGCCACCGGGTCCTGCCAGGTGAGGGTGCGGGTGCGCGTCGCCTCGGGGCTGGATTGCGCGAAGGCCAGCGCCGCCTCCACCGCGCTCGCTCCGGGGCCCGGGCTCACCCGGACCGTCGCCGGGGACGGAGCGGCGTGCGCGGCGCCGAGCGTTGATTGCCGGGGTAATGAAGGTCGGCGGTGATCTCGGCCTGGCTGATCGAGATCCGCGCTGCCTTCGGACGTTGGCGATGACTGTGCCTGCCGATCAGCCTCATCTGAGCGCCTCCATTGTTGGCTCCTCGGGCTGAGTTGCTTCACGCAACTCGGGGTTGTCCGGACCCTACCGAAGTAAGTTGCGTGATGCAACCTTATGTGCGAATATCACATCGTGCTGCGTCACGACTACCCTGGCCAGGACTGCTCGATCGCCAAGGCCCTGGAGGTCGTCGGCGAGCGCTGGTCGCTGCTCATCGTTCGCGACGTGATGAACGGTCACCGCCGCTTCGACGAGCTGCAAAAGCAGCTGGGAATCGCCCGCAACGTTCTCTCCGCCCGCCTGCAGCGCCTGCTCGAGGAGGACATCCTCGAGCGGCGCGCCTACCAGACGAACCCCGAGCGCCACGAGTACTTCCTCACCGAGAAGGGGCTGGACCTTTGGCCCGCGCTGGTCGCCCTTCTCTACTGGGGCGACCGCCATTCGCCCAGCCCCAACGGGCCGCCGATGCTGATCGTCCACAAGCAGTGCGGCGGCCGGGTCAGCGACCGCGGCAGCTGCGAAAGCTGTGGAAAGCTGCTGCGTGCACGCGACGCCCGAGCGCTGCCCGGGCCCGGTCTGGGCCTCATCCCCGCGCGGGTTGAGGCCGCCTGAGCCACACCCCGGCCGCCCGGCGGCTCCCCCGGCGGGGGCCAGCCTCGGTTTGAGCCGATCCGTGCTTGGTTTAACGTTGGTCGTGACCCAGCGATCACCCACCCCCAGGAGGCGGTAATGGCGACTACGGCAGAGCTTCAGGTTCGCGACAAGATCTTCGTCGGCGCCGAGTGGGTGGACTCCACCGGGACGGAGACGATCGAGGTCATCAACTCGACCACCGAGGAGGTGATGGGGACGATCCCCGGGGGCACGGCGGAGGACGTCGACCGGGCGGTGGAGGCGGCGCGCCAGGTCTTCGAGCCCTGGTCGCGGACAAGCCGCGAGGAGCGTGCCGGCTACCTGGCGGCGATCTCCGCCGGGCTGGGCGAGCGCGCCGAGGAGATCGCCGCGACGATCGCCCAGGAGCTTGGGATGCCGCTGAAGCTGAGCCAGATGATCCAGGCCGGCCTGCCGATCGGCCAGTTCGCGGCGATGCCGGCGCTGATGGAGGAGGTCGCCTGGGAGGAGGAGATCGGCAACTCGCGGGTGCTGCGCGAGCCGATCGGCGTGCTCGGCGCGATCACCCCCTGGAACTATCCGCTGAACCAGATCGCCGCCAAGGTTGCGCCAGCGCTCGCCGCCGGCTGCACGGTGGTGCTCAAGCCGAGCGAGGTCGCGCCGCTAAACGCCTTCATCCTGGCCGAGGTGATCGAGGCCGTCGGACTCCCCGCCGGGGTGTTCAACCTCGTGAGTGGGACCGGCCCGCTGGTCGGCGAGGCGATCGCCGGGCATCCCGGCGTCGACATGGTCTCCTTCACCGGCTCGACCAGGGCCGGGCGCCGGGTCAGCGAGCTGGCCTCGGCAACGGTGAAGCCGGTGGCGATGGAGCTGGGCGGCAAGTCGCCGAACGTGATTCTCGACGACGCCGACCTGGCTCGGGCGATCCCCGATGGCCTCGCCAAGTGCTTCCTTAACTCCGGCCAGACATGCAGCGCCCTGACCCGGATGCTGGTCCCGCGCGAGAAGCTGGCCGAGGTCGAGGAACTGGCGGCCAAAACGGCGGAGACCTTCACCCCCGGCGACCCGTTCGAGGATTCGACCCGGCTCGGGCCGCTGGTCTCCGAGCTGCAGCGGGAGCGGGTGCGCGGCTACATCCGCAAGGGCGAGGAGGAGGGCGCCAGGCTGCTCACCGGGGGCGCCGAGCCGCCCGAGGGACTGGATCGCGGCTACTTCGTCCGCCCCACGGTCTTCTCCGAGGTGACGCCGGAGATGACGATCGCCCAGGAGGAGATCTTCGGCCCGGTGCTGGTGATCCAGCCCTATGAGGGCGAGGAGGACGCGGTGCGGATCGCCAACGACACCGTCTACGGCTTGGCCGGGGGGGTCTGGTCGGCCGACCAGGAGCGGGCGATCGCGGTCGCCAAGCGGATCAGGACCGGGCAGGTCGAGATCAACGGCGGGGCCTTCAACCCCCTGGCGCCCTTCGGCGGCTACAAGCAGTCGGGGCACGGGCGCGAGAACGGGAGACTGGCGATCGAGGAGCTGCTCCAGGTCAAGAGCCTTCAGCTGTAGGCGGGGAGGGGCGACGCCACTGGCCCGCCCGGGCAGAACATAGGCTGGCGGCGTGGATTTCGAGCTCTCGGGCGAGCAAAAACTTCTGCGGGATACGGTGCGCGAATTCGCCCGCTCGGAGGTCGCGCCCCTCGCCGCCGAGCTGGATCGAGAGAAGCGGTTTCCCTATGAGATCGTGGCCAAGCTGGGGGAGCTTGGGCTGATGGGGATCCCCTTCCCCCAGGAGTACGGGGGCGGCGGGGCCGACACCCTCACCTATGCCCTGGCGATCGAGGAGCTGGCGCGGGTGGACTCCTCGGTCTGCATCACGATGGCCGCCCACACCTCGCTGGGGACGATGCCGATCTACCTCTGGGGATCCGAGGCTCAGAAGTCGGAGTGGCTGCCGCTGCTCTGCCGCGGCCAGGGGCTGGCATCGTTCGGGCTGACCGAGCCCGAGGCCGGATCGGACGCCGGGAACGTGAAGACCAGCGCCAGGCTGGAGAAGGGCGAGTGGGTGGTGAACGGGGCCAAGCAGTTCATCACCAATGCGGGAACCGAGATCTCGGCCTGCGTCTCGATCACCGCGGTGAGCGACGAGGTCAACGGGCGCCGGGAGATCTCCAACCTGATCGTTCCCAGCGGCACACCGGGGTATGAGGTCGGTGCCGCCTACCGCAAGATGGGCTGGCACGCCTCCGATACCCGACCGCTCTCCTTCGCCGATTGCCGGGTGCCGGAGTCCAGCCTCCTCGGCCGGCGCGGGGACGGCTTGAAGAACTTCCTCCAGATCCTCGACGGCGGGCGGATCGGGATCGCGGCGATGGGCGTCGGGCTGGCCCAGGGGGCGCTGGACGAGGCGATCTCCTACGCCAAGGAGCGCCGGGCCTTTGGCCAGCCGATCTCCAGTTTCCAATCGATCCAGGCAAAGATCGCCGACCTCTCGGCCCAGATCGAGGCTGCACGCCTGCTCACCTGGCGCGCCGCGTTGGAGAAGGACGCGGGCCGGCCCTTCACCCTGACCGCGGCGCAGGCCAAGCTGATCACCGGTCGCCTCGCGGTGCGCGCCACCGAGGAGGCGGTGCAGATCCACGGCGGCTACGGCTACATCGAGGAGTACCCGGTCTGCCGCTTCTACCGCGACGCCAAGATCCTGACCATCGGCGAGGGCACCGACGAGGTGCAGCAGATGGTGATCGCCCGCCAGCTGGGTTGCTGAGGCCGACCCCGCCTGCGGCGCCCCGGCCCCCCGCGGCGGCTATCCGAAGGTGAAGGAGTAGCCCGTCACGCCGCGTTCGGGAACCAGGCGCAGGACGTGGTGGCCGACCCGGGGCAGGTCGACGAGTTCATAGAGGCGCTGGGCGGAGACCGTGACCACCCCGTCGTGGACGTCTGCCCCGGCCAGCCGGTTGGGGATCGGCCGACCGTCCAGCAGCACCCGCATCCGGTGGCTGCGAAGGGGCGAGCCCATCACCAGGTACACCCGCCGCGCGCCGAAGTTGAGGTCCAGCGAGCCCCCCTCCGCGGTCGCCGAGTGCAGACCGATCCGCCAGCGCCCGTGGTAGGCGTATTCGTTGGCCTGCGGCGGGGGCGCAGCGCGGAAATCGTGGACCCCGGGCGACAGCGTGGGGTTGGTGAAGCGTTCGGCCCGGGCTGGGCCGAGGTAGGTCTCGGGGGTCGTCACGCCGGCCGAGGGAGCGATGGCATGGATCTTGGGCTCTTGGCCGTGGACCGGGTGGCCGGCTTCGGCCAGCAGCTCGCGGATCACCTGTTCTTTCTTCGGGTAGGAGCCCTCGCCGAAGTCGGCGTAGCGAACGTCGCCCCTGGCGTCGATGAAGTACTCCGCCGGCCAGTACTGGTTGCCGTAGGCGTTCCAGGTGCCGTATTCGTTGTCCTGGACGACCGGGTAGTGCAGGCCGTTGCGCTGGACCGCTTCGGCGACGTTGCTCGCCTCGTGCTCAAAGGGGAACTCGGGCGTGTGGACGCCGACGATGGTCAGGCCGTCGCGGCGATAGCGCTGATCCCAGGCCTTCAGGTAGGGCAGGGTCCGCAGGCAGTTGATGCAGCTGTAGGTCCAGAAGTCGACCAGCACCACCCGGCCGCGCAGGCCGCGCATCGTCAGCGGCCGGTCCCTCGGGGTGTTGAACCAGCGCTCGGTTTCGGTGAATTCAGGCGCCTTGCCGAGCACCGGCAGGCGAATGTGACCGCTGGCGCCCGCCGTGGGCTGGGGCCTGTTGGCCGCTATCCCACCGACTCCGTGAGCGGCTTCGCCGCGGACTTCTTCCAGCGCCCTTCGCGCCGCCGCCGTGCCCTCCAGGCCGTGCGTCGGGTTGACCAGGAAGCTGGGCAGGTCGCTGGCGATGGCGCTCTGGAAGCGCATGTCGTAGTTCTCCAGCATGGCCAGCGCGACAACGACCATCACCGCGCCCATCGCCACCTGCAGGCCGGCTCCACGCCTCCTCAACGGGGCGACGACACGGCGCCCTCCGAGCATCAGGAGGTAGAGGGCGGCGGCGGAGCCGATGCCGTAGCTGAGCGCCACGGCGAGGCGCCCGGCGGTGAAGGACTGCGAGGCGGAGACGGTGATCACCCCGGCGAGGATCGGGCCGGCGCAGGGTGCATAGACCAGGCCGAGGCTGGCACCGACCGCGGTCCCCGACCAGAACCCCTGGCCCCCCCTGACCACGCCGAAGCGGTTGGCGAAGCGCCCCATCGCCGCCTCGATCCGGGCGGCGAGCGGGGGGATCATCAGGGTGACCCCGAAGACCAGCAGCACGGCGATCGCCAGCCGGCGCAGCAGGTCATCGGGCAACCCCAGCGCGGCGATCACATAGACCAGGGCGATGGTGGCGAAGGTGAAGGAGACGGCGAGGCCGGTGACGATCCCCAGCGGCCGCCGCCGTCCGCCGGTGGCACCGGCGGAGAGCGCCAGTGGGAGCACCGGCAGGACGCAGGGAGACAGCGCGGTCGCCGCTCCCGCAACGAAGCCAAAGAGCATCAGCAGAACCATTGGCTCAACTTTCCCACTTCTCCTCTGCGAGGGGTGAGCGCGAGCGGATAACCGCGGCTCAGCTGGTGGGTTGGGAGGTGACCGAGCCCTCGGGCCGCCCGGCCACCTCGGCGCCGCGGCCGACCCGCTCGCCGATCCCGTAGTGGGCGCAGATCGCCAGCTCGTGCTCGCGCAACAGCGGGCGGGTCGGGTCGATCACCGGGGCGCTGTAGATCGTCTCCTTGCCGTGGGCGACCCAAACCCGGCCGGCGGCGGCCGCGCAGTCGCTCAGTGGGACCGCCACCAGCCTGGCGCGGCGCCGACCGATGGCGGCGATCAGCCAGGCGGGGACCCCTGCCTCGGCGAAGAGGCCGCGGACGCTGCCGACCGTCCTGCCGTCGATTTCGTCGATCTCCTGGCCGACCCAGCCCAGAGCCTCGCTCAGCGAGGGACGCGCAGTGGACGGGGCACCCGACGTCTCAGCCATCGGCCCGGGCCTCCAAGAGCTCCGCCGCGGCGCTCGCCGGGTCCAGCTCACGGCGGACCACTCGCTCCAGCAGCGCGACGGTCTGCGGATCCTCGGCGACCGAAGCCTCGAGCCGGCGGCGCATGCGCGCGGCGGCGATCCCCAGCACCTCGCTGCGCAGGTTGCGGGCGCGCCGCTGCGCCAGGGTGCCCGCCGCCTCGATGTGAGCGCGGTGCTCGTCGATCTTCACCGCCAGCTCGCCCAGCCCCTCGGCGCGCGCTGCCTCGGTGCGCAGGATCGGCACCCGCCAGCCGCCAGGGTCCCGAGACAGGGCAAGCACGCCGCGCACCTCGCGCACCATCGTCTCGGTCATCGGGTGGTCGGCCTTGTTGACGACGATGATGTCGGGGATCTCCATCACCCCCGCCTTCAGCGCCTGGATCGAGTCGCCGGAGCCGGGCATCAGGGCCAGCACGATCGTGTCGGCGTGATCGACGATGTCGACCTCCGCCTGGCCGACGCCGACGGTCTCGATCAGCACGTCATCATTGCCCGCCGCGTCCATCACCAACGCCACCTGCAGCGCCGCCTCGGAGAGGCCGCCGAGGGCGCCGCGGGAGGCCATCGAGCGGATGAAGACCCCCGGATCGAGGAAGTGATCGGAGAGGCGGATGCGATCGCCGAGCAGGGCGCCGCGGGTGAAGGGGCTGGAGGGGTCGATGGAGAGCACCGCGATCTGGCGCTTGGCCTTTCGCAGCACCGTCGTCAGGGCCCCGATCAGGGTGCTCTTGCCGACCCCCGGCGGCCCGGTGAAGCCGACGATCCGCGCCCGGCCGGTGCGCGGATACACCTCGCGCACAAGCTCCCAGCCAGCCGGGTCATCGGACTCGATCAGGGTGATCGCCCGGGCCAGCGCCCGCTTGTCGCCGGCCAGCAGGCGTTCGGCCAGCGAGGCGGTTTTTGCCGCGTCAGCCACGAATCAAATGCTCGCCCATCCCTCGCCGCGCGGAGAACCGGGCATCGGAGGCTTGCTCGCTCGCGCTCACGACGCTCAGTCTAGAGTCCGGCGCCGCATGCGCCAGCTCCGCTTCCTCGCCGCCAACGGGATGCTCAACAGCCGCTACGGGCGGCTGCTGTGGCGCTACCTCTGGCGCCGCGCCCTGACCCGAGCCGGGCGTCGTTGGCGGACAGCGGGAATGCTCTTCCTCGGCCGCCGGCTCGAACTCCAGATCGGCCGCGGCGGGGAGATCCGCTTCGGCCGCTTCGTCTGGATCGGCGACGGCTCGAAGATCCGCTGCCACGAGGGGATAGTGGAGATCGGTGACAAGACCGTGATCGGCCAGGAGTGCACGATCTCCGCCTATCAACGGGTACGGATCGGCGAGCAGTGCGTGATCGCCGATCGGGCAATGTTCATCGACTTCGACCACGGTGTGGTCGAAGTCGAGCGGCCGATCCGCATACAGGGCATCTACAAGCGCGACGTCGAGGTCGGCTCCAATGTGTGGATCGGCTACGGCGCCTGCATCCTGCGCGGAGTCAGGGTCGGAGACAACTCGATCATCGGGACCAACGCGGTGGTGACCAGAGACGTCCCGGCAAACGCGGTGGTCGCCGGCGTGCCCGCCAAAGTGATCCGCATGCGCAAGGCACCGGGGGATCTGCGCTGGCCCAGGCCGGTGGAGCCCGACCCCGCGGCGCCCCTGACGCTGTCCCCACCGGGATGAGCGTCGGCTAGTTTGGGCCGCCCGGCCGGCGATCGCCCTCAGCCCAGCGCCGCGACAAGGTCGGTTTTGGTGAAATCCTCACCGACGAAGAGAAGCGGGTCGCCTACCAGACGGGCGGTGGCGTACGTCATGCAGTCGCCGAAGTTGAGCGCAGCGGGGTGGCGCCCCCTGCCGTAGCGGATGAAAGCCTCCGCCGCGACTCCCCAGTGGCGGTCGTCAAACGGGATCACAATCGTCTTGCTCTCCTCCAGGAAGCGTGAGAGGACAGCGCGGCCGACGATGCCGAGGCGTGCGACGAGGACGATCGCCGTCTCGGCGAGTGTCGGTGCGCCGATCGCGAGATTTGCAGCTTGCTCCATCGCCCCGATCAGGACAGCGTGCCCCCGCTCGCGGCGAATGACCGAGACGACCGCCGAGCTGTCGAGGGTCAACGCCCCTCCGGTCCAATGCCGAGAATGTCCTCCCGCTCGGCCCTGGTCAGCGGCAAGCGGTCGAGCTCCTCGACGGGGACCAGCGGCCACACCTCGGCCGCCAGGAAGCGGGATATGCCCCCGGCTCGCTCGCCTGTCCCCCCCCGCTCCAAACGCAGCCGCGCCAGCCGCTCGCTGAGCGCTTGGCGGATCCCCCCGGTCTTCGTTTCTTCCGTCAGAGTCGCGAGTTCGGCGGCCATGCGCTCGACCTCTTCGTTCTTGATGTTCAGCGCCATGGTAGAAAGGTACCAAATTACGTTTTTCCACCGTAGATCAGGGAAAAGTTGATGGTACGGCCGCGCGGCGCTGGTTCTCTTGACACGGCACCGTTGAGCCAGGCATGCGGGCGACCTCACTCGGTCGATTCATCTCGGCTGATAACCGGCCACGAGGAGCCGTTGCGCGTGCTCATAGGGTGGCGCTCTCGGGCACCACATCCTGTTGGCGCTTCTGGCGCCTCGCAGCGCCGGGAGGCGCGGGTCTCATGGGAGTTAGGCGGGGCCCAGCTTTGCCCCGACGAGGTTGGCGTAGACGGCGGCCGTTTGCTCGGCCACGTCGGCCCAATCGAAGCGGCGCAGGTGCTCGTAGGCTTCGGCGACCAGGCGGCGACCGAGCTCGTCGTCGGAGAGGACGCGGATCGCGACCTCGGCGAGGGCGCCCGGATCGCGTGCGCGGAAGCGCAGGCCCGCCTCCTCGTGAGGAACAACCTCGCGCAGCCCGCCGGTGTCGGCAACGATGCAGGGGCAACCTGAGGCCATCGCCTCCAAGGCCACCAGGCCGAACGGCTCATAGATCGAGGGCACCACGGTGAGGTCGGCGATCCGGTAGAGCGAGTGCAGGACATCGTCGCCGATCCATCCGAGAAAGCTGCCGTGCTCCATCAGACCCAGATCCTCGGCCTGGCGATGCAGCTCCGTCTCGTGGGTGCCGGAGCCGGCGACGAGGAAGCGCGTCCCCGGCGCCTGCTCGATCACCGCGGGCATCGCCTCCAAGGCCAGCTGAAACCCCTTCTCATAGACCAGGCGGCCGATCAACAGGACCAGCTTCTGCTCCGGCGCAGCGAACTCAGCCCGCAGGCGAGTCAGCTCGGCGGGGTCCTGCGGCTGCAGATCTTCGGGGTCGATCCCATTGGGGATCACCGTCACCCGCTCCTCCTCGACCCCGAAGATGTCCGCGATCTGCTCGCGCATGTAGTGGGAACAGGCGATCACCCGATCAGAGCGGTTGGAGATCCAGCGCTCGACCCCATGGATGTAGGCCTGGGGGTGCTTGTCGACCCAGCCCTGGTGGCGGCCGTGCTCGGTGGCGTGGATCGTGGTCACCAGCGGGGCGTCGAAGCGCCGGGCGAGGTGGTCGCAGGCGTTGGCCACGAGCCAGTCGTGGCCGTGGACCAGGTCGAACTGGTAGCGGTCGCCCAGCTCGACCCCGGCGGCCAGCATGTCGGAGTTCATTCGCTCCACCCAGGCGACGAACTCGCCGAGGTCGGTGGGGCGCTTGGGCTCGCGGATGCGGTGAACCGCGACGCCGCCGGGGCGCTCCTCGGCCGGGGACTCCTCGCCGCCGCGGGTCAACACGTGGACCTCGACCTCGCGCTCGACCAGCGCCTCTGAGAGCTTGCGCACATGGCGCGCCAGGCCGCCCTCGATCAGCGGCGGGTACTCCCAGGAGAGGATGAGGACGCGGGTCACGGCTGAAGAAGCGGCGAAAGGCTCAGGTCCGGGGCGAGGGCCCGCATGCGCGGGTCAATCGAGGCGGGGGAGTCTATGGCCTCCAGGGCGCCCAGCGCGTGCAACGTCGCGCGATTGAATGCATAGTCACCCGCCTGGCCGCGCCGATCGAGGAAGGCCCAGTCGCTGGCCTGGGCGGCGAGCAGCTCGCGCGCGGCGCGCAGGGCCGCCGGCCCCACCATCCCGCGCGAGAGCGCCCGCAAAAGCCGCAGCTCCAGCCGCCGCGCGCCCCAGGCAAGGTCGGCGACCGCGGGGGAGTCCCAGGTGCCGAGGTCCTTGTCCTCCCCCCAGGTGGAGGCGCGGAGCGCTCGCTCGATCGGCTCATGCTCAGCCAGCGCCTGGGGGAGCGTGAGCAGGCGCACGCCGGCCGCCTCGGCGCGGACTAGCACCTCGCCCAGCCAGGTAGGCCCCTCCGACCACCAGTGACCGATCAGCTCGGTGTCGACGGCGAAGACGATCAGTCCGCGGCGGCCGTGGGTCGCGGAGAAGGCGCGCAGCCGAGCGGCGATCGAGGCGAGGAACTCGCCGGCCTGGCGCCGGGCCACCAGCTGCGCGGTGTCCGGTTGATAGGCGCCGCCGCCAACCTTCCAGATGCGGACCCCGCGCAGCGACTTGCCGGCGAACTGGGCGTGGGCGGGGTCGGAGGGGTAGCCGTCGAGTGACCAGAGCCACTGGATCGACTGCCAATCGATCGGCAGGGCAACCGGGCCGGCCCGGGTTGCTACCGGGCTCAGTGCCTCCAGTGCCCCCTCATCCTCATGAGCGCTCTGGTCCACACAGAACCAGCGAACCCCCTGCTCGGCCAGCCGCCACTCCAAACCGGGGGCGAAGGCGCACTCCGGCAGCCAGAACCCCCCGTCCCAACCGAACCGCCGCCGGTGCGAGCGAAGGCCGGCATCGAGCTGCAACCGCACCCCCTCGCGGGTCGCCAGCAGCGGCAGAACGGCGTGGGTGGCGGCCGAGGCCGCCAGCGCTATCCGCCCCTCGCGCTGGGCCTCACCGAAGGCCAGCAAGGGGTCGCCCTCAACCCGGTCCAGGGCCCGAAGCGCCCCGCGGTAGCGGGCCAACTCCGCCTCGCAGGCCTCCCGGCACTCGGCCGGAACCTCCACCGCGTCAGCTTCGGCGGCCCCGATCCGCCACTGGAGCAGAAACTTCCGCAACCGCTCTCGCGTGCCCTCGTCCTCCAGCTGGTCCGCCAGCACCGGGGTCACGGTCATCGTCAGATCCCGCGCCACCTCCAGGACCGGCAGATAGGACCGGATCACCGCGTCGAAGAGCCACTCCTCCCCGAATGGATAGGTCCCGAACCCCTCCACGTAGGGCATATGCGAATGCAGCACGATCGCCAGATCGCCGGCGCTGGGCTCAGGCATGACAGACGGCGATGAAGTCGAGCGCTCGGTCCAGATCTCCCTGCCTGAGGGAAAAGTCCGAGGCAGAGATCGCCGGCGTGAACCGGTCATAGAACCACTCGGTCAGCCCCAGCTTGGGGTGGACGCTGTCCCAGCCGAGCCTGATCGCGACCTCATGCGCCCGCAGCTTGCGGGCGTGAAACAGGCCGAGCATCTCCACCCGCCCAAAGTGCGCCTGACAAAGCTGGCGGAACTCGGCGGCGCGGTACTCGCGCAGGTGCCACGGGTTGTCGGACTTCTCCGCTCCGGGGGGCGCCAGCTTCAGCAGGTTTGGCGTGGAGACATAGGCGATGCCCGCGGGGGCGAGCATCGACTTGAAGTGCTCGAGGATTGCCCCGGCGTCGGCGACGTGCTCGATCGTCTGCAGGAAGACGACGGCGTCGCAGGGCTCGGCGAAGCTCTCGACCAGGCCTCGCTCGAAGCGCAGGTTGGATCCCACGTAGCGCAGCCGCGCGTGCTCGTGCGCCTCGGGGTTGGCGTCGACGCCGACGACGCCAGCCGCCGTGCGGGCCAGCACCTGGGACCCGTACCCCTCGCCGCAGGCCATATCGATCACCCGCCGGCCGCCGACCCGCGCCGCAATCCACTCATAGACGACCAGGTGGCGCCGATACCAGTAGTTCTCCTGCGGCAGGTCGGGCAGCGTCCGCTCCCCCGTCAGGGGCAGCGGCGGCACGCCCTGCGGCTGGTTTTCCTGGACAAACTCGCGCTCCACGACAACCGGCACCGTATTGTTCCCGCCTCGTGCCAGCCTCCCCGACCGCGACGCCCGAGCAGATCAAGGACGCCAACACCCGCTACCACGACGCGGCGGCCGAGGAGTACGACGCCAAGTGGGGGATCGACTTCGGCCAGACCGGCCAGGAGCAGGTTCGACTGAAGCTGGCCAAGGCCCTCGGCGGGTTGGGGCGGGGTGGCTTTGGCGACGCGCTGGAGATCGGTTCGGGAACCGGCTACTTCTCGCTCAACCTGCTCCAGCTCGGGGCGATAGAGCGGCTGACCGCGACCGACATCTCGCCGGGGATGCTGCGGCGGCTGGCGGCCACCGCCAAGACGCTGGGGCTTGAGGTCCAGACCGCGAGGAGCGAGGCCGAGGAGCTTCCCTTCCCCAGCGAGAGCTTCGATCTGGTCTTCGGCCACGCCGTCCTGCACCACATCCCCGACCTGCGGCGCGCCTTCTCCGAGTTCCGCCGGGTGCTGCGCCCCGGCGGCGCGATCGCCTTCGCCGGCGAGCCCTCGCGCTACGGCGACCGCCTGGCGGCCCTGCCCAAGCGGGCCGGACTGATCCTCGCCCCCCTCTGGCGCCAGCTGGTGCGGGCGCGCCGCCGCGCCGTGCCGGAGGCCGAGCGCTCGGGCGGTCACGCCCTGGAGGGCGAGGTCGACGTCCACGCCTTCGCCCCCGCCGACCTGCGCCGCTTCCTCGGCGAGGCCGGCTTTGAGAGCCGGCGCGTCGGCGGCGAGGAGCTGCTGGCCAACGCCTGGGGCTGGGGCCTGCGCACGGTCGAGTCCAGCGCCGAGCCGGACTCGGTCCCCTGGGGCTGGCGCAGTTTCGCCTTTCGCAGCTACATCGCCCTGCAGAAGGTCGACACCCGACTGCTCGAGCCCCACTTTCCCGCCGAGCTCTTCTACAACCTGCTGGTCTCCGGACGCAAGCCGCGCTAGGCGCGGCGCACGCGGTACTGCCTCACCCGCGAGTCGATGCCCTTGAGGCGCCGATCGCCGGCGAAGGAGTACTCGAACCCCTCCCCCGCCGCCTCCCTCGCCGCCGCGTCGACCAGGACGCTGCCCGGCCTGGCGATCGCGGTCAGGCGGCTGGCCAGGTTGACCGGTCGGCCGTAGTAGTCGCCGCTGCGAACCAGCGCTGACCCGTAGGCGATCCCGGCCCGCAGCCGGGGGAAGTCCTCGCCCTGGCGATCGGCGGCCTCGACCATCGCCAGCGCCGCCTCGACCATCGCCTCGGCGTCGGTGCAGACCAGCATCGCCGCGTCGCCGATCAGCTTCACCAGCCGCACCGGCGGCTCGGCCACGGCCGTGGCAAGCTCGTCCAGGCGGCCGGCGATCAGGCCCAGCTCTTCGGTGGGGACCTCCTCGCCCAGCCTGGTAAAGCCCACCAGGTCGGCGAAGCAGACCGCCACCTCGGCGGTGGCGCCCGGCGCCCCGGCGGCGATATCGGCGGCGCCGATCACGTCGCGGCGGACCTGCTCCAGCAGATGGCCCCGCAGTGCGTAGAGCAGGATCGGCTCGAACACCGGCAGCATGTGCTCGGCGGCCGCGGCAAAGCGAAGCGCCAGGTCGCGCTCGGTGTCGCCGGGCTGCATCAGGGTGCGGATCATCAGCTCGCGATTCGCCTCGGCGATGCGCGAGGTGCCGATGCCGATCGTGCGCGCCACCTGCAGGATGCCCTCCTCCGGCAGACCGGCATCGCGGAAGGCCTTCAGCCGCCGCGCCGTCTCCACGTCGGCCTCGGTCAGCGTCCGCACGTCGGGGCCGGGAAGGGGAATGCCCATCGCCGCCGTCGCCCGCTGCAGCAAGTCGAGGTCCACAGCGGAGATCTCGGCCACCTCGCGCGGCGTGTAGCGGGGGCCCTCGCCGGCCAGGGCGCGCTCCACCGGCAACAGCGTGAGCCGCCCGTCGGCGACCGCCTCGCGCAGCTCCTCCAGCTCCACCCCGTCGGCGGCAAGCGCTTCGAGCAGCTCCAGCCGACCTCGGCGCGCCTCGCCCTCGACCCCCTCCAGCAGCCCCTCTGCGGCGAAATCGATCACCCCGTCGCCACCGCCCCGCCCCGGCGCGGGTCCCCGCCGCCGCTGAGCGCGCCGCTGGCCCGATCGCGCGCCACCGCCTGACAGCCGCCGAAGTAGAGGTTGATCTGGGGTCGCCGCTTGACCCTCACCCCGCGCGCCTGCAGCCGCAGGAGGGCATCCTCGTCGATCCCCGGCTCGGCCTGGAGCACCCCGTCCTCGAAGTGAAGGCGCGGCGCGCTCACCGCCTCCTGCGGGCCCATCCCCTCCTCCAGGGCCCGCACGATCGTCTGCAGGATCGCCGAGCGGATGCGGTTGGAGCCGGCGCTGCCCAGGCCGAGCTCGATCTCCCCCTCGCGCAGGACGACGGTCGGGGCCATCATCGAGGGCACGCGGCGCCCGGGGGAGATGGCGTGAAAGCCGAGCGGGTTGAGGTCCTCCTCGCCGAGCATGTTGTTGAGGATGACGCCCGTGCCGGGCACCAGCACGCCCGAACCCGAGCCGTTGGAGCAGGTCACGCTGGCGCACATCCCCTCGGCGTCGAGGGCGCAGATATGGGTGGTCGAGCCGAGCAGGTCGGCGGCAGCCAGTTCAAGGGCCGCTGGGTCAAGGAGGCTCGAGGCCAGACCCTCGCCGTAGAGCGCCCGGGCGAACTCCTCGCCGCGTCGGCCGTTGGCGGCGCCCATCGCGGCGATGAGCTGCTCCGGACCGTTGCGGCTGCCCAGCCGCTCCAACAGGCCGAGGCTGAAGGCGATCAGGATCCCGCCCGAGGAGGGCGGTGGGTTGGTCAGGACCTCGGTTCCCCGAAACGGCATCCGCATCGGCCGCCGCTCGATCGCCTCATAGGTGGCGAGGTCTCCCGGGCCGAGCGTGCCGCCGCCCCCCAGCGTGTACTCGCTCAGCGCCGCCGCCACCTCGCCCCGGTAGAAGGGCTCGGCTCCTTCGGCGCCGAAGCGCTCCAGCGCCTCCGCCAGCTCCGGAAAGCGCAGCGTCTGGCCCTCGCGCAGGGTGCGCCCCTCCGGCGCATACAGCTCGCGCGTCCCCGGCAAACGCTCGTGGATCGGGGCCAGGATGTCGAGGATGTAGGCCTGCTCGGCGTTCACCGCTGCGCCCTCGCGGGCCAGCGTAATCGCCGGGCCTACCAGCTCCTCCAGGGGGACCGAGCCGAAGCGCTCGAGCGCCAGCTCCAGGCCGGCGGCAGTGCCCGGCACGCCGCAGGAAGCCGGCCCTACGTAGAACGTCTGCACCGTCTCCGCATCGAAGTGGACCTCCGCCGGGGCCAGCTCCGCCCCCCGCTCGATCCCGTCCTTGCCCGGCGCGGCGACGAAAAAATCCAGCAGGACCGTCTCCCCCCTGCGGTGAACCATCATGAAGCCGCCGGCGCCAAAACCGGTGAGCGGGCTCTCCAGGGCAAAGGAGGCGAGCACCGCGCCCACCGCGGCATCCACCGCGTTACCGCCATCGCGCAGGACGTCCGCGCCAACCCGAGCGGTCAGCGGATGACCTGCAGCCACCACACCTCTCATCGCGGGGGCCCCGGCTGGCGAGGGGCCGCTACCCGGGGAGGAACTCTGGGACGTCGATGCCCAGCTCGCCGGAGCGCTCGCCCCTTCGTCCGCGCCCGGCGTCCTTGGTCCGGCGGATGGTCGGCTCGACCGTGCGGCGCGGCCTGCTCGCCTGGCCGTCGAAGCGGGTGGCCACCACCGTCACCCAGACCTGGTCGCCCAGCTCCTCGTCAACGTTGGCGCCGAAGATGATGTTGGCGTCGGCGTGGGCCGCCTCGCCGACAACCTTGGCCGCCTCGCTGACCTCGACCAGTGAGAGGTCCGAGCCGCCGGTGATCGAGAGCAGGATCGAGCGCGCACCCTCCATCGAGGTCTCCAGCAGGGGCGAGGAGATCGCTTTCTCCGCGGCGAGCATCGCCCGCCCATCGCCGTGGCCCATGCCGATCCCCAGCAATGCCCGGCCGGCGTCGGACATGATCGTCCGCACGTCGGCGAAGTCGAGGTTGATCAGGGCGGGAAGCGTGACCAGGTCAGAGATGCCCTGCACACCCTGGCGCAGCACGTCGTCGGCGACCTGGAAGGCTTCCACCATCGAGGTCTGCTGGTCGAGCACCTCGAGCAGGCGATCGTTGGGGACGACGATCAGCGTGTCGACCTCGGCCGCCAGCTCCTCGATCCCCTTGCCCGCCTGGTTGCCGCGGCGGCTGCCCTCGAAACTGAACGGCTTGGTGACGATGCCGACCGTCAGCGCGCCGACCTCGCGGGCCAGACGGGCCACCACCGGGGCGGCGCCGGTGCCGGTGCCGCCGCCGGCGCCGGCGGCGACAAAGACCATGTCGGAGCCCTTGAGCAGTCGCTTGATCTTGTCCTGCTCCTCGAAGGCCGAGCGGTGGCCGAGCTCGGGGTCGGCCCCGGCGCCCAGCCCGCGAGTCTGCTCGTCTCCGATGTGGACGGTGATGTCGGCAACGCAGAGCTGCAGCGACTGAAGATCGGTGTTCAGGGCCATGAACTCGACCCCGGGGATGCGGGCGTCGACCATGCGGTTGACAGCGTTGACCCCGGCCCCGCCGACCCCCACCACCCGAATCACCGGCTGGTGCGGCTCGCCGCTGCCGGGCGGCTCATAGGCGGGCTCCTCTCGTCCATAGCGAGGAGTGTTGATCACCACCGATTCGTCCCGTCGGGCCGGAGGCTCCTCGGAGAAGACTCTCTTCAGCCTCTCGGGCGCTGACTCGGAGCGGGCCCTCTCGCCAGCGGCTTCCCCCGATCCACGAACGGCCGGTCCCGTCTCCTCCCCGGGTGACGATGAGCCCGCGGCGAGCGGACCCGCGTCCGCGGGGTCTGCACCCTCGGGAGGATCGTCTGCGGTCGATCTGAACAGATCCGCGAGCGGCCCCTCGCGCATGCTCGCCCGCTTACGACGACTCATTTGCCAGGACCTCCTTCGCCAGCTCCCGATAGTAGTTCGCGGCGCTGCTGCCGGAATCGTACTTGAGCACGCTGGATCCCTTGACCGGAGCCTCGGCGAATTTGATCGCCTTGCGGATGCGGGACTTGAAGACCAGGTCGCCGAAATTCTCTTCCAGGATTTCGACCGCCTCCTTGGCGTGGACGGTGCGGGTGTCGAGCATCGTCGGCAGGATGCCCTCGATCTTCACCTCGGGGTTGAGGTTCTCCTGGATCATCTTCAGCGTGTTCTGGAGCTGGACCAGCCCGCGCATCGAGAGATACTCGCACTGGACGGGGACGATCACCTTGTTCGCCGCGGTCAGGGCGTTGATCGTCAACAGGCCGAGGCTGGGCGGAGTGTCGATGCAGACGAAGTCATAGTCGGCGGAGACCTGCTTCAGCGCCTTCTGCAGGGTGCGCTCGCGGCCGATCTTGGTGCTCATCGCGATCTCCGCCCCGGCCAGGTCGATCGAGGCCACGGCGATGTCGATCTCCCGGCGGACGATGATCTCGGAGATCGGCATGTCGTTGACCAGCACGTCGTAGAGGCTCTTCTCGACCTTGTCCGGATCGATGCCCTGACTCATGGTCAGGTTCCCCTGCGGATCCAAATCGATGCACAGCACCCGATAGCCGGACTCGGCGAAGGCGACGGCAAGGTTGAGCGTGGTGGTTGTCTTGGCCACCCCACCCTTCTGATTGGCGAAAGCGATCACGTCGGGGTGCCCGACGGCCGCCTCAGCCGCTGGCTCCTCCACCGCTCCCTCATGACGCGAAGGGGCGATCAGATCCCGGGGCATGAACCGAGCCGGCCCATCGGCCACCTCCTCCTCCAAAGCGACTCCCGCCGAGGCGCCATCCGTCTCGGTGGCCGCTGGCGCGGATGCTCTGGGGGGCGAGGAGGACTCCGCCCGCTGCGCCCCCTCACCCTCCGCCAGAGGACCAGCGGGTGGGTGCTCGCTCTCCTCAACTGGTGTCTCGCTCGCGGCCGGGCGCTCCGGCACGGCCTCTTCCATCCGCTCCAGCTCCTCGAAGATCGGATGCGCCTCTTCCACCGTCACCGGCCTGTTCTTGGTCTTGCGGCTGAGAAATCCCATTGACGCGGGTATTCGCATGGCCACCCGCTTTTCCTGCCAGATCGGGAAATTGCTAGGAATTGCCCGACCTCCGTGCCAGAGCTGCTCGACAAGAGGCTTGTCTTCGTCACCGGCAAGGGAGGCGTCGGCAAGACGACGGTCGCCGTCGCTCTCGGCCTGCGCGCCGCGGCCCAAGGAAAGCGAACGATCGTCTGCGAGGTCGCCTCCCAGGAGAACGCCTCGCGGATCTTCGACCACGCTGAGGTCGGCTTCCACGAGGTGGAGATGGAGGAGAACCTCTGGTCGATCTCGATCGACCCCGACGAGTCGATGCGCGAGTACGTGCTGCTTCAACTGAAGGTGCGGGCGATGCGCGACCTGCTGTTCCGCAGCCGCATCTTCACCTATCTCGCCGCCGCAACCCCCGGCCTGAAGGAGCTGGTGACGATCGGCAAGATCTGGGAGCTATCCCAGTTCGACCGCAAGGTGAAGAGCGGGCGCAAGTACGACCTGGTGATCGTCGACGCTCCCGCCACCGGCCACGGGGTCGGCTTCCTGCAGACCCCGCGCACCTTCGCCGCGATTGCCCGGGTTGGCCCGATCCACTCCCAGGCGCAACGCCTCGACAGCCTGATCACCGACCAGGATCAGACCGGTGTGGCGATCGTCGCCCTGCCGGAGGAGATGGCGGTGAACGAGTCCGCCGCCCTGGAGCATGACCTGCGCGAGGAGGTCGGCATCGCCGTGGACCGCATCTACATGAACGGGCTCTACCCGGAGCGCTTCTCCAAGGCGGAGGCGGAGCGCCTCGCGCTGCTGGCCGGGGGGGAGAACGGGGCCCTGCGCGCGGCGGCGCGGGCGGCGATCTCCGAGCACGACCGGGCCCGTTCCCAGCGAGCCCAGCTGGCGCGACTGCGGCGCCGGGTCAAGGCCCCGGTCAAGAGCCTGCCATTCCTGTTTGAGCCCGAGCTGGGCCCAGAGGCGGCGCGTCGGCTGGCGGGCAGGCTCGGCTGATGCCCTCGGTCGGCGAGATCCTCGAGGGCAAGGGCATCTGCATCTGCGCCGGCTCGGGCGGGGTGGGCAAGACGACGACCTCGGCGGCGATCGCGGCCGGGATGGCCGCCCGCGGCTTGAAAGTCTGCGTGCTGACGATCGACCCGGCGAAGCGGCTCGCCGACTCGCTCGGGCTAAAGGAGCTGGGCAACGAGGCCAGGCGGGTCGATCCCCGGCTGTTTGAGGCGCAGGGGGTGAAGATGGAGGGCGAACTCTGGGCGATGATGCTAGATGCGAAGGCGACCTTCGACCAGCTGGTCGCCCGCCAGGCGCCGGATGAGGACTCGCGCGACCGGGTGCTCGGAAACCGCATCTACCAGCAGATCTCCAATGCCCTGGCCGGCTCGCAGGAGTACATGGCGATGGAGAAGCTGTTCGAGCTGCACAGCGAGGGGGGCTTTGACCTGCTGGTCCTCGACACCCCGCCGACGCGCAACGCGCTGGACTTCCTCGACGCGCCGCGGCGCCTCACCCAGTTCATCGAAGGGCGTTCGCTGCGCGTCTTCATGCGCCCGACCGGACTGGCGGCGCGGGTCGCGGGTCGCGGCGCCTCGGTCATGCTGAGCGTCTTCAAGCGGATCGTCGGCTTTGACCTGATCGCCGACCTGGCCGAGTTCTTCAATGCCTTCAGCGGTATGGTCGACGGCTTCCAGGCCCGCGCCAGACGGGTCAACAGCCTGCTCGCCGATCGCCGCACCTGCTTTCTCGTCGTCTGCGGCCCCCAGGGGGAGCCGATCAGCGAAGCGGTCTACTTCCACCGCAAGCTGGTCGAGGCGAAGCTGCCCTTCGGCGGGGTCATCGTCAACAAGGTGCACTACCCGGCGGAGAGGCTGCGCGGCGAGGGCGGCGAGGGCGGCGAGGTGGAGGCGGCCCTCGCCGAGAGGCTGGGCGAGGAGGATCTGGCGCGGCGGGTGGCGGAGAACTTCTCCGACTACCAGGCGCTGGCCGAGCGCGACGCGCGCAACATCGAGCGCCTGGCGGCCGAGTTGCGGACCACCGGGGTGATCCGCGTCCCCCACCTGGACGAGGACGTTCACAATCTCGCCGGCCTGGCCGAGATCAACCGCTACCTGTTCGCCACGGATGGGGAGAGGGAAGCGATCGCCGCCGGCCGCCTCTAGCTTCTAGGCGGCACCAGGCCGGGCGAGTGGGGCCAGGCAGATCAGGGAACGCAGGAAGCCCGGCGCGCTATGGGCGCGAGCGAGCGGGGACACGGGGGTGCGCCGTGCCGCCCTCACCCAGTGCGGCGGCGGTAGTGGTCGTACTCCAACTCGCCAACCTCCCAGTCGGAGTCGGGGACCGGGAACAGGTGGCGTACGCGGGGGCTGTCAACCCGCTCGCGCTGGGCCAGATCGGTCTCCACCGCCTGGAAATCCAGGGTGCTGTGCTCGATCTCGACCTCGTCGAGCCAGGCGGTGGCGGTGATCCGGATCTCGTGTTCCTCGGGAACCGGCTCCATGATGCGGGTCTCCTGCTCCATGTAGTCCTCCTCGGCTGGGGGTGGGGCCCGATCGGGCCCGGCGTGAATCGGATCGCGGTTGGGACCGGATGGGGACCCGGAATCGGTTCCACCAATCTCCTCGCCTGCGGCTGCGGGCAGCGGCGGCATGGAGGTTGGGACGCTGACCGCGATCTCGGCGTCTCCCGCTTCCAGGCCGATGGCAATCAGGGTCTCATCGGCGGCGGTGCAGATGTCGGTGCCGAGGGCGCCGAGGGCGGCTTCGCGCAGCAGGCTGCGGACGGCCTCCTCGGTCCAGCCCGCCAGCTCCAGCGCCCGCTCCGTGCGGGCTCCGTTCATCAGTGAACGCTCCAGCTCGAGCGCCTGCTCCATCCGCTCGCGGATCTCGATCCGATCCAAAGACTCGTCGGTGATCAGGGCCGCGGCGCGCATCGGCAGCGTGGCGCCAACCGGGCCATGGCCCTCCAGCACGGCGCGCAAGGCGAGCAGGTGGTCGCTGAGACCCTCCAGCGCGGTCTCACGCGCGCAGCCCATCTCGAAACGGCCGACCGCCCAGACGAGCGCATTGTTGGGATCGGGACGCGCCTCCAGGGCGCTGGCCAGCTCGGCCAGCTCAGCGGCCTCCTCAGGGGCCAGTCTGTAGCCGCCGGGGCGGGTCGCCCCGGCGCCGGTCGCAACCCGCCGCCACTGGTCCTCGCCGGTGGGGGCGAAAGCGTACGGGCCGAGCCCGATGCCGCCCCCCTTGAAGAGCCGCATGACGCTGATCAGCTCGCCCAGCTGGTGGACGGCTTCCTCCACCCCACCGGCCTCGCCGCTCTGTTCGGCAAGCGCCAGGAACTGGGGCTCCCAGGCGGCACGGCCCATGCCCTCGCTGCGCATCGCCTCGATTGGCGCCTCGATCGTCTCGGCCCGGACGATCCTCACCCCGTGGGGCAGCTCGAGCCGCGCCTGCGTCATCCGCAGGCCAACGATCGGTGCGATCAGGACATCGGCCTGCTCCGCGCCCCGGGCCTCCGCGTCGAGCACGGCAAGCGCGCCGTCGAGCCGCTCCCGGTCAAGCGAGAACTCGGTGCAGCCATCCCAGAGGGAGGCAATGAAGATTGTCAGCATCCGGGCGGAGCGCTCGCCGGCCTCGGCGGGAACGATCTCGCCTCGCGTTTCCAGGTAGGGCGCCGCGACACCGGCCTCCTCAACGGCGTCACAGGCGGGGACAAAGGCCGGCAGGGAGCGCAGCTCGGACTCCCGCCCGAGCACGTAGCGAGCGGTCAGCGGCAGGTAGCGGTAAAAGGGCGAGTCCGAGCCGGCGTCCTCGGCGAGGTCAAAGGGGATCTGGTCGCCGCCGGCGACCAGGGCGCTGAAGCGTGTGGCGGCCTCAAGTGCCAGCCGCTTCAGAGCCTCGTTGAGGAGGAAATCACCCACGGCTCCAGGCTTCCGCCCGCCCGCGAGCCCTCCTGCGCCTGCATGGCGCCTTGCAGGTTCGGCCCTGCGGGACGCTTGGCCTAAACGAGGCCTAAACGCAATACCCATAACTTAACGTCCTATGTTCAGGGTACGGTCTGCCAATGCCCCGGGCCGGATGGGTCAAGCCCCACAGCGACCAGCGCCTCTCCGATCACATCTCAATCGGGCTGCTGACCCGCAGTTACCCGCCCGAGCTGGTCGACCGGGTGCTCGCCGAGCAGGGGCGCACCGAGCGGCGCAAGCGGTTGCTGCCGGCGCGGGTGATGGTCTACTACGCGATGGCACTGGCCCTGTTCAGCGAGGGCTCCTACGAGGAGGTGATGCGCAACCTGGTCGAGGGGTTGGATTGGCAAAGCGGCTGGCAACGGCCCTGGAGGGTGCCCAGCCAGGTGGCGATCACGAAGGCGCGGTCGCGGCTTGGCTCCGAGCCCGTGCGGGCGCTCTATGAGCGGGTCGCCCGCCCGCTCGCCAGATCCCAGAGCAAGGGCGCCTTCCTCGGCGATCTGCGACTGATGGCGGTCGACGGCACCACCTTCGACCTCGCCGATACGCCCGCCAACGAGGCGGCCTTCGGCCGGCCGGGCTCTGGTCGCGGCGAGGGCCGCGCCGCCTACCCGCAGCTGCGCGCCGTCGGCCTTGCGGAGTGCGGCACCCACGCGATCCTCGACGTCGCGCTGGGGCCGATCAAGCGCGGCGAGGGCAGTCTGGCCGCGCAACTATGGGGCTCGCTGGAGCCGGGCATGCTGGCGCTCGCCGATCGCGGCTTCTGGGACTTCAAGGCGTTCAAAGCGGCGAAGGCAAGCGGCGCAGAGCTCCTCTGGCGCGTCCCCAAGAACCTGAACCTGGCGGTCTGCGAGGCGCTGGAGGATGGCTCCTACCGCTCACGGATCTACGCCTCGGCCGACCGCAAGCACGTCGAGCCGATCGAGGTGCGCGTCGTCGAGTACGAGCTCGATGACCCCGCGCTCGGGAGCGAGCGCTACCGGCTCGCCACCACCCTGCTGGACCCCGGGGCGGCCTCGGCGACCGAGCTCGCCGCCGCCTACCCGCAGCGCTGGGAGTTCGAGACCGTCCTCGATGAGCTCAAGACCCACCAGCGCGGCCCGCGGCTGGTGCTTCGCTCAAGGACACCCGAAGGCGTCCGTCAGGAGGTCTACGGCTACCTGCTCACGCACTACGCGATCCGCGCGCTGATGCACGAGGTGGCGATCGACGTGGGCCGCGACCCCGACCGATTGTCGTTCACGCGCAGCCTGCGCGTGGTTCGCCGCAGCGCCCGGGCCGGCCCGGGCTTTTCCCCCCACAGCGCTTGATGCGGTGCGCCGGATGGCAAGCGAGGAGATCCTCTTCGAGCTGCTGCCCGCCCGCCGTCTGCGCTCCAACCCGCGCGTGGTGAAGCGCAAGATGTCGGCTTTCGGCGTCAAGCGTGCCCACCACGGAGACTGGCCGCAGCCGACGCGCGAGACGCGAGACGCGGTCCGGATCCGACGCCCGCAGGCTGCTTAAGTTATTGGTATTGG
>Ga0307374_10000712_pt1 | contig 62590 bp, 57 predicted proteins | sample OX3MG_FD_202532 | JGI IMG/M metagenome (GOLD analysis project Ga0307374, IMG submission 202532) | Soil microbial communities from Risofladan, Vaasa, Finland - OX-3 | ecosystem: Environmental > Terrestrial > Soil > Coastal area > Acid sulfate soil | place: Finland: Risofladan, Vaasa | collected... | reverse complement strand
GCTTTTCCACCCCGCTTGGAAATCCCGCCCACAACGCGGGATTCCCACTTTTCCACCGCCGCTGCGGCGGCTGGTCATTCTTAACCCAACCGGACACATCACGTGCTACAAAAACCGGACATCTTGAAGTGCTACCAACAGGCGCAAGCGGACAGCCGGCTCCGCTCCTTCCCCCTTTCTTCTTGGATTTTTTCCGGCCAGCCGGGGGCCCGTCGCCGCTGCGCCGCCCCAAGCCCAGGGTCTTGGAGGCAGACCCAGCTTGAAAATACCGCCCCTCGACCTTGCGTGAAGATAAGTCGCACGCCCCGGCTCGCCGCACGCCCACGAGCCTCTACCCCAGCACGCTAGCTGGGCATGGGCAAGAACGGGTCCGGGTAGCGCCGCTGTGCCAGCCACGCCAGCACCTCGCTCCACTCCGCCCGCGCCTGGGCGCGCTCGCCCGCGCTGCGCGTCTGCAAGCCCAAGCCCAGTTCCCACACCAGCCGGCGCAACAAGAACAAATAAAAAGCCAATCGCGCCGTGCGGTCGCCGTAGCCCGCCGCCGCCGCCCAATCCCGCAGATAGTCCCGCACCCGCCCGGGAGCGAAGAACAACTCCTGCCAGCGCCCCAGCCGCTCCCGCCGCGCCGCGCCGTCGCTCAGGTTGGCGGTGAAGGTCAATAGATCGTCCAGCGCACTGCCCGCGCCCAGGCCGCTCCAATCAATCACGCTCATGTCGTGCAGCGAGCGCACCGGCCGCACCGCCAGGATGTTCTCCGCCCAGAAGTCGCCGTGCATCGGCACCGACGCCGCCCCCGGCTCTGCCCGCGCCGCCGCATGCGCCACCACGGGCGAGAGCGCCGTCAACAGCGGCGCCAACTCGGCGTGGCCCTCGGCCTCGTTCTCGGCCCGCGCGCACGCCTCCGCCGCCAACTCGGTCAGCCCCCGCCGCGGCCCCGCCAACCGCTGCGCATCCGCCAGCCGCTGGAACCGCCGCAGCCAGTCGCCCGCCGCCAGCAGCGCTGCCGGCAATCCCCTGCTCCCCCACCCCCTCGGCCCTGCGCCCTCCATCGGAGTGCCCGCCATCCCCGACTGGACCAGGCACGCCACCGCCTCTCCCCTCACCTCGCTCTCCCGCCAGCCCAGCAGCCGCGGCACCGGCAGCGTTCCCGCCAATCCCTCCAGTTGCCCCAGTGCCTGCGCCTCCGCCCGCAGCCGCCGGCACCCCCGGCTCCCGTAGCCCGTCTTCCCCACCCACAGCGGCGGCGCCTGCGCCCGCTGCCGCCGGTCCCCTCCCACCGCAAACCCCACCACCAGCGCCCCATCGTCCAGCGGCAGCCGACTCAACGCCACCGGCGCCGGCGCCATCTGCACCATCTCCAAGATCAGCTCATGCATGCTCGCTCCCCTGCTCCCCCGGCGCGCCCGCCGCCACCCGCGTCTCCGCCGCCCTCTCCCCGCCCGCCTCGGCCTGCAGCAAAAACACATAGTCCGAGCCGATCCGCCGCCACACCCCCTCCCGCCCCAGGGCCCAGCGCGCCACCCGCCGCAACCGCGTCCGCCCACCCCGCCGCTGGCTGAAGCGGATCGCCCCGGTGTGCAGCGGCACCAGCTTCTCCGGCCGGTTGTAGCCCAGCGGGCTGATCCAGCACCCCCGCAGTTCCAGCCCCACTTGGCGGAATAAATCCTGGTAGCCGCCGAAGGAGTAGGTGTAGGTGCGGTAGCCCACATTGAAGTGCGCCCGGTAGCGGCGGCTGCGCGCGCACACCCAGCGCGCCACCATCCGCGGCAGCAGGCTGGTGTAGCGCAGCCCGCTGTGGTCCAGCGCCCCGCCAAACTCCGCCCACCCGAAACGGTTCTCGATCGCCAGGTAGATCATCCCCCCCGGCGCCAGCAGGTCCCGCAGCCGCTGCAGGAACGACAACTGCACCGCCGTCGGCGCCGCACTGTGGTCCATCAACGCCACCCATTCCAGAATCCCGTTGGCGATGATGGCGTCGAATTGCCCCAGCGCCAGCGGCGTCTGGTGCACATCCCCCTGCACCACCCGCAGCCGCTCCAGCCCCTCCTGCTCTCCCCGCAGGGCGATCCATTGCGCCCGCTCCGCCACCCCCTCCAGCGCCACCACCTCATAGTGCCGCGCCAGCGCCGCCGCAATGCCTCCCCACCCCGCCCCCACGTCCAGAATCCGCGCCTCCGCCGGCAGCGGCAAGAGCTCGTGGAAGGCCGCCCGCTGCGGATCGCCCACATACTCCGCCAGCCCCTCCGGCACCAGCTCCCGCACCGCCGTGCGCCAGTCCGCCGCCCGCGCCCGCGCCAACACCCGCTGCATCTCCGCTTGCGGGATCTCGCCCCAGTACGGCATCGCCGCCCCCACCCGCGCCACCCCGGCTTCCCTCCGCCCCCACTCCCGCCCGCACGTACAGACAAAGCGCTCCCCCCCCAGCCCCACCTGCCGCCCGCACGCGCACTGCAGCCGCACCTCCGGCCCCCGCTCGCTCGCCCACGGCCGCCACCCCTGCCGCTCGCTCCCCACCGCAAACAACGGCAGCGGGATCAAAGCCTTCCCCCCATGCCAGCGCCAGCGCCCCGCCTGCTGGCTGCGCGACACGTGCACCCAGCGCTGGCCCCACTGCCCACTCCACAAGGTCGCCCGCACCTCGTAGCCCAAGCTCCGGTGCGCCCGCCGCGATCGCCAGTTGTCATAGTCGGTTTGCCCCACATACTCTTGCAACCCCTCCCCCGGCGGATGCTGCCGCAAATAGGCGTACAGGTGCGGGATCGCCCCCAGTACCTCCGGGTCCGAATACAGGTCGTACAGCCACGCCATCGGCGCCGTCAACTGCCACGCGCACCCGAACGACGCCGGCAGGTGCGCCGGCCCCCGCCGCATCCACACAAACGCCACCAGCCGCTGCTCCAGCCACGCCCCCACACAGCGATGCGCCTGCCGAAAACGCTCCCCATACTCCATCCCCAGCGCCGCCCGCAACCCCCGCAGCGCCGCCTCCTCCTCCGCCTCCACCTCCCGCACCCGCAGCCCCCGCGCCAGCCGCGGCGGCAGCCGCAACCGCCACGGCGCCACCGCGATCACCTGGTGGATGCGCACATCCACCCGTCCCGCCAGCGGCCCCCGGTCCAACACCCGCCGCAGCAGCCGGTAGCCCAGCGTGCCCACCCCCTGCCGGCGCTTCTCCCGCCAGCCGGCCAGCCATCCCGGGCCTGGATCCTTGCGCGCGCGCATCGTGGCTTCTGCACCTGCTCTAGGCGGCGGGCACCACCCCCGCCGCGGCGGGCGAACCCAGGCGCTGCCGGTCCACCTTGCCACTCGAGGTCAACGGCCAACTGCTGCTCACTTCGATGCGCCCCGGCACCATGTAGGCCGGCAACTGCTCCCCCAACTGTCGCCGCAATTCCTGTTCTTGCACCCCCGCCCCCAGCACATACGCCACCAGCTCGGTGGCCCGGCTCGCCTCCGGCCAGGCCACCACCACCGCCTGCTCCACCCCGGCGCAGCCCTGCAGCGCCTGCTCCACCTCCAACAGCGAAACCCGGTAGCCGCGGCACTTCACCACCTGGTCTCGCCGCCCCAGGAAATACAGCAGCCCCTGCCCGTCCCGCCGCACCCGATCGCCGGTGTTGTACCAGCGCTGCGCCGGCCCCCCCGCCGCCGCCCGCAGCCGCATCACCTGCGCGCTGCGCTCGGCGTCGCCCCAGTAGCCCGCCATCACCCCCGGCCCCCGCGCCCACAGCGTGCCCTCCTCGCCCGCCCCCACCTCCCCGCCGGCTTCGTCCCACACCGCCAGCTCGAAATTGGGGCACGCCCGCCCGAGCGGCAGCGGCTCCGCCGCCGGCCCCGGCGGCAGCCGGTAGTGGGCGCAGACGTTGGTCTCGGTCGGCCCATACCAGTTGAAAAACTCCGCCCCCGGCAGCGCCTCCCGCCAGCGCGCCAGCGCCGCCGCCGGAAACACCTCGCCGGCGAACACCAGCGCCCGCAGCCGCCCCCCCCCCAGCGCCCCCGCCTGCGGCAGCATCTGCACCAGCGCGGTGGGCACCGAGTACCACACCGTGATCCCCCGCTCCCGAATCCAATCCGCCACCGCCTGCGGAAACCGCGCCACCACCCCGTCCAGCAGGCACACCTCCGCCCCGCGGCTCAGCGTCGCCCACAGGTCGAAGATGGACAGGTCAAAGTGAAACGGCGCGTGGCTGGCCACCCGGTCGCCCGGCCCCAGGCCCACCTCCGCCCCCGCCCACTCCACAAAGTTCAGACTGTGGGCGTGGCTGAGCATCACCCCCTTGGGCACCCCGGTGGAGCCCGAGGTGTAGAGCACATAGGCCAGGTCGTCGCTGGTGCGTCCGCCGCAGGCCAGCTCCGCCCCCGCCTCCGGCCCGCAAAACAGCGCCTGCTCGGGCACCAGCACCGTCCCCGGCGGCCGCCCCCAGCCCCGCGCCCGCTCCGCCCGCTCCGCATCCGCCAACAGCCCCCCCAGCCCGCAGTCGTCCGCCAGCCGCGCCACCCGCTCCGGCGGCGAGCCCGGATCCAAGGGCACATACACCCCCCCCGCCCGCAGCACCGCCAACAGCCCCACCACCGCCGCCGGCGACTTCGCCATCCACACCCCCACCCGCGCCCCCGGCCCGCACCCCGCCGCCCGCAGCCGCGCCGCCAAGCCCCGGCTCGCCGCCTCCACCGCCGCGTAGCTGTGCCCCTCCCCCGCCGCGCTCCGCACCGCCACCGCCGCCGGCGTCCGCGCCGCCGCCTGCTCGAACCCCTGCTGCAGCAGATAGGGCCTCATCGGCTCCCCTCCCCGCTCCCCCCCGCCTCCGCGCTCCTCCCCCCCGGCTGCAGCAGGCTCTCGGCGATCAGGTTGTGCTGCATCTCCGTGGTGCCCGAGTACAAGCTGCTCGCCATCGCGTCCCGCCAGGTGGCCTCGTACTCCAATTCCCGCATATACCCCGCCGCCCCATGCAGATGCACCGCCAGCTCGGCCACCCGCCGCAGGCTCTCGCTCACGTAGAGCTTGGTCATGCTGGCCTGCAGCCCCGCCGCCTGCCCCTCGTCCTTGCGCCAGGCGAACTGGTAGAGCAGCAGGCGCGACACCTCCAGCCGCAGCCGCATCTCCGCCAACCGCTCCCCCACCGCCTCGAAGTTGATGATCGGCCGCCCAAACTGCTTGCGCGCCCGCGCGTGCGCCGTGGTCGCCAGCAGCAGCCGCTCCATCGTCCCCAGCGCCGGCGCCAGCAAACACCCCCGCTCCCACTCCAGCGTGTGCCGCACCACCGCCCCGCCCCCGCCCACCTCCCCCAACACCGCCTCCGCCGGCGCCCACACCCCCGCCAGCCGCAGCTCCGCCATCGGGCTGCCCTCCAGCCCCATCTTGCGCAGCCCCGGCCCCACCTCCAAGCCCGCCATCCCGCGCTCCAGCACAAACGCCGTCAACCCGAAGTAGCCCGCCTCCGGCGCGCTCGCCGCCAGCACCACAAACACCTCCGCCTCGGGCGCGTTGCTGACGAACGCCTTCACCCCCTCCAGCCGATACCCGCTCCCCTCCGCCACCGCCCGCGTGCGCACATGCAGCCCGTCCGAGCCGCTCTCCGCCTCGGTCAGCGCAAACGCCCCCACCGCCTCCCCCCGCGCCATCGCCGGCAGCCAGCGCCGCTTCTGCTCCTCCCCGCCAAACTGCAGCAGCGGCATCCCCACGCTCCACAACTGCGCCCCCAGCGCCAGCAGCAACCCGTTGTCGCTCGTCCCCTCCCCCAGCCCCTCCAACACATGCACCGCCGAACGCGTGTCCAGCCCCAAGCCCCCATACGCCGCCGGGAGGTTCAGCCCCTGCACCCCAAACCCGGCGCACTTCCTCCACCGCTCCCGCCAGCTCCCCGCCCCCGCCCCGTTCAACTCCCGCTGCGCAAACAACCGCGCCTGTTCATGCCCCTGCCGCTGTTCGCTCGTCCAGGCAAAATCCATCCCCGCTTGGACTCCATCCCAGCTCCAAATGTTGGCAGCCAAAAGGGGGAACTCACGCCGCCCCCCCGCCCCCGGACATCCACATTCCCCCTCCGCCCCCTCTCACTCCGCCATGGCTCCCGCCCCCACCCTCCACCCCCTCCACGACCCCCTCCGCCGCTTCATCCTCGCCGACCTCGCCAACGCGCCCCTCCGCCCCCTCGACCCCGACACCCCCTTGTTCGAGTCCCTGCTCGACTCCACCAGCGTCCTCGCCCTCGTCACCCACCTCGAACAACAATTCCAAATCGAGATCCGCGACCACGAGGTCGTGCCCGCCAACTTCAGCACCCTCCGCCGCCTCTGCCAGTTCCTCGACCGCAAGGCCCAGTCCAGCTCCGCCACCGCCAACGTCTGAACCGCGCCGATGCCCGGCCCGAACCGGGAGCGCCTCCGCAGCTCTCCTCGGCAAGCCCGCCCCCCACGGCAGCGGGCCGGTTGTGGCATCATTGCGGAGGCATGGGCGCGGTTCGTCATGAGAGCATCCACCGGCAAGATGGAGACCCGATTTGCTGAGCTGCACTCATCCCGCCTGCGCGAGCGGCTTTCCGAGCCGGCGATGCTGGATCTGGCGAAGCGGCTGATCGCGATTCCGTCCGAAAACCCGCCCGGCAATCAATACGAGGAATGCGCCCGCGTTCTCTGCGACGAATTGCACAGACTCGGCTTCGACGCTGTGCGGCGCGAAGGCGCGTGTGTGCTCGCCTCGGCCGGCGCCGGCCCGCGAACGCTCTATTTCAGTGGTCACTACGATGTGGTTCCCGCGCCGAGCCGCGATCAGTTTCAGCCACGTGTCGAAGGCGCAAATCTGTTCGGCCGCGGATCGTCGGACATGAAAAGCGGCTTGGCGGCGATGATTCATGCAGCGGCGGCGGCGCGTGATGCAGGGCTTCTGAAAGCCGGCCGGATAGGCATCGTGCTGGTGCCCGATGAAGAAACCGCCGGTCCGCGCGGGTCTCGCGATCTCGTCGGACGCGGACTGCTGGGGAAGGACGGGGACGGCATGCTAACGCCGGAGCCCACCGGCGGCGTCATTTGGAACGCCAACCGCGGTGCTATTTCGCTGCGCGCCACCATGCGCGGCAAAGCAGCGCACGTCGGCCGGCAATTTGAAGGGGTGAACGCCTTCGAGCACGCTCTGCCCGCGATGGCGCGGCTGGCCGCCCTCAAGCAGGAAGTCGAGCTGCGCGAAACCGCATACGCCATCGCTCCGGCGGCGGCGCGAAAATCCATTCTGCTGCTTGGCGGGCGGGCCGAGGCGGGTACGAATTTCAACGTGACGCCCGATTTCTGTTCCTTCACGATTGACCGCCGCATCAATCCCGAAGAGAACCTCGAAGAAGAAAAGCGCCGATTGCGCGATGCGCTGGAAGGATTCGAAATCGAAACGCTGCAGGAGGAGCCCGCAGCGGCGACTCCGGCGCGAGCTCGGCGCCATTCTGTCGCGCCAAATCGCCAGCGTGACTGGCCAGGAACCCGCGTTCGAGCTGTGCCCAGGCCTACTCGAAACGCGATTCTATGCGGCTCGCGGCATTCCCGCCTTCGCCTACGGACCGGGATTGCTCACCGTGTCCCATGGACCGAACGAGTTCGTTCCCATCCGCAATATTGCCGAATGCGCGGCGATCTACGCGCTTACGGCGGGCGAGATGTTACGCTAATCGCCCTTGCCTGTCCTGGGCCGAAAACTGCCCATCGGCGCACGGCAGCCCAGGCAAGGCCCCCGCAGACCCCACGTCAAAAGCAACCAGTGGCCGGCAGCAGCCGATGTCACGTCAGAGCGACCAGCGGGAGCGGAATGCGTGGCACCCCCCGGCCAGCCCGCCCGCCACGGCAGTGGCCTAGTGGCGGAAGTGGCGTTGGCCGGTGAAGACCATGGCGACCCCCATGCGGTCGCAGGCCTCGATGCATTCCTGGTCGCGCACCGACCCGCCGGGCTGGATGATGGCGGTGGCGCCCAGCCGCACGCCCTCCTCGATGCCGTCGGGAAACGGAAAGAAGGCATCGCTGGCCATCACCGACTCGGCCAGCGTCAACTGCGCCCGCAGCCCCGCCACCTTGACCGCGTCCACCCGGCTCATTTGCCCCGCCCCCACCGCCAGCGTCTGTCCCGGCCGGGCAAACACGATGGCGTTGCTCTTGACGTGCTTGGCCACCGCCCAGCCAAAGCGCAGCCCCTCGGCCTCCGCCGCGGTCGGCGCCCGCCGCGTCACCACCTGCCACTCCCCGCCCGCCCACAGCGTGCGGTCGGGCTCCTGCAGCAGCCAGCCGCCCGACAAGCTGCGCAGCGTCCAGCCGGGCGCGCTGCGCGCCACCTCCAGCAGCCGCAGGTTTTTCTTCGCGGCCAAGACCGCCCGCGCCTCCGCGCTATAGCCGGGCGCCGCGATGCACTCCACGAACAACTGCGCGATGGCCGCGGCCGCCTCCCCGTCCAAGGCCCGGTTGAGCCCGATCACCCCGCCAAACGCCGACACCGGATCGCACACCAGCGCCCGCTGGTAGGCCTCCAGCAGCGTCCCTCCCAGCGCGCACCCGGCGGCGTTGGTGTGCTTGATGATGGCCACCGCCGGCGGCTCGAACTCGCCCACCAACTCCCAAGCCGCCTCCAGGTCCACCAGGTTGTTGTAGGACAGTTCCTTGCCCTGCAGCAGCTTGCCCTGGGCGACGCCGCCCGCCTGCGCCGGATTGGCGTACAGCGCCGCCCGCTGGTGCGGGTTCTCCCCGTAGCGCAGGCTCTGCAGCCGCAGCCCGTCCACCTGCAGGCGCGCCGGCAACTCCGCCTCCCCCACCCGCACCCGCTCCCCCGCCTCCCCCGCGGCCAACTCGCCCAGGGTGGCGGCGATGGCGGCGTCGTAGGCGGCGGTGCGGCGAAACGCCTTCTGCGCCAGCCGCCAGCGCGTCGCCAAGCTGACGCTCCCGCTCGCCTCCAGTTCCCCCACCACCGCCTCGTAATCGCCCACCTCGGTCACCACCGCCACCGCCTCATAGTTCTTGGCGCCGGAGCGCAGCATCGCCGGTCCGCCGATATCGATGTTCTCGATCAGCTCGCCCCGTTCCACCCCCCCCGCCCCGGCCGCCCGCGCCGCCACCTGCTCGAACGGGTACAGGTTCACCACCAACACCTCGATGGGCGCGATGCCGTGCGCCTCCATCTGGCTCCGATGCTCCGTCTCCCCCCACCGCCCCAGCAACCCCCCGTGGATGCGCGGGTGCAGCGTCTTCACCCGCCCCTCCAGCATCTCCGGGTACTCGGTGATCTCGGCCACGTCGCGCACCACCAGCCCGGCCGCGCGCAGCGCCGCCGCCGTCCCGCCGGTCGAGACCAGCTCGAAGTCCAATTGTGCCAACCGCCGGGCAAACGCCACCAGGCCGGTCTTGTCGCTCACCGAAAGCACCGCGCGCCGCCGCGGCGCCACACTCGACGATGGAAGGGGCATGTCTCCACTATAAAGGCGGAGCCGCCTGCGCATCCAGATACGATTGCAGCAGCAGCACCGCCGACAGCCGGTCAATCGCCCGCTTGGTCTGCGCGCGCGAGCTGGAAGCCGAGCGCAGCACCCGTCCCGCCTCCACCGTGGTCAGGCGTTCGTCCCAGTACACCACCGGCACGCCCGAGTGGCGTTGCAAACCATCTGCCCATTGCCGCACCTTGGCCGCCTGCGTCCCCTCCTGTCCGCTCAGATGGCGCGGCAGGCCCACCAGCCACAGGCCGATCTCGTAATCGCGCGCCAACCCTGCCAGCGCCGCCAGGTCGGTGCGCCGGTTGCGCCGCTCCAGCGTCGGCAGTCCCTGCGCCGTCATGCCCAGCGGGTCGCTCACCGCCAACCCGATCCGGCGCTCCCCCACATCCAGTGCCAAAATGCGTTTTTGGGCCATCGCTCCTGATTATGAACCCCCGCCCCCCGCCCCCCACATCCAACACCTCCTCCCCCATCCCCATCTAAGCCGCAGATGGGCGAGGTGGTTCAGTTTCAACCGAAAAGGCGGGCGCGGGGCGACAAGCGCCAACTCCAGCGCGACGATTACGTCCGCGGCCAGCAGGTGCTGGCCAACGCCATCTTCCACTGGAAAAACGATCCCGCCAGCGATGCCCGCGCCGGCGTGCGCTTTTTGATGCACCATCTCGCCACCGCCTTCCGCGCCGACGACACGCCCCTCCAGCCTCGCCCGGTGAACGAGACCGCCCACGAGGCCGCCCCGCCCCCCCGCCCGGGCCACCACCCCGCCGAATAGCCGCCCCGGCTGGCCGCCCGCCCCCAGCCGCGCTATACTGGCCACCCGGAGTCCCGCGTGGCCGACCTGTTCTTCATCCGCCTGGCCCTGCTGCTGACGCTCACCGCTGCTGCCGGCTACTTGCGCCCCTTTGGCCTCAACCCGTGGGTGGCGGCGGCCTGCGGCGCCCTTACCGCCGCCGTCATCATCCTGTTCGAGATCCGCCTCAACCGCGCCAGCCTCAGGCGCCTCATCGGCGCCGCCGTGGGCTCGCTGCTCGGCATCCTCGGCGCCTTCTTGGTCTCCTGGGTGGTGGCGCGCTCCGGCTTCGAGCCCCGCACCGCCTCCTACGCCAACATCGTCATCCTGCTGGTGATGGGCTACATCGGCCTCATCGTCGGCGCCGAAAAGGGCGACCTGCTCAACCTCGCCGCCCTCGGCGGCCTCTTCGGCGGCGAGCGTTCCCGCCGCAGCGCCAAGCTGCTCGACACCAGCGTCATCATTGACGGCCGCATCGCCGACATCGCCGCCACCGGCTTTCTCGAGGGCCCCCTGCTGGTCCCCCAGTTCGTGCTGCGCGAGTTGCAGTTGGTCGCCGACTCCGCCGACGCCGGCAAGCGCCTCCGCGGCCGCCGCGGCCTGGAGATGCTGCAGCGCATGCAGAAGCTCGCCGGCTGCGAGGTGCGCATCGTCGAGGACGACATCCCCCACCTGCGCGAGGTGGACCTCAAGCTGGTTGAACTCGCCCGCCGCTACGAGTGCAAGCTCGCCACCAACGACGGCAACCTCGGCAAGCTGGCGCAACTGCAGCGCGTCGTCGTGCTCAACATCAACGAGCTCGCCAACACCCTGCGCCCGGTGGTGCTGGCGGGCGAGGCCATGCGCGTTTTCATCGTCAAGGAGGGCAAGGAGCCCGACCAGGGCGTCGCCTACCTCGACGACGGCACCATGGTGGTGGTGGACCACGCCCGCCGCATGATCTCCCGCACCGTCGAGATCACCGTCACCTCGGTGCTGCAGACCACCGCCGGAAAAATGATCTTTGGACGCCTGGCGCCGGTCGAAGCCGCCCAGGTGGGCTGACCCCTCATGCACGCCTACGTCATCATCCCCGCCGCCGGCCTCAGCACCCGCATGGGCTCGACCACCTCCGGGCAGGCGCGCAAGCAAATGATCGAGGTGGGCGGCGCCCCCATCCTCATCCACACCCTGCGCCGCTTCGAGCCCTGCGCCGGCATCGCCGAGATCCTGGTGCCGGTGCGCCCCGAGGACCAGGAACTGGTGGCGGCGCGCGTCGCCAGCGAGGGCCTGCACCACCGCGTGCGCGTCCTCGCCGGCGGCAATGCCCGCCAGGACTCGGTCTGGAACGCGCTGCAGCAGATCACCGCCGCCGACGACGCCCTGGTCGCCATCCACGACGCCGTGCGCCCCTTCGTGGACCCCGACACCATCGAGCGCGCCCTCGCCGCCGGCGCCCGCCACGACGCCGTCATCGTCGCCATGCCGGCGGTGGACACGGTCAAGCAGGTCGAGCGCGTCGGCGCCGACGCCACCCGCGTCGCCTCCACCCTGCCGCGCGAGCGCATCGTCCTCGCCCAAACCCCGCAGGTGTTCCGCCTCGGCCTGCTCCGCCGCGCCTTCGCCAAGGCCCACGCCGACGGCTTCTATGCCACCGACGAGGCCGCCCTGGTCGAGCACGCCGGCCACGACGTCTTCGTCGTCCCCGGCTCCGCCCGCAACTGGAAAATCACCACCCCCGCCGACCTGCCCCTGGCCGAGATGTTCCTCTCCTCCACCCCCGCCTAGGCAGTCCCCCATGCCGCGCCCCCGCCGCCTGCCGCTCTGCCTGCTCGCCGCGGCGGCGCTCGCCCCCGCCCAGAGCCTCGTCTGGCAGCCCCGTCCCCGCCCCTCGCCCGCCAGCCTCCGCGGCCTCGCCGTGGTCAACGCCCGCGTCGCCTGGGCCAGCGGCAGCGGCGGCACCCTGCTCCGCACCCGCGATGGCGGCGCCCATTGGGTCGAGCAGTACACCAACCCCAACCCCGGCTTCTTCCTTGATGCCCTCGCCTTCTGGGACGCCCGCCACGGCTTGGCCCTGGGCGATCCCCTCGCCGGGCATTTCCTGCTGCTGCGCACCGACGACGGAGGCCGGCACTGGCGCCCCGCCGCCTACCTCCCGCCCGCCCTCCCCGGCGAGGGCGCCTTCGCCGCCAGCGGCACTGCCCTGGTGGTCCTCCCCGGCCGCCTTCACCCCGACGCTTGGTTCGCCACCGGCGGCGCCCGCCTCGCCCGCCTCTTCCGCTCCTCCGACCGCGGCCGCACCTGGCGCGCCTTCCCCACCCCGCTGCGCGCCGGCGCCGCCGCCGCCGGCATCTTCTCGTTGGCGTTTTGGGACCCGCTCCATGGCATCGCCGTCGGCGGCGACTACACCCGCCCCGCCCTCGCCGCCGGCAATGTCGCCCTCACCCGCGATGGCGGCGTCCACTGGCGCTCGCCCCCAGGCCCTCCCCCCGCCGGTTACCGCTCCGCCGTCGCCGTCGTGCCCGGTCCGCCCGGCCCCTGGCTGGTCGCCGCCGGACCCAGCGGCGCCGACCTCTCCTGCGATGGCGGCCGCCGCTGGTCGCCCGTCTTCGCCCAGCCCCTCAACAGCCTCGCCTTCGCCCCCGATGGCAGCGGCTGGGCCGTCGGCCCGCGCGGCGCCCTCGTCCGCCTCAGGCTGCGGCCCGCGGCTCCTCGCTCGTCAGCGCCAGCAGGTTGCCCTCCGGGTCCCGGAAAAACGCCATCCACACCTCCGCCCGCTCCAGCCGCGCGATCATCTGCGGCGGACCCTCGAAGCGCACCCCACGCTCCACCAGCGCCTGGTAGCCCGCACGGATCTGCGGCACCCAAAAGTACAGCACCGAGCCGGGATGGTCGAACTCCGGCCGCTCCGCCACGCTGAGCATCAGCCGGATGCCGCCGGCGTCGAAAAACGCCAGCTTCTCCGCCTGGAACAAAAACCGCAGCCGCAGCACCTCGCGATAGAAACGCACCGCCCGCTCCAAATCGTGGGCGTTGACCGAAATCTGCTGGATGCGGTCGAGGGCGAACTCGCCGCCCAGCGGCAGCACGACTGGCGGCTCGGGCATGGCCCCCGATTCTAGCGCGCCCGGCCAGCACCCCACAAGGGGTGGGCGCGGGCCCCGGCGCGGCTGCCCGGCCCGGCTGTAGCAGCGCCGGGCCGGTGCGCCGCGCGTCCCGCTTGTGAGCCGCCCCGCTGTAACGGCGCGGGGCGGCATGCGCACGCCGGCTTGGGGGCCCCGCGACCCCAAGCCGGCGCTGCGCTTCGCAGGGTCCGCGCCGATTCGCTTCCCGGGGGCGTAGACGCGCCCCGGGCGCGGCTGCCCCTGCGGAATTACGACCACCCCAGAGCCCGAGGCGGACTCCGGGGGCCCCGGTTCGCGGCCTTTCGCGCCGATTTTGCCCGCAGGCAAAGCGGCGCGACCCCCGCGACTGGCTGCCAGCTCTGGCCGCCGCATCCGCTCCGATAGCCCATGAGCCACCCCGGCCAGCGCGCACCCGCGGTGCTGATTCCCGCCGCTTGGCTCGCCCTGGCAGCTCTCACCCGAGTTCCCCTCTCCGGCCGCAGCCTGGGCGAGTCCGACTGTGCCCGCTATCGGCTCGGCCTCCACCAGTGGCTGCGCCAGGGCCCTGGCGCCCCCTTCATCTACGCCAAGGAACTCTCCCCCGGCTACTACGCCCTCGCCGCCGCCCTGCAGCGCCGCAGCGGCGCCCACCCCGCCGCCTTGCTCAGCGCTCTCAGCCTGCTCGCCGCCCTGCTCAGCGCCCCGCTGCTCTACGCCCTCGGCCGCCGCCTCGCCTCCCCTCCCGCCGCCGCCGCCGGCGCCGCCCTGTTTCTGTTCTCCCCCGCCTTCTGGTGGCTGGGCATCGAGCCCCATCCCCAAGGCCTCGCTTTCCTGGGCGTCCTGGCCGCACTCGCCGCCTTCCTCGCCTGGCCCGGCTGGCGCGGACACCTCGCCGCCGCCCTCGCCCTCGCCGCCGCCTTGCTGTTCAAGAGCGACCTCATCCTGCTCGCCGGCGCCTTCCCCGCCCTCGCCTACACCCGCGCCCGCGCCGCCGCCCAGGCGCCGGTCCGCGCCGCCGCCCGCGCCCTCGCCCCTCCCGCTCTCGCCCTGGCCCTGTTTCTGCTGGCCCGCAATCCCCTGCTCGGCCTCGGCTGGCGCCAGTCGCAGCAGCTCACCGCCTCCGCCCTGCGCCAATTCCTCGCCCTGCCCCACGGCCAGCAACTGCTCCGGCAACTGTTGCCCTTCGCCACCGCTCCCGGCGTGGCGACCACGGCGCTGCTCGCGCTCGGCGCCACGCTCGGCCTCCGCCGCCCCGCTTGGCGCCGGCGCTGGCTCCTCCCCCTCGCCGCCTGGGTCCTGCCCAGCTCCGCCTTCTGGCTGCTGCTGCGCGGCAACAACGTCCGCCACCTCGCCGCGCTGGCGCTGCTGCCGCTCTGGGCCGCGCTCGAAGCCCTGCTCGCCTGGCCTCGCCTCGCCCCCCGCCCCGCCGCCAGCGCCGCCCTGCTCGCACTCGCCGTCCTCGCCGCCAACCTCCCGCTCCCCCCGCCCTCCTCCAACCTCACCCTCTATCCCTCCGCCAATGTCCCTGCCAGCGTCAGCGACCTCGCCGCCCGCTCCGCCGACCTCCACGCCTGGCTCGCCGCCAGCCTGCTCTCCGCCCGCGCCCGCGGCCTCCCCGCCCCTTGCTATCTCGGCAACGCCACCTTGCCCTATCTGGAGCTCGCCCTGCTCCATTCCCATCCCCGCCGCGTCCTCCGTCCCCTCGCCGCCCCCGGCCACCGCGAAGCCCTCCAAGTCGCGCTCGCCCCTGGGCTGGTCGCCCGCTTCCTCGAGGTCAATCGCCCCGCCCAGTTCCTCGCCGCCCAAAGCCACTGCCGCCGCGCCTTCGGCGCCCCCGCCGCCAGCCTGGAATTTTCTCCCGCCGCCCGCCGCGCCCGTTTCTTCGGGCGCGAGTGGCGCTCCCTGCCCTGGGCGCGCCGCTGGTATCCCGCCGCCGCCGCGCGCCCCGACGCAGTTCGCCATTGACGCTCCCACCGGGATTTGTTAGCGTTTGAGTCTCCCGGTTTTCTGAGCCTTCCATGATCGCTAAAAAGATCTTCCTCACCAAAGGTGTGGGCAAGCACCGCGAACGCTTGACCAGCTTTGAGTTGGCCCTCCGCGATGCCGGCATCGCCGCTTATAACCTCGTGCGGGTTTCCAGCATCTTTCCCCCGCGCTGCAAGCTAACCCCCCGCGCCGCCGGCCTCAAGGCCCTCCGCCCCGGCGAGGTCGTCTTCGCCGTCCTCAGCGAAAACTCCACCCGCGAGCCCCATCGCCTCATCGCCGCCTCCATCGGCCTCGCCCTGCCCGCCGACCGCAACACCTACGGCTATCTCTCCGAACACCACTCCTTCGGCGAAACCGAGCTGCAGGCCGGCGAATACGCCGAGGAACTCGCCGCCGAGATGCTCGCCACCACCCTCAACCTCGACTTCGACCCCGACCGCTCCTGGGACGAAAAAAAGGAGATCTACCGCATCTCCAACAAGATCGTCCGCACCATCAACATCTCCCAGTCCGCCGTCGGCGACAAGCGCGGCCTCTGGACCACCGTCCTTTCCGCCGCCATCCTCCTCGGCGAGTAGTCGCCATGTCCTCCCTCCCCGCCGAGATCCTCCAGATCCTCGCCACCCACTCCGACGCCGCAGTGGACTATGTGGCCGTCTTCATGTTCCTCAACACCGTCGCCGGCGGCCACTATGAGGAGCGCTACCCCGAGGCCGACATCCGCGCCAGCCTGCGCCTGCTGCTCGACCAGGGCGCCGTGGACGCTTGGCAAGCCGGCACCTGCCTCCCGCCCGAAACCGTACTCCCCGGGGTGACCCCCTGCCACTTTCGCCTCCACGCCGCCCTCTAGAAATTTCCTCTCCACGCTTGGCCCCAGGGACCTCCCGCGGATTGGCGGCCGGCCCTAGCGCCGAATTCGCCTCTCCCGTCATCTAATGTTCCAATAGGCCTTGGGCCGTTGCCCGCCGCCAGCATCCGCGTCCAAAGGTAGCCGCGTGTCGTCCACTCCCGATCTCATCGCCCCGCGCCGTGAGTTCCACGTTCTTGTGGTGGACGATGACGACATCAGCCGCACCCTGACCCAGGAAATGTTGGGCCTTAAGCACTACCAGGTCATGGCGGTGCGCAACGCCGACGAAGCCGCCCAGGCCATCGCTGCCCGCCCTCCCGACCTGATCCTGCTCGACGTGGTCATGCCCGGCCGCAGCGGCATCGAACTCTGCCGCGAGCTCAAGGAGAGCGACACCACCCGCCTCATCCCCATCATCCTCATCACCGGCCTCTCCGAGCGCGAGGCCCGCCTGCAGGGCATCGAGGCCGGCGCCGACGACTTCCTCAACAAGCCGGTGGACGCCCAGGAACTGTTCGCCCGCGTCAAGAGCCTGCTCAAGCTCAAGCAGTTCACCGACGAACTGGAAAACGCCGAGACCGTGCTCTTCTCCCTGGCCCTCGGAGTGGAAGCCCGCGATCCCTACACCGAGGGCCATTGCGCCCGCCTCGCCGACTACGCCTCCAGCCTCGGCCTCGCCCTCGCCCTGCCCGACGACGACATCGTCGCCCTGCGCCGCGGCGGCGTGCTGCACGACATCGGCAAGATCGCCGTGCCCGACGCCATCCTCAACAAACCCGGCCCGCTGGACGCCCACGAGACCGCCATCCTGCACCGCCACCCCGTCACCGGCGAGCAGATCTGCCGCCCCCTGCGCACCCTCTACCGCGTCCTCCCCATCATCCGCCACCACCACGAGCACTGGAACGGCCGCGGCTACCCCGATGGCCTCGCCGGCGAAGCCATTCCGCTGCTGGCGCGCGTGCTCCAGGTCGCCGACGCCTACGACGCCCTCACCACCTCCCGCCCCTACAAGGCCGCCTGGTCCCATCCCCAAGCCAAGGAAGTCATGCTCGCCGAGGCGCGCGACCATTGGTGGGACGAGGACATTGTGCGCGTCTTCTTCCACCAAATCGAGGCCTCCCAGCGCCGCGCCAGTTGAGCCCACCCCGCCATGGCGCCCCCGCCCAACCCGCCGCCCGCCGCCGCCCCCATCGCCCTCAGCATCGTCATCCCCGCCTTCAACGAGGCCGCCCGTCTGCCCGCCACCCTCGCCACCCTCGCCGCCTATTTCGCCCCCTCGCCCCGCCCGGTCGAGATCCTGGTCGTGGACGACGGCTCCTCCGACGCCACCGCCTCCCTGTCCCTGCCCCCGCCCGGCTCGCCCCCCCACCTCCACTGGCGCCTGCTCCACAACCCCGGCAACCGCGGCAAGGGCTACAGCGTCCGCCACGGCATGCTCGCCGCCCGGGGCGAACTCCTGCTCTTCACCGACGCCGATCTGTCCGCCCCCATCTCCGAATGGCCCCGCCTCGAGGCCGCCCTGCGCGCCGGCGCCGACATCGCCATCGGCTCCCGCCGCCGCCGCGACCTGATCCGCACCCATCAGAGCTGGTTCCGCGAAAACGCCGGCCGCCTCTTCAACCGCATTGTGCGCCTCGCCCTCGGCCTGCCCTTCGCCGACACCCAGTGCGGCTTCAAGCTCTTCACCCGCGCCAGCGCCCTCGCCCTCTTCCCCCAGCAGCGCATTGAGCGCTGGGGCTTCGACCCCGAACTGCTCTTCCTCGCCCGGCGCTTCGGCTTTGTGGTGCAGGAGGTGCCGGTGGTCTGGTCCCACGCCGACGGCGCCAAGATCCGCATGCTGCGCGACAGCCTGCGCATGTTCGCCGACGTGGTCGCCATCCGCCGCAACGCCTGGCGCGGCCTCTACCAGCCCCGCCGCCAAGCCGCCGCCCGCTAGCCCCCGCCCACCATCTGCACCACCTCGATCCGGTCGCCCGCCGCCAGCGCCGTCGTCCCCCACTGTCGCCGCGGCACCAGCTCCCGGTTGCGCTCCACCGCCACCCGCTCCGTCCCCACCCCCAGCTCGCGCAGCAGCTCCTCCAGCGTCGCCGCCGCCACCACTACCGCCGCGCCGTTGAAGACGATCTCCACCCCCGCCCTACCGGAACACCTTGAACAGCCGCTGCAGCGGGTCGTAGTACTCGTCCACCACGCGCTCCTTCAGCGGAATGATGGCGTTGTCGGTGATGTGAATCCCCTCCGGACACACCTTGGTGCAGCACTTGGTGATGTTGCAGTAGCCGATGCCGAAGTCGTCCTTCAGCGCCCCCAGCCGGTTGCCGGTGTCCAGCGGGTTCATCTCCAACTGCGCCGTGTAGATCAAAAACCGCGGCCCGATGAACTCCTCGTGCATGTGGTGCTCGCGCAGCACGTGGCACACGTCCTGGCAGAGGAAGCACTCGATGCACTTGCGGAACTCCTGCGGCCGGTCCACGTCCGCCTGCGACTCCCGCCAGGTGCCGTCCGCCTCCGCCGCCTTGGGCTGGAAGGGGGCGATGCGCTGCTTCACCCGATAGTTCCAGCTCACGTCCGTCACCAGGTCCTTCACGTGCGGAAAGCTCCGCATCGGCTCGATCGTCACCGGCTGGTTCAGGTCGAGCTGGTTCAGGCGCGTCATGCACATCAGCTTGGGCTGCCCGTTGATCTCCGCCGAGCACGACCCGCACTTGCCCGCCTTGCAATTCCAGCGCACCGCCAAGTCCGTCGCCTGGCTCGCCTGGATGCGGTGCACCGCGTCCAGCACCACCATGCCCTCGTCCACCTCCACCGCGAAGTCGGCCCAGCCCCCCTGGTTGCGCTCCCCCCGCCAGATCTTGAACGTGGCCTTCTCCATTACTTGTTCTCCTCGATCGCCTGCTGCAGCTCCGCCGGCAGCGGCCGCACCGGCACCCGCCGCACCTCGGGCTCGCCCCCCGCCCCCCGCCGCATCTCCAGGTTCACCTCGCCCCAGGCCGCCTCCTTCGCCGGGTAGTCGTCGCGGAAATGCCCCCCCCGGCTCTCCTGGCGCTCCATCCCCGCCCGCGCCACCAGCTCCGACACCGTCAGCAGGCTGTCCAGGTCCAGCGCCGTGTGCCAGCCATTGTTGTACTCCCGGTTGCCCCCCACCCCGGCCCGCGCCGCCCGCTGCCGCAGCCCTGCGATCCCCGCCAGCGCCTGCTCCATCTCTGCCTGCGTGCGCACGATCCCCACCCACTTCTGCATCATCTCCTGCAGCTCGTGCTGGATGGCATACGGGTTCTCCCCCTGCGGCCCCCGCTCGAACGGCGCCTCCGCCCGCCGCACCGCCGCCTCGATCTGGTCCGCCACCGCCACCGCCCCCGTCCCGCCGTGCTCCTTCGCCCACGCCGCCGCGTGCCCGCCCGCCCGCTGCCCGAACACCAGCAGGTCGCTCAGCGAGTTCCCCCCCAGCCGGTTCGCCCCGTGCAGCCCCGCCGCGCACTCCCCCGCCGCAAACAACCCCTCCACCGTGGTCATCTGCGTGTCCCCGTCCACCTTCACCCCGCCCATGAAATAGTGCGTGGTCGGCCCGATCTCCATCGGCTGCGCGGTGATGTCCAGGTCCGCCAGTTGCTTGAACTGGTGGTACATGCTCGGCAGCTTCTTCTTGATGTGCTCGGCCGCGTTCGGCAACTTCTCCTTGATCCAACTGATGTCCAGGTACACCCCGCCGTGCGGGCTCCCCCGCCCCGCCATCACCTCCCGCCGAATGCAGCGCGCCACGTGGTCCCGCGTCAACAGCTCCGGCGGCCGGCGCGCGTTCTTGTCCCCCTGGGTGTAGCGCCACCCCTCCTCCGCGTTGTCCGCCGTCGAGCTGCGGTAGTTCTCCGGCACGTCGTCGAACATGAAGCGCTTGCCGTCCTTGTTGCGCAGCACCCCGCCCTCGCCCCGCACCCCCTCCGTCACCAGGATCCCCTTCACGCTCGGCGGCCAAATCATCCCGGTGGGGTGGAACTGCAAAAACTCCATATCCAGCATCGCCGCCCCCGCCTGGTAGGCCAGCGCCTGCCCGTCGCCGGTGTACTCCCAACTGTTGCTGGTGATCTGGTACGCCCGCCCGATCCCTCCCGTCGCCAGCACCACCGCCGGCGCCAGGAACAAGTGGTAGCGTCCGCGCTCGCGCTCGTAGCCAAACCCGCCCACGCACCGCCCCCCGCTCTGCAGCAGCGTCAGCAGCGTGTGCTCCATGTGGAAGCCGATCCCCTGGTGCACGCCATGGTCCTGCAGCGTCCGGATCATCTCCAGCCCGGTGCGGTCGCCCACGTGCGCCAGCCGCGGGTAGCGGTGCCCGCCAAAGTTCCGCTGCAAAATCCGCCCATCCTGGGTGCGGTCGAAGATCGCTCCCCACGCCTCCAACTCCCGCACCCGCGCCGGCGCCTCCTTGGCGTGCAGCTCCGCCATCCGCCAGTTGTTCAAATACTGCCCCCCCCGCATGGTGTCGGCAAAGTGCACCCGCCAGTTGTCGCGGTCGTCCACGTTGCCCATCGCCGCCGCCATCCCGCCCTCGGCCATCACCGTGTGCGCCTTGCCCAGCAGCGACTTGCTCACCACCCCCACCTTGGCCCCCGCCGCCGACGCCTCGATCGCCGCCCGCAGCCCCGCCCCGCCGGCGCCCACCACCAGCACGTCGTATTCGTGTGTCTCGTAGCCCGGCATCTTAATGGATTCTCCAATCGTGCCAAACGCCCATCGCGCACAGCCGCACGTAAACGTCGGTGAACATCACCCAGAACAAACTGCACCACGCCCACATCATGTGCCGCCGGTTCAGGCAGCTCACACAGCCATACGCCTTTCGCCGCCCCTCCCCGATCTCGTCCTTGCGCCCCCCCACCAAGTGCCGCAACGAGTGGCACCCCAGCGTGTAGCAACCCAGCAGGATCGGGTTGATGATCATCACCAGCGTTCCCACCCGCAGTTCGAATTGCTTCGCCCCGTTCACCGTCCACCACAGCGCCTGCCAGGCGTCATGCGCCAGCAGCACGATGAACACCAGCGCCAGGTAGAGGAAATAGCGGTGGATGTTCTGCAGGATCAGCGGGAACTTTCGCTCCCCCCAGTACTTCTTCCGCGGCTCCCCCACCGCGCAGCCCGGCGGGTCCGCCCAAAACGCCTTGTAGTACGCCCCGCGATAGTAGTAGCAGGTGATGCGAAACCCGCCCGGCGCCCACAGGATCAGCATCGCCGCCGAAAACGGCAGGAACGCCGGCCACCAGCCCGGCCGCGACGTCATCAGCAGCGGCGAATACATCGGCGAGAGGTAGGGCCCAAACGAGTAGTGCGCGTTCTGCAGCGCCGCCCAGGTCGAATACACCAAGAACGAGCCCAATCCCAAGAACACCAGCAGCGGGTTCAGCCACCACCGGTCGGGGCGCGTGGTCTTGCCAAACCCACGCTTTTCCAGCTCTTTGAGCGGCACGTCAATTGACGACACGATGGATCTCCTTGCTGGGCAAAAGGCGAAGCATCAGCATACCTTCCGCACCCGCCCAATTCAACCCTCTCCTGCTTCCCCGCATTTTTCCCCGCCTGTTTACCACTCCGTCACCACCCCCTGCGCCATCTCCCCCACCGCTGCGCCACGGGTCTATGCTGAAGGCAGAGTCTCTCCCTGGAGGTTGGGCATGCTTCGCTTTCGCTTCTTCGCCCTCGTTGCCGCCGCCCTCGTCGCCGCCGCCGCGGCGCAGTCGGTCCCGCCCACGGCCGCGGCCGCCATCGTCCCCGCCCAAACCCCCATCCCGCTGCAGCTCGAGACCCACCTCAGCACCCGCTTCAACAAGTACGGCGATGGCTTCGCCGCCCGCGTGACCACCTCCATCTACTACCAAGGCCGCGAGGTCATCCCCGCCGGCTCCATCCTCGAGGGCCACGTCATTCGCGTGCGCGATGCCCGCCCCCTGCGCGGCGACTCCGAACTCCTGCTCCAGCCCGACCTGCTCACCACCCCCGGCGGCCAGAACTACACCATCAGCGCCGAAGTCGTGCAGGCGGATCCCCTCCACTCCCCCCGTGTGGACTCCGAAGGCATGCTGCGCGAACCGCGCGGCCTCATGAAAACCGACCTGCACCACGTCGAGGCCGGCTCCGGCATCGGCGCCGTCGGCGGCGCGCTGCTCGCGGGCGGCGAGGGCGCCGCCGCCGGCGCCGGCATCGGCGCCGCCGCCGCCCTCGGCATCTGGCTGGTGCGCCACCGCCACCTCGAACTCAATCCCGGCAGCCGCCTCACCGTGCGCCTCGACCGCCCCCTGCAACTGCGCCCGCGCTGAGCCCTGCCCACCTCGCCCCACTACCGAAATTGTGTATCATCGAACCAATGACCCGCGATGAGTTTGAGGCCAGCGCCCTGCTTCGCTTGCAAAGCCTCTACCCGCAAGCGCGCTTCCTCAAGGCCGGCCAGTTGGAGATCGCCATCCTGCGCAGCCCCTCCGGCCGCCCCACCGCCCACCGCCTCCGCCTCACCCGCGCCTGGGCCGCCTTCTGCCAGAACGGCGAGCGCTTCGACATGGATACCTACCTCACCCGCGTGGTCGGCACCATCGAGCACCGCGTTCCCCTCGACTGGGAAACCGCCCGCCCCCTCACCTTCCCCAAGCTGCTCACCTCCGGCCTGGTCAAGCGCCACCAGCGCCCCCTCTTCTACCCCCTCGCCGGCGAGGTCGGCTACGTCCTCACCTGCGGCGACTTCGACATCTGGCTCGGCCAGGAGCACCTCGAGGCCTGGGACATTCCCGAAGAGTGCGTCCTCGCCGCCGCCCTGCAAAACCTCGAGCGCCTCTGGAACGACGCCACCGTCGTCGCCTGGACCATCCAGGACAATATCCGCGCCTTCCACGTCGAGGTCACCCACGGCCACAAGGCCGCCTTCATCCTCGCCCCCCAGTTCCACGAGCGCGCCGCCGAATTGCTCCACACCGACGACTTCGCCGTCGCCATCCCCAACCGCAACTTCCTGGTCACCTTCGGCGCCGACGACGACGAGTTCCTCCAGATCCTCCAGCCCGTGGTGCGCAAGGAGATCGCCGCCGGCTACCCCCTCAGCCGCCTCCTCATCCGCATCGGCCCCAACGGCTACAGCCTCGACGCCCTCCCGCTCGACTAGCGCGCTCCGCTCCACTCCCGGCCCCCGTGGCTTGTGCCCGCTGCCCTTCTTCCGGAATGGCTGGATACAAACCCGCCGAGTGCGTATAATCGGAGCCGAACCCTCCCCCGGCTGCGCGAGTTGACGGCCCGGGAGCCCGGGAGCAAGGAGACATCATGCGCCACCACCTGCCTCGCACCCTCGCCATCGCCGCTTTGACCCTGCTCTGTGCCGCCAGCCTCGCCGCCCAGCACAAGCCCGCCGCCAAGGCAGCCGCCAAGGCCCCCGCCAAGCCCGCCGGCCCGGTCAAACTCGGCCCCGGCCTCTACGCCACCTTCGACACCAGCAAGGGCAAGTTCATCGCCCAGCTCTATCCCCAGTGGGCCCCCAAGGCGGTCGCCAACTTCGTCGGCCTCGCCGAGGGCACCCGCCCTTACAAGGATCCCCGCCTCGGCACCCTCTCCACCTCCAAGCTTTACGAGGGCCTGCTGTTTTTCCGCACCATCCCCGACTACATGCTCCAAACCGGCGACCTGCTCAACAACGGCCAGGGCTCGCTCGGCTACACCATCCCCTTCGAAAAGAACAGCCTCAAGTTCGACCAGCCCGGGCGCATGGCCCTCGCCCAGGCCCCCGGCGATCCCACCTCCCGAGGCGCCCAAGTCTTCTTCACCCTCAAGCCCGTGCCCACCCTCGACAAGCAGGGCTACCTCATCATCGGCCAGATCGTCGCCGGCATGGATGTCGCCAAGGCCCTCTCCGAGGGGCCCCGCAAGGGCGGCGCCAGCGACATCCCCGAGTACCCTCCCATCCTCCGCCACGTCACCATTCAGACCATCCACTAGTCCGCTGGCCCACCCCAACGCACAAAAGCGGCGCGCCCTTCCGGGCGCGCCGCTTTTTTCTTCCCCGCCAACTCCCGGCTACAGCAGTTGCCGCGCCGCCGCCAGCGCCTCCTCGTACTTCGGATGCTCGCCGATCTCGGGCACGTACTCCACGTAGCGGATCGTTCCGCCCGCGTCCACCACGAAGATCGCCCGCGACTCCAGCCGCAGCTCCTTGATCATCGTCCCCATCGCCAGCCCGAACGAGCCGGTTTGATAGTCCGACAGCGTCTGCACCTGGGTCGCCCCCGCCGCCCCGCACCAGCGCTTCTGCGCGAACGGCAGGTCCATGCTCACCGTCAGCACCTTCACCCGCTCGCCCAGCTTGCCCGCCTCCTCGTTGAAGCGCCGCGTCTGCAGATCGCAGACCGGCGTGTCCAGCGACGGCACCACGCTGAAAATGCGCACCGCGCCCGCCGTGTCCGCCGCCGTCACCGGCTTCAGGCCGTTGTCCACCAGGGTGAAGTCCGGCAGCCGCTCACCCGCCTTCCGCGCCGGCCCCAGCAGGGTCAGCGGGTTGCCGCGCATGGTCGTGCCATTGGGTCGTTCCGGAGTGCTCATCGTCTTGGTTCCTTCCTGGCTATACGCCAATCACTTGCACCAGTTGCCGCACCGAATCCGCCGACTTCTGCAGCGCCGCCTGCTCCTCCGCCGTCAGCCGCACCTGGATGACCTCCTCGATGCCGCGCGATCCCAGCTTGCACGGCACCCCCACGAACAGCCCCTCGATCCCGTACTCCCCCTCCAGGTAGGCCGCGCACGGCAGGATCTGCTTCTTGTCCTTCAGGATCGCCTCCGCCATCTGCACCGCCGCCCCCGAGGGCGCGTAGTAGGCGCTGCCCGTCTTCAGGTAGCTCACGATCTCCGCCCCGCCGTCGCGCGTCCGCTTCACCAACCGCTCGATCGTCGCCGCATCCATCAGCTCGGTGATGGGGATCCCCGCCACCGTGGTGTAGCGCGGCACCGGCACCATGGTGTCGCCGTGCCCGCCCAGCACAAAGGCGTTGACGTTCTCCACCGACACCTCCAGCTCCATGGCGATGAAGGTGGCGAAGCGCGCCGAGTCCAGCACCCCCGCCATCCCGATCACCCGGTTGCGCCCGAACTTGCTCAGCTTGTACGCCGCCTGCGCCATCGCGTCCAGCGGGTTCGTCACCAGGATCAAAATGGTCTCGGGCGAGTGCGCCACCACCTGGTTCACGCACGACTCGATCACCTCGTAGTTCTTGCGCAGCAGGTCGTCGCGGCTCATCCCCGGCTTGCGCGCCAGCCCGGCGGTGATGATCACGATGTCCGAATTGGCCGTCTCCTCGTAGCGGTTCGTGCCCGCCACCGCCACGTCCTTGCCGATGATCGGCGTGGACTGGCGCAGGTCCAGCGCCTTGCCCTGCGGTATGCCTTCGGCGATGTCCACCAGCACCACGTCCGCGATCTCGCGCGTGGCCAGCCAGTGGGCGGTGGTGGCGCCGACATTGCCGGCCCCGACAACGGTGATTTTCTTTCTCATGATGGCGTTCGTCCTTATGCGCTATGGATGGCTTGCATGTTGGCCCGGATGGCCGCCGAAAATTCGCTGGTCTTGAGCTGGGTCGAGCCCGGCATCTGCCGCGCCAGATCGTAGGTCACGCGCTTCTGCTGGATGGTGGCCCCCAGCCCCGCCTCCACCAGCGCCGCCGCCTCGCCCCAGCCCATCGTGCGCAGCATCATCACCCCGCTCAATATCAGCGAGCCCGGGTTGATCACGTCCAGGTCGGCGTACTTGGGCGCGGTGCCGTGCGTCGCCTCGAAAAAGGCGTACTCCTGGCTCATGTTCGCCCCCGGCGCCAGCCCCAGCCCCCCCACCTGCGCCGCGCAGGCGTCCGACAGGTAGTCGCCGTTCAAGTTGGTGGTGCAGATCACCTGGTAGTCCCGCGGCCGCAGCAGGATCTGCTGGAACATCGAGTCCGCGATGCGGTCGTTCACCAGAATCTTGCCCGCCGGCAGCTTGCCCTCGTAGGGCGCCCGCCACAGCTCCTCTTCCGTAATGCAGTGCTCGCGGAACTCCTGCGTCGCCACCTCGTAGCCCCAGTCCCGGAACGCCCCCTCGGTGAACTTCTGGATGTTGCCCTTGTGCACCAGCGTCACCACCGTGCGCTTCTGCTCGATCGCGTGCCGCAGCGCCTGCCGCACCAGCCGCTTGGAGCCGGTGATCGAGATCGGCTTGATCCCCACCCCCGAGTCCGGCCGCACCGTCTTGCCAAACTCCGTCTGCAAATACGCGATCAGCTTCTTCGCCTCCGCCGTCCCTTCCTGGAACTCGATGCCGGCGTAGACGTCCTCGGTGTTCTCGCGGTAAATGATCACGTCCACCGCCTCCGGCTCCTTCACCGGCGACGGCACCCCGGGGTAGTACTTCACCGGCCGCACGCAGGCGTACAGGTCCATCTTCAGCCGCAGGCTCACGTTCAGGCTGCGGATCCCGCCCCCCACCGGCGTGGTCAGCGGCCCCTTGATCGCCACCCGGAAGTCCCGCGCCGCCTGCACCGTGTCCTCCGGCAGCCACTCCCCGAAGCGCTGGAACGCCTTCTCCCCGGCAAACACCTCGTACCAGGCGATCTGGCGCCGCCCGCCGTAGCACAGCTCCACCGCCAGGTCCCACACCGGCTGGCTCGCCTTCCAGATGTCCCGCCCCGTCCCGTCCCCCTCCACATAGGGAATGATCGGGTGGTCCGGCACCTCGAAGCGCCCGTTCCGCGCCTGGATCGCCTCGCCCTCGGGTACCGCGATGCCGTTGTAGGTCCGCATGGCTCTCCTTCCCTCACTTCCGCTGCAGCCGCTGGGCCAGCCGCCCGGCCAGCAGCAGCGCTACCCCCGCCGCCGCCACCGCCAGGCCCAGCTCCCATCGGCCCAGCCAGAACCGCAGCCCCATGCCGACGAGCGCCACCACCACTCCAAGCCAATATAGTAGCGGAAAAATCGGCTTCATCTCCACCCCGCTTTCCTTTCTCCACGCTCCCGGTCGCCGCGCTATCGCCATTCTTGATAGATCTGCCGCAGCCGCGCCCGCATTCCGTCCACCCCCGCCGGCGTCGCCTCCACCCCCGCCGGCGCGATCCGCCCCAACCAGCGCCACGCCCGCTCCACCCCCTCGCCCGCCGCCGCCACCGCCGAGCCCGCCTTGCCCGTCGCCACCCGCAGCGCATGGTCGGCGGCGCGCAGCCCCTCGGTCAGCCGCGCCACCTCCTCCCCCACCGCCCGCGGCAGCGTCCCCTCCGGCAGCCCCCGCGCCCAGCTCGCCAGCCCCATCCCGCTCCCCTCCGCCCCCGCCTGCAGCAGCCGCCGCGAAACCAGAAAGTCGACATCGTAATATCCCCCCGCCGACGTCTTCATCCCCCACCGCCCCGGCCGCCCCTCCCGCTCCATGCGCTCGCGCAGCGCCCCCAGCTCCGCCCCCACCGCCGCCGCCTCCATTCGCCCGGCGAAGCGCCGCACCAGCTCCGCCCGCACCCCCGCCAGCGCCGCCGCGCCGGTACCCTCGTCGCCGCCCACCCAGCGCGCCTTCAAATAACTGATCGCCTCCCACAGCCCCGCCCGCGCCTGGAAGTGCGCCGCCAGGCTCGCCCGCGTCTGCACCAACTCGCCCTCCCCGCCCCCCGGCCGCAGCCGCGTGTCCACCGCGTACAGGCTGCCGTGCTGGGTGTAGGCGGTCAGCGCCTCGATCAGCTTGGCCGCCAGCCGGCTCGCCGCCTCCCGCTCCCCCTCCCCCGACACAAACACCAAATCCAAGTCCGACAGCAAATCCAGCTCGCCCAGCCCCAGCCGCCCCAGCGCCAACACCGCAAACGACGGCGCCGACGGCGCCTGCTCCCGTGCCAGCGCCAGTCCGCGCTGCACCATCCCCACCGCCAACTGGCTGTGCCCCCACAAACTGTCCCCGATCGCCTGCCCCTTCTCCCACTCCTCCAGCAACAGCCCCAGGCTCGCCCGCTGGTGCCACAACCGCAGCGCCCCCATGCCCGCGGCGAAGCCCAGCCCCTCCGCCGGCCCCGCCCCCGCCCCCGGCTCCAGCGCCCCCGCCAGCCCCGGCCGCCGGATCAGCGCCTCCGCCATCCAGTCGCTCGCCTCCAGCGCCAGCCTCAACCGCGCCCGCGCCGCCGCGGAGAGCCCGCGCAGCCCCGCCTCCGCCTCCGGCGCCGTCGCCGCCGAGCGCAACAGCCGCTGCCACTGCCGCTCGCCGTGCGCGCTCAGCCCCAACCCTCCCGCCCAGCCCTCGCGCCCGGCCGCCTCCCCTCTCCCCGCCCCCCCCGCCGCCGCCGCCCCCGCCTCCGGCTCCGCCCCCAGGTAGTGCGCGTACACCCGCCGCACCTCCTCCATCCGCCCTGCCACCGCCTGCTCCAGCTCCTCCCCGCGCCAGTTCTGCGCCGGCGCCCCCTCCGCCTGCCGCAGGCTGCGCGCCAGCGCCGCCAGCCGCTCCCGCTTGCGCGGCAGCGTATGTGTCTGCTGCCCCAGCCGCAACTGCAGCCGGTGCTCGAGCTGCCGCAGCAGCCAGTAGGCCGCCGCCAGCCGCTGGTATTCGCCCCCCCGCAGCCAGCCCTTGTCGTGCAGCCGCTGCAGCGCGATCAGCGTGTTGCCGCTCTGCACCCACGGCTCCGCCCCGCCATGCAGCCGCTGCAGGTACTGCGCCAAAAACTCGATGTCGCGGATCCCGCCCGCGTCCAGCTTCAGGTCCGTCCCCGGCCCCCGCCGCCGCAGCGCCCGGTGCCGGTCCAGTTGCGCGCTGATCCGCTGCCGCGCGTTCCGCACCCCCTCCGCCAAGGCCTCCGCCTGCGGCGCCGCCGGATACACCCGCCCCCGCACCGCCTGCAAAAATTCTTGCGCCAGCCGCCGCGACCCCGCGCACCCCCGCGCCCGGATCAGCATCTGCAGCTCCCAATCCCGCGCCTGCTCGCGGTAGTAGCTCACCGCCTGCCCCAGCGCCAGCGCCACCTCCCCTTCCCGCCCCCCCGGCCGCAGCCGCAGGTCCACCCGGTACGCCGGCCCCTCCCGGCTCACCGCCGACACATACCCGGTGATCGCCTGCGCCAGCCGCGTGAAAAATTCATGGTTGCTGGTCCGCCGCCCCCCCCCCGCCGTCTCCCCCTCGCCGCTGTAGAGGAACATCAGATCAATGTCGGAACTGTAGTTCAGCTCCTCCCCCCCCAGCTTCCCCAGCCCCAGCACCGCCAGCTCCGCCCCCCCGCCCCCCGCCTGCTGGGGCGTCCCAAACCGCTCCGCCAAGTCGTTCCACGCCCACACGTAGGCCTGATGCAGCACCGCCTCCGCCAGATGGGAAAGCTCCTGCGTCGTCTCCGCCAGCGAGGCCTGCCCCTCCAAGTCGCGCAGCGCGATGCGCAGGTACTCGCGCCGCTTGAAGCGCATCAGCCCCCCCCGCCGCTCCTCCACCCCCAGCGCCGCCGTATACGCCCCCAGCGCCGCCGACCATGCCTCCCGTGCCCGTCCCTCCCGCCGCTGCTGCGCCAGCCACCCCACCAGCTCCGGTGCCTGGATCAGCGCCTCCGCCAAGAACTCGCTGCTCGCCACCAGCGTCAGCACCGCCCGCTGCAGCCCGGCGTCCTCCTCCAGCTCGCGCCGCACCCCCGCCGGCGCCGCCGCCCACAGCCGCTGCAGCCCCGCCGCCGCCGCCTCCGGGTCCGCCGACCGCCGCACCAGCTCCGCCGCCTGCGCCGTCATCTGCGGCTCCGTCTGCTCCGCCATAGCCTTGCTCTCGGCCCCACCACCCTGGCGGAAGCGCATCGGAGTCGAACCGATCGAACGCCCAGCGGACGCCCCTCGGGTTTTGAAGACCCGGGCAGCCACCCGGCCACTTGCGCTTCCGCTTCGAGTGTAGCGCCGCTCCTCCCGCCCCTACCAGAACCGCGGCGGCGCCACCTCCAACTCCAGCGCAAACTCTTGCCGCTGGAACCCCTCGATCGCCCGGTAGCCGTGGTACTGCCCCGCCCGCCCGCTCAGCTCCAGCCCCCAGCCCCCCACCCGCCGCTCCACCTCGACCCCCACCGTGCCCCCGTACGCCAGCGCCGACGTCGCCGCCAGCTCCGGCACGTAGTTGTGCAAAAACACCGAGCTCAGCGGCACCACCCCCAGCTTTCCGCCCACTTCCCAGTTCCCCACCCGCCACCGTCGCCCCGCGCTCAGCCCCATCCGCAGCTCGTACAGGATGGCCCGCTCATAGATCAGCCGCTGGTAAGAGTTCGACGGCAGCGTCGGATTCGAGTTCAGGTCGTAGGTGGTCACCGCGTGGTATCGCGTCCACTGCCGCAGGAACCCCAGCTCGCCCTCGATCCGGCTCTTCCCCAGCCGCCCCAGCGGAAACTGCTGCTTCAGCCCGAACGTCCGGCTGTGCGCCTGCCCCTCGTCGCCGTGGGTGAAGGTGGTGGTCGGCTCGAAGTCGGTGTCCTGGTCGTAGGCAAAGTGCAGCCGCGACGCCGGCGTCACCCGCAACTGCGTCTTCAGCCGCGTCCGCCCCCAGTGCCAGCGGATGGCCACGCCCACGTCCACCCCGTCGTAGGCGTAGCCCTCTTTGACTTCATGCGGATACGGATCGTTCTTGATGGGAATGTGGTAGTCGAAGGCGACGTGGTCGTGCACCGCCAGTGGCCCCACCTCCACCTGGTCCACTCCCACTCCCTGCCCCCAACCCCGCGTGCCCGCCAGCGCCACGCCCAGGCACAGGCCCAGCCCGGCGACCTTCCACATGGATGGTGTTCGCATCGGTGGGGCATTATAGCAGGCGGGAACTTTTCCCCATCCCCGGCGTCTCTACCAGCGTCTAATCTTTGGCAGCATGAAATACTGGAGTTGGCTGGCCGCGAAGTTGATCCTCGCCACCCTCGCCGTGGGCGCCTTCTGGACCCTGCTCAGTTGGACCCTGCCCCCGCCCCCCACCGGCCTGCTGGCCAACTGGCCGCGCTTTGGCAGCGACCTCTCCTACACCTTCGCGGTCGCCTTCTCCGTCATCGTCGGCTTCGGCCTGGGCTGGCTCTGCGCCGTGGACCAGGTCTACCGCTGCCGCATCTGCTGCCGCCGCCTGCGCATGCCCCGCGCCGAGGGCAACTACAGCCGCGTCATGCTCGGCGGCGCCCCCTTCACCGAGTACATCTGCACCTACGGCCACGGCAAGCTCATCGTCCCCGCCGTCCATCTCTCCAGCAGCCGCGCCATGAGTTGGATCGGCTACGGCAGCCTCTGGGAAAACCTGATGCGCGCCGAGGGCGGCGACCCGCCCTCCTTCACCTGATCCCCTCCGCCGCTCCCCCCCGCTCCGCCGTCCGCCACTCCACCACCACCATCGCCAGCACGATCAGCGCCGCCCCCGCCAACTGCGCCGCCCGCAGCCGCTCGTGCCAGCCCAGCGTGCTCGCCAGCCAGGCAAACACCGGCTCGAAGGCAAACACCACCGCCGTGTGCGTCGCCGGCGTGAACTGCTGCGCCCACGACTGCGCCGTGAACGCCACCGCCGTCGCCAGCACCGCCGTCGCCAGCAGCGCCAGCCCCAGCCGCGGGCTGGCCTGCCAGTGCGGCCGCTCCGCCAGCGGCAAAGCCACCCAGGTGAACGCCGCCGCGAACCCGATCTGCAGCACCGCCAGGTCGCGGAACCCCAGCCGCGGCGCCCACTCCCCCAGCGTGATGATGTGCAGCGCAAACGCCAGCGCGCAGCCCAGCGTCAGCCCCTCTCCCCAGCCCGTCCCCACCCCTCCCCCCGGCGCCGCCAGCAGCAGATACAGCCCCGCCAGCGCCAGCAGCGCCCCCGCCCACGCCGTCGGCGCCAGCCGCCGCCGCCACCCCACCGCCAGCAGCGCCGGCACCAGCACCACCGACACGCTGGTCAGAAACGCCGAGACCGCCGGCGGCGTGGTCTCCAGCCCCACCGTCTGCAGCGCATACCCGGCCGCCAGAAACAGCCCCAGCAGCGCCCCCACCCCCCAGGTCGCCGCCGGCAGCCGCCGCCGCGGCCAGTACACCGCCGCCAGCAGCAGCGCCGCCAGGCTCAGCCGCGCCGCGTTGAAGCTCAGCGGCCCGGCGTCGGCCAGCGCCGCCTTCACCACCGGAAACGTCACCCCCCACACCAGCGTCACTCCCAGCAGCGCCAGGTCCGCCAGCCACACCCGCGCCCGCGCGCTGGTCCCTCCCCTCGCGCTCATCGCCCCCGCCGCGGCCGCCCCCGCCCCGCCCCCGGCGCCTCCGCCTGCGTCAGCGCCAGCACCAGCAGCAGCACCCGCTGCAGCGCCACCGTCCGCCCCTGCGGATCAAACCATTCCTGCAGCGTGTGCACGCCCCCGCCCTGTCCTCCCGCCCCCAGCCGCAGCGCCTCCCGCCCCTGCGACAGCGGAATGTTGGCGTCGGTCGAGGCCCGCTGCTCCTCCGCCTCCAGCCCCAGCGCCCGGTCCACGCTCCGCACCAGTTGCAGCAGCGGCGCCTCCGCCTCCAACTCCCCTCCCGGCCGCTCCCCGATCACCTCCACCCGCGCCGTCGCCGTCCCGCTCAGCGCCGCCCCGTTCTCCTGCTCCACCCCCGCCGCCACCGCCCGCCGCACCGCCTGGCTCAACTGCTCCAACCCGGCCCGGTCCCGCGCCCGCAGATCCAGCTTGAGCTGCGCCTCGGCGGCAATCGCATTCACCGCGCTCCCGCCCTGCATCCACCCCACGTTGCAGCCCTGCACCTGCGCCTGCGGCTGCACCTGCGCCAAAAGCGCCGCCCCCACCCGCAGCGCCGCGTGCACCGCGCTCGCCCGCCCCAAGTCCGACCAACTGTGCCCCCCCGGCCCCTCCAGCACCAGCCGCAGCCGCCGGCTGGGCAGCGCCGCGGTGGTGATCTGGTCGGTGCCGGGCCCGTCCAGCACCACCGTCCAGCCGATCCGTTCCGCCCACCCGCTCTCCGCGCTGAACAGGTGCCGCATCCCCTTCAGATCCCCTTCCCCCTCCTCGCCCACGTTCGCCACCAGCAGCAGCGGAAAGCGCGTGGCGATCTTCCACTCCTGCAGCGTCCGCGCCAGCGCCAGCAGCGCCGCCAGCCCGGCGCCGTTGTCGCTGATCCCCGGCGCCCATATCCGCCCCCCCCGCCGCTCCGGCCGCACCGCCGTGCCCGGCGCAAACGCCGTGTCCAAGTGCGCCGTCACCGCCAGCCAGGGCGCCTCCGGTTCGCTCCCCGGCCGCTCCGCCACCACATTCCCCGCCCCGTCCAGCCGCGCCGCCAAGCCCAGGCCCTGCCAGCGCTGCAGCATCCACTCCGCCCGCAGCCCCTCGAACTGCGTCGGCGCCGCCACCGCCGTCAACTCCATCTGCTCTTGCTGCAGCCACCCCTCGATCTCTTCCAGGTACCTATATACCGGCTGCCACGCCGGCTCCTGCCACCGCCGCGCCACCGCCTCCGGCGCTGTCACAAGCGCCCAGCGCCCGTCGTTCTCTGAGGGTGCCCGCTTCATTCCCCTTCACTATAAGCCACCCGCATCAGATACAGCCCTTGCGGCGGCGCCGTCGCCGCCGCCGCCCGCCGCTCCCGCGCCGCCAGCACCGCCCCGATCTCCTCCCCACCCCGCCGCCCCCGCCCCACCTCCAGCAGAAACCCCACCAGATTGCGCACCATGTGGTGCAGGAAGCCCCGCCCCTCCACCTCGTACACCAGCTCCGGCCCCGCCCGCCACAACTCCGATCGCGTCACCGTGCGCACCGTATCCCCCAGCCCCGGCGCCCCCTTCGCCGGGCTGGCCGCGAACGAGCGGAAGTCGTGCCGCCCCACGAACCGCGGCGCCGCCGCCGCCATCGCCTCCTCCTGCAATCGGTAGGGATGATGATAGACATAGCGCCACAAAAACGGCGGACACACCGCCTCCCGGTAGATGCGGTAGCGGTAACACTTGCTCCGCGCCTGCCGCCGCGCGTGGAAGCCCGCCGCCGCCTCGCTCGCCTCCAGCACCCGCACGCTGGCCGGCAGCCGCGCGTTCAGCGCCCGCTGCAGCGCCGCCGCCGGCAGCCGCGCCTGCTGCAGGCTCAGGTGCGCCACCTGCCCCTCCGCGTGCACCCCCGCATCCGTGCGGCCGGAGCCATGCACCACCACCCGCTCCCCCGTCACCGCCCACACCGCCTCGCTCAGCGTGGCCTGCACCGTTGCCAGCCCCGGCTGCACTTGCCAGCCGTGGAAGGCACTGCCGTCGTAGCTCAACCGCAATCGCAGGGTTCTCACTTCGGTCATATGGCTCGCCCCGCAGCCGCCCGGACCGCGAAAACTGGTATGATTTTAGCGTCGCGGTGGCTTCCCGCCCGTGCCGATTCCCGCTCGGTCGGGCCAGAACAGGTGAAACGCGCTGGCCTGTTCCATCGTACCTCTAGAGTTGTGCATCCTCACCCCAGGCCGCCCCAAAAGTCCGCCCCCCAAGACTGCCCCGACTTCCCTGAGACCATTCCCTACTGAGACATCATGACCATGCGCAGGCTCCTGCTCCTTTCCCTCGTGTTGCTGTCGGCCGCCGTGTTGCCCGCTCTGGCTCAGAACCACAGCATTGACCAGAATCCCCAGGGCATCAACTTCGCCGTCGGGCGCCCCTGGACCCAAACCATCTTTGGCCAGAGCGCCACCACCGTCGCCCCCCTGCAGTTGGCCAACAGCAGCCGCGTGGACAGCCTCCTGCGCAATGGCAAGCTCTACCTCTCGCTCGACGACGCCATTGCCCTCGCCCTGGAGAACAATCTCGACATTGCCATCCAGCGCTACAACCTGCCCATCGCCGACACCGACATCCTGCGCGCCAAGGCCGGCTCCGCCCCCCGCGGCGTCTCCACCGGCATCGTCAGCGGCACCCCGGGTGGCGGCGGCGCCACCACCGGCGCGGCCGGCGCGGCCGGCGCCGGAGCCGGCGGCACAACCGCCGGAGCCGGCGGCGCCGGCGCCGGAGCCGGCGGCATCGTCACCTCCACCATCGGCGGCGGCCCCGCCGTCCCCCAGCTCGACCCCGTTCTCAACGCCAACTTCAGCATGTCCGACAATGTCCAGCCCCAGGGCAACATCGTCGTCAGCGGCATTCCCACCGTCCAGTCCCACTCTACCGTCGCCGATTTCAACTTCTCCAAGGGCTTCCTCACCGGCGGCTCCGTCACCGTCGGCTACAACAACACCCGCAGCAGCAGCAACAGCACCCGCAACCTCTTTAATCCCCAGCTCACCTCCGGCCTCTCCTTCTCCTTCTCCCAGCCCCTGATGCAGGGCTTCGGCATCGAGCTCAACAGCCGCAACCTCATCCAGGCCAAGGATGACCGCGAGATCGCCGACATCGCCTTCTCCCAGCAGGTGATGGCCACCGTCGCCCAGGTCGAGGACATCTACTGGAACGTGGTCACCGCCAACGAGAGCGTCAAGGTCGCCCAGGAGGCCGTGGATCTCGCCCAGAAGATTCTCAACGACACCCAGCGCCAGGTCGAGATCGGCACCATGGCCCCCCTCCAGGTCACCCAGGCCAAGGCCACCCTCGCCACCGACCAGCAGAACCTCATCGCCGCCCAGACCAACCTCGAGTACAACGGCCTGCTGCTCAAAAACGCCGTCACCAAGAACCTCTCCAACCCCGTCCTCGCCGCCGCCGACGTGGTCACCACCGACAAGATCACCCTCCCCGCCAACGAGCCCATCCAGCCCGCCAGCGACTTGGTCAAGCTCGCCCTCCAGTACCGCCCCGAACTCGCCGAGACCCGCATCAACCTCTCCATCTCCGAGATGAGCCTCAAGGCCACCAAGAACGAGCTCAAGCCCACCCTCAACCTGGTCGGCAGCTACAACGCCAACGCCCTCCAGCCCAATTACGGCAAGACCTTCCCCGACGTCTTCGCCGGCAACTTCCCCAGCTACGCCCTCGGCTTCAACCTGCAGATTCCGCTGCGCAACCGCACCGCCCAGGCCGACGTCGCCCGCGCCCAACTGCAACTGCAGCAGTCCTACCTGCAGCAGCAGCAGCAGATCAACAACATCGTCATCAGCGTCGAGCAGGCCCAGTTCGCCCTGCAGTCCAGCCGCGCCCAGGTCCTCGCCGCCCAGGACGCCGTCACCCTCAACCGCGAGACCCTCGACGCCGACCAGAAAAAGCTCGACCTGGGCGCCACCACCGTCACCCAGGTCCTCACCGACCAGAGCAACCTCACCACCGCCGAAAGCAACCTGGTCACCGCCGAGTCCACCTACATCCAGAACAAGGTCAACATCGAGCGCCTCACCGGCCGCACCCTCACCGCCAACCGCATCTCCATCCTCGACGCGGAAAACGGCAAGGTGACGACCATGCCCCACGCCAACCAGTAGTTCCCGCGGCTGCCGGCGGGCGCCCCCCGCCCGCCCCCGCGCTCACTCCCCCCGCAGCGTGATCACCGGGTCCACCCGCGCCGCCTGCCGCGCCGGCCAATAGCTCGCCGCCAGCCCCACCCCCGCCAGCAGCAGCGGCACCGCCGTCCACGTCCACGGATCGTTTCCATTGGCGCGGTACAAGTACCGTTCCAGCCCGCGGCTCATCCACCACGCCAGCAGCAGTCCCGCCCCCATGCCCCCCGCGATCAGCCGCAGCGACTGCCCCACCACCATCCACTGCACCTGCCCCGCGCTCGCCCCCAGCGCCATGCGGATGCCAATGTCCCGCCGCCGCTGCGCCACTTGGTGTGACAGCACCCCGTACACCCCCACCACCGCCAGCAGCAGCCCCAGCCCCGCCATCGCCGCCAGCAGCCCCGCCCGCAGCCGGTCCGGCGCCGTCGTCGCCTCCACCTGCTGGTCCAGCAGCGCCACCTGGTAGACCGGAATCTCCGGGTTCAGCTCCCTCACCACCCGCCGCACCTCCGGCAGCAGCGCCAGCGGATCCCCGCGCGTGCGCACCACCGCCGTCATCTCCCCGCTCGGCGTCTGCAGATACGGCGCGTACAGGTCCGCTCCCGGCGCCCCCCCCAGCGCCCCTTCCGGCACATCCCCGGCGATGCCCACGATCTGCGACGTGATCTTCTTCGGCGCGCCCCACACCAGCGCGTGCTGCAGCGCATCGCCCCCCGGAAACAGCCGCTCCGCCAGGCTCTGGCTGACGATCACCACCCGCGGCGTCTGCATGGTGTCGTCTTCGTTGAACGTCCTCCCCCGCACCGGAATCTGCATCGCCCGAAAATAACCCGGCAACACCCGCCGCAGCCCCGCCTGCGGCCGCGTCCCCTCCGGCCCCTCCGCCCCGCTCGCCCCCGCTACATAAAACCGCAACTGCGTCTGCGGCTCGGTGAACGGCAGCTCCGACACCATCCCCGCCGCCTCCACCCCCGGCAGCTCCTGCAGCCGCTCGTCGAGCCGCCGGAAAAACGGCGTCTGCGCGTAAAATTCCGCCAGGCTGTTGTACAGCAGCGCGCTGCGGAAGCTCAGCACGTGCCCCGGCCGGAACCCCGGGTCGGCGCGCTGCAGCCGCCGCAGGCTTTGCAGCAGCAGCCCCGCCCCCACCACCAGCACCACCGTCGCCGCCACCTCCGCCATCACCACCCCGGCCGAAATCCGCGACACCGCTCCCTGCGGGCTGGCGTTGGCCGCCCGCAGCAGGCTCCGCCCCGGCTTCGCCCGCAGCAGCTCCCACGCCGGCGCCAGCCCGAACCACAGCGCCGTCGCCACCGTCGCCGCCACCGTGAACACCAGCACCCCGCCGTCCAGCCGCACCCCCGACAACTGCGGCAGTCCCGCCGGCCGCAGCCGCCGCACCACCGGCATCAATCCCGCCGCCAGCCCCCACCCCAGCCCGCCCCCCAGCCCTGCCAACACCAGCCCCTCGGTCAGCAACTGCCCCGCCAGCCGCCTCCGGCTCGCCCCCAGGCTGGCCCGCAGCGCCATCTCCTGCCACCGCCCCACCGCCCCCGCCAGCAGCATGTTGGCCACGTTGGCGCAGGCGATCCCCATCACCAGGATCGCCGCCAGCATCATCATCCCCAGCGTCGCCTTCGCCGGTCCCGCCACATGGTCGCTCAGCCGCCGCAGCCGCACCCCTTGGTTCCGGTCCGCCCCCGGATACTCCCCCGCCAGCCGCGCCGCCACCGCGCTCGCCTCCTGCTGCGCCCCCGCCAGCGTCGCCCCCCCCCGCAGCCGCCCCACTACCTGCAGAAAGCGCGAGACCCGGCTGTTCATCGTGGGATTGGAAAACGGCTCCGGCGTCCATAGCTCCGCCCCCGGCGGATAGTCAAATCCCGCCGGCATCACCCCCACGATGGTCAGCTCCCGGTTGTCCAGGTCCAGCGTCCGCCCCAGCACCTGCGCATCGCCGCCGAACCGCTGCCGCCACAGCCCCGCGCTCAGCACCGCCACCTCCGGCAGCGTCGGCGCCTCATCCCCCCGCTCCACCGTCCGCCCCAGCGCCGCCTTCACCCCGAGTGCCGCAAAAAAATCTCCCGACACGTTCGCGTACGCCACGTGCTGCGGGCTGCCCCGCCCCACCAGCGTCGCCACATTCGGAAAATAGCCCGCCAGGAACTGGAATTGCTTACTCTGGGCGCGATAATCCAAAAAGTCCGGCGCCGAAAATCCCCCCGCCTCCGTCACCTCCGACGGCAGCAGCACCGGCGCCATCCACACCAGCCCCTGCGGCTGCGGAAACGCCAGCGGATGCAGCACCAAGCCGCGATACACGCTGAACATCGCCGTGCTCGCCCCCAGCGCCAGCGCCAGCGTCCCCACCCCCACCACCGCCACCCCGCGCCGCCGGCGCAGTTGCCGCACCGCCAACCGCAGTTCTCGCAACACCGCTTCCATTTACTTCTCTTCTTAGCTGGCCAGTTAGTCTACAGGATTCCAACGCCATCATCCAACCCCATTCTTGCTCCCGCGCCCATTTTCTTCCCCGCCCGACCGCCCCCGCCCCCCCGCCGTTGACAGCCCGCTCCCGCCATCGCACAATGGAAGGTTGAGCCTCTGCCCGTAGCTGGGCCAGCGTGTGGAGGCTTTTTCCTTGGCCCCGCAGTTGCGAATGGTTTGCATCTGGACGCGCCCATGGGCATGCTGGAACAACTGGTGATCACCCTCCGCGAAGGCGTCGAGGCCGCCCTCATTGTGGCCATCGCCTTGGCCTACCTGCGCAAGATCGGGCGCGCCGACCTGGCCCGCACCGTCTACGCGGCGCTGGTGGCGGCGGTCGGGGTCAGCTTGGCGGGCGCTATCGCCCTCACCCTGGGCCATTGGAATGAAGACCGCTTCGAGGGTTGGCTGATGCTGCTGGCCTCGGTCTTCGTCTTCACCATGGTTTACTGGATGCACCGCACCGCCCGCTTCCTCCGCCAGGAGATCGAGCAGCGCATTGACAAGCTGCGCGGCGCCTCCGCCTGGGGGCTCTTCCTCTTCATCTTCTTCATGGTGCTGCGCGAGGGCGTGGAGACGGTGCTGATGCTCTCCGCCGTCTCGTTCAACTCCTCCGAGCTGCTGGCCTGGATGGGCAGCGTCCTTGGCCTGCTGCTCGCCGTCGCCTTCGCCGTGGCCTTTGTGCGCGGCAGCATGCGCATCCACCTGCCCCGCTTCTTCCGCATCACCACCATCATCCTGCTGGTGATCGGCGCGCAACTGCTGCTCACCGGCGCCCACGAGCTGATGGAGGCGGGCGTGCTCCCCTCCTCCACCCGCGAGATGGCGATCGTCGGCCCCATCGTCGCCAATGATGTCTTCTTCTTCGTGGTCATCCTGGGCCTGGCCGGCCTTTTGATCCTGCGCGAGCGCGGCCAAATGCAACCGACCGTGCCGGCGGCCGCCTCCGGCGGCGGCGAGCCGGTCCTCTCCGCGGCGGAGCGGCGCAAGCAATTCTCCGCCGCCCGCTCCAACCGCCGCTGGATGACGCTGGCCTACTCCGGCGCCTTCCTCATCCTGCTGCTCATCGGCGCCGACTACGTCTACGCCCGGTCGGCGCGCGAGCTCACCCCGGCGGTGACGCTGGTGCCGCAGGCGGGATGGGTCAGCGTGCCGGTCGCGCAGGTGGCCGATGGCACCCTGCACCGCTACCGCGCCGTCACCCCCGCCGGCCCGGTGCGCTTCTTTGCCATCCGCCGCCCCGACGGCACCATCGCCGTCGCCCTCGATGCCTGCCAGATCTGCGGCAGCCAGGGCTACTACCAGCACGGCGGCCAGCTCTTCTGCCGCAACTGCGACGCCCCCATCAACATCGCCTCCGTCGGCACCTTCGGCGGCTGCAACCCCATCCCCCTGCAGGCGGTGCAGCGCGGCGGCATCATCGCCATCTCGCTGGCGCTGCTGGCGCAGGCGGCGCCCCGCTTCCAGCCCTAGCCACCCGCCATGTTTGCCCGCATCCTCCGACAATCGTTCCGCCGCCAGCGCCGCCGCAAAAGCCTGGCCGCGCTGGCGGTGGTGGCCGGCATGGCGGTGGCCAGCGCCATGCTCACCCTGCGCGTCAGCCTGGGCGACGACCTCAGCGCCGAACTGCGCCACATCGGCGCCAACATCGTGGTCTCGCCCGCCTCCGATTCCCTGCCCGTCACCCTCAACGGCGTGGACCTCCGCCCCGCTGGCAGCGGCGCCCTCCTCCCGGAGAGCGACCTGCCCCGGGTCAAGACCATCTTCTGGACCAACAACCTCGTCGCCTTCGCCCCGGTGCTCGACACCCAGGCCCAAGTCGCTGGCCAGACCGTGCCGGTCGAGGGCACCTATTTCGACCATCCCCTCCTGGTGCCCGGCTCCGGCCGCACCATCCACACCGGCATTCGCCAACTCGACACCGCCTGGAGCGTCCAGGGCGCATGGCCCTCCGACACCGGCCGCCAAGTCCTGCTCGGCGTCCAGCTCGCCCGCCGCCTGGGCCTGTCCGTCGGCAGCGCCTTCACCGCCACCGAAGCCGGCCGCGCCGCCGCCCTCCAGGTCTCCGGCGTGGTCTCCACCGGCGGCGCCGAAGACGGCGAGATCGTCGCCCCCCTGCCCTGGGCCCAGTTCCTCGCCGCCCAGCCCGGCCGCTACCGCCAGCTCCTGGTCTCCGCCATCACCAAGCCCGAGGACGCCTTCGCCCGCCAAGACCCCAGCCAAATGTCGCCCGCCGACCAAGAGCGCTGGATGTGTTCCCCCTACGCCGTCACCATCGCCACCCAGCTCGCCCAAGCCCTGCCCGGCGCCAGCGCCACCGTCGTCCGCCCGGTGGCCGACAGCGAGGGGGCCATCCTCAATCAGCTCCACCTCCTCATCTGGTTCATCACCGCCCTGGCGCTGGTGGCCAGCGCCTTGGCCATCAGCGGCGCCATGACCGCCGCCGTGCTCGAGCGCAAGCCCGAGATCGCGCTCATGAAGGCCGTCGGCGCCCAGGATCAATCCATCGGCGCGCTCTTCTTCAGCGAAGCCGCCCTGCTCGGCCTCGGCGGCGGCCTCGTCGGCTTCCTCCTGGGCGAACTCCTCGCCCTCGCCATCGCCGTGCGCGTGCTCGGCCACCCCATCGCCTGGAAGCCCGCCCTCGCCCCCCTCATCCTCGCCCTGGCGGCCCTCGTCACCCTGCTCGGCAGCCTGCAGCCGCTCCGCCAAGCCATGCGCATGGATCCCGCCATCACCCTGCGGGGAGAGGTCTAGCCCCATGCCGCGCCCCCCCTTCGGCTCGCTCCGCCTGATGCTGGCGCCCCTGGTCCGCCGCAAGTCCCGCGCCCTGCTCTCGCTCGCCGCCCTCGCCCTCGGCGCCTGTCTCGTCACCGCCCTGTTCACCCTCTACCGCGGCGTCCAGCGAAACCTTGGCCACCAGTTCCGTCGCTACGGCGCCAACCTGGTCGTCACCCCCGCCCCGGGCGTGCTGCTGCTCCCCCGCTCCCAGGTCCAGCCCGTGCTGGCCCAGTTCCCCGCCAGCGTCGGCGTCCTCTACGACGTCGGCCAGAGCGCCGGCCAATCCGTCGTCATCGCCGGCGCCGACCTTGCCCGCCTGCGCCAGCTCAACTCCGAGTGGCAAATCCAAGGCTCCGGCGCGCTCCCCCAAGCCGGCCAAGCCTGGCTCGGCGTCAACGCCGCCCGCCTGCTCCACCGCCGCATCGGCGACCAGATCGAGCTCTCCATCGAGGGCCGCCCCGCGAGCTGGCGCGTGGTCGGCACCATCCAGGCCGGCACCTCGGAAGACAACCAAGTCCTCGCCCCCTACCCCCAGGTCGCCGCCCTCGCCCGCCGCTCCGGCTACACCACCCTGCAGTTGCGTGTCCCTGCCGGCGCCGCCATGCCCGCCGCCATCGCCCGCCTGCTCCAGCTCCTCCCCGGCGCCCAGCCCCAACCCGTCCGCCAGATCGCCGCCGGCGAGGGCGCCATCCTGCTCAGCACCCGCTCCATGCTGCTCGCCACCACCGCCCTGATCCTCTTTACCGTCGGCCTCTGTGTCGCCGCCGCCCTCACCACCCTGGCCCTCGAGCGCCGCCGCGACTTCGCCCTGATGAAGGCCCTCGGCGGCAGCGACCTCTCCGTCATGGCCGCCTTTGTCGGCGAGGCCGCCCTGCTCGCCCTGCTCGCCTCCGTCGTCGGCATCCTCCTCGGCGCCCTGCTGGCCGGCCTCATGGGCCGCGCCCTCTTCGGCCTCTGGCTCCTCCCCAGCCTCGCCGCCGCCGCCCTCGGCCTCGTCCTCACCCTCGCCCTCGCCACCCTGGCCGCCCTGCTGCCCTGGCCCATCGTCCGCGCCGCCGCCCCCGCCGCCATCCTGCGCGGCGAATAGCTCCCATGCCTCCCGCCATCGCCCTCGAAAACGTCAGCAAGCTCTACGGCCCCGTCGCCGCCCTCCAGGGCATCCAGCTCGGCCTCGACCCTGGCGCCTGGCTTGCCCTGATGGGGCCCTCCGGCTCCGGCAAAACCACCCTGGTCAACCTCCTCGGCTGCCTCGACCAGCCCTCCAGCGGCATCGTCCGCATTGACGGCACCGATGTCAGCTCCTTTTCCCGCCGCCAGCTCACCCGCTTCCGCGCCGAGAACATCGGCCTCATCTTCCAGCAGTTCCACCTCGTCGCCTACCTCACCGCCCTGGAAAACGTCATGCTGGCGCAGCACTTCCACAGCCTTGCCGACGAGGGCGAGGCCCGCGCCGCGCTCGACCGCGTCGGCCTCGGCGACCGCGTCCACCACCTCCCCGCCCAGCTCTCCGGCGGCGAGCGCCAGCGCGTCTGCATTGCCCGCGCCCTCATCAACGATCCCAAGCTCATCCTCGCCGACGAGCCCACCGGCAACCTCGACGAGGCCAACGAGGCCATCGTGATCCAACTCCTGCGCGACGCCCACCGCGCCGGCCGCACCATCGTCATGGTCACCCACGACCCCGCCATCGCCTGCCTCGCCTCCCACCGCCTGCAGCTCCGCCACGGCCGCGTCGAAGACAGCAACGCCCAGTCCCTGGTCCGCGTCGGCTCCTAAGCCCCCGCCTACGGCGTCACCGTCAGCGTCACCGGCACCGAAGCCTGCAGCCCCTCCGCCGTCGCCGTGATCTGCAGGGTGTAGGTGGCCGGCGCCGCCGCCGGCGGCGGGTCCGGCGCCACCGCCGCCGCTCCCCCGCAGCCCGCCGCCGCCAGCGCCACTGCCCCCACCCACCACGCCCACCGCCGCCGCCGCCGCCCCGCCCACGCCGCCCCCAGTCCCAGCAGCCCCAGCAGCCCCAGCGGCCCCCACCCCGCCCCCGCCTGGCTCGACGCCGCGGTCAGGATCAATTGCGCCGTCACCGGCGCCCCGCCCGCGCCAAACGCCAGCCCGCTCGGCTGGAACAGCGGCGCCAGCGTCGCCGGCAGCGCACTGCCGTCCGCCATCGTCGCCGTCAGTGCGATTGCCCCGGTCAGCCCGTGCAGCGGCACCGCCTGCAGCCCCACCGTCGCCGCCCCCGCCCCCGCCTGCACGCTCACGCTGCTGGCGTCCGCCGCCAGCGTGAAGGCCTGCAGCTCCACCGTGGCGCTGGCCCTGTGGCCCGCGTCCGCCTCCACCTCCACCTCCACCGACGCCTGGTTCGGCTCCACCGCCCCCACCGCCACCGCCACCACCGCCGTCTGCCCCGGCGCCAAGCTCGTCGGCGTCACGCTGCAGCCCGTCGCTGGCGCCAGGCAGCCCACCGTCACCGCCTGGCTGTACCCGCTGATCCCGCTCATCGCCAGCGTCAGCTCCACCGTCTGGTTCGGCGCCACCCCCGCGCTCGGCCCGGTCAGCGCCAGCGCATAGTCCGGCGCCGGCAGCGCCATCTCGCTCCAACTCTGGCTCAGTCCGCCCGCGCTCGCCGTCAGCGTCGCCGTTCCGCTCGCCCCCGGCAAGGTATAGCCCACCGTCGCCTCCCCTTGGCTGTCGGTGGTGGCGCTGGCCGCGCTCAGGCTTCCCGCCGACGCGCTCAGCGCCAGCGTGGCGTTGGCGATGGGGTTGCCGTACCCGTCCGCCACCTCCAGCACGATCGGCTCGCTCAGCTCCTGCCCCTCGACCTGCGCCTGGTTCGCCCCCGAGACCACCGTGATCTTCGCCGCCGGTCCCGGCATCGCCGCCACGCTCGCGCTCGCCGTCGCCCCGTCCCCGCTGGCGGCAAACACCACCAGGCCCGCCGTGTTCGCCAGGGTGGCGCTCGCCGCCGCCTGTCCCTGCGCATCGGTCGCCGCCGTGGCGCTCCATCCCGCCAACGCCCCGCCCGCGCTGAAGCTCACCACCACCCCCGCCAGCGGCTGCCCCAACTCCATCGCCTGCGCCTGCAGGTTCACCGTGCTCCCGAGCGAAGCGCTCGCCGGCTCCGCCCCCAGCGTCAGCGTGATTCCGTCGCCCGCCAGCGGCAGCTTCCACAGTCCCCGTCCCAGCGTCGCCAGCCACAGCGTCTCGCTTCCGTCAAATTCCAGCCCCACCACCGGCGCCCCGCCCATCCCGCTGCCGCTCCCCATCCCCACCCAGTGCCCGCCCCCGTCCAGGCTGATCTCCACCCCGCCCGCGCTCGTCGCCGCCGCCACCACCGCCGGCCGCTGCCCATCCACCGCCAAGGCGGCCAAGCCGCCGCCCGGTCCACCGGCTACGCCCACCGCCGTCCACGTCGTCCCCCCGTCCCCGCTCACATAGCACCCGCCCGCCGCCGCCAGCCACACCGTCGCCCCCGCCCCAGCCAGCGCCCGTATTGCCCCCGCCCCCGCCGGCGCCGCCACCGCGCCCAGGCTCCGCCCGCCATCGCTCGAGGCCAACAACGCTCCGCTGGAGGTGCCCACCCACAGTTCCCCCGCGCCCTCCGCCAGCGCCGTTATCGTTCCCGCCCCCGCCGGCGCCCCCGCCTCCGCCGCCCACGTCTGCCCCCCGTCGGCGCTGTGCCATAGCTGGCTGCCCGCGGCGGCAAACACCGATTCCCCGGTCGCGTCGCCCCCATCCGCCGTCAGCGCGCCGTAATTCGCCCCCGCCCCTCCCGGCCCCGCCGCCACCGTCCACACACTGCCGCTGCCGTCCCCGCCCGTCGCCAGCCCTCCCCCCGCCATCCCCGCCACCACGCCCCCCGCCGTCAGCGCCAGCGCCTCCGGCGCGGCGTTGTCCAGTCCCGCGTTCCGGTTGGTCGGCGTCTGTCCCGCCGGTTCTTGCCACACGCCCCCGTCGTTGGCGAGCCACAGGCTGCCATCGGGCGCGATCGCCACCGCATGTTGTCCAGCATGGATCTTGCTGCCGGCGCTCACGTCGCTCCACTGCGCCGTGGCCGCCGGCAACTCCCACAGGTCGGCTCCGCCCACCCACAGGTCGCCCTGGGCATCGCTGCCCAGAGCCAGCGCGGCCGCGCTCAGCCCCGCCCCCGCCGGCAAGGCCACCGCCGTCGCCGTCGCGCCATCGCCCGCCAGTTGCACCAGGCTCGCGCCCCCGCCCGCCGCCGTTCCGGCGAACAGCGCCCAATACCCTCCGCCCGCGGCCGTGCAGATCGCCCCCCGCAGCCACGCGCTCGGCAGCCCGCTGGCCCGCGCCGCGGCGAACGTCGCCCCATCGTCGCTCGACACCTCCACCGCCCCCGCGCCGATCGCCACCACGCTCGTGCCGCTCCAGCCCACGTCCCACACCCCGCCCGCCAGCACCAGCGTCCAACTCGCGCCCCCGTCCTGCGAGGCATACAGCCCCGGCGCCGCCCCCGCCGGACTATCCGCCGCCGCCACCGTCGCCGCCAGCACATGCTGCGGGCTGCCCGCCTCCACCGCCAGCCGTGTCACCGCCAGCCCTGCCAGCGCCCCTCCCGCCAGGGTCCACGTCGCCCCCCCGTCGCCGCTGCGCCACACCCCGGTGCCCGCCCGCGTGGGTTGCTGGTTGACCTCGCCCGTCCCCGCCAGCACCTCGCTCCCGTCTCCGCTGCTCGCCACCGCGCTCACCGGTTGGCCGTCGCTCGCGCTCTGCCACCCCAGCCCCTGCCGCCGCCACAGCCCCCCCGCGCCCCCTGCCCAGACCGCCCCGTTGGCCGGCGTCGCCAGCGCCGCCATGGAGCTGGCCAGCGGCGTCAGGTCCCCGCCCTGCAGCCCCGCCGGCCCGCTGGCACTCTGCCCCAGCCCCGCCAGCGTGAGTGCAAGCGCCAAGCTTGCGGCCCGCGCGAGCATGTTCGTGGAAGTTCAGCTTAGGTCCCTTCCCGCCCGCGCGCATCCCCACATACGGGGGCCGGCCGCCCGCTTCCTACGGCTTGGTATGGATCAGCGACAGAAACTCGCTCCGCGTCTCCGCGCACGTCCGGAACAGCCCCAGCATGTGGCTGGTCACCGCCGAGGAGTGCTGCTTCTCCACCCCCCGCATCATCATGCACAGGTGCCGCGCCTCGATCACCACCGCCACCCCCTCCGGTTCGATCCACTCCTGGATGGTCTGCGCGATCTGCGTCGTCAACCGCTCCTGCACCTGCAGCCGCCGCGCAAACGCATCCACCAGCCGCGGCACCTTGCTCAGCCCCAGCACCTTCCCCTTGGGCAGGTAGGCCACATGGCAGCGCCCGTAGAACGGCAGCAGGTGGTGCTCGCACAGGCTGAACACCTCGATGTCGCGCACGATCACCATCTCGTCGTAATCCACGGTGAACAGCGCGCTGCGCAGGATTCCCTCCAGGTCGGCGCTGTAGCCGCTGGTCAGGTATTCCATCGCCCGCACGTACCGCTCCGGCGTGCGCACCAGCCCCTCCCGGTCCGGATCCTCCCCCAGCCGGCTCAGCAGCGTGCGCACCAGATCCTGGCTCGACGGCGGCGCCAATTCGGTTTTCATGATCCTATTGTATTCTGAGACTTGCGCCGCACCCTGATCCCCGCCCTGCTCCTCCTCGCGCTGGCCCTGGCCGGCTGCTCCCGCCGCGCCCTGCCCGGCCGCCCCGCCCCTGATTTCCATCTCACCCTGCGCGACGGCCGCGCCGTCTCCCTCGCCAGCTACCGCGGCAAGGTGGTGCTGCTCAATTTCTGGGCGAGCTGGTGTCCCCCCTGCGTCGAGGAGACCCCCGCCCTCAACGCCCTGGCGCAAGAGTTCCCCAAAGGCAACGTGGTGGTCCTGGGCGTCTCCATTGATGAGGACCCGGTCGCCTACCGCACCTTCCTCGCCAACTTCCACATCGCCTTCCCCACCGCCCGCGATCCCAGCCAAGCCCTTATGCACCGCTACGGCACCGTCCAGATCCCAGAGACCTATATCATCGCCCCCGACGGCCGCATCGCCCGCAAGCTGGTCAGCGCCGCCGACTGGACCGCCCCCGATATGGTCGCCTACCTCCGCCGCCTAGCCGCCGGCGGCTAGGGCTTCAGCCCGAAAACGGGCGGACTCCAATCCCCGCTGGTCGCAAACGACAAAGCTCCGAACCGGCCGCTTCGGCAAGAGCGGGCGGCAAGAAGCCGGAGCGGACGCCAGGGGCACGCGCACGAAAAGGGAGCAACGCCAATGCCTCTGCCCTCTTTTGGGGCAATCATGAAAGTGATGATACACTTACTCCGGTCGGCGGGGGCGGCGTGCTATTCCGCCACCTCCGGGGAGGCCCTGACATGGCAAAAGGCGCAAACGCGAGCGACGCGATCATCCTCAACAATATTCTGACGCAGCAGCGTCAAGAACTCGCCCCAACTCTCAAGGAATCAGAATTCTTTGAGCTCTTCTGCGCTCGCGAAATTCTCCGCTCATACACCATCGGGCCGAGCGAGATCCAGGCAGGACTTGTGGGAAAAGGCAACGACGGCGGCATCGACGGGATGTACCTCTTTGTCGACGGCGCGCCCGTCGCCAGCCCGGAGCACGCGTCAGCATTGCGCCCGAAACGAAACGTAGAAATGGACCTGGTGTTTATCCAAGCCACCACAGAACCAGGCTTCCACATTAACAGGATAACAAGGATCCGGGAGACGGCATGCGAGATCTTCGATCTAAACCGTAGCACGGATGGCCTGTCCGAGAACCCAAACCCCCAGTTACGGAATGCCATTGACACGTTCCGTATCGCGCAGGGGCGCTTGGCATCATCATTCCCAACATTCAACGTCTCTTTTCATTACGCGTCGAAAGGGGACACGGCCGCAGTAACGCCAGCCAGCACGCTATCGAAGAAGGCGCGAGAGCTCGAAAAGGCGGTCCCGGCACAGCTGGCCAGCATCAGCAAGTGCACCTTCCAGTTCATCGGAGCGCGCGGGCTCGTTAGGCTAACGTCTACCCCACCACAACTTGACTTTACGTTACGGTGCAAGGAAACATTTTCCTCAGAGCACGGAGGTTACGTTTCATTAGTTCAGCTCAAGGACTATTTCTCGTTTATTACGGATCAGCGGGGCCATAGATTGGATTATCTCTTCGACTCGAACGTGCGGGACTATCAACCCGAATCTGGAGTGAACGAGGACATCGAAAGGACCCTGGAAAGCAAAGACGCTGCCCCTGACTTCTGGTGGCTGAACAATGGCGTCACCATCGTCGCGTCAAAGGTTGGCGGCGATCTCAAGCTGCTGAATATTCGTGAGCCGCAGATCGTCAACGGGCTGCAAACCTCATACGAGATTTTCAAATATTTCGGAAACAATCACGACGCCGCGATTGCCGACGAGCGCCGAGTTCTGGTGAGAACCATCGGCTCCCCGAGTCCAGAGGTAATGGACCAAATCATCAGGGCAACCAACCGGCAAACGAGCATAAAGCCGGCGTCACTATGGGCCACAGATTCTATCCATCGGGACCTGGAGCAGCTATTTCCATCTGCTGGGCTATATTACGACAGGCGCAAGAGCTACTGGCAGAACAGAAACACGCCACTAGACGAGATTATAAGCATAACGGAACTGGCGCAGGCTGTGATCTCTATTGTGTTGCGCGAGCCAGACATGGCCAGAGCCAGGCCAGCGAAATTCTTCTCGGACCATGCCCAGTATAAGCGCGTCTTCAACAGAGAGACGCCTATCGACGTATTTATTGCTTGCGCGTCAATCAGAAAGCGGGCCGGCAGCTTTCTCAAGTCGGCGGTAGAGTCACGGGGCCAACGGAATGACCTACTCTACTATGTTATGATGCTTGCACCGCGAATCCAAGCTGGGGCAATGACTCCACGTACTGCGACGCTAGCCGCGATGCGCGGAGATGACATCGCGCAAAAGACGTTGCAAAGTGCGCTTAAAGTGGCAAAGGCCTCATACGACGAATGCGGCGGCACTGATGTGGCCGCAAAGTCAGTCGAGATGCGCGCGGCGGCAAAGAAGCATCTGCGCGAGTTCTTGGCGGCCTCGCACAAGAATCCCAAGCCCAGCGGCCCAAAGCAATGACCGGCCTCGGCAGATACGCGGCAGCTGACGTCGAAATCTCACGCTCCATTCCCGGACGTGGCGGACCTCGTCCTGCCCGTCCCGCGCGCTGCAGCAACGTACAGGGAACGCGAGTACAAAGCAAACGTCCACGTAGCCGATGTGGACACACGGCGGGGCTCGAGTTGTCAGCCCTGGCTCATGTGGTTGTGGAAGTTGTAGGGCAACAACGCCCCGACGAAGTTCACAAGGTGCCCGGCGATGCGTTCAAGAACACCGTGCAGGTAGGCTTCCGCGCTGAGGCCGTTGAGCTTGACCGTGCCGGTCAAGGCGGGGACGACTGCCGCGGTATCCAAGCCCGCATCCGAGCCGGCCCCTGCGGCCCGCAGCGAAAAAGCCGCCACCCCCTCTCTTGGCCAGCGTGGGTCGGCCGCTTGCCCAAAACCCGCCCGACCGTCAATGCACAAAAAGGGCCTGAAAAGGGCGCGCCCCAGCACGGAGCCTCAGGGACTTGCTCGCGAACGCCTCCGCACGGGAGCGCCCGACGCCCGCTATTTGCGCCCTTCGCCCCCGCTCCGCAATCGCTCTGCTTCAACTCGGCGCTGCTGCCGCTCCGCACCAATCTCTGCCCTTGCGTCCTCGACGCGGCGGAGGCCCTCCGCCTGTTCGTCAGGCGTCCCGCCAACCGTAAAGGTCGCGGACCTGTCAAGGCAAAGCTCAGCGACCTCGCGCGCTTTCGCGGAGGCCATCGCGCCCCCGTCAATAGTAACGTAATAGACGATGCCCACCTCTGTTGACCTCCAACCCAGAATAGCCCAATCGCCGCAACGCCGCACACCGCACGGGACGCGGGCTACCGATACCGCACCCGGCTCTCCGGCGTCTCCGGCGCCTTCGCCACCACCGTCACCCCGCTCTCGTCAAGGTGGTAGCCCTGCGCCAAATCGCTGGCCGCATCCAGCCCCACCGTCGCCCCCGGCGCGATATGCGCGTTCTTGTCCACAATCGCCCGCCGCAGCCGCGCCCCACGCCCGATCACCACGTTGTCCATGATGATGCAGTCGCTCACCTCGGCCCGCTCGTCCACCACCACGTTGTGTCCCAGCACCGAGTCCTTCACCCGTCCCCCGGCGATGATGCAGCCGCCCGAGATCAGCGATTGCAGCGCCTCGCCCCGCCGCTGCTCCTCGTCGAAAACGAACTTGGCCGGCGGCTGGTTGAAATTCGCGCTCATGATCGGCCACGACCAGTTGAACAAATTCAGCTCCGGCGTCACGCTGCGCAAATCCATATTCGCGGCAAAGTAAGCCCCGATGGTGCCCACGTCCCGCCAATACGGCCGCTCGTGTCCATAGCCGTGGTGCACCGGCAAGCGGTTGCTGTGGAAGTCGTAGGCATACAACTGCCGCCCCGCCGCCGCCATCGCCGGCAGGATCGAGATGCCAAAGTCGTGGGGCCCCGGCCGGCTGGCGTCTTCCAGCAGCACGTCCACCAGCACGTTGGTGTCGAAGATGTAATTCCCCATCGAAGCCAGCGCCCACTCCGGCCGCCCCGGAATCGCCGGCGCCGCCTCCGCCTCCGGCTTCTCCACAAAATGGCGAATGCGCCCGTCGTCGTCGGCCGAGGCGATGCCCAGCCCCGGCGCCTCCGTCCGCCGCACCGGCATGCACGCCACCGTCGCCTCGGCGCCGCGCTCGAAGTGAAAATCCACCATCTGCCGGATGTTCATCTTGTAGATGTGGTCCGCCCCAAACACCGCCACCGCATCCGCCCCGTACTGCTCGATCAGGTTCAAGTTCTGGTAGATGGCGTCGGCCGTGCCCCGGTACCAGAGATTGCCCAACTGCATCTGCGCCGGCACAATGGTGGCGAATGAGTCCTGGATCCCGCCCACAAACCACCACGCCCGCTGGATGTGGCTGATGAGGGACTGCGCCTTGTACTGCGTCATCACGTAGATCGCCGTGATGCCCGAGTTCACCAGGTTGCTCAGGACGAAGTCAATGATGCGGTAGCGCCCGCCAAACGGCACCGCCGGCTTGGAGCGGTATTTGGTCAGGGGTTGCAGCCGCTCGCCCCGGCCTCCCGCCAGGACCAGGGCAAGCACGCGGCGATGGCCGGAAGCAGGCATTCAAGCGGATTGTAGCAGTTGCCACGCCGTCGGGGGCGCATCCATGCGCCCTGCGGCCCGCATCGCGGACCACCGCACGCCCCAACTGGCAACTGGCTAGCCACAACTGGCAACTAGCCCCACAAACCACCGGTGCACCGCCGTCGCCTCCGACAGCTCGGGATGAAAGCTGGCCGCCACCACCGGCCCCTGGCGCAGCAGCACCGGCTGCCCGGCGGCGCGCGCGATCACCTCCACCCCAGGCCCCAGCTCGGTGAACTGCGGCGCCCGGATCAGCACCGCCTCCAGCTCCGCCGTCCCCAGCTCGGCCACATGCTCCGGCGCCACCTCCGCCCTCCGGATCGAGCTCTCCGCTTGCCGCCCGTAGGCGTTGCGCACCACCGTGGCGTCCAGCGCCCCCAGCGAAGCCTGTTCCGGATTGGTCACCCGCCGCGCCAGCAGGATCGCCCCCGCGCAGGTGCCCAGCGTCGGGCGCCGCTCCACAAACCCCCGCAGCCGCTCCCAAAACCCGCCCGGCCGCAGCAGCTTGAGCATGGCGGTGCTCTCCCCACCGGGCAGCACCAGCCCGTCCAGCCCCTCCAGCTCCTCCGCCCGCCGCACCAGCCGCGCCCTCGCCCCCACCCGCTCCAGCGCCCGCGCGTGCGCCGCGAAGTCCCCCTGCACCGCCAGCACCCCGATTACCATCCCCGTGTCTGCAACTGCTCTTCCGGCTTGATCGCCGCCGCGTTGATCCCCCGCATCGCCTCGCCCAGCTCCTCGGACACCTCCAGCAGTTTCTGCGCGTCGCGGAAGTGCGTCGCCGCCTGCACGATCGCCCGCGCCCGCGCCGCCGGATCCTCCGACTTGAAGATGCCCGAGCCCACGAACACCGACTCCGCCCCCAACTGCATCACCAGCGCGGCGTCGGCCGGCGTCGCCAGCCCCCCCGCCGAGAAGTTCGGCACCGGCAGCTTCCCCTCCCGCGCCACCAGCCGCACCAGCTCGTAGGGCGCCCCCAGCTCCTTCGCCCGGGTGTAGAGCTCGTCCTCCCCCATCACCGTCAACTGCCGCATCTCCCGCATGATGGTGCGCATGTGCCGCACCGCGTGCACCACGTCCCCGGTCCCCGCCTCCCCCTTGGTGCGGATCATCGCCGCCCCCTCCCCAATCCGCCGCAGCGCCTCCCCCAAATTCCGCGCCCCGCACACGAACGGCACAGTGAAGGCGTGCTTGTCTACGTGGTGCTCCTCGTCCGCCGGCGTCAGCACCTCGCTCTCGTCAATGTAGTCCACCCCCAAGGCCTGCAGGATCTGCGCCTCCGCAAAGTGCCCGATGCGGCACTTCGCCATCACCGGGATGGACACCGCCGCCATGATCTCCCGCACCTTGCGGATGCTGGCCATGCGCGCCACCCCCCCCTCCTTGCGGATGTCCGACGGCACCCGCTCCAGCGCCATCACCGCCACCGCCCCCGCCTCCTCCGCGATCCGGGCCTGCGCCGCGTCGGTGACGTCCATGATCACCCCGCCCTTCAGCATCTCCGCCAGCCCCGTCTTCAAGCGCACTTGGTTGCTTTCCATGTCTCTACTCCGTCAGAAAAAATGCCAGGCTGATCTCGGTCTTCATCTTCGCCGCCGCCGCCTGCGCCTCTTCCAGGCTGGCCGCGTACCGCCCCTCCCGCTTCGCCCGGTTGCGCCCGGGGTGGTCGTCGTAGGCCGGCCCCACGATCGGCAACTGGTGCGGATCCTTGGTCTTCCACTCGTACACCTCCCGCCCCGCAGCGATCGCCCGCCGCGCCTCCTCCGGCTCCAGCTTGTCTATGAACATGGCCGCTCCCTAGTAGATCTCGAACTGCTCCTGGTGCACCTGCGGGTCCGGACGCACCGAGATCGCCTTGCGCGTCATCTCCTCCAGCTCCCGCAGCCGCAGCGCCCCCTGCGCCTTCAGCGCCTTCGCCACCTCCGGGTTCACCCGCAGCACCAGGTCCTCCCGCTCCATCGTCGGCGCCACCTTCCGCACCTCCGCATAGATCTCGTTGCACACCGTGGTCGGCGACTTCACCAGCCCCACCCCGCTGCAATACGGGCAGGCGCTCCCCAGCGTCCGCTCCAGCGACTGCTTCACCCGCTTGCGCGTCAGCGCCACCAGCCCGAAGTCGTTGAACGCCAGGATCTTCGACGGCGCCCGGTCCGCCTGCATCGCCTCCTCCAGCGCCTGCATCACCCGCTGCCGGTTCCGCCGCTCGTCCATGTCAATGAAGTCGATCACGATGATCCCGCCCAGGTCCCGCAGCCGGATCTGCCGCACGATCTCCTGGATCGCCTCCACGTTGGTCTTGACGATGGTGTCCTCCAGCCGGTTCGACCGCCCCACGTACTTGCCCGTGTTCACGTCGATCGCCACCAGCGCCTCGGTCTGGTTGAGCACGATGTAGCCCCCGCTCTTCAGCCACACTTTGCTCTTCAGCGCCTTGTTGATCTCCTCCTGGATGCCGAAGTGCTCGAACAAGGGCTCGTCCCGGGTGTACAGCCGCACCCGGTCCGCCAGCTGGGGCATGAAGTAGCTCACGAACTTCACCACCCGCTGGTACTGCTCCTCCGTGTCCACCCAGATGTGCGTGAACTCGTTCGAGAGCTGGTCCCGCAGCGTCCGCTCCACCAGGTTCAGGTCGTGGTGCAGCAGCGCCGGCGCCCGCACCTGCTCGAACTGCTGCCGCATGTCGTTCCACTGGCTCGCCAGCAGCCGGATGTCCGCCTTGAACTCCTCGTCGCTGGCCCCCGCCCCCGCCGTCCGCACGATGAACCCGCCCGGCAGGTTCTGGCTGTTCTCCAGGATCAGCCGCTTCAGCCGCGCCCGCTCCTCGTCCGAGGAGATCTTGCGCGACACCCCGATGTGGTGCACCGTCGGCATGTACACCAAAAACCGCCCCGGCAGCGCCAGGTGGCTGGTGATGCGCGCCCCCTTCTTCCCCAGCGGCTCCTTGGCGATCTGGATCAGGATCTCCTGCCCCTCGCGCAGCAGGTCGCCGATCAGCCGCGCAGACTCGTTCTTGCCCTCGCTGCGCGGCTCCGGCCGCGCCTCCGGCCGCGCCTCCCGACCCTCCCGCCCGCGGCCGCCACCCTCGCCCTCCGCCGCCGGACGCTCGCCCCCGCGCCCGCGCCGCCGCCGCCGCCCCCGGCCGCGGCCTTCGCCCCGCCCCTCGCCCCGCTCCTCGCGTCCGCGGCCGGGCGCCTGCAGCCGCGCCTCCCCGCCCTCGGCGCGCACCGTGGCGCTGGCGTCCTCGCCCGCCGTCTCCACTCCCTCGCCCGGCTCCCGTTCCTCCTCGCCGGCCTCGGCCTCCTCCTCCTCCTCCAGCAGTTCCTCCATCGCCGCCAGCCCCGCCTGCGCCTCCACTTCCCGCGGCGAGTCCGGCTGGCTGCGCTCGTGCTCGAAGCTCTGCCGCTCCGTCTCCAACTCCTCCTCCGGCTCCGCCTCCACCACCGGCTTCACCGCCGCCGGCGCCACCGCCGGCGCCTCCACCCGCGCCTGCCGATACTTCGCCAGCGACTCACCCGGCAGCACCAGCGCCGCCTGCGCCGCCGCCACCACCGGCGCCTCCGCCCGCGTCCGGCTGGGCTCGGCCGCCGGCGCCACCCGCTCGGCCTCCGCCATCCGCTCCGCCCGCGGCATCCGCTCCACCGGCGCGCTCCGCTCTACCCGGGGCCCACCCCGATACTTGGCCAGCGACTCGCCCGGCAGCACCAGCGCCGCCGCCTCGCCCCCCGGCCCCGCTTCCGGCCCTGCCGCCTCGGCCTCGTCCTGCCGCTCCCCGCCCTCTTCCCGCTCCCGCGCCCCGGCGAAGTCCTCCGGCCGCGCGAACTTCTCCTCCGGGATCCCGCTCCGCCCCCGCCGGCCGCGGTGCCGTCCCCGCCGCCGCCGCTCCTCGCCTTCCCGGCCTTCCCGCGCCTCGCCCCGCGCCTCCGTCACCGCCGGCGGCGCCGCCGGCGCCGCCGCCAGATCCCGCTCCGCCGCTGGCGCCGTCGGCCGCTCCCGCTCGGCCACCGGCGTCGCCGGCCGCTCCAGCCGCTCCACCGCGCTCTCCGCCTCGCTCACCACCCGGTCGTACTCCTCGCTGTCCTCGAAAAAGTCCGACACGTAGAGAAACGCGTCCCGCTCCAGCCCGATGTCCACGAACGCCGACTGCATCCCCGGCAGCACCCGCGTCACCCGCCCCTTGTAGATCGCTCCCGCCAGCGAGTATTCCTTCTCCCGCTCGATCGTCACCTCGGCGATCTCGCCATCCTCGGCCAGCGCCAGCCGCGTCTCGTGCGGCGTGGACGACACATACAGTTCCTTGTTCATATGCTCTCCTCGAGCGCTCCGGCCTGGCGGAGCGGCGTGCCGACGAGAGCCCCCGCGCCGGGAGCACCTGTTTTGGGGCCGGGCCTGCCGCCCGGGCTTGCTGCTTTACCTGCGCGTTCGCGCGGCGCTTCCCCTTCCGGGTCGCCGCCGCGGGGGCCTTGGTCGGCCGCCTCGGCTATGCCTTGGCTAATTCGCTGCTCAGTTCACGAAGCGGGCCCTGCGGATATTCATCACCAGGCCCAGCGCCGCGAACGTAAACAACAAGGACGATCCTCCTGAACTCATCAGCGGCAGCGGGATCCCGGTCACCGGCATCAACCCCACCACCATGCCCACATTGATCAGAACGTGGAAGGCCAACACCGCCACCACGCCCATCACCACCATCCCCGCGCTCCGGTCCGGCGCCAACTGCGCATTGTGGATCAACCGCATCAACAGCAGCAGGTACAACCCCAACAGCAGCAGCCCGCCGGCAAACCCGTACTCCTCGGCGAAGGCGGCAAAAATAAAATCCGTATGCGGGACCGGCAAAAACTCGCCCCGCGTCTGCGAACCCTGGGCCATCCCCTGGCCCCACATCCCGCCGGCACCCACGGCGATCTTCGACTGCAACACCTGGTAGCCTCGTCCCAGCGGGTCGGTCTGCGGCTCCATAAAGCCCACCAGCCGCTCCCGCTGATACGGGTGCATCTCGTGCCAGGCCAGCGGCATCATCAACAACCCGCCCAGCGCCAGCAGCCCCAATTGCCGCCAGCGCATCCCGCCCAGCACCAATCCCATGGCCGCGATCGGCACATACGTCAGCGCCGTCCCCAAGTCGGGCTCCAGCAGCACCAAACCCGCCGGCAACCCCACCAGTGCCACCACCCGACCCACATCGCTCCAGGTCAGGCTCAGCCGCGCCTCCCCACAATACCGCGCAACCACCACAATTATAACGAGTTTGACAAATTCTGACACCTGCAAGTGGCTGCCCGCCACCGGAATCCAGCGCCGCGAGTGGAACACCGCCTTGCCCAGCACCAGCACCGCCGCCAACCCCGCCACCGACACCCCGTACAGCCACGGGCTCGCCTCCAGGATCAGTTTGTAGTCAATCTGGCTCGCCACCACCAGCAGCACCAGCCCCGCCACCGCAAAATACACCTGCTTCACCCACACCGCCGCAAATCGCGTCCCCAGCGTGGCGCTGTGGATCTCGGCCACCCCCATCACCGTGATCAGCAGCACCACCCCCAGCAGCCACCAGTCCAAATCCCGTAGCCGCATCACTCCGCCGTGCTCCCCGCCGCTTGGCTGCGGTAGAACGCCTGCACCACCTGCGCCGCGATCCGCGCCGCAAACGACCCCTCCGCTCCCCTCTGGAACAGCACGCACACCGCAATCTCCGGGTTCCGCACCGGCGACACCCCCACAAACCAGGCATTGTCCACATACGCCCGCCGCGCCCGCCCCGCCAGCGTCCTCAGCCCCACATCCGAGATGGTCTGCGCCGTCCCCGTCTTCCCGCCAAAGTCCACCCCCTGCAGGTGCGCGCTCGCCGCCGTGCCCCCCGGGTTCACCACCCCGCGCATGCCCGCCGTGATCGTGTCCACCGTGGCCGCCGTGAGCGGCAGGTCGAAACCGCCGGTGTCGGGCGCCCCCTGGGCGAGGTGGGGACGCGGGAAGTGTCCGCCGCTGGCGATGCCGGCGATCAGCCGCGCCAACTGCACCGGGGTGACCGTCGTCGCCCCCTGTCCGATGGCGACGCTGACGGTTTCGCCCTTGTACCAGGGTTGGTGAAACCGCGCCTCCTTCCAGGCGGGCGTCGGCACCAGCCCCTTGGCCTCCTGCGGCAGATCTATGCCGGTGCGCTGGCCCAGCCCCATCGCCAAGGCGTACTTGTCAATCAGGCTGATCCCCAGCTCGCTCCCCAGCGTGTAAAAGTACACATCGCACGACTGCGTGATCGCCTGCTGGATGTCCAGCACCCCGTGCTCGTGCGGCGGCTCCGGCCGCGACCACACCCAGCAGTGGAACGCGTGCGCGCCGTAGTAGAAAACCCCCTTGCAATCCACCGTCTTGTTCTCCGCCACGTTCTGCTGCAGCCCCGCCACCGCCGTCACCAGCTTGAACACCGACCCCGGCGCCAACTGCGCCTGGATCGCCTTGTTCAACAGCGGCCGGTCGGGGTCATTCACCCACGCGCTCCACTGCTGCGCGCTCAGCCCCTGGGCGAACAGGTTGGGGTCGAACGTCGGCCGGCTCACCATCGCCAGCACCCCCCCCGTGCGCGGATCCAGCGCCACCACCGCCCCCGGACGGTTCCCCAGCGCCGTCTCCGCCGCCATCTGCACCGCCTCGTCCAGCGTCAGGTGCAGATCCTGCCCCGGCTGCGGCGGCCGGTCCGACAGCGTTCCCATGACCCGCCCGCGCGCGTCCACCAGCACCCGCCGCTCCCCGTCCACCCCCGTCAGTTGCTGGTTGTAATACGCCTCCAGCCCCGACTTCCCCACAATCGCCCCCGGCCGCAGTTGCCCGCTGGCGATCTGCTTCTCGTCCGGCTCGCCCACATACCCGATCAGGTTCGCCGCAAACCCGTTCTTGGGATACAGCCGCCGGCTGGCCATGATCGTCTCCAGCTCCGGAAACTGGTCCCGGTGCGCCGCGATGAAGGCCTCGTCCGCCGCCGTGATGTCCTGCTTGATCGGAATCGGCTGGTAGACCGGCGCCGACCGGTAGTGCTGGATCTCCGCCTGCACCGCCTCCGGCGCCAGGAACAGCCCCCGCGCGATCGCGGGCAAGTCCGCCCTCCAGTTCCCCCCCTGGTCGCGCAGCAGGTAGGCCGTGAACGAAGGGTAATTGTCCACCAGCAGCCGCCCCTGCCGGTCGTAGATCCGCCCCCGCGGCGCCGGGATCGGCTCCGTCCGTATCCGGTTCTGCTGCGCCAGCGCCGCATACCGCGCCGCCTGCAAGATCTGCAACTGCCACAGCCCGAACACCAGCCCCAAAAACCCCACCAGGATCGCCCACTCCACCAGCCGCAGCCGTCCCCCCGGCAGCTTGTCCTTGCGATCCAGTACCTGCGCCATGGCTCGCCTCCGCTACACCCAGCTCCGGAACCGGTCCATGCCGCGGTACAGCACCACCGCCAGCGCCCCGTTGCACGCCGCCGCCACCGCCGTCACCGCCCCCCGCCACGGCACCGGCGTGCCCAGCAAATAGCGCTCGAACCCGTACAGCACCGCCCGGTTGAACTCGAAGCAGCCAAACACCGCCAAAAACCGGATGCCGGCGTGGTCGGCGTCCATCTTGCTGCCAAACGACGCGTTGCCGTACCCGATCAGCGTCTTGGCGATCCCGTTCACCCCCAGCGCCAGGTGTGACAGGCTGTCTTGCGCCAGCCCCAGCAGCGCTCCCAGCAGCGACGCGCTGGTGGCATTGCGGCTCGCGATCGCCCAGTACACCACCACCAGCAGCGGCAAATCCAGGTACACCGCCGCATGCGCCACCACCGGCAAATACGCCTGCAGGATCAGCGCCAGCCCAATCACCACCGGGAAAAACAGCGGCGGAAAGCGAAACACGGCGGCTTCGGCGCGGGAGGTGCTGAAAATCTGCGGCACAGCAGCTCCCATTGTAGCCGCTGCCCGCCCCCCTGCCCCGTGGCTAAAACGGTACGGCCGCCGCCGCCACTCCGGCCCAGTCCTGCTGCCGCAACTGCAGGCTGTAGACGAACGCCGACAGGCTCAGCAGCAGCAGCAAATACACCAGCCAGCGCGAAGTGTGCAACCGTTTCCGCATCATCGTCGTCCCTGCTTGGTCGTCCCTGTTGGTTGGGGACCGGCGGCGCCCCGCAACCTCCTCCCCTTTCTGGGCTGAGTGCGGCACGCCGCCGGTAGGCGGGAACCGGTCAAAGTATTCCGCCTTTGTACGGTAGAACGCGCCCTTCGCCCCCGCTTGCACCATTTATTTTCTTGCCCTTTTTTTGTCCAAAAGGCCCCTCCCCCGCGTCTACTCCCTGGTAGCATGAACGCAAGTCTTATGAATTGGCGCTCTTCCCATCCCCAGCGCCCGCCCGCTTGGTACGCGGCCAGCCAGGCCGCACTCTACGGCATCCCCCCCGAGCAGGCCGAGCAGTTCCTGCACGAGGTCGAGGCCCGCTACCTCCCGCCCCGCCCCGCCGCCCGCCAGCGCGCCCAGTTCCGCCAGCGCCTCCATCTGGAAGAGTTGATGCTGGCCCGCGCCTGCGCCCAAGGCCACGAGCTCGCCTGGGAGGAGTTCTGGCGCCGCTACCCCCAGCGCCTCCGCGCCTCCGCCCGCTCCCTCACCCATGACAGCGCCCGCGCCGAGGAACTCGCCGACGGCCTCATCGGCGACCTGTTCGGCCTCGCCACCCGCGACGGCGCCCGCGTCTCCAAGCTCAGCTCCTACATGGGCCTCGGCAGCCTGGAGGCCTGGCTCTTCACCCTCCTCGCCCAGGCCCACGTCAACCTCTGGCGCCAGCAGCGCCGCCAAGTCAGCCTGGAGGAGTGCGACCCCCTCCGCACCCTCCTCGTCCCCCCCAACCAAGAGCAACCCGCCGCCCCCGCCGCCCTCCGCCGTTCCCTCGAGGCCGCCCTCGCCGCCACCCTCGCCGCCGTGGACGCCCCCGTCCGCCTCCTGCTCAGCCTCTACTTCCTCGACGGCCAGACCCTGGCCCAGATCGCCACCCTGCTGCGCGTGCACGAGTCCACCGTCAGCCGCCGCCTCGACCGCGCCCTCGGCCAACTCCGCCGCCAAACCCGCCGCGAGCTCGGCCGCCAAGGCCTCCGCCCCGCCGCCACCGACGCCGCCATGCACCTCGACCCGCGCTGGCTGCGGGTGGATGTGCGCCGTTCCCTGCAAACCCAGCCCGGAAGCAGCCCCCATGGTATTTGAGCCCCATCCCGACGCCAACCTGCTCGCCGCCTACTGCGAAGGCGCCCTGCCGGCCGACGCCCGCCAGCTTGTGCTCGCCCACCTCGCCGCATGCGCCCCTTGCCGCTCGGTCGCCTCCGGCGTCGCCGCCGCCGTCGGCCTGCCCCCCACCCCCCCCACCCCCTTCCTCGCCCCCCGTCCGCTCTGGGCCTCCCTCGCCGCCGCCTGCCTCGCCCTCGCCGCCGCCGGCCTCGGGCCCGGCTTCTGGCCCGGCTTCTCGCAACGCCCGCCCCAGCCCGCCGCCGCCGCCCCCAGCTTCGCCCGCTTGGCTCCCGCCCCACCCCCGCGCTCCCTCGCCCGGCCCCGCCGTCTGCACCCCCCTCGCCCTCCCCTGCCCGCGCCCCACGCGCTCGCTCTCCCCGCCGGCTCCCCCTCCCGCCCCACCGTGCCCTTGCCCTCCGCCGGCGCCGAATTCCGCCCCTCCATTGATTTCTCCCCGCTGATGACCGGCTTCCTCGACCAACCCCCGCTGCGCACCCCCCGCGGCCAGTTGACCGCCGAACTCGCCTCTTGGACTGGCTCCCCCTCCGACCCCTCCCCCAACCCCCCGCTCGGCACCCCCGCCGTCGCCACCCCAGCCACCCTCTCCACCGCCGCCTCGGTCTGGCCCTATGCCAACGGCTTCTCCTCCGGCTTGAACCAGTTGCCCCCCTCCGGCCCCATGGCCCCCAGCATCGCCAGCGGCTTGGGCTGGGCCATCTCCCGCGGCGGCCAAGTCCTGCGCTCCATCGGCGCCGGCATGTGGGCCGCCGTCCCCCTCGTCCCCGGCGTCCGCTTCACCGCCCTGTTCAGCTCCAACGCCACCATCTGGGCCGGCGGCCGCGCCAACCAGCTCTTCTTCTCCTCCGACCATGGCGCCCATTGGCGCCGCGTCCGCCTCCCCGGCCTCGGCCCCCATCCCCCCGCCCTCAGCGGCATAAGCTTCTCCGACCCCCTGCACGGCCAAGTCGCCGCCGCCGATGGCTCCGCCTGGACCACCGCCGACGCCGGCCTCTCCTGGACCAAGCAGTAAGCCCCCGCCCGCCCCGCCGGCTTCCACCCCACCCCGCGCGCGCCCGCCGCGCCGCCCGCCCGCGGCCCAAGCGCGATCACGAGCCCTCCTCCAGCGCCGCCGGCACCTGGCGCAGCAGCCCGGCGTCGAAGCCCGGACATGCGCTGCGGCTTTGACGCGTACGTTCTTCTGTGAGCGGTGAATGAATTGATCGTGAGCGGTGTTTGAAGCGCACCTTCAAGCGGTGGGCAGGATCGTGGTATTGCGCAGCTTCCAGGCGTCGGGGAGCCAGTCGGAGAGCTGCTGGATTGGCGCCGAGGGGAGGTTGGTGAGCAGCTGGGTGAAGTAGCGCTGGGGATCGATGCCGTGGCGGAAGCAGGTGCT
>Ga0307374_10000711_pt1 | contig 62608 bp, 54 predicted proteins | sample OX3MG_FD_202532 | JGI IMG/M metagenome (GOLD analysis project Ga0307374, IMG submission 202532) | Soil microbial communities from Risofladan, Vaasa, Finland - OX-3 | ecosystem: Environmental > Terrestrial > Soil > Coastal area > Acid sulfate soil | place: Finland: Risofladan, Vaasa | collected... | reverse complement strand
TCATGCCTGTTTCAGCATTGCAGAAATGATCAAAAAATATCCACGGGGAGAAAAATTTCTAAAGAAGGCGTTTTATCATTTTTTTACAACAGATACTATTGAATGGTTTGAAAAAAGAAATGTAAAACTAAAAACAGAAGCTGATGGAAGAATGTTTCCCGAAAGCGATTCATCTGAAACTATTATTAATTGCCTTTTGCATGAGGCTCATAAATACAAGGTAGAAATTCTGATGAACAGGGAAATTGCGAAGATTGAGAAAGATAGTTTTGAAGAAAATAAAAATCTTTTTCAATTAACGGGTAAAGACGGATCAGTTTTAGAAGCCGACTTTGTCTGTGTCGCTTGTGGTGGTTTTCATAAAGCTGAACAATATCAATGGATCACTAATTCAGAGCATAGTTTTGAGAGCCCCGTTCCATCATTGTTTACATTTAATGTCCCCAAAAATCCAATTTCAGAATTGATGGGAATATCTCTTGGAAATGTTCGTGTAAGCATCAATGGAACTAAATTATTTCAAAATGGATCTATACTCATTACTCATTGGGGATTTAGCGGGCCGGCAGTTTTAAAATTGTCTGCGTTTGCGGCAAGAGCACTTTCTAAGATGAATTATGATTTTTTGATTTCTATAAACTGGCTGGGCGACCTTCATGAAAATTCACTTTTAGAAAGGCTAAGGTTAATAAGGCAGGAACTGGCATCAAAAAAGATCATTAATAAAAATCCTTTTAACCTTCCGCAAAGATTGTGGGAATATCATCTAAAGCAATGTGAGAATGTTCCTGATATTAGATGGGCTGATCTTCCAGCTAAAAATCAAAACCAATTGGCCAAACAATTATGCGCACAACAATTTCAGGTAAAAGGAAAAACCACTTTTAAAGAAGAATTTGTAACTGCCGGTGGTATTAATTTGAATGAAATAGACGCTAACACCATGCAAAGTAAAATTGTTCCCGGTCTTTTTTTTGCAGGAGAAATTTTAGATGTGGATGGAATAACAGGTGGATTTAATTTTCAGCATGCATGGACAAGCGGCTGGATCGCCGCAAGAGAAATTTCTATTAAAAGTAGTTTTTAACAAAAGTAAGAATGTCAATTGTTTTAATTACCTGTTTACTTTAATCAAGACTTTTATTAAGAAAGGATTCTTCAAAAAATAAATTTCTTATTTCGAAAGGCATTTGCCAATAATAAAAGTATTTGGCTACTTTTATTTGAACCAATTCCATAACTTTGAATTCTAAAAGAATTAATTATGGAAATGAAAGAAATTTATAGTTGCGACAAATATAAAGTACTCAACGTTACACTAAATGTCGGTGAAAAAATGCCATTGCACGAAGCTACTTCTGATGCGTTTATTATATGCAAAAAAGGAAAAGGTCTCATTACTTTTTCTGACAGAATTGTTGATATCTATCAAAATGAAACTTTATTAATAGAAGCACACAAACAACACAAACTGGAAATTTTAGAGGATTTTTCTGCAAGCATTATTTTGGAAAATGATGGCAGAATCAATTTCATAAAACAGGAAATGAAAAAAGAGATTCCGGTAGGCATCTATTGATTAAACCATACTGAGTAAAGGTTTTTAAAAATTATTCCTCTAAGTTATGCATCCTGCGGGCTGTTTCTGCCCGTTTTATATAGTACCAATCAACTTTCCTTTTAAACGAACCAAATTGTTTACTACTATGATTCCTATTGGTTTTTCTCAGAAATAAAAAATTCTGATTTCTGCTTTTGTAGCGATGTTTAATATCCTGAAATAGCAAAGCAATAATTTCTCAGCAAACTAACCTCCATCCCGCAAAACTGGCAGCATCTACCTAAAACAGGATTCCTGTTTTAAAATTAAAACAGCTAATATTAACGGAATTAGCAATTTTTTATACTTAAAAAGCTACACTTTGCTTTCTCTGGCAGATTACGGCAGCATTTTTTTTATTTCAAACATACCAAAGTAAAGTAAATCTACTATTTCAGAATGTCCACAATAATTTTATTTCCTTCTTTTTACATTTTATTTTGAATGGTTCGAAAAGTGTAGTAATTTTCTGATGTCTTAACAAGAATTGAAATCCAATTATTCACTCAAATTTCTACTTAAATGGAAGAATTATTCAGAGATTTTGGGAAAGCCATCATTCGCACTCCACTGTATTCTTACGTAACCCTTTTTGATCAAAACGAAGAGACAAGAGATTTAGAAGATATTGTTCGTCTAAAGCTTAAGGATCCTGTTTTTTTAGAAGCCTTATATTGGAGTTCGCCTCAATTGTTTTATGCTGCTTTAAAATTTAAAGAAGGTGGCATCAAAGGTTCGAAAGAAAATAAATTGATGCAGACTTTGAAAAAATATCTCATCAGGGCAAGTACCCGGTGTACACCTTATGGAATATATGCATCAACCGGCATAGCCACTCACGGCTCTCATTCAGCAAATCAAAAAAGAGAAATGGAGCGTAAGGTGCGAATAGACATGGGCTTATTGCAAAATATAAAGTCCCTAATAGAATCCGATCCGGGAATTTATCCTTACCTGTTTTATTCAGTTAATAATTCTCTTTATCATATTCCGAACCAATATCGTTTTACTGAAACGATTATTGAAAACGGAAAATGCCATTATCAGTTAAGTGCACTGCAGGATACTAATTTTTTAGAACAAATAATAGTATTAGCAGGAAATGGAATGATATCTCTTAATGACATTTATAAACTAACAGAAGAAGATACTTCTTATGAAGAATTCAATGATTTTATTAAAGAGCTGATCACATCACAGTTTTTAGTAAGTGAACTGCAATTAGGATTAACTAACGGAGACGAATTAGAGAGATTTACAGGAGTATTGAATCGCCTAAAAGAAAAGGGTATTCATGCAGCAAAAAAATATCTGGATGTTTTTTCGTCCATCGAAAATATTTTAATTCAATTTAAAAAACTACCGTTAGGAGTTTTGCCATTGGAAGAAATAAATGATTTGAAATCCTTATTGACAGAATGCGGGATTGGAGATTCGCAAGATCATTTATTTCAAGCAGATTTAAAAGAATCATTCAAAGAAAACTTTGTTTTTCCTGCGGAAAAGATAAAAGAGTTAAAAAAAGGAATTTTAATTTTAGGAAAACTTGCTAATAATAATTCTTCCAAAAGCGTAAAGAAAGAACGGTTTATAAGGCTTTTCCAGGAAAAGTATGATACCCAGGAAATATCATTATCAGAAGCATTGGATCCGGAATTTGGTATTGGATTTCCTCCACAGGAAAAAATTGGTGACACCGTTTTTAATTCTCTCATAGAAAAAGTTGATTTAACCATTGAAGATAATATTGGTAATTGTCAATTTGAATTGCAGGATAAAACAGAGGCGCTAAATGGACAAAATTTAAATGAAGATGTTCAACTGCTTGATGAAGAATTGAAATGTGTTGAAGATAAATTTTCTACCCTTCCTAACACTTTTTCGGTAATGGGTAGATTGCTACCCTCGGAAAAAATTTTGCTCGAAAATGTAGGAGGCGCTCATTCAAATTCCTTATTGGGCAGGTTTGCCTATTTAGATAAGAAGATAGAATATCTATGTAGAGAATTGGTAGATACAGATCAACAAAAAACTGAAGAGGTTATTTTCGCAGAAATAATATTTATACCCGAAGGAAGAATTGGTAATATTGCCAGAAGGCCCAACTTTACCGAACATGAAATTCCTATTCTTGCATGTTCCGGAGTAAAAGGAGAAAAGCAAATACCCATTAATGACATCCTGGTATCAATTCAGGATAATGAAATTATTCTTAGATCGAAGAAATTGAATAAACGTATCATTCCACGCCTTTCCAACGCACACAATTATACCGCCAGTACCGTACCAGTCTATAAATTTTTATCTGCAATCCAATTCCAGGGAACATTGGGATTGGAAATCAATTGGGGTGATTTTGCTTCTAAGAAACGCTTTTTACCACGTGTCAGTTACAAGAATATTATCTTACACAAAGCTTGTTGGTTTTTGTATAAAAGTGATATCAAAACAATTGTAAAGTCACCCAATTCTGTTGATAAACTTCGGGCATATTTTCAAAGGTGGAATGTTCCAAAATTTGTTTCGTTTGCTGAGGGCGATAATGAATTATTTATTGATACTTCAAATAATAGTTATTTGGAAATATTAATAGAAGAAATAAAATCCCTTAATTCTGTAAAACTAAATGAATGGCTTTATGATAGCACATTCAGCAAACCTGAAACAGATAAGCCAGTCATACAGCAATTTATTTTACCCTTAGCCAAAAAAGAAATAACCGGTAGCTTACCAATAAGAAAATCAGGCGGGTTTAACAGGGTACAGCGAACTTTTGAACCTGGTAGCGAATGGATCTATTTTAAAATTTATTGCGGTTCCACATTCTCTGATAAAATTTTATTAAATGTAGTAAGGCCTGCGATTCATTCACTTTTAAAACATAAAGTAATAAAAAAAGCATTTTTTATTCGTTATACCGATCCACATTATCATATTCGTTTTAGATTGCAATTGGCAGATAGTATAAAAAAGGAATATCTTGCAACGGGACTAAAATGTATTTATGATTTACTTCATCCTTTATCAGCCAGCCGTATCGTATGGAAGGTGCAATTGGATACTTATCAAAGGGAAATAGAGCGCTATGGAGAGGAGGGAATATTGGCAAGTGAAGTTATTTTTTTCCACGACAGCCTTTTATATCTTAATTGTTTACAGCATGAAGAATTTGTAGAAGATGAGCAGACCAGGTTCCTGAGTGCCATTAAAAATATAGACAAGTGGCTGACTCTTTTCAAAATGTCTCTGCAGGAAAAGGCAACCTATTGTTTAAAGAGTTGTCAGCGGTTTAGTAACGAATTTGATTCTGATGTGAAATTTCAATTAGACCTCAAATACAGGGAAATTAAAAATCAATTACCAGCTTTTTTAAATTCTGATAACTATGACGATGAATTTAACGAAAGAGAAAATAACCTGCAGAAAATTTTGATGCCCAAAGAAAATATGGTAAGCTACATTCACATGAGTATGAACAGGTGGTTTCTTTCTGAACAAAGGCTTATGGAGTACATGTGCTACCTGTTTTGCAATAAACACTATAACCAGTTATTACAGTATAATCAGAAAAAAATAACAATAATGGATTTGGAAGTATAGTTGATTGCAAATGGATACAATTAAAACAAATATTGCCAGAAAGCCCTTTCTAGAAAGAATAGCTAATTTTGATTTAGAAAAGTACTATACTGCAAAAATTCGTATTGTATGTCATTTGTTAATGTGGCTGATATTCACTTTCCTTCTCCAGATTAACTTGCTTTTTGAAGCTACTCTTCCATTGAACAATACTTTTGCGTTTGCAGCAAGAAGCCTGATATGTAATGCAACCGTTTTCTATCTTTTTTTTTATGTTTTGTTGCCTCTTACCTTATTTAAAAACAGGGTAATTTCAGCTTTTTTCTTCTTCCTGATTTGTATCATAATATGGATCATCCTTAATCATTATTGCCTGGTTTTTATTGGAAAACATTTTATTGTGGAAGCCCCTTATTATAAGCAAGGCATAGATTCCAACATGCACGAAAATTTTGCTCGATTAGTATCTCCCAGAAATATACTTGCTGGTTTGGTCCCTGTGTTTTATTCAATTTCGCCATTCTTTTTCACTAAAATCGTTTTTGATATTTATCATTTTTATTTCAAAATGTTCAAATTAGAAAGAAAAGCAATAAACCTGGAAGTGGAAAAATTAATCCTTGAAAAAAAATTTTTAAAAGCTCAATTAAATCCTCATTTTCTTTTTAATACTTTAAATAATTTATATGGCCTTGCTTTGCGGCGTGACCACGAAACTCCCAAGGTGATTACCCAACTTTCAGAAATGATGCGGTATTCTCTGTATGAGTCCGATGCGGAGAAAGTACCAGTTGCCAAAGAACTTCAATATTTAAAAAACTATGTAATGCTGGAAAAAATGCGATATAAAAATAATACGGATATCGTTTGTAATATTAATGAATCGCAAATAGATAATCTAACGATTGCGCCTTTGCTTACCTTTATCTTTGTCGAGAACAGCTTCAAATATGGCCTGAAATCAAAGAAAGAAGGATTCTTAAAGATCAATATTTCTATTGTGGAGAAAAAATTTTTTTTTACTATAATGAATGATAAAGATGAAAAAAACAAACAGCAGGAATTCGGTGGTATCGGGCAGGTAAACGTCAGAAAGAGATTGCAACTCTTATATCCGGGTAAGCATGAATTAAAAATAGAAGACCGCGGCAAAACCTTTTTTGTTGAGATGACAATAAATCTTGAATAATATGCCAGCCATTAAATGTATAATTATAGATGATGAGCCAATAGGCCTGGAAATAATGGAAAATTTTGCAAAAGAAATTAACTTTCTGAAAGTAGTTGCAGTATGTGAAGATGCTTTTGAAGCATTGGAAATTCTTGAGGGCAATCAAATAGACTTATTGATTACCGATATACAAATGCCGAAAATTAATGGTTTGGAGTTGGTACGTTCTCTGTCCTCTCCACCGGTAATCATCTTTGTTACCGCGCATGATCAATTTGCCGTAAACAGTTTTGAATTAGGGGTGGCTGATTATTTATTGAAGCCTGTATCTTTTGACAGGTTTCTAAAAGCCATTAATAAAGCCAAAATGCAAATTGAGATGCGCAAAAATGTTTCCATACATTCAAATGCTGAAATGGTGGATTATATCTTCATTAAAGCAAATAAAAAATTAAATAAGATTGTCTATGGCAACATCATGTACATCCAATCTTCAGATGATTTTATAAAAATATTTACTGCTGACCAGAATCAACCTTTGATTGTTTATTTAAACTTGAAGTCTATTGAAGAAAAATTGCCTACCAATCAATTTGTCAGGATTCATAACTCATACCTCGTATCCATAAATGCAGTAAAAGCGGTAATGGGAAATACGGTAGAACTGACCAACGCACAATTACTACCTGTATCCAAAAACTATAAAGATGGATTGTTTGCAGTTTTGCAAATTCAAAAAACCCAATAATTATAGTTCTTCAATTTTTAAGATTAAAAATTCAGATACCGTCTAAATCTTGCCAAATACCGAGTATTCTTTGCCAAGTACCGAAAAAGTTTTTCTGTTCAGTTGATAAGAATAAATTTTGTTAGATAATTATTTTATCATCAAAAAAAGAAACTATGACCTCAACTGTTTTAAATTCCGGGAAAAAGCTTTTACTTGTTAAAAAAAATATTATCGTAAAGTTTGAATCGATAAGTGGTGTGAATAAAAATGGTAAAAGCAATAAGAATAATGATACTGCAACTTCTTTTACAATTCCAACTTCTTTGTAAGCAAAATTATATACTAATTGCTTTTTAAACTACTCGGAATACTGGCCGTTGCTACGGCATAGGTTTGAAGAGGGCGAAGAAGATGCTAAATATTACCACTAAAAATTGCCTGACTTTGTCTATAAAATAAGTCTTAATGGAAAAATAAACTTCTACTTCTGAAAACATTAAGATTGCTTTAATAAAAGTAAGGTACCCCAACCACCGCTGATGACAGAAGGGATTCAGTTTCAGCGGCTGGTTTTTTTTATGAGATTTAGCCTTTTAAAGGTAATTGTTGTGAACTAATCATTTGAAAACAATGTATTCTTTGCAATAGGATACCAATGCAAAAGAGAATGGTGAAAAAATTTAAAGAAGATTATGATACAGCGGTCTTTACCACAAAATTTGTCTTAGAGAAGAAATCTCCAATTTTGTATGTATTTCATTTTAGTGATGACTCCTGGCAATTCTCCGGTCCAGAAGAGAATCTTTCACATGATGATTTTAAATTAGTTTCATTAAAGGAAATTATCGCATTAGATAATTCAATATTGGAAGTTGCCCATCTCCCATTAGGTTCTGAAGCAACAAGGATAAATCATGAAAGCTCGTGGAGAATCAACACAGAAAACTAAAATTAAAAACTTTCTTATCGCCCCCCAGCTATCTGTAGAATTTTCAAAAATATTAAAGAGTGCTGTCTGTATGTTTTTAGCTACAGATAAATAGAAGATTTATCGAATAGACTTTATTTTATTTGTTGAATCAAAAATCACTTCTTTCAGTAGAATATCTAAAAATGAAAAGTAAGAAGTTTATTTTTTTCGTATAAGCCTTAGCCAAAAAAAATTCCATCCTTTTGTTCCACCCACGCTTTTAAATTCTCTGTAAGTGAACTATTGCGAAATGGCTATGCCATAAATGCTATAATAAAGTTTTCGGAAATGGTGCTACACAAAAAGTAGCGTATTTTAGCCGAAAAAAAAAGTTGTGCACCCTTTAAAAGACTTCATGAAGACCATAATATTCTTGCTCGTTTTTACTGCATTCATTTTTGAGGGTTGTAATTCTTCAACCTTTAAATTTGAGAAAAACCAAAGTATAGATGCTGCAACCCGGCATGAAATCAGGATTTTAAACGATAAATTATTTGTGGGATTTACAAAAGATAGTTTGGCAATTATACAATCGTTAATGTCGCCCGGGTTACTAGGAAAATTTGCGAATGACTCTAACAAGATGATTAACCTGATCAGTAGCAGAGATATTGACAATTACAGTATCCTTGATGAATATGATGTTCAGGCTTCTGCTACCAAAATAAACATTACGCTGCCATCAGGGAATACAGGGGACAATGATTTTATATTCTCTTATGAATCCCCCAATAAAGAATCTTATGTTTCACTGCTTTTATTAAACAACTTTGGCAACCAGTTTTTATTGGCCGTTGTTTATGGGAAGTATCCGGATGGATGGAAAATAAATATTTTAAAATTTGGCCAATACAGTTTCTTTGGGAAAAACGCACCTGATTATTTTCGATTGGCACAAGCAAACTATAAGAAAGGATATTTAATTGACGCAGTTAATAATATATCATTAAGTGATGTGCTGCTTTGGCCTGCAGGTCCTTATTGGCAATATGTAAAAGGAAATGAATTTAAAGAATTTGGAGATTCCATTTTGCAGGAAGCCAATGCGAAATATAAACTCCCGATGACACTGGAAAGTATAAAGAATAAACCCAAAATATTTAAAGTGTATCAACAGGTAATAAAAGAGGGGTTTTTCCCAATGGTATGGTACCTCACAAACATTAACCTTAAAGACACTGTGGCATTAAGAATAGAGAATAAAAGTATTAGAAAAGAAGTTGATAGCCTATTCACGGGTATTGACAAAGGCAAAAAATATATTTTCTATTTTGCATTTAATAAAATTCCTACAGGCACAAAATCAAAAGAACGATATGGATTTATTGATACGCTAACAAAAAGATAACGGAACCCTGAAAGCAAACAGTAAACAAATCGTGAATAATTAAAGAATATGGATTTGAGTTAAAAAAGTTTTGCATTTACGGCAAGGAATTATCTCTATTATCATTCTATAAACCGCGTGTCTTTGAATTTCATAAACAAATCAAATAAATGTCTATGTTATATGGCGGCTGACTTTTCTTTTGCTCAAACCATTAACTTTGAATTGGAATTCAAAAATAATTATACCAGGCAAAAATCCTTTTATATGCGGAAACAAAACTTACGTTCAATATTGACTAGTTTGATGCTATTATTCTTGCTGATTACATTACTCCCACAACTAACCTTTAGCAAACCTTTGTATAAATACCCGGTAGCCAAAGCAAAATCATTCACCACGACTCCCGAAGATTCAACCCTGGCGAGACAAGTGGATTCTATAGCAATGCAGGTGCTGAGGGAAAATGGTGCACCAAGCGCATCAGTTGCTGTAGTGCTGCATGGAAATATTGTTTACGCCCACGCTTATGGATATGCGAAAATTAATCCTAATGTTGCAGCCACGCCCGATATGCGTTATGCAATCGGATCAATCAGTAAGCAGTTTACCGCCGCTGCTATCCTGTTATTGGAACAGGAAGGCAGGATTTCCTTAAACGATCCTATTTCAAGATGGTTGCCCAATCTGACACGTGCCAATGAAATAACCGTTCGGGAGATCCTTTCCCATACTTCCGGTTACCAGGATTTCTGGCCGCAGGATTATGTGCCGCCTATGATGTTCAAGCCCATGCCTCCGGAAGAAATATTAAAACGCTGGGCCATGCGCCCGTTGGATTTTGAACCGGGGACACGCTGGCAGTATAGCAATACCAATTTTGTAATAGCTGCTCAGATCGTTGAAAAAATTACAGGTGAGCCTTTCTTTAATTTTCTAAAAAATAATATTCTTATTCCATTAGGATTGTCAAGCGCTGTAAATTTTGATAAAGGTAACATGTCTCAAACTGATCCTTCCGGTTATATGCGCTATGGATTGGGACCGCTACGACCAGCTCCTGAAGAAGGTTCTGGATGGATGGCGGGTGCCGGAGAACTTGCTATGACACCAACTGACCTGGCGAACTGGGACATCTCATTAATTAATGAAAGCCTGCTTGACCCAGAATCTTATCACCAAATGGAAGAGGAAGTGCGACTGAAGAATGGAGCTGGTACCAATTACGGATTGGGTGTAGAGGTCGGGATTGAGGATGGTCATTTTACCATCAGTCATAGTGGGGAGGTATCTGGTTTTACCTCCGATAATATTGTATTCCCGAAAGAAAGTGCGGCTGTAGTGGTTCTTACCAACCAGGATGCAGCCTCTACTGCCGCTGTTATAGCCAATAGAATCAAAAATATTTTATTTAGTACCCAGGATGCAGAAACGAAAATGCGTACCGACCAGGCCAAAAAAATATTTGAAGGACTTCAGCAGGGAATGATAGATCGCTCACTTTTTACTTCTGATGCCAATTCTTACTTCAGCGCTCTTGCCCTGAAAGATTTTCAATCCAGCCTGGGGCCGCTCGGTACTCCAAAGGCAGTTATGCAAACCTCCCAGGAAAAACGTGGTGGGATGCTCGAACGTTCTTTTCGTGTAATACTACCCAATCGTACGTTACGGGTATGGACTTACCAGATGCCGGATGGAATGCTTGAACAATACCAGGTAGCGCCATAGAACTGAAGCGAGGTTTAGGGGTTTTAATTTTATAAAAAATAATTAGTAATATATTTACACCATGCCAGAGAAACCGAAGCCTATATTTAACAAACGAATTTTTTGGGATGTGGCATTCGAGAAAATTGACTATGATGCGAAAGCCAATTTTGTGATCGAACGTGTTTTTGAACTTGGCGATGTGGACGATATTCGCAATTGCCGTCGGTATTATGGCGACGAAAAAATTACGGGAGTATTGTTGAATGCAAAATTTTTACCTGAAACAAGAATGTATTTGGCAAGTGCAGTGATTAACAGGCCGCTAAAAGATTTCAGATGCTACATGTTAAGACAGTTGAACCCAACGCTTTTTCCGTATTAAATCAATTAATGGAAATTCCCGAATTGCAGGATTTTTCTTTAGTTGGTGGCACGGCATTATCACTTCATTATGGCCACCGGAAATCGGTTGATCTGGATTTATTTTCAAATAAACCTTTTGAGAACAATCTATAGTTGAAAGTCTGAAGAAAAATTTTCGGGATAAATTTTTAATGGAAGAAAAGCCTCCCAGGTTTGGCATTTTTTGCTATTTGAATGCAGTAAAAGTTGATTTGATAAGGTATCCTCATCCTCTAATAACGCCGCAATTAAATAATAATGCGATAAGAATGTTCTCTGTAGAAGATATAATCGCCATGGAAGTGGAGGCAATATTAGGAAGAGGTATGAAGAAAGATTTCCGGGATATTGCAGAACTTTTACAACATTTTTCAGTAGTTGATTTTATACAATTTCATAAAGAGAAATATAGTACTCAAAATTTATTGATAACCGTTCCTCAGGCCATCACTTATTTTGCCGATGCGGAGGAAAGTGAAGATCCGGTCAGTTTAAAAAATAAAACATGGGATAGTGTGAAGGAATTTATTAACGCAAAAGTCAGGGAGTATTTAATATAAAATTGTGAAGAAACAATTCAAATGTTTCAGATCCCCCAGCTCGCCGCCATCATGTTTACAGATATTATAGGCTATAGCATTAATGGGTACTGATGAGCAAAAAGCTTTTGTTGTTCTCAACAAAAACTGCGAGTTACAAAAACCAGAGACTTTGCTGAGAAAAAAATACGGCAAAGTTTTGAATTTTGCCGTATTAGTAAATATCGTTAACAGGCCGGCCTTATCCCACAGCCAGTTTCTTTACGTAACCAAAGCTCTTCGCAATGGCTTCGTACACGGGCAATTTTGTCTGGTCCTGTTCTACAAAGAAAAATTTCATACCGGATTCTTTTTTATACTTAAAGAGTTCTTTGAAATTGATGATTCCGCTTCCTACGGGTGCGAAAAATTGTGGGCCTGAAGTGGTATAAGAAGGTGGTTGTTTGGATGCCATATCTTTTAGATGCCACATTTTTATCCGCCCCGGATTCTCCTTAATAATTTTAATCGGATCATGACCTGCTCTAACTACCCAATAAACATCCATTTCAAAATTCACCAATGAAGGATCGGTGTCTTTTAAAAGCACCTCATATCCTGTTTTCCCTCCACCCCAATCTTTGAACTCGAAATCATGATTATGGTAGGCCAGTTTTAATCCTGCGCTTTTTGCAATTACCGCTGCACTATTAAATTTAGCAGCCAGTTTTTTATAATCATCCAGGCTCGTGCGCATATTATCCGCGAGATATGGGATCACCAAAAATTCATGTCCCATTTGAGCCGCGACGGCCAAAGTTTTTTTCAGATCGTCTTCATCGTTATTTGCTAAATAAGTGTCTATCGAATAATGACCACTGGGAGTTTTAAGACGATTCTTTTTGAGAATAGCTAAAAACTCCTTGGGGGTTTTTCCGAAAAACATGCCATTGGCATATCCAAATAATTCTACTGAGTTGTAACCGATCCCGGCAACTTTAGCGATAGTTGCTTCTACATCCTTATCCAATTCCATACGGACGGTATATAACTGTAAACCGATAAGTTGACCAGGTTTGAACCAGCGGCTTTTCATCAGGAGTAAACCGGAGGTAGCGAGTGACGTTTGTTTGATAAATGTTCTGCGTGTAGGCATAAATGGTTGTTTTTGTGAAGGTATTAAAATTTTCATTTCGATTGGGAGAAAATATACTGGCGGTTTGAAATTCTTTTTCTTACTGCCCCAGGTGCAGCCGTCAGCCCGAAAAATACCGGATTTGATGTATTGCTGCCATTCGTCTGCACAGGTAATTTCACTTATTAAAACAATTGAAAAGATTAAGACAGAGGATATGAATCTTCAGAGAAAAGAAGAGATATAAAATCTTATATAATACCTTTATCGCCTTTACAGTAACTATTAATTTAAAATGCTTTTTAAAAGAAACCAAATTTTAATCGGGTCGCTGCTTATGCTACCAATTTTTAGTTGTAATAATCCCAAAACTAAAGCCACTAACAGTGGGCAACCAGTTTCAAACATTCCGGTTATTAGTTATACAGTACCCCATTATTTTCCTCATGATACCAATTTATATACCGAAGGATTTTTGTTTCATAACGGAGAATTATTTGAAAGTACCGGTTCTCCAAAAGAACTTGATCAAACTGAATCTGTAATTGGAATAGACAATTTGACAACCGGAAAATTTTCAAAGAAAATAGAAATTGATAAAACAAAATATTTCGGTGAAGGCATTGTTTTTTTAAACGATAAATTATATCAACTTACTTATAAAAAACAATTAGGATTTATTTATGATGCCAATTCTTTTAAAAAGATTGGCCAGTTTACATATAATAATGCAGAAGGTTGGAGCCTGACGACCGACGGGAAAAATTTAATTATGAGTGACGGTACAAATAAGTTAACTTATTTAAACCCAACAAATCTAAAACCGGTACGAGTATTAAGTGTAACCAACAACGGAATGCCGCAAGACAGCCTGAATGAACTGGAATATATAAAAGGATTTATTTACGCCAATGTTTGGATGAATAATTTTATCTTTAAGATTGACCCCACCACAGGAAAGATAGTTGGAAAATTAGACCTTAGCCTATTAGCACAGGATGCAAGAAATAAAAACCCGCAGTTAGATGTGTTGAACGGAATTGCATACGATTCAACTACTGATAAAATATATGTTACCGGAAAACTGTGGCCCAATATTTACCAGATAGATTTTAAGCATTGATAATATTTCATCGGGGATGCCGCCATGTGTATCATATTTATTGTAATTCTCTAATTAATTATGTATGGCAGGCCAATGCTCTATTCACAAAACTTTATTTGTTTCCAGAAGATGGCATAGGAGGCATTGGCGGCATCCCTTCCTCTCTCTTCGGAGGTTTATTATCAGGATGTGGATCACCACGATGGCAGGTGTAACAGGTAACATATCTAAGCATATAACTTATTGCAGCAGTATCGGTAGGTATTGCCATTCTCCCACTATCCATAGCTTCAGCAATTTGCTGAAAATCATTTTTATTGATATCAATATTCATCAACATCATTTTGCGTGCAATTAGCTTTTCGGGTTTTGCATCACTTGCAAAATCCATTCTCCTGGTTGCAGGATCTCCCTCATGACAATAAGTACAATGCACTCCAAGCGAAGCAGCAAAAAAATGCATTACACTATCAAGGTCATGTTTCGAAATGTCTTTTGGTAAAATTTTTAGATTGTGAAACCCTGGCTGATGCGATGTAGTAAAAGCCTGAAAGCTAAAAACACATATTAAACAAGCAGCAACTACAAGAATACTTTTTTTCATTTATTAAAATTTGAATATCGAAAGTATTAAAAAAATGATTACCAACTTTCAAAAATATTTCAAACGGAAGAAAATAAGTTTTTAACATTTTTAAACTAATGTGAATAAGTAAATTAGTATTTAAGTTATTTCATATTTTATATTTGATTATAAAAAAAATCTTTAACCCTAAAAATAACCTATTGACAGAAACTATCATTAACCTTGAGACCGTAAGTCCTATTGAGTTTTTTGGTGTTAACAACGGAAAACTGGACATTCTGAAAAAAAAATTCCCCAGGCTAAAAATTCTTAGCCGTGGAACACAAATCAAACTAAGCGGTGCTCCCGAACAAATAGAAGACGCAAGAGACAAAATAAATCTTGCCGTTCAATATTTAGAAAGAAACGGGCAAATGAGTGAAAACTACCTTGAACAAATATTGGGTGGTGATGATGAAACAACAATTGATCATTTTATAGAAAAAAACCAAACTGATGTATTGGTTTTTGGCCCTCACGGCAAGAGTGTAAGAGCAAGGACAGCTAACCAGAAAAAAATGGTTCAATCAGTTGAAAAGAATGATATCGTATTTGCTATCGGCCCCGCCGGAACCGGGAAAACCTACACCGCAGTGGCCCTTGCAGTAAGAGCTTTAAAAAACAAACAAGTCAAAAAGATTATTCTTACCCGTCCTGCCGTAGAGGCAGGCGAAAATCTCGGTTTTCTTCCCGGCGATCTTAAAGAAAAAATAGATCCCTATCTAAGGCCGCTTTATGATGCGCTCGACGATATGATTCCGGCTGATAAACTGGGATATTATATGACAACCCGCACGATCGAAATCGCACCATTAGCATATATGCGTGGCCGTACCCTTGATAATGCTTTTATCATTTTAGATGAAGCGCAAAACGCAACCGACCTTCAGCTAAAAATGTTTTTAACAAGAATTGGCGCCAGCGCTAAAGCCATCATAACCGGTGACATCACTCAAATTGACCTTCCCCCAAAAATAAAAAGCGGACTTGAAAAATCTGTGAGGATCCTTGCCAATATAGAAGGCATCGGTCATGTGGTACTTGATGAAGAAGACGTCGTGAGGCACAAATTGGTGAAGGCTATTATCAAAGCTTATGACAAAGAGAAATTAAAAGAACTGGAAGATCTTAAATGATTTTTTTAAAACTATCAATGTAGAAACACTTTTGGAAACATGCTATTTATTGGCAGGAAATAAATGTAAACTTCAAAAAATAAAATTTAAATTTGTTCATTACTCAAAAAAGTATTTATGAAGAAATTAATATTTTTTGCGATTACTGCATTTGTAGTACTATTATCAGGTTGCCAATCAGGTAGCGGCGCTAATCCAAAAGAAGTTCTTAGCAGTTTTTTTAATGCCTTGACAAAAAAAGATGTTACCACTGCCAAAAAATATGCCACCAAAGACAGCGATGGAATGTTGAGTATGATGGAAATGGGAATGAATATGAGCGGCAACATGCAAAATGATCATACTGATAAAATGTTTGAAATGTTGGAAAACGTTCAAATGGGAGAACCGGTAATCAAAGGAGATGAAGCAACTGTTCCTGTTACAGACAAAAAATCCGGTGAAGTCACCAATTTCCTTTTAAAGAAAGAAAACGGCGCCTGGAAAGTTGCTTTTGATATGGCAACGCTCTCAAACATGGCCGCTGAAAAAATGAAAGAGCATGGTATGGAAAATATGGATATGGATAGCATGAACCAAAAGATGAACGAGGCCATGGATAGCTTAAATAAGGCAATGCCTGATATGAAAGATAAAATGGATCAGGCCCAAAAAATGATGGATAGCGCAAAAAAAATGATGGATAAAAATGCTAATTAATTCTTGTATTTATATTATATAAACACCTCTTTCGGGGTGTTTTTTATTTAATAAAGAAAGATATTTACCTTCAATTTTTAAAATGAAAAATATGAAAACTATAATGACCCTATTGATTGCTTTTACAATTATTGTTTCAGCATGCAATCAATCAGGAAAGGTTGATAGGAGCGATCCATTAATATCCGGAAGAGGTTTTATTGAAGCATCTTTGAAAGGAGATTATATAAAAGCTCAAAACTATTTATTAGTGGACAGCACCAATATGGAATATTTCAATGGGCTTAAAGATTTCAACGAAAAAATGAGCCGTGAAGACCGGCGGGGATACTCCGAAGCGAACATTATTATTGATTCATCTATCGCCAAATCAGATTCCGTGGATATCATTTATTATACCAACACTTATAAAAACAAACCTACAAAACTAAAAATGGTAAAACATAAAAATGAATGGCTGGTTGATTTTAAATATACTTTCACCAATAACTGATACCTTTCTTATGAGGTAAATCGTTATTCGCCTCCCGAGAGCTACAGGTATGTGAATTGCAGCACGGAAAATGGATGTCTCAGAAAATTGCCATTCTCAAATTATCGAAACCAAAAGGTTTTCCCCCAAAAAATAAAATAAACATATGTACGTTTTAAATCCATGGCATGCCACCAATTATGGCAAACAAACCAATCAAGATTTTAAGGGAAAAGAAATTGCCTTTGAAATCATTAATAAGTTCATCCAATTTTTTAAAAAGAAATACTATCCGTAATATGAAAAAATTTTTAGTAGCAGCTATCATTTTAACCGGGCTTTCCTGTAAAAAAGAAACTCAACCAGCACCAAAAATAACCACCCCTCCTATTACAATTGCTACTAAATGTGGAATTTTATTAAATACCCCTACTCTGGATAGCTTTGTATATCCAACCTATTATATAACAGTAAACGTGGCTTTCCCTGATGGAAATGAATTAGTCCATATACATGATAATGTTACCGGTGACCATGACGGATCGTGGTATCTTACAAAATATGATAAGGACAGTACTTATTGTATGACGCCTTAAAAATCACCTAAATCTTCCTGTGGTTATTACTTGATAACAGAAAGATTTGCGGTATCAATTTTTAGTGTTGGAATTAAATAGTTGACATCATCTCTTTTTTTTCTCTACCGAATAAGCTTTCATCTTGCTATCATTAATAGCAGCTAAAAGAATTTTTTGTTTTTTGACAGAAATTAATTTCAAATCCTTTACATCTCCATCTATAATCAACCCACTTAAGACCGGTGGAACAGGAGTGAATTTCCCTTTTCCATTGCCTGTTAAGAGAAGTCCATATGATGCATCATAACGGCCCGGATTTACATCAGCCTGGTATTCGTTTCCTGCCAGGATAATATCATCGTTCCCATCACCATTTACATCGGTACAAACTATTGCATTCACCGGCGCTTCCTGCGCAATTAATGGAAAAGGATGAAAAGTAAAATGATCTTTACCATCATTTTCAAACCAGCCACTCCGGTCCTCGCTGCATTTAAGAACTAATGCGCTATCCATCATTTCTTTGGTAAAAATCTCATCCATCGTTGCTTTGGCAAAAGCGCTGTTCGTTGAAAATCTTTTTTTGATCGAAGGCATTTGCTGTGCCCACTCATATAGCGATAGGCCAGGAGATAACTTATAGTTACCATCACTGTCTTTCATATAATAGCACAAAATATCATCAATGGTACCATTATGATCGAAATCTTTTGCAATCAATTCTGCGGGTTGTTGTGCATTGATATGATAAGGATTATTAAGGCCGAGATTGCCCGCCACAATATCAAGTTTGCCATCGTGATTAAGATCGGTAACAACCATGCTTCTCCATAACCCGGGATAGTTTTGTAATCCCGTCTGATCTGTTATTTCAGTTAATGTTTTTCCGTTATTTTTAAAAATCCGAATAGGCATCCAATCGCCTGCAATAATCAGATCCGGCTTTTTATCATGATCAAGATCAACCCAGGCTGCAGCATTTATCCTGCCTATATTTTCAAGAGCAGGGCAAACAGAAGCCGTTACATCAATAAATTTTCCATGATCCTTTCGCAAAATATAACTTCGGGGGGGTATGGGATAGGTTCCTAAGGCAACCCTACCACCAATAAAAATATACTGATCCCCACCAAAATCAGTGACTGCAACGCATTTGGAAGGAGTACGTATAAGTGGCGAAAAGGCCGTGTCATCGAATTTAAAGTTCCCTTTTCCATCATTAAGATACAAACGTGGACGAAAAAACGAAGAGGTTACATCAAATTCGCTGCTCCCTCCCACAATAAGTAAATCAGGGTAACCATCACCGTTAGCATCGAATAAAATACTCTGCATATCTTCTTCATATTTTTTACCTGTAACCAGATCTTTACTTTTGAATGTTCCATCCTTTTGTTGAAGAAATACTTTGCCGGATTGCTTAAAGGCACCTCCGATAAAAAAATCTTCCAGACCGTCTCCATTCATATCCCCTACACTAATAAAAGGTCCTTCCTGGGAATATTTTTGCATAATCAATGGCTGGAATTGATAATCGAAAAAAAGAGTTTCTTTATGTTGAAAATCAGCTTTTATATTCTCAGTTACATCTCTGAAGAAAGAATCGGAAACAGGTTTAGGTTTGATGTATTCCTCCACCGCATCTTTATAATTTACATCCAGTATTTTATTGACAGCGGGATAATCTATCACCTGCATTTTTTCATCAGGCCAAACAATTTTCAGGGAGTCAGGTCTCTTTTTGCCAAAACCAAAATGGAGCCTGTTATCCACGGTTGATAAATAACCTCTCACAGGATATTCTTCTACCATTTGGTTGAGACCTTTACAATAAGCGTAAACAACGGTTCCAATTCCGTCTCTGTTCAATGAATCACCATTTAATTTAATGGTAAGGTAATTATTGCGTTTGGAGCTATCTTCATTCCTGTCAATATCATTCCGCATAATGAATGCGTCGCCGTTAATGTTATTGGTAACTATATCAAGATTTCCATCATTATTAAGGTCAACGTATGCAGCGCCATTTGAAATAGATGTTTGATCTATTCCGGCCTGTTTTGAAACATCCTCAAAAGTAAATCCTCCTTTATTAATAAATAAATAATTGCGAAGAGGCACAGTTCCCAAAGAAGTTAGATGATCCCTTAAAATCTTCTGCTGGCCGGGATCGTTTTCAGGAATACCGCTTTCCATGGCAAGTTGATGGCGGTATTCAAGAAAATCCAGGTTAGTAGGATCTCTTCCTAATCCATTTGTAATGTGTATATCTTTCCATCCGTCATTATTGAGATCGGCTATTAAAACGCTCCAGCTCCAGTCAGTTTCCGCTATGCCTGCCATCTCTCCTATCTCGCTGAAAAAAGGTTCTTCACGGTTATTAATTTTTCTGACACCATTATTTAACTGGAGCATATTATGAACATATTCCGGTTGATAACCTTTATCTATTTCTACCTGGTGTCGTGCATTGTTAAGAAATGAATACATCGTTTTTTTTCGTTCGTTTGTTTCCGGCTGCATATCAAGAGAAATAAGATCGGGCAGATCATCGTTGTTAATATCTGCAGCATCCGTTCCCATACTGGAATAACTTTGATGTTTCATTGCAGAAGCAATACAATTAGTAAAAGTTCCGTTTTTGTTATTAAGCCATAAAATGTCATTTTTTATATAATCGTTGGCCACGTAAATATCAGGATAACCATCTCCGTTAAAGTCGCTTACCACCACGCCCAATCCATCGCCATCTTCTATGATACCAGCCTGTTTTGATACATCCTTAAATACAGGATGGTCCATGCCCGGCGGAATTCCTTCATTACGATACAACTTATCGCCAGCAATTGAATTGCTATCAGTTATATCATTCCTGAGATCGTTTGGCCGGTTATCGGCAAGAGTGTGATTGAGCAGGTACATATCCATTCTTCCGTCTTTATCATAATCCAAAAAAACAGCCTGGGTAGAATAAGAAGTATCTGCAAGTCCATATTCAGCAGCCTCCTCTTTAAAGGTAAGATTGTGTTGATTGATAAAAAGCAGGTTTCTCCTTTTACTTCCGGGAACTTTTCCTGACACACAAACATATATATCTGGCCAACCATCGTTATTAATATCAATAACACTTACGCCCGTACACCATTCATCTGTTGTTACGCCCGCTTTCTTTGTAATATCTTCAAAATGAAAATTTCCTTTATTGATATACAACCTGGAACTCACCTGGTTTCCCGCAAAAAAAATATCTTCCAATCCGTCACGATTAAAATCACCAATCCCCACGCCTCCACCCATGTAAGTGTATTCATTTACAAACATATTTGTAGAATCATTTTCTACAATAGTATTTTTGAAATTAACCCCGGTTTCTGAAGCAGGGAGAATTGTAAAATAAAGTCCTTCCTTTTTGGGAATTGTAGTACAGGAAAATAAATTAACTGCAATAAAAAATAAAAGAATAGAAAGATTTTTCATAAGAAAAAAATAGATACAAAATTTATGATAGTGAAACACTTCCTGAATTCAGTATTTATTTCAGGTTTATAAATTTAGGAATAAAGATTCAAGTGAAGCAAGGAATATTCTACATAAAATAAAACCTAATACATCTATTTTTTATCTGCCACCAGGTAAACAACACTTAGTGAGGGTAGATTAATCTTAATGGTTCCGGTAAGAGGTGCAGAATATGCTTTTAGAGTTGCATAATTAAGTGGGCCTCCAGTTGCAGTGGAAGGACCGGTACCATTCACATAAACTTGTCCTGAGAAAGGGGGATTGTCAGTACCTCCTGTCAAAATATACCAATAATAGGTGCTTCCGGCAGGGAAATGTTGAAAGTCAATTGAAACTACGTGACTTAAAGTTCCGGAATTGATAATCACAGTTCCAGCCTGACCTGAGGAAAAAGTAGATGAATACGTTGTAATATCATTATTCGATCTTTTAAGGGTATCATACACCATTCTGTCGCCAAAAAATTTCTGAAAATAATAGAGATAAAAAAAGGAAGGTCTCGGATTCCATAACGGAGCGCCGGGCTCATTACCATTATTAAACATGCCCTGGTCATCGCCATTATCATAACCATTCGCAATATCCCAACGGCTGGCTTCTCCAAAATTATTTTTAATTATTGAGCCTACTGTTTTAGCAGCATGGATCCCTGCGATATAAGAAACGTTTTGTTTTGATCCGGTAGCCTGTATATTCCATTCTGTTAATGCGATTGGTTTAATGCCCACCCCAGAAGCAGTTAGCTGCTGAGTAATATAAGACATTACTGAAGTAGGAACTGCATCAGCAGTGCTTAAGATATCTGATACGCTTGAATTAGTTTCATACGCTGTAAAATAATCATGTACAATAAAAAAATCAGCTGCGGAACCTGCATTCTGTAAAACACCCTGGTTCCATGTTTGAATAGAATTATAAGCTCCGGAATAAGGAGATTGTTGGTATAATGTGGCGCCAATATAAATTGTAGCACCGGTTTGCTGAGCGGCCGCTCTCATTGAATCTGCAAAAACTTTAAACTGTGTTCCATAAAGGGCACCGGTTATCAAGGCAGGTTGGCCGTCTTTATTCTGACTTACATTTATATTATAACCGGCTTCCCAGTTTCCATAACTTTCGTTACCTATTTCCCAGTATTTTGTTCTGCCGTTATCGTACCTTACCCAATCAGCAGCAAGATGAGCCGCACTATCAACAGGATTTGCTCCGGTGCAATATCTTGCATACCCATAATTTATGGTAAGGATTCCGGTACTATTTGTTTTAGACAAAAGATCATAATAATCGGAAAGAGATTGAGTCCATGAAGCATTATTTCCACCATACCAATATCCCGCAGCGCTTGAATTTCCACTGGCATCAAGGAGATTAGCAGGGGCATCCGATGGGGCAGGATTAGCATCGGTGCCATTCCAGAAATAAATATCGCTTACACTACCTGCTGGTCCTCTTATAATGTTTGGCGAAAGGTCTGAAAGATATTGAACTAAAGCTGGTTGTTTGTTCATTTCGCCAGACCAAAGATTCGAATTAGCCCCAAAAACATAGGGTGGCACCTTAACTAATACCTTATTAACATCTATAGTTAATGAATCTGTTACAGCTCCGGTTGCCGCAGTAGCGGCTTGTGTACCAGGATCAGTAAACGTTCTGGGTTTCCAGACACTTCCAAAAAAGCCAATAGAAGCTGACAATGAAGGATCTACCGGATTATAGGTGGAATCAACTTTTGGGGGATTTGTACTTCCATTACTTCCTCCCTGTCCCGAAGTCGCAACACTTTTTTTGCAACCCAGGTTTAACAATATCAAAAAAATAACAAACCCTCCAATTTTTTTCACCCCGATTTGTGTTTTCATAGTTTTAAAATATCAGCTAATGCCCTTTGACTATTCTTATGTTATCAATAGCGAGGTTAATGCTATTTGCAGGAACTGCCTTTGCCTGATCATTTGCTATCATGAAAGCTAAACCTGTGGTTTGATAATCTGCAAAAGTATTAGCCGGATTGCCCGAAGAATTCCATGAGGTTTGATAAAATTGATTACCGGTAATTAATTGAGTAAGGGGTATTGTAACTGTTACCCAACCAGAAGGCTGATATTTATTTCCTGCTGCTGTATCCCAAGGTGCATACCTAGCCGTATAGTTTTTAAAAGTACCCACATCCTGCCATGTGTACCAATCACCTACTGAAATCCAAATTTCACCAGTTGTCCAGGCACTTTTTACATATAATTCGAACTTTAATGAATAATTGCTTATTGACTGACTGGTGTTAGATACCCAGGGAAGGTCACTTAATTGAAGTATTCCCGGATTACCCTGATTCGTAGGGGAGGAATTGGCCGGCATTGGACTGGATTGCAAAAGTACTCCCGAAGCTCCGGTGCCACCGGGATATTGTGCTGTACTAATTGAGTCATTAGCATATCCGCCTGTCCAACCAACAAATCCTGTGTTATCCGACCCATATTGATTCTCAAAAGTGCATAGATAACCTGGAGAAGGATGTGTTATATAAGAATCGAAGAGTTGTGGAGATGCAGCCTTTCCTAGAGAACCAATTAATCTTAATGAATCTGTAGTAGTTATTCCTGAAGGTACCATTACAGATAATTGAGTAGCGCTGGTTGTCATTAAATGGGTTCCCTGTATATTTCCTGGAAAAATTACCTGATCCATGCCAACAAAGTTTGTTCCGGTTACAGTTATCGTGGTTCCTGGGGCCCCATTTTCATTGGATACAGATGCAATAGTCATTGGAGGAGGATAAGAGAAAGCTCCAACCCCAAATGTGCAATACACACGAAGTGAATCCTTGAAAGGAACTCCAAGAGGAATAGCGGCCGTTATTTGAGTAAATGTCTTATTTACAGTATATGAGAGAGCAGTGTCATTTCCCGAAACGGGGAATGTTACTTTTTGAATCCCTTCAAAATTACTTCCATTAATAAATACTAATGTCCCACTATTATCAAATGAAATGGAAGATATTGAAGGCGGAGATAGATATAACTGAAAAGAATAAGTAGCGGTACCGTGGTTGGTAACAACCTTAATAATGCTTGGTACCTTTGGGTCTGTTGCGGCTGTTTGGGCAGTTGACGGAATAGTAATAATAATGTTGGTGCTTGTTGCATACACAGGATTGAAAAAAGCGGAGGTATCATTAAAATACACTTTCTGCAATCCACCTAAATTAATTCCATGGATTACAATTAAAGCTCCCGGTAAAGCCTTATCAAATGCGCTATCCCTTCTGGCACTATCCACTGCTCTTACCTGGGTTATAACTGGTTGGCCTGAAGATCCGGAATCATTTTTCTTACAAGAGAATACAACTCCTGCGATGATTATAAAGATTGCTAATTTTTTCATATTAATTCTATTTAAAATCATTCTCAATAATTTAATTTACTAAAGTCAAAAGGTACAGGCGCTAATGTTAAGTTGGGCGCTACCAGCAATTCAACTTCAGGATAAGGAAGATCTGATGTGGCAGGCGTTATTGTGTAATAATGGGGGCCTATAGTTGCAGGATTGTTTGCATCATCTAAATAAGTAGCAAAAGGATGACCACCATTATATGTAAGATTATACACGCCCCTGTTTTGTGTATTAAAATAATTTAAAGCATCAGTAGGATCAAAATAATACCATGTCTTCCAATCATACCAGGCTTTGCCTTCAAAGGCAAATTCTATCTTTCTTTCTAACGTGAGATCAGCATAAGTAATTGAAGCCCTTGGTGCTATACCCGCGCGGATTCTTACCGCATTATAATACTTCAAAGCTTCCGCATCGGAGGTAGATGCATTATTTCCAAGAATCGCATCGGCGTAATCCAAATAAACTTCTGCAAGCCGGAAAATGTAGGTGCCGATATTTTCATTTTGGCTGCTACCCAGCCCCCCATTATCTGCTGGTGAACCAATTACATATTTTTTCACATAAGGATGGTTATTCCCATAATAGGACCCTGTGTCAACAGGTGAAGTTATGGGAAGACCTGTCACCGAGTTGGTAGCAGTATTAAATAAGGTGGTATCAACTAACCATCCGCCATTTGCCTTGTCGATATCAGGATAATACGAATTAGGCATGAATAGCGTAGCTCTTCTACGCATCGTATCTGCAGCATTAGCAGGATCTAAATAATACTGAATTAAACTCGGAGAAGCCCCAAAAGAGCCACCCCAACCATCCCCTGTCTGGGTAATTTTCGAATCATAAGCCAGGTTAGCCTGCATGTGGTTATAAGATTGATAATTACCGCTAGGGACCCAAAGTAACCCGAACAGACATTCAGGAGGTACCTTAGTACCGCTAAAAGCTGAACTGGTAAAAAGATCGTAATAACTGGGATCTAATATTAATCCACTATTATTGCAAACATCTCCCAAATAATATTTAGCGCTATCAAGATCTGACTCACTACGCTGACCACCTGTCTGCCCCAGGCCTGACCTAACTAAGTAAGCCCTGCCCAACATTCCTTCTGCGCTCCATTTAGTAATACGACCAGGCAGAAGGGGCGTGGGAGCCAAATGATTCATAGACCATGTAAGATCAGAAATAATAAATTTCCAAACATCGGCCAGGTCATTCCTCCGGATAGAGGTATCACCTAACTGCTGAGTATTGTTATAAATAATAGGAACTGCCCCCCAATCCAATGCCAGGTAATAGTATGCCGCTGCACGTATAAAATAACACTCAGCAAGCCCTGAGTTTTTTGACGTTGCATCAGCACCTGGTCCGGCATTTTTTATATTATAAGCTACTACATTGGCATTAGCTACTACAGACCAAAGTGACTGGTAAGCACTTTGCAATGCACCGCTGGGGTCAGTAGAGGTAACCGTAAAACTAAGATAGGATCCCCTTCCATTATAGTTATCCGTAGTGCTGTTGCCACCCATAATGTCTCCAATGTATTGTAGTGAGGTTCCATTATATCCCCCCCATGCAACATTGTAAAGAGGGCCTGTGCCATTCAAAATATCCCCATCACTCTGATAAAAGGTACCAGCTGTGGGAGAAGCCAGGGGTGGGCGATTTAAATAGTCTTTCTTGCACGATTGCATAACAAACATAGCAAGCATTAAAATTGTTATGGCGGTTATATTCTTTCTCATTATTAGATTTTTTTTTATTAAATGTTTTTATCAGAAATCCAAACCAACACTAATTGTGTAAGACCTTGAAAGAGGATACCTTCCTTCATCCATACCTGCAATGTTAAGTCCTCCATAATTATACATGCCTACTTCCGGATCGTATCCTGTATATTTAGTAATGGTGAACGCGTTTTGCACCTGGAACGTAGCCACTACACCTCTTAAAACATTAGTTTTTGAAAGGTATTTTTCCGGAACTCTATAGCTTATCCTGGCATTTTTCAGTTTCAGATAAGATCCACTTTCAACATTCCATTGGGAAATCCTGTTGTTACCATTGGCATCCACAAAAGCATTCGGAATATTATAGCCTGGGTTAGTAAGTGTTGCCGTTAATGCATCTGCAGGATTCATGGTACTTGGTTGTGCAAAATTGGCAGCGCCCTGGAAATGATTACCATAGGGATTAGTTCCCTGCGGAATGAATTCATATTGATATCTTGTAAGATTTAATATTTGATTACCGTAATCTCCGGTGAAAAATAAATTTAGTTCAAAACCCTTATAGCTAAAAGTGCTTGTAAAATTATAAGTGAATTTAGGCCATGGGTTTCCAATAATGGTTCTGTCATTTTGATCTATATAGCCATCCGGCTTACCGTTAGCCCCGCTAACGTCCTTATATTTAACATCACCCACCCAGGAACCGCTAACAGGATTAACAATCATAGGACTTGCAGCAGCAGCAGATCCTGTTTGTATTGCGTGGCTTGTGATATCTTTATAATTCTGGAAAAGCCCTTCGGCTATATAACCTGTGATCATACTTAAAGGTTGGCCAGCCTCCGTGATAAACTGGGCCTGCCTGTTATTGGTCTGATCATAGTATTGAATGTTTATCGGGGAAACTACTTTTAATACTTTATTTTTATCTATTGAGAAGTTAAATCCGGTTTTCCACTGAAAGTCTTTATGAGAAATATTTACGGTATTTACCGTAACACCCATTCCTCTATCTTCCATATTTCCATAATTAGTTTCCGGCCATGTTAACTGACCGCCATAGCCGCCACTAACGTAGCCACCTAAATATTCCGGTCCGGTTGCAGGCAGTATCAGGTTGGATATTTGCTTCAGGTAAGCATCTGCTATTACTTCTACTCTGAAATTAAACATGTGAAGATCAAGGCCTACGTTTTTGGACTGATCCTGTTCCCATTTTAGATTTGGATTTGGAAAGTTGGAAGGAAGAAATCCTGTGCCCCATACTGTAGGACTAGCATATAAGTTGGAATAAATTGCGCCACCGGATCCTGCATTTCCGGATACACCATATTCTGCTCTTAACTTCAGGTCATTGATAAAGGTAATATTCCTCATAAATTTTTCATCAGATACCTTCCAGGCAACTGATACAGCCGGAAATGTTCCCCAACGGTTGTTTGGGCCAAAATTGGAACTACCGTCTCTTCTAACCACAAACTGCGCTATATATTTATCGTTATAAGTATAGTTCACCCTTGCAAAATAGGATTCACCTGCTCCATCACCTCTATAGCTTGTTCCCGGAGGCGATAAAGGATCAGCCACACTAAGTTCCTCAACAGAAGTGGTTGAATAATTAAGCCCGGAGGCACTTAATCCCTGGTAAGCGGAGTAGGTAGCCTCATGGCCTACCATTGCAGAAATTTTATGCAGTTTAATATTAAATTCATATTGCACTCTTGTATTCAAAGAAAGCCAATAACTATTACTGCTGGCGCGGCTCCCTGACGTAGCCTGGCTTTGATAATATTGACCAAGTGTGTAAAAAGGATTGAACTGGAAATTATTATTAAAAGTATAATTACCATTCAATTCTGTGTGCCACAGTAAACCTTTAATAGGTGTTACATCCATGTTTAATCCACCAATCAGCCCGAAAGAGGTATTGTAATTATTGTTGAGATTAGCGATAGCTATTGGATTGGTAACAGCATATTGTGCCTCGGCTGCAGTTGCCGGGCCTCCATAGGTGCCATCAGGGTTCTTTACCGGAATAGTAGGGTTTTGAGACAATGCCAGGTTAACGATACGTGCCTGGAACGTGTTTACTTTTTCGTTGGTACCAAAAGCACTCAGGTTCGTCCCAAATTTCAGCCATTTTGTTGCCTGGTTAGTAAGATTTAATCTTATAGATCCTCTTTTGAAACCTGAACCTACCGCCACCCCATTCTGTGATAAATAATCCCCTGATAAATAAAAGGTGGTTTTATCGGTACCTCCACTTAATGAAAGCGTATATTTTTGCATCAATGTTGGGTTGAATAAGGCATGCTGCCAGTCCGTACCATTACCCAATATAGCAGGGTCTCCCAACTCAGCAGGTTCCTGACCAACCAAACCATATTTTTGAAGTTTACCTATATATATAGCATATTGCTGTAGGTTCATTACCGGCAATTCCTTTGGACGTTGCTGAAAGGTTTGTGAAGAAGAAAAATTAACTCTTGTATCACCCGCCTTACCCTGTTTGGTAGTAATCATTACTACCCCGTTAGCGCCGGCAGCACCATAAATAGAGGTAGCCGCGGGACCTTCGAGGATACTTATATTTGCTATATCATCCGGGTTAATTCCTGAAAGTGCGTTGGCTTCGCCTGTGGCCACATTATACTGGCCGCCTGTTGTTACACTGGGCCTTATCTGTACACCGTCTATTACATATAAAGGCTGGTAATTACCTGTTATGGTACTGATACCTCTTATAATTACTGTAGAACCGGCGCCGGGTGCTCCGCTAGGGCTTGACACATATACATTCGCTGCTTTACCTTGTAAAGCATCATCAAGTGTAGTGTTTAATGTTTGATTCAGATCCTTTGAAGAAATAGTTTCCACAGCACTACTCAGATCGGATTTTTTTGTGGTTCCATAACCTACCACCACTACATCCTGAAGATGACTAAAATCTTCTGACAACTGAAAATTAATTGTACTTAAGCCTTCAGTAATTCTTGCTTCTTTTGGCTTATACCCAACAAAAGTTACCACAAGGGTTTCTCCCGTTTTGGAAAGAATGGAAAAATTTCCGTCACTATTAGTTGTCACGGCATTCTGAGTGCCTCTAACAGTAATTGTGGCACCTACAATCGGAGAACGGGTAACATTTGAAATAACACTCCCTTTGATCATTCTCGAGGTTTGTTGGGCTGTAACTTTTGTAATAAAAAAAATGGAAAGGAATGCGCAAATTACAATTCTGCCTTTTACGGCTAAATTATTCTTTCTCATAAGCAATGTATTTATATATTAGTAAGTTTTAAAAAAGTTTTTTATTTCTCTTTATAAATTCATAAGGCAAAGTTAAATAAAGAATATTCTGTTATTGATATTATTTTATCTAATTCTAATTCAAATTTGTTCTTATCGGCATTTCGAAGTGCTAAAGTAGGATTTTTTATTTAAATGTAAACGATTACATGTTTTTTTTTAAAAAATATTTCAAATGAGTTTACATATATTACTTTCCCATATAACTGATTGTAATAATCATGCAACCGATTGTAATGATAAATTGATAAAAGTAGTAATACCATATATAATATCGCGGCGGCGTTCAATATTCTATTGCAAAGATTGGTCTTACTTTAAAAAATGACTTCGCCCGGAGTGAATGATCTGCCCAGCCAGGAATCATCAAAATTTATATTTCTTAATTATTAAAGTGCTGTTCAAGTAAATCAAACCATTGTAACAGTCAAACAAATAATCAGATTTTATATTTAAGATAACATTAATGCATAAACGAAAAAGAATTTAATAAACCAGGAATAACCATCATTTCTTATTATAATTTTCCATCAAAAAAAATCAAAAAAATCTTTTAATAATTCTGAGTTTATGAGTACGCTCTTTGGTTTCCAAATTTAAAATTCCCTGTGTATCTATCTTATCAATCCTAACCTTACCCGCTGAATGAATTATTTCGTGACTGCTTAATAAAATACCCACATGAATGATCTTCCCTTCCTCATTGTCAAAAAAAGCAAGGTCACCACATTGCGCCTCCGGTAAAAAATTAACTATCTCACCTTTTTCTGCCTGTTTCCTGGCATCGCGGGGTAAATGTGTATTCAATAACTTGTAAACGCCTTGCGCATATCCACTGCAATCTATCCCGAAAACAGATTTTCCTCCCCATAAATAAGAAGTATTTAAAAACTTAAATGCGATTTGTTTTATTTGTTTTGGCGTGATCTTTACTTCTTCAGGATCCCATACTTTCCCTTTAAAATTTACTGAATTTTTCCTCCAAAAAGCAATCCCGTTGTGAAAAGCGCTCAAAGAACTTCCCATAGGTACATTCATAATGTGACCATTATAAACCACCTCATTTACCCAATCGGAAGTAAGTTCTTTATCTGTCTTTTCATAACTTTCCTCATCGATCTCAACAAGATGGCTTTGCTGAACCCAGCCCTCGTAGCCATCATATTTCAATTGTATTTTCACCCAGTACTTAATCCCTGTTTCTATTATAACGGATTTTTCACCGAACAATTGTTGTGATACCATTTCCGACTTGTGCGAGGCTTCTGCTCTCATTGGGCTAACGGGTACACAACACACCATATATTCCATAAACTCAATAATATTTTTGCAAATGTAACTTATGGAAATTATTTAAGTTTACATCTTACTTAAAAATTCATTTTTTTGCAATCCCAAAAATATAACCATGTCAGCGATTCAGAATTATTGCAAAACTTTTACAAAGATCATGATAATAAATGGTTGGGAATTCTGCTTCCCCGCTACACCATTTTACTTCTGGGGGTTTGCATGAAATATTTAAAAAATGAAGAAGAGGCTCGTGATTGTGTGCAGCAGATATTTTTAAAAGTGATCAACGAATTGCAAAAATACAGAGTTGATTATTTTAAGAGTTGGATTTATATGATCGCTAAAAACCACTGCCTGATGAAGTTACGCGGAAATAAGAATTATTCTTTAGAATGGAATGAAAATATAATGGCTATCGAAACCGGCGATATTGACATCACTGAGTTAATGGAAAAAGAAATATTATTGGAAAAATTGCAGGAGGCTATTCAACAATTAAATCCCGAACAACAAGAATGTGTAAATTTATTCTACCTTCAAAAAAAATCTTATTCACAGGTAGCGCAGATAACCGGATTTTCGATGCTGCAGGTTAAAAGTCATTTGCAAAATGGTAAAAGAAATCTTAAAAGGATAATGCAGAATCATTTATTGAATAATCTCAAAAAATAAAACTGAGAACCTAATAAAAAAATGAACGAAGATTTATTGAACATATTATCCAATAGCAATAAAAACATTGACAATCAAAAATTAATGGATTATCTATGCGATAAATTATCTGCTGAAGAAAAACACGAATTTGAGAAAACACTTGTGGATGCTGAATTGGAAAGCGATGCAGTAGAAGGCCTTACTCATTTCAAAAATCAAAAAGATCCTTTGGCATTTGCCGAACAACTCAATCGAAATCTCCAAAAACAATTACAAAAAAAGAAATCCATAAAAGATAAAAGGCGTATCAAAGATATGCCATGGCTTTATTTTGCAATTGCTCTCATTATTATTATTGTATTGATCGCATTTTTTATAACCTGGAAATATTTGTATAAATAAGCGAATGTTCATAGATATTAATTGGTTAATAATTTAGCACCTTCTATCTCACCATTTAGAGTCTCCACAATAATTTTCTCGGTAAGAGCAGTAGAAAGTGAAAGTCCAACATAATCAGGAGAAACCGGAAACTCCTTATAGCTTCTCTCGACCAATACCAGGGTTTGTATTTTTTTGGGATAAAATTCTATAAAAGGTTTCATCGCATATAATAATGTTTTGCCGCTATTGGCTACATCATCAGTAACAATTATAATTTTGTTATCAAAATTTATTTTTTCGGAAAGAGAAAGATTTTTAGGGTTCTTTTTGTCAATGATAATTTCAACTTTTTTAATTTTCCCTTTAAAAATATCTTTTAAAAATGTACCTAAAACCTGGGCTATAATACTTCCGTTTTCTTTTATCCCGGCCAGAATAATTTCTTTTTCATTTATATTTCTTTCTACGATTTCATAAGCCATTCTATGAATTTTTTGATAGGCAATTTCTTTTGATAGAATAAAATGATCGGGCATAAATATGTGTTGATTGTAAGGGAAAGCAATTTACAATTTACATGTTGTAATACAAAGAATGAATTAAGACCAATATCCGATTACAAAAATTTTTAAATACTACGAACCTAAAAACTAATACATTATCTTAGCGTTCTAACTAACAATTTATGCAATTCGTTCAGCAAATATTGTTTATCATTCTTCTTGGTTTTGCCATTTATCTTTTTTACCGGAAAGTGAAAGAAATATCTGCTAATATAAATTTAGGTCATGATGAAGACCTTTCTGATAATAGGCGGGAAAGATGGAACAACGTACTTCTACTGGCTTTGGGGCAAAAAAAAATGTTCCGGTATCCGTTGGTGGGCATCATGCATTTTGTGATTTATGCCGGCTTTGTTATTATCAATATAGAAATTTTAGAAATAATCCTTGATGGAATCTTTGGTACGCATCGCATGTTTGCAGCGACACTTGGAAGCTTTTACACTTTTGTAATTGATTTTTTTGAGATATTGGCCATAGGTGTTTTGTTAGCCTGCGTCATATTTTTAATCAGAAGAAATATCTTAAAATTGAAAAGATTTATTCAGCACGATCTGGATGGATGGCCGCATACAGATGCTAATTTAATTTTGATCACTGAAATTATTTTGATGGGTTTATTTCTTACCATGAACTCTGCCGACAGAGCATTGCAGTTGCAGGGAAATCCCCATTATGCCAATCATGGAAATTTTATTCTCTCCGGATTTATCGCCCATTCAATGCAATACCTGAAACCATCCACTCTGATAGCAACAGAGCGTACCTGCTGGTGGCTGCACATTACCGGGATTTTAGCTTTTTTAAATTATCTGCCCTACAGTAAACACTTTCATATTCTATTAGCTTTCCCCAATGCATACTATAAACCTCTTGTGCCTAAAGGAGAAATGAAAAACATGAAAAATGTGGAACAGGAAGTGGAATATATGTTCAAGCCCGAACTGGCTCCTGCTAACGGTGAAACACAAACGCAAAATCAGCCAGTTCCAGGATTCGGCGCTAAAGATATTTTTGATTTGAGCTGGAAAAATTTACTGGATGCTTATACCTGTACCGAATGTGGAAGATGCACTGCCGCCTGCCCGGCAAATATTACCGGGAAATTATTAAGTCCAAGAAAAATAATGATGGATACAAGGGACAGAATGGAAGATGTGAGAAAAAATATTAAAGAAAATGGCGTTTTCAAAGATGATGGGAAAAAGTTGTTGAATGATTATATTACAGTGGAAGAATTGCGTGCCTGTACTTCCTGCAATGCATGCGTTGAAGAATGCCCGGTTAGTATAAATCCTCTTAGTATCATTTTTGAACTACGTCGCGCACTTATTATGGAAGACAGCAACGCCCCTGCAGAATGGAATGCAATGTTTAGTAACATAGAAAATAATTTTGCTCCCTGGAAATTCAGCCCCGATGAAAGAGATAAATGGGCACGGGAAATAGATTCATAAAGTTATCGGACAGAAGGCATCAGTTTTTAAATTCCGTAAACTACCGGATACTAAATTTAATAAAATCATAGTTTTTCCAAAAATTCAATACGATTTCCAAAAGGATCCATGAAAGAAAAACGGTTTTGCCCCGGGATTTCAATTTCTTCTTTTATTAATACATGGTGTTTTACTAAATCTGCTCTTGCCCCTTTCAAATCACTTACTTCAAAGGCCGGATGTCGTTTGGATTTATTGATTTCATTTTCTGTTCCAATATGTAATTGAATATTTGCAACCTGATACCAAAGGCCGCCGTTTTTGATTAATCCTTCAGGCTTAGGTATTTCCTGGAGTCCCATTATATCGCTATAAAATTTTCTCGCTTCGTTTTCCTTTCCTACCGGAATACAGAGTTGTATGTGATCTAATCTTTTGAAATGTATCATCAAATTATTTTTTATCTAAAGATAATTATCAAAAAAATTATTACACAAAAAAAAGCGGCTCAAAATATAAGCCGCTTTATAACGAACAACCAAAATATTTTAAAAAGGCAAATCATCAGCAGGCTCTTCTACTGTTGAAGGCTCCGGTTGCATTCTATTAGATGATAGAGCATTTGCGGAAGAAGAATTAGAGGAAGAGCCCGAATTAATTCCAGAGGAATTACTATCATTACGTCCTCCTAAAAGTTGAATATCGCGAACCCGTAACTTCAATTTTCCCGCGGGCTGATTTTCTTTATTAAGATACGCGTCAGCTTCAGGGCTTCCTTCGACATATACCAATTGTCCTTTTAAAAGATAAGGTGCAATACCAGTTCTATCTGTCCAGAATGCACACTCCACCCATGTTGTACGCTCTCTTTGAGATCCGGTAGAATCTTTAAACTTTTCAGTATGCGCTACATTGAAATTGATAACGTTTTTACCATTTACTTCTTTTAGAACACAATCTTTACCAAGATTGCCGATAATTTGTAATTTAATCATAACTGTGTTTTTAATTGTTAATAAATGTATCTGAACAACTTCTATCTGATCTGATAAAAAGAATGAAGCGAAATCTAATAAATAATTACGAACAAATCCATTTTTTAATTCATTTTCTTTTTCAAAGTACTAACCTGATCCTGTAAATTACTAACTAAATTAACAAGCGAATCCACATCCCATCTTTGCTGCTGGGTTACTTTATTGATAACCGCCTGTGCCTGCCAGATTTCTAACACATCAGCAGCCTGAACCTGGTACGGCTGAAATGCCGGATTGTCGCTTACAAGGGTTAATTTATTTTTATTTTTATTATTTTTTACTACCCGTTTATAAACAATTCCCTCACTCTTACTAATTACTATATAAGCTGAATTGTTTTTTACACTATCTAAATTTTCCACTTTTTCTCCCACAATTACGCTCCCGCTTGGAGTGGGCATCATACTATCACCTATAATTTCAAAAGCCCGGTAGCTGCCACCGGTAAGCATCGGTAAAGTAAACGTATTGAGTTCATCAATAAATTCGCTATCTGCATATCCTGCAAGATAGCCTGCTGCAGCCTTCACCGGCACAAAATGAATAAGGTTCCTGTCTGCGGTCATCATTTTCATTTGCCTTCTTTTGGCAAGATAATTTCCTCCTTTTTCTTCTCCGAGATCATGTAATAAAAGTTCATCTAAAGTAACTTTAAATATTTCACTAATCGTTTCAAGTACTTCTAATCTCGGATCGGCTCTTTCTTCTTCATAAGCGCCGATAAGAGATCGTTTGATACCTAATTTAGTGGCAAATTCTTCCTGGGTCCATCCACGAAGTTTACGCAAATATTTTAAATTCTGGCTTGCTAATGACATGGTCAACTAATTTAATTAGGGCAAAAATACTAATTAATTTAGTTCTGCCAAATTTTTTTATTTTATTTTCAAAATAAAAGATATGAATAACAATTTGACAAACTCAAACGCAAAAACTTTTTGCAGAAGTAAAGACATTTAAAATAAATAAGATTCACTATCGTCCGATAAAATTGTATCAACAATTCGAATCTTTTGAAAGATGGTAAATTCAATAGTTTTTTTGAAGAAAAATTTAATTTAAAGTCTCACAAAAAAACATTTGGCTTACTTTGCTTTTTGTGTATTTCTCATTTTAGCTTAGGTTTGTAAATCTTAAAAATTATTCATGTCAGTAGAAATAAAAGTGCCTACAGTTGGCGAAAGTATTAATGAAGTAACCCTCACCAAATGGATAAAAAAAGATGGTGATTGGGTTGACAGGGACGAAGTAATTGCCGAATTGGAAAGTGAAAAGGCAACCTTTGAGATCAATGCGGAAAAAGCCGGAATTCTCCACACTATCGCTAAAGAAGAAGATACATTGCAAATAGGAGATGTTGTTTGCACCATTGATGACACAGCTCAAAAATCTGCAGCGAAAGAATCTCCAAAAGAAGAAAAAAAATCAGAAACTTTTAAAGCTGAAGCAAAAGTTGAAGCACCCGATGTAAAAATAATTTCTCCGGAAGAAAACAGATCGGAAAAAAGAGAAGTAGTAAAGGATGTAAAAGCTTCACCCGTTGCCGCTGCAATCCTGGCCGATAAAAAAGTAGATGTATCAAAGGTGAAGCCTACCGGCTCCCAGGGAAAGATCATGAAAAATGATGTTTTGAATGCGCTTGCCAACCCCGGTAGGGCAATAGGAAAAGAACTTTTTAGCCGCGAAGAGAAACCGCAAAAAATGAGCAACCTTCGCCGTACCATAAGCCGAAGATTAGTGGAAGCGAAAAACAGCACGGCCATGCTTACTACTTTTAATGAAGTAGATATGAGCGCTATCATGGATTTAAGATCAAAATATAAAGAGGTTTTCAAAAAAACACACGAAGTGAATCTTGGATTCATGAGTTTTTTTGTAAAAGCATGCTGCTTTGCCCTGCAGGAGTGGCCATCAGTAAACGCGAGCATAGATGGCGATAATTTTATCTACCATGAATTTTGTGATGTTTCCATTGCCGTTTCGTCTCCCAAAGGATTGGTAGTGCCTGTGATAAGAAATGCAGAAAGCCTGAGTATGGCAGAAATTGAAAAAGAAGTAGTTCAACTTGCTGTAAAAGCAAGAGAAAGTAAATTAACCATTGAAGAAATGACCGGTGGAACTTTTACAATAACTAATGGTGGGGTTTTCGGCTCACTAATGAGTACTCCAATTTTAAATCTGCCTCAAAGCGGAATCCTTGGGATGCATAATATTGTAGAACGCCCCGTGGCAGTAAAAGGCCAGGTTGTAATCAGGCCTATGATGTATGTGGCATTAAGTTATGACCATCGTGTTATTGATGGGCGTGAATCTGTAAGTTTTTTAGTACGTGTAAAACAAATGCTTGAAAATCCGGAACAGCTTTTATTTGGCAAAGATCCTGTCAAAGCGCTTCTTCAGCTTTAGGTTTCAAAAGTAGTAATCATTTTATCCATGAATATAGGTGAACTATCTTCCGTCAACTCAGGAAATCATTTTCACCGATATTTACAATATGCTTCGGTAATTCTTTCCAAATATAATGGCATTGAGCCTTTGCATCTTTACTTAAAAAAATATTTTTCAGAAAATAAAAAACATGGTTCCAGAGACAGGAAACAAATAACATCTCTTTGTTATCATTATTTTCGTTTAGGCTTTGGCGTAAGTTCCAACATTCCGATGGCTGAAAAATTTCTATTAGCCACATTTCTCCTTGAAAAAAAACCGTCTCTACTTCTTGAAAATCTGAAACCTGGATGGAATCAAAACATACGTCTTGATATCGAAGAAAAGATAGAGATCATAAAAAATATTTTTGACCCAAATAAAATATTTCCCTTTCGTAATGAATTGAGTGATGAAATTAATTACCAAAACTTTTCTTTATCATTTTTAATCCAGCCGAAGTTATTCATCAGAATCAGACCCGGATATAAAAATTCTATCTTAAATAAACTAAAATCTGCTGATATTTTATTTGAAAAAATAAGTGATAGTTGCTTTGCATTTGCTAATAATGAAAAAGTAAGCGATGTAATCAACATTGATAAAGAAGTTGTGATACAGGATTACAATTCTCAAAGAGTGGGAGATCTTTTAAAATCATACATCACATATCCCACATTAAGCATTTCTACATGGGATTGTTGCGCTGCAAGCGGCGGGAAATCAATTCTTGCTTATGATCTTTTTAAAAATATAGATATATCGGTAAGTGATACGCGTAAAAATATTCTTGAAAATCTGAAAAAACGTTTCACAAAAGCAGGTATTACAAGCTATCATTCTTTTGTTGCCGATCTTTCTGTTTCCACTCCCCTGGAGGAGATTCAGCGAAAATTACCCTTCAATCTCATCATCGCCGATGTTCCCTGTTCCGGCTCAGGCACATGGTCCCGTACACCGGAAAAATTAAATTATTTTTCTGAAAAAAGTATTGAAACTTATTCCATTTTACAAAAGAAAATAGTTTCCAATGTTGCAAAATATTTAATAAAAGATGGCTATTTACTTTATATAACCTGTTCGGTATTTAAAAAGGAAAATGAAGAAAATGTCAATTTCATTCAAAAAAATCTAAATCTTGTTTTAATAAAAAGTCAATACTTTAAAGGTTATGAAATTCAGGCGGATACTTTATTTATAGCGTTGTTTCAGGCATCCATATAATATCTATTTCATTCGTTGCTAAAGTTAATGAGACATTCAATTTTTCCTATTGCTCTTCCAATTTAAAACTCTGTTTACTTATTCCATCGCTATACCGAAGAATATACATCCCTTTTTGCAATGGCTGCATTTCATTAAAATTAATAACCTGCGTTATACCTTCCTGTAATGAGATTTGTCGGGAAAAAAATAACTGCCCAACAGCATTATACAATCTGAAAGTTCCTGTAGAAGTATGTTCGGGTTTTATCAAAACTGTAAAATTATCAGTAAAAGGATTGGGATAAATTTTAATACTCTGATTTCCTAAAATACTATCGGCATTTTGTAAAATACGCTGTTGATTCAAATCATCGTAGGCTTTCTCAAAATCGGGAATGCCGTAACCAATCCGGTTATTGGGGTCATTGTAAATACTACTGCTCTTTTCTACTTCATTTATGATTTGCATATTGGTTAAATCAGGGAATGCCTGCCAAAGGCAGGTAACCAAACCAGCCAGATTGGGTGTGGAAAATGATGTTCCATTGCCTGAGGTTATCGGCCCTGTAGTAGATGACACAAAGGTCCCTTCACCCACAGAAGCTGCTACCGGCTCTACTCTCCCATCGCTTGAAGGGCCGTAGCTGCTGAAAGGAGCTACTATACCGGAATCATTTACTGCGCCCACACTTATGATGCTATCTGCATCAGCAGGTGTTGTAATAAAATGCCAGGAATTATCTCCTTCATTTCCAGCAGCAGCCAATACAATTATTCCTTTTCTTGCTGCCATCGTTGCTTCTTTAGCTATTAAAGTAGTTTTTCCGTTCATATCAGCATATGTATAATCAAAAACGGGATTATCAAATAAGTCGTATCCGAGAGAAGTAGTAATTACATCAGCACCGGCACTATCAGCTCTTTCTGCAGCAGCAGCCCAATATTGTTCTTCAACGGGTGATTCGGATGTAACATCTTCAGAAACATACAATAAAAAATGGGCATTCGGGCAACTGCCAACCAATTGTCCGGGAATATTTCCGGCAATAATGGAAAAAACCATCATGCCATGGAAATAATCTTCATTAACACTCGAATCATCATCAACAAAATTATAAGTATCTAATACCTGGTGATTGATATTTACGCTATCAAAAGCAGGCAAACTAAGATAATGATAGAACCCCGCATCAAGTATTGCTATCAACATCCCTTCGCCATGAAACCCTTTATTATGAAGGTATTCGCCATTATGAATATGGATCTGAGCATAAGAATCTCCATAAGAATAATGGTTTTCTGTAATTCCTTCCGGAGATTCAACGTTCTTAATATTATTTATTGGCTCAGTAAACTTATTTCTTGAGGTTCTCTCTTCGGATTCATTTCCTGGAATTTTTTGAGTATTGGCTATCCGTTTTAATGGCTGGGTAGTTATTACAAATGGAAAACTATTGATCTTCTCCAAAGCTGCAGAATCAGTAGTGGCAATACAAACCTGGTTCAACCATTTTGATTCGTCCAAAATTTGTACATTTCCTGACAGACGAACACTGTCAATATAACGAGGTGTTACAGGCAAATCAGTTTCATCAATAGCAATGTGCTGCCTGACTCTTCTTGCAATAGCTCTTGCCGATAAAAATTGAGAAGGATCATTTATGGAGAATGGCGTCCCAATCTTATCTTTAAATCTCACAATGTACCGGGTAAACTGGGCCAAACTATTTAGAGAAAAAAAAAGGAGCAATGAAATTAATAAATAACTTTTTCTCATAAAATAGAAGATCATTTCTTATTAAAAGGCATTATATAATTTCTACAAAAATTTAGCAAAAGCAATCAATTATGATCTATAATACTCAATGTAATTCCATACCCGGTATATCCAGGACTTATAGATTGTGACCCCTGGTATTCCCAATGCAAAAAATTACGATAAATTAAACCAATTCCTTTACCATATTTCTCAATAGAATAGGTTTCTTCGGCATACTGTGTACTTGGCAGAGAAGGATCCTGACCTAAAAATTCATTACTTTCATCAACGGTAATAGTACTGTCAATATTTATTGAATTAATAGTAAGAGGCATTCCTACACAATCGTATGTATAATTCCATCCGCTCAAATAGGTTACACCTAAATCGTTATCATAAGTATCAATATAAGAATTCCCTGGCCAGCTAAAACCGTTTACTATTGGTACCATTAATTTTAGAAACCGCAAATTATTTTCAACATATTCCAATGAATTTCTTGTAGAGACCGCCATAAATACATTATTGGGTGCCCAGGGCTGGGTGGAATCTGTACGCAGATATCGTATGATACGAAATGCAGGCCTTCCAAGATTGTCAGTAATTTGCGCATCCACTACATCCATCGCCTGGTAATGATTTACTACAAATGGCATAGAACCCTGACCGAAGTTAACTATAACAGTGGAGTCCAAATCATAGGTAATATACTTGCCAACCTGCAAAGGAAAATAATCATTTATAGAATCTGAAGTAAAATTTGAATCTTCTTTCTTGCAAGATGCAAGCGCCAAAATAATCACAATTGAACCTATGAAATATTTTCTCATATAGAAGGATTAAAATGTTTTACAAAGGGATAGTTCATGGGTGCAATGAAATCATTGATGATATATAAGAATTTAATTCCTTTGGATAATCCCTCCGCCAATCACATCATCGCCTTCATAAAATACAGCACTTTGGCCGGGAGCAATTCCTTTTACATTTTCATAAAAACGGACTTTTACACCATTTTCGTATGTAAAAAGATTACTAAGAGTTCCTTTATCTTTATACCTGATTTTTGTAGTGGCTTCCATTCCATCTGAAATGTCATCATATTTTATCCAATTGATTCCTTTTACAGTCATTTCACTTCCCATCAAATCTTCTTCATCACCGAGCACAATCGTGTTGGTTTCGGGAATAATTTTAGTTACAAATGCAGGTTTTCCCAGAGCAATATCCAGTCCTTTCCTCTGTCCTACAGTGTAAAAAGGATATCCTTTGTGAGGTCCTAAAATCTTTCCGTTTTTATCCACAAAAAAACCTCCGGAAACTCTATCTTCAAGACCATTTACTTTTCTTTTTAAAAAGCCACGATAATCATTGTCAGGAACAAAACAAATTTCATAGCTTTCATTTTTCTTTGCCAGTTCAGGATAACCAAAGTCAATCGCCATCTGCCTTATTAGAGTTTTGCGATACTTGCCTAAGGGTAAAATAGTACGGCTCAAAAGATCTTGCTGCAATCCCCAGAGCACATAGCTTTGATCTTTGGTTTCGTCAATCCCTTTTCTTACAAAATATCTTCCGTTACTGTGCTGATGAATTTGGGCGTAATGACCTGTTGCAATAAAATCGCAATCAAGCGCATCAGCCCTTTTTGAAAGTGCCCTCCATTTAATATGTGTATTGCACAAGACACAGGGATTAGGAGTTCGACCCGCGATATATTCATCCACAAAATTATTTACCACAAAATCACCAAATTCTTCGCGGATATCTAAAATAAAATGTGGGAAACCATGCTGTACGGCCGCCATTCTTGCATCATTAAAACTATCTATATTGCAACAACCGGTTTGTTTATTAGTATTGCCGCCACTGGAAGCGTAATCCCATGTTTTCATAGTAATCCCCACTACTTCATAACCCTCTTTATGAAGCATTAAAGCCGCTACGGTACTATCTATTCCGCCGCTCATCGCCATCAAAACTTTTCCTTTCCTGCTCATTATTTTTAATTAATTGACAAAGATACAAATTTAGGCGGGATGGAATCGGTGGTCAATCGTTAACTCACTAATTAACTTAAAAGCATCTCCGTCAAATAAACCTTTGTCACTCAATTTCAAATGCGGAATCACGAGTAAAGCCATAAAAGATAAAGTCATAAATGGTGCAGATAATTTTGAGCAAAGTTCTTTAGCTTTAGTATCGATATATGTGTACATTTCAGCAACTTCATAACCATCTTCATTACTCATTAATCCTGCAACAGGCAATGGTAAAATTTTATTTAATTCCGGATTTTTATAATTGGCAACGCTCACACCACCCTTCGATTGGATAATCATATTCACGGCATCGCAAATACTTTCATCATCAACCCCAACTGCAATAATATTATGGCTGTCATGTGCAACGGAAGAGGCTATGGCTCCTTTTTGCAAACCGAAATTTTTGATAAACGCTTTTGCGATTGGCGCATCATTATAACGATTTACAACTACTATTTTTAAAATATCATTTTCTATACCGCTTATATAGAATCCGTTATCTTTTTTTGGAATTAGTGAAACTTTATTGGTAATTAATTGCCCATCTATCGCTTCAATAATTTCCCCCTGGAAATCAGAAATTTTTATTTTAAAATCTTCTGCCCTTTTCCCTGAGCAATTAAAATTATTGATAACCGGAGATGGGTGTGTATTAATTTTTGTAACTCCATTTTCAGCAACCAATTCTCCATTAATATATGTTGCTTTTACTTTAAAATCCTTTAGATCCTCAATCATAATAAAATCGGCAGGATCACCGGTTTTCAATAATCCTACATTCATTTTATAATGATACACTGGATTTATGCAGGCTGCTTTTAAAACTTTAAACACATCTATTCCTTTTGCAACTGCCCTTTTGCACAATTCATTAATGTGTCCTTTTACAAGACTATCAGGATGTTTGTCGTCACTACAAAACATCATTTCATTTTCATGATCATTCAATAAACCAATCAATGCTTCAAAATTCCTGGCAGCGCTTCCTTCGCGAATGAGAATTTTCATTCCATACTTTAATTTATCAAGCGCTTCTTCTGCAGTAAAACATTCATGATCTGTACTGATACCTGCTTCAATGTATTTTCTTGCTTCCTCCCCTCGCAAACCGGGAGCATGCCCATCTACAGGCTTATTATATTTTTTAGCTGAAATAATTTTTGCAAATACTTCTTCATCGTGATTTAGCACGCCCGGAAAATTCATCATTTCACTCAGATAATGTATCTCATTCTTTGCTAAAAGTTGTTCTACTGCATTTGCATCAAGCACTGCGCCTGCAGTTTCAAAAACTGTTGCAGGCACACAACTTGGCGCACCGAAATGAAACTTGAATGGAACCGTTTTCCCATTGGCGATCATAAACTCCACACCTTCTATTCCGCATACATTAGCAATTTCGTGCGGATCGCTTATAGTGGCAACCGTGCCATGAACAACTGCCAGTTTTGCAAACTCTGATGGTATCAGCATGGAACTTTCAATATGCACATGAGCATCAATAAAACCGGGTAGAATAAATGGAAAATCCTTTTGAATACCTCTAATTTTTTTAATGGATTTTATTATTCCATTTTTTATATGTATTTCCCCAAAAAATATTTCTTTAGATTCTATAGCAACTATGTTTCCCTGTAACTTAAAATTCATGATAATACAATTATTCTTCTTCATCCAAAGCTAAACAAAAAGGGGAATGTAGAGAGAAAAGTACAATTTCAATCAAGAAAGAAAAGTATTAATATAAAATCAATGTAAAATACTCATTATTTATTGGGAAAATATTTCTCGCCTAAGGCTCCATCTTCGTTATAAATATCATCGTAGAAAATAATTTTATCATTTTTGGCAATGCACGTAAAGTATTCAATAAAAAGAGGTAATCTTTTCTTTATCATAACCGTTTTCCTGCTTTGGCTGGCTATCCATTTTTTTAATGAATCTATATTATAGGAAGGATGTCCTCTCTTGGTTGCCAGGCTGTCTTGCGTGGCAATATAAAATGCGAGAGACTCCCATTTCTGCACTCTTACACAACCATGGCTTAAAGCCCTGTCGGAATTGGCAAACAAATATCGCTGATTGGTATCGTGCAAATAAACACTATAAGGATTATAGAAATTAAATTTAAAAATCCCCAGTGCATTATCATCACCACTCCCCTGTACTATTTTCCAGGGAATTCCTTTTTTATATTTCGACCAGTCAACAGTATAAGGATTCACTTCGTCCCCTTTGTAGTCAACAAGACTGAATCCCTTTTTTATAAGGTAACCGGGATCTTTCTTTAATTGAGGCAAAAATTCTTTTTTGATAATACTTTCGGGAATGGTCCAATTGGGAAAAATGACCATATTTGAAATCTCAGAGTGCAAGGTCGGAGTTTGTGTGGTTGGTTTTCCCACAATTACTTTCGATTGAAAAACAACGGTGTCATGATCCCGCAATTGAAGATAAAACCCCGGAATATTTACCCAAACGTAACTTTCCGGCATTTCAGGAAGTTGTTTGTAACGGTCAAGTGTAATCGCAACCCTTCTGAATTTTTCATTATCATTGTCGTTCAGGGAAAATATAGTCTCTTCACCCGGCTTTCCATCAGCTTGAAGATTATTTTCTGACTGGTATTTTTTTACTTCTTTGCTCAACATTGTTGGATCCATGAGCGAATCTTCAGCATTTCCATAACCAGATTCTTCTAATCGTTTTTGAAGATTTTTATAGAACGCCAATGTATCTGTATAAGGAAAATCAACATGCAAATATTTCGTGGTATCCATGCTGTCAACAAAATTTTTAAGGTCATACCTTAAGGACAAATAATTAATATTTTCGGGTTCCGCACTTTGGAACATTTGCGAAACGTTATTAGAAGAAACAGCGGTATCCAACTTTTTAATAAAAAAAGAATCAACAAAATTTTCTTTATTTACAATAGAAACGCTATCAGGTACCATTCTCCCTTCTTTCAAATCTCTTAGTGTTTCCATAAAAGCATCACTAAGCATCAGATCGGCCTTCGTCCAGGTTATAGCATCCATTCGTACCAGGGAATCATTTATAATTTCTGAACGCAAAGATTCCAATTCCCTGTAATGATAATCTTCGGGATAAAGTCCGTAATATTTGGCTTTTTTTATAAATTCAAACATTGAATCAGCTACAGGTCTCCATCTTTCTTCTTTGCTCCATATCCCCTTAAAATCATTTTGATCATAAAATGAATTCACTAATTTCCATTGAGCCAGTTTTACGGAATCATTAATAACACCTTTATTTTCACTGGCAAAAAGCAAAAAAGCTTTTATGTTATCTGAAACCTGGTCATCCATTTTTTCAGGAATTTTCACAATTTCCTTTTTCTTAATAACTGTTTTGTTTTTACATCCTACCCAGCAAAAGATCAACAACAGACCTGAAAAAAATTTGATTACATTCACTTTCCGAAGCATAGTTTGCTTTTAAATTTTAACTAATATTTTTATCAGTTTATGAATAGAATTTGCAAAATCAGTTATTGGCAACAAATATCTGTGGTAATTTTCATTTTTCAGTTCACCACTTTCAATTACGTTCATGCACAATCAAAAATACCTAATAAGTATGGATTGATTGTAATTAAAGATACCAAAATTTTGCAAAAAGAAATCACTCTTGATTCAAACAAGCGAATGGTAAACCTCTGCACGATAATACCGGAACTTCAATTAGATCTGAAATACGCTACCATTCATAATTTTATGCATGAAAAATTATATCCGCCATTACATACTACTTTTCTCAGGAAACCCGCGGCTGATTCATTAAAGAAAGTTGTTCAATATTTGAAAAAACAAAATCTTGCTATTAAAATTTTTGATGCCTACCGGCCATATTCCGTTACTGAAAAAATGTGGGAAAAAGTGAGAGATAATCGCTATGCAGCTAATCCTTCCAAAGGCAGTGGGCACAACCGTGGAGCGGCGGTGGACCTCACTTTGATTGATTTAAAAACAAATAAGGAATTACCCATGGGAACCGGTTTTGATAATTTCAGCGATACCGCACATTCGGATTTTACAAACCTCTCTACTGACATTTTAAGAAATAGAAATATTTTGAAAAATGCTATGGAAAAATTTGGGTTTATACAACTCTCTACTGAATGGTGGCATTTCTATATACCCAATTCTTCTCACTATGAATTGCTGGATATTTCTTTTTTAGATTTAATAAAAATGGATAAAAAGAAAAAAAATTAAGTTTTTAAAGTTATCATAAATGGGTACTTTTTTAACCATTAAGAAAGGAAGGTTCGGCAAGGGAAACCTCACGAAAATTACGATATCCCGATTTTTAATGTTTCTTTTAATTTCTCAACCATCAGCATACTTGCAGGGCAAAACTCAATATTTTGTTTGTGGATGTATAAATAATCTTTTTGTGGTTTTTTCAAAAAATGAGGGAAATCTGCACAATCCGCCGGCCTTACTTTATAGATGGTACACATATTGGTTTTTAAATCAAGAAATTGACATGGTTGCGACTTATTCATCCATTCATTGCCCCTTTTATCAAGATAAAGCCATTTTTCTTTAAACTCTTTGGGGGTCATTCCCAGATGAGCAGAAATTCTTTTTATATCCTGAAAAGTATAAGTCGGGCTCATTACTTTGCAACAATTGGCGCATTTAAGACAATTGACTTCACTCCAAACCTCTTTGTCAATTTTCTTCATAACCCGGTCCAGATCTTTGGGCGAATTATTCTCAGTACGGGTAATAAAGGAGCGGAATGATTTCCGGTTAAGAACAAAATCCTTTTTTAATTTTTTTAGATAAATTGTTTTCATGAAATAAAAATGAAAGGAAAGCTTATAGAGCAGAATTATTTTAAAAGATAAAAGTAATGTATATTTCAATTTAATTTCGCAAAATACAATAAACCAATTATCCGATTACCCTGTATGCCGGCAGGCACAAGTATCGGGATCAAATTCTTTATCAACAGTATCCAATGTGGGAAGCATATAAAAAAGGATATAAAGCCTATTTGCAATTAGAAAAATCTTTATCCGAAAATTCGGTGGAGGCTTATCTTCATGATATTGAAAAATTCACTCAATTTCTATATCTGAATAAACTGGAAAAGAATCCTAAAGAAATCGAACTAAATCATCTTGAGAATTTTTTACAATGGATTAATGAATTAGGAATGACACCGGCATCACAGGCAAGGATCATTTCAGGATTACGAAGTTTTTATAAATTTTGTTTTCAGGAACAAATTTCGCAAACGGACCCTACTTCTTTGCTGGAAGCACCCAAACTCGCCAAACATTTGCCGGATGTATTAAGCTTTGATGAAATAGAGAAAATTATTGAAGCTAATGATGTGAGTACGCCCGAAGGAGTGAGGAACAAAGCAATCATTGAAACTCTTTATAGTTGCGGGCTTCGGGTATCTGAACTGGTAAATTTAAGGCGATCTTGCCTTTATTTTGATGCGGGATATGTGCGCATTATCGGCAAAGGAGATAAAGAAAGATTGGTTCCCATTGGTTCTTCTGCTATAAAATATATCAATATATATATTGAAAACATTCGTGTACATGCACCTGTAATTCCTGGCAATGAAGACGTTGTTTTTTTAAACCGAAGAGGAAGAAAACTTACCCGGGTGATGATATTTACCATCACAAAAAACCTGGCTAAAAAAGCATCCGTCACTAAAATTATTTCACCACATACTTTTCGTCATTCCTTTGCTACACATTTGGTAGAAGGAGGTGCTGATTTGAGGGCTGTTCAGGAGATGCTTGGCCATGAAAGCATTACAACTACGGAAATTTACACACATCTCGACAGGGAATATTTGAGAGATACTTTACAACATTTTCATCCGGCGTTTAAAGGGAAATAGTCAGGATTTTTTTTGATATATTTCAAATTGAGCTATTATTTTGCTCTACAGTAGTCAACCTTTGGTTTTGAAAAACGTTATCATACTTTTTAACCCTCCTGCGATAATTCTTAAACATGCTCATCCATTTCAACTCAAGCACGCCAAAAATACCTTCTTTAACAATTCCTTTATTCATTTTTGAAAGACCAAACTGGCGGTCAATAAAAGTTATAGGCACTTCCTTTATTTTAAATCCTAATTTCCAGGTAGCAAATTTCATTTCAATCTGGAAAGCATATCCGACAAAACTTATTTTATCGAAATTAATCGCTTCCAAAACATAATTTCTGTAACATACGAAACCAGCAGTGGGATCTTTTACAGGCATAAAAGTAAATAACCTTGTATATACAGAAGCTCCTTTGGAAATGATAACTCTAAGTGCAGGCCAGTTTTCAACCTTTCCTCCTTTTACATAACGGGAGCCTATTGCCACATCAGCACCCCCCATTTTACAGGCTTTATATAATTTATCCAGATCTTTTGGATTATGAGAAAAATCACAGTCCATTTCAAAAATAAATCGGTAACCTTTGTCCAGCGCCCATTTGAAACCATGTATGTAAGCAGTTCCCAATCCAAGTTTTCCTTCACGTTCTTCTAAAAATAATTTACCAGGATAGTCAACAAAAAGATTTTTTACAATATCTGCAGTTCCATCAGGAGATCCATCATCAATGATAAGAACATGAAAATCCTGATCTAACTCAAAAACTGTTTTAAGTAAGAGAGCTACATTTTCCCTTTCATTATAAGTGGGTATAATAAGAAGCTTTTCCAAAGACAAGGATATTATTTGAAATTAAATTTACTATTTTTATTTGTTACAATTTTAAAAAAACGGATTAACGGTTTATTTTTTTAATAGGGTACGATTGAAAATTTCGGTCAGTTTTTGTTTGGTATGCAAAGAAAAATCTCCCCTCATCATCCAGTCATAATATTGTGGTTCAGCTTTTAATACTTCTGCTACCGGGCGGCCTTTATGTTTGCCAAAGTTAAAAACTTCTACATCATTATCCAGCACAAATCTTCTTGAAAAATCCACATATTTTTCTTCACCGGTAAATTGCAAAACTGTATCAATGGTGTTTCCGAGATTTTTATACCTCATTAACTGCGCTTCCAGGATTTCCCAGGTTGCTGATGCATCTGCTTCAGCAGAATGGGCATCTACTAATTCCTTATCACAATAAAATTTATAGGCAGCTTCCAAAGTCCGCTTTTCCATTGTATGAAAAATGGTTTGTACATCCAGCATACGGCGATTAGACATATCTATTACAATACCTGCTCTTAAAAATTCTTCCATCAATAAAGGGATATCAAACCTATTGGAATTATATCCTGAAAGATCTGAATTATCAATAAACTGTTTTAATTCATTAGCCACTTCTTTGAAAGAGGGTGCTTTTTTTACTTTATCATCTGTAATTCCATGAATGTCGCTGCTGCTCTTAGGTATAGGTATTTGAGGATTGATTAATTTACGCTTTACCTGTTTCGTTTTATCGGGTAAAATTTTAATCATTGCAATTTCTACAATTCTATCGGTAGCAATATTTATACCGGTAGTTTCCAAATCAATAAAAACGATAGGTCGTGCTAGTTGTAAAGGCATATTGGATGTAAAGTTTAAGATTTAATATTCAGAGTATTTAAAATATCCATTCCATCAAAATTACCACTGCTCATAAAAAGAAAATTAGTATTATTAAAAGTATAGTTTTTTAATTTTTCTTCAAGAAATTTCTTTTCAGTTATCACTTCAAGGTTTTTCTTCTGAAATCCATGTTTCACACTTTCAGGATCCAGAAATTTCATTCGTTTTAATTCCAACGCATGGCGACTGTAAAAAACGATAGCTTCATCTGCTTTTTCCATCGCTCCATTATATTCACTCATAAATTTCTCATTAAGGCTACTGAACGTGTGAAGTTCCAGGACAGCTATTAATTTTCTCTCAGGAAATTGTTCCTTTACTGCATTAATGCTTGCTTTTACTTTGCTTGGTGCATGAGCAAAATCCCTGTAAATGTTACAATTATTTTTACTTACAATTAATTCCAGTCTTTTCGCCGCTCCTCCAAAAGTGGCAATTCCCTCAGCAAAAATAGTCTCATTTATTCCAAGTTCTTTACACACAAAATAAGCCGCCTGCAAATTTAAAAGATTATGATTGCCAAAAACTTCCAAATTGGCTCTTTCTTTACCAATTATCACGCCCGTAATACCATTTTCAATATTATGATCAGGAATACTGTATGGAATATACCGGATTTCTTCACGGTAATTTTCTTCAACCAGTTTTTTTAGAACATCGTCAGTTTTATTATATATCAAAACACCTCCTTTTTCGATCTTATTTATAAAAATCACGAACTGTTCCAGGTAAAATTCAAATGTTGGAAACACATTAATGTGATCCCATGCAATACCCGTTATGACTGCAATGTGAGGATAAAGGAAATGAAACTTAGGTCGTTTCTCAATCGTACTGGCAGGATATTCATCGGCTTCACAAACAATGACAGGAGAATCAGTTATTTTTACACTTTGCACAAAGCCATTGAGCCTGGCACCAACAAGATAATCAAAATCAACCCGCGCATATTGAAGCACATGCATAATCATTGCGGTAGTAGTTGTTTTACCGTGGCTCCCTCCCACTGCAATTCTTTTTTTATGAAGACTTTCATGATAAATATATTCCGGAAAAGAATATATTTTTAATCCGAGTTCCATTGCTTTTCGAAGTTCAGGATTATCCTGTTTTGCATGCATTCCTAAAATAATGGCATCAATATCATGATTGATATTTTCAGGGAACCATCCTATTCTCCCGGGAAAAATATCTTCATTTTTGAGTGCAGAAGAGGCAGGTTCAAAAATTTCATCATCACTCCCGCTAATTTGGTAGCCCTTATGTTTTAAGGCAATAGCCAATTGATGCATTACACTTCCGCCAATAGAAATAAAATGAATACGCATTATTTTCTTAAAAATTTATCATCTGTTTTAACAATAGAAAGATAGATAAAACGTTTTAATCAAGATCCAAAACAAGTTTTAACTTTGCAAATTAATACCTAATTAAATAATAATTTATGAAAAAATTATTTATATCCCTTTTAATAATAGGTTTCATTATTGCTTTATCTTCATGCAGTGGAACCCGAAGGACCGGTTGTCCTATGGAACAAGGTATTTTGCATTGATATTTTTAAGACTTAAGATTAAATAATGAACTGGATTATATTGGAAGAGGAAAAGCAACTTGACGACATAATAAATGATTCTGTAACAATTCCCCAGGTAATTTTTAAACACAGCACCCGTTGTGCTACAAGCGCCATGGCCAAAAACCGTCTTGATAAAAATAGTGCCCCTGATGGTATTAATTTTTATTTTCTTGACCTGATAAAACACAGGGATCTTTCTGATAAGATCGCAGATTATTTTAAAGTTTACCATCAGTCACCACAAGTATTAGTAATAAAAAATGGTAAATGCGTTTTTAATGAAAGCCATAGTGGTATTGTGTTTGATGAAATCGAATCTGCTATTATTCAGAAATGAGAATTATTAATTTCATAAAAATGGGATATTAATCTTTATTTAATTGTAAAAGAACCCTTCTTTCTTCACACAATTTTCTTAGTCATTTTTTTTAAATTAATTTCCATTCAAATATTCCTGCAATTCTGCATCTGTTTTTACCAAAACATCCCGTACCTTACTTCCCTGGTTAGGCCCAACGATTCCTGCGGCTTCTAATTGATCCATTAATCGTCCGGCCCGATTGTAGCCCAGTTTCATTCTACGTTGCAACAAAGAAGTGCTACCACTCTGGCTTTGAACAATAAGTTTTGCTGCGTCATCAAAAAGTGGATCACGGTCATTAGCATCGAAACTTTTGTTTTCAAATTCTTTTTCATCTACATATTCCGGCAACATAAACGCTTCAGGATATCCTTGTTGATCGCCAATAAAATCTGTCACTTTATCTACTTCAGGCGTATCTACAAAAGCACACTGAAGTCTTGTAAGTTCTCCATTATAACTAATAAGCATATCACCTTTACCTATCAACTGTTCGGCACCTCCCATATCCAGAATAGTGCGACTGTCTATTTTACTGCTCACTTTAAATGCAATACGAACCGGAAAATTCGCTTTAATGGTGCCGGTAATAATATTTACAGAAGGGCGTTGGGTAGCAATGATCAGGTGAATACCCACCGCTCTTGCAAGTTGTGCCAGACGTGCAATCGGCATCTCTACTTCTTTTCCTGCTGTCATTATCAAATCTGCAAATTCATCAATTACCAAAACGATAAATGGTAAAAACTGGTGGCCTTTTTCCGGATTTAATTTCCTGCTAACAAATTTTTGATTGTATTCTTTTATATTTCTCGTTCCGGCTTCCTTCAACAAATCATAACGATTATCCATCTCTATGCACAAGGCATTCAAAGTATGAATTACCTTTTTTGTATCCGTGATTATAGCTTCTTCTTCACCGGGCAATTTTGCAAGGAAATGTTTTTCAATACTTTTATAAATACTCAATTCCACTTTCTTAGGATCTATCAAAACAAGCTTTAATTGAGAAGGATGTTTTTTATATAAAAGAGAAACAAGAATTGCATTCAAACCGACAGATTTTCCCTGGCCGGTAGCTCCGGCCATTAGCAAATGCGGCATAGAAGTAAGATCAACAATAAAATTTTCATTGTCAATTTTTTTGCCAATTGCAATTGGCAAAGTGAAATTATTATTCAGGAATTTTTCTGCGCTCAACAAAGTTTTCATACTCACTATGGTCTTCTTAAAATTAGGTACTTCAATACCAATAGTTCCTTTTCCCGGAATAGGTGCTATAATACGAATCCCAAGTGCAGAAAGGCTTAACGCAATATCATCTTCCAGGTTTTTGATTCGTGAAATACGAACGCCCGGGGCGGGAATAATTTCATATAAAGTAACAGTTGGCCCTACAGTTGCAAAAATTTTCTGAATTTCTATATCATAATTTCTGAGCGTATGGATAATCTGATTTTTGTTTTCCTCCAGTTCAGCAACATCCTGAATGATCTTATCACTTCCATGATTTTCCAATAAATCAACTGTTGGATACTTATAATTTCTAAGATCCAAAACCGGATCATAAGGATCCTGCTGCATTTTTGGTTTTATCAAAACTGGCGATTCTTCTCCGGAATCACTTAAAACTTCGGCATTTTTCACTTCCAGTGCAATTCCACTTTCAGGTGCATTATCCCTGACAATTGTTTTTTTAACTTCTTTCGAAGAAGTGTTTTTAGAATTTGAATTTCCATTCTTTTCTACAATTTCAAAATCATGATTGGAAGAATTCTCCTCTTTCATGTAATTTCTGTCTAATGGTAAAATATCAGCATTGGAAGTTGATTGTAAATCTCCGTTCCTATTTTGATCAGAGAATAAGGTATCCTTGCTGTTTGAAAGAAATGTATTGGCAGTTCTGATTTTTGTACGAAAATTAAAAGAAGGATTAAAGCGCCAGATGATATAACTTAATATCCCAACAAGCAGGACTGCTGCAGTACCAGTATAACCCAACACCTGCTGCAACCATCCATTGATAATATCACCTATTTTTCCTCCCCAAAAGAATTCCGGACTGGAAGAAATTATTTTATCAGAATGTGGCGAATGCATCAAAAATGATGCACAAACGCTGATCACCAAAAGTCCTGAAATAACATACCTGATATTTCTGCCAACAGAAAATATCTTTTTTGGAGCAAATAAATTGACCCCAATCACAAAGAAAAAAATACAAAATAAATAAGAGGCTATCCCAAAACCAGAACGGAAAAATTTATCGGAAAAATAAGCGCCAGCTGCACCCAGTGCATTGGCTATTGGCTGGTCGTGGCTCGGTAACAAAATTTTAGCGCCTTGCAAAACTTTAGACTGGTCCTGCTGCCAGGTAAATAAATAGGAAGTAAAAGCAATAAATAATAAAAAAGAAATAAGAATTAAAATGATACCTGCGATTTTATGCGAACGCTCATCGCGGATTAATTTTTTTACTTCTATTTTTTCCATCTTATCAGGATTCAATTTAGAAGAATTTGATCTATTAGAATTTTTTGTTTTTTTTCGGGTATTTGCCATCGGCGGCAAAGATAGGAAATGGAATATTGTTTTTTAAAATAGCGATCGACGCTTATGGCATCAGACTTCGGATGGATTTTAGGATATCGCAAAAGTTAGCAACTTTATATAATAAGTGATACTGACCTTTGGAACAAACCTCCTGTGTCAGATATTTCCCTTAATTTAGTTATACAAACAAATATAAATTATGAGTAATCACAACGAATTACCCAATGAAGAAAATTTCAGCGATGACCCTGAAGAAAATTTGAAGATGCAAAATGATTTTATGAAAATGAAAATGATGATAGAGTCGGGCGCACGCTTTGGAGGCAGTAATGAAAACCTTCCTCCTGAAATTGAAAATGAATGGCTGAAAAATATTATGGAATTTGAAAAAGTGAATGCAGATTCAAAATCAAAAAAGATTTTTGATGTACTCAGCAGACCCTCTTTTGAAGATGATTCAAAACTAAATGAAGAAAATTTCAAAACTGAATTTTCAAGATTGCAAATTTTATTAGAGAACCATGGGATAAATGTTGAATTTAACAGGGAAAGAAATGACCGGTTCAAATACCATTTTATTACCAAAGAATTATTTGATTATGAGACTACATTTATTCCGGTAAAAGGAATGTTAACTTATTTTCTTTATGAAGAATTCCATCCGGATCATGAATTGGATATAAAGAATTTGACCGATCAGTTTTTGAAGGATTATTTTGACAAGAAATTAAATGAAGACACTTACTACATCGGCGATCATTTTATTGAACCGGATGGAAATGTACTTTCTAAAGAAGAATTAATGAAACAGTTCCTGGCGCCTTATGATTTTTTATGGAGTTTGAAAATACATCTTTCACTATTGAAAAAATAGATTTTGAATTGAATGAAGAAACTGAAGACGGTCAACAGGGAATGGGGTTTAGCGAAGGAGAAATAAAGTATGATATTATTTTTACAGGAGGAGAAATAAAAAAAATTCACGGACCTTTTAAAATTTATTTTTCCTTGCAATGGGATTGCTGGAATATTTGTTTCTTCTCCCTTCCGGGATTCAATTATCATCTCAAAAAAAACTAAAATGAAAAATATACAAAATCATAAAGTAGTTTGTTTTGGAGAAGTATTATGGGACATATTGCCATCAGGAGCTGTACCTGGTGGTGCGCCAATGAATGTGGCATACCATCTACATAAACAGAATTTGGATCCTGCAATAATTACATCCGTTGGTAATGATAAAAAAGGAAAAGAACTTTTTGATATTTTTTCAGGTTATGGTATATGTACTAATTTTTTTCAGATAGATGACCAACACGAAACGGGTAAGGTATATGGCAAACAAAACGAAAATAAAGATATGGTGTATGATATCGTAAAACCAGTCGCATGGGACTATATCAAATGGGAAAATGATTTTCAGGATTTGGTTTCCCATGCTGAATATTTTGTATTTGGTAGTCTCGCAGCCCGAAGCCTCCAATCAAAAAATACACTTTTACAGTTATTGGAATGTGCTAAAATAAAAGCACTCGATATCAATCTAAGGCCACCGCACTTCAACAGAGAAATTATAGAGGAATTATTATCCAAAGCCAATTTTCTCAAATTAAACCAGGAGGAACTGGAATTAATATCAGGATGGTTTTCAAAATATACAGATTTGAATGACAGGGCAAAGTTAATCAGGGATAAATTCCATATTCAAAACATGGTGGTAACCCGTGGTGGAGCAGGAGCCGTTTTATTTTATAACGGAAAGGAATTCACGCACAATGGATACAAAGTAAATGTAGTGGATACAGTGGGTAGCGGGGATGCATTTTTATCAGGATTGATAGGCAAACTAATGACTCATGCCGATCCTGCAAAGGCTTTGGATTTTGCCAGCAGGCTGGGTGCTTTTATTGCTACAAAAAAAGGTGCGTGCCCGGATTATAAAATGGAAGACATTGAAACCTGTGTTTTTGAATGAAATATTTATTAAAATTTAATCAGGCTCAAAACCAATTCCAATTTTAAAAAAGAATTTCTACTTTAATATTAAGAATAAATTCGTGAAAATTTTGTAATTCGTGGCCATCCATATCATTAAAAGAGTATCAAAAATGAAAATAATTTTCTCTTTGTTTTTCATGTTATTTATTTCAATTACAAATGCCCAGGAGACGTACCATGAGCCTTACCGCCCACAGATTCATTTTTCACCGAGAGCACATTGGATGAATGATCCAAATGGAATGGTTTATTATAAAGGGGTTTATCATTTGTTTTTTCAATACTATCCCGGAGGCACAGTATGGGGGCCAATGCATTGGGGACATGCTACCAGTAAAGATTTAATTCATTGGCAACAACAGCCTATAGCATTGTATCCTGATAGTTTGGGATATATTTTTTCGGGAAGTGCCGTGGTAGATAAAAATAATACTTCGGGTTTTGGAAGAAACGGGAAAATACCATTGGTAGCAATTTATACCAACCACGATCCTAAAGGTGCAAAAGCAGGCACAAATAATTATCAAAATCAAAGTATTGCCTACAGCCTTGATAATGGTAAAACATGGATAAAATATTCAAAAAATCCTGTTCTTAAAAACCCTGGCATCACTGATTTTCGTGACCCTAAAGTAATGTGGTATGAGCCGGATAAAAAATGGATAATGACTCTTGCCACAAAAGACAGAATTACTTTTTATTCTTCTCCTGATTTAAAAAATTGGGAAAAAGAAAGTGAGTTTGGCGAAGAAGCCGGAGCACATGGAGGGGTGTGGGAATGCCCCGATTTATTTACACTAAATGATAATAGTAAGAAAGTTTGGATACTGATTGTAAATATTAATCCTGGCGGCCCAAATGGCGGATCCGCCACACAATATTTTGTGGGAAAATTTAACGGAAAAAAATTCGTCGCCGATAATGAAACCATAAAATGGCTGGATTATGGACCCGACGAATACGCCGGTGTTACCTGGAACAATACCGGAGACAGAAGAATATTTTTGGGCTGGATGAGCAACTGGCTATATGCGAATGTAGTCCCGACGATAAAGTGGAGAAATGCAATGACAATACCTTGTGAATTGAAATTAAAACATGTAGGAAAAGAACTTTTAGTAACTTCTGAGCCGGTAAAAGAATTAAGTTTAATTGAAGAAAAACCAATAATTGACAAAAATATTTTGGTCAATAAGGATTTTGATGTTGCACAAAAAATCAAAAAAGTGTCATTTCCTTGTCGCCTGAATCTCAGCATGGATTCAACAGAAGATTTTTCGGTGATACTTTCCAATGATATAGGGGAACAAGTAGTTATTGGTTATGATAAAAGCAATAACCGATATTATATTGACAGGACTAAATCAGGAAAAGTCGATTTTCAAAAAGATTTTGCAGAAGTTCATACTGCACCACGTTTTACAGAAAATCCGAAAATGAATCTTTCCCTGGTAATTGATGTCAGTTCTGTAGAATTATTTGCTGATAATGGATTAACGGTAATGACAGAAATATTTTTTCCAAACAAACCTTATGATAAAATAAGTATCCATTCAAATAATAAAACAAAAATTAAAAGTCTGGAATATATCAAATTAAAAAGCATTTGGAAATAGATTGAGATATAACTATAATGATTAATCGAAGATTAAACAAATATGATTCGGAATATAAAAACCATATCCATCATTCTAACAATTGTATTAATGGCAACAGGATGTCATTGTAAAAAAAATAAATATGGCTTCAAGACGAAATTTTATTAGAAACACAACCCTTGGCCTCACGGCTGCATCATTGGCTCCTTTAGTTACATTGGGAAAATCGTCTAATTACGCTGCTCCCGAAAGATCAAAAGACCTTCCGTTAGGAATAGCGGGTTATACTTTTTTAAATTTTGATATTCCTCAATCAATACAAATGATGCAAAGAGTAGATGTTCATTTTATGTCAATAAAGGATTTTCACCTTCCTCTTAACAGTAGTAAAGATGAGATTGATGAAGTAGTAAAAGAATTCAAAGAAGGAGACATTAATATTTACGCCGTAGGTGTTATTTATATGAAAACAAAAGATGACGTGGATCAGGCTTTTGTGTATGCAAAAAATGTGGGTGTTTCAATAATCGTTGGTGCGCCTGAACATGATCTTATAGATTATATAGAACAAAAAGTAAAATCATATAATATAAAACTGGCCATTCATAATCATGGTCCGGAAGACAAATTGTACCCCAGTCCACAGGTTGCTTATGATTTAATTAAAGATAAAGATTCCCGCATGGGGCTTTGCCTGGATATTGGCCATGCTCAACGTGCAGGCGTGGATCCTGCAAAAGCAGTTTTAAAATACAATAAACGAATTTTCGATCTGCATATAAAAGATGTAACAAAGGCTGAACAAGACGGAGAAGCGATAGAAGTCGGCAGAGGTATTATTAACTTTCCTGCATTTGTAAAAGCATTGCGCAGGATAAAATATCCGGGGCATTGCAGCATTGAATTTGAAAAAGATATGAAAGATCCTTTACCAGGCATAGCAGAATCCGTCGGATATTTTAAAGGGGTAAAAGATGGAACTGCTTAGAATGAAAAATGTCATTGCCATATTCGATGTAGGGAAAACCAACAAAAAACTTTTTTTGTTTGATGAAAATTATAAAATAGTTTTCGAACGCTCTTCGGTTTTTCCTGAAACCATCGATGAAGATGGCTTTCCATGTGAAAACTTAGAAAGTCTAAAAATGTTTGTTCTTGATTCTCTTAATGAAATAATCAACTTAAAAGAATTTAAAATCAAGGCCATCAATTTTACAAGCTATGGAGCCAGCTTTGTGTATTTAAATGAACAACTGCAAGCCATTGCGCCATTATACAATTATTTAAAACCTTATCCTGAATCGCTAAAAAAACAATTTTATAATTTGTACGGCGGTAAAGATGAATTTGCTTTTCGAACGGCATCGCCAGTTCTCGGAAGCTTAAATTCAGGAATGCAACTTTACAGGATCAAATATGAGAAACCCCATTTGTTTAAAGAGATAAAATACGCATTGCATTTACCTCAATATTTAAGTTTTCTTATTTCGGGAAATGTTTGCAGTGATATTACCAGTGTCGGTTGTCATACTAATCTTTGGGATTTTCAAAAAAAAGATTATCATTATTGGGTAAAACAGGAAGGCATATCCGAAAAACTGGCTCCAATTATTTCTTGCTCAGAGGTTATTCCTGTATCATTTCCAGGCAATAATTATCGGGTTGGCATCGGACTTCATGATAGTTCAGCCGCTCTCATCCCCTATCTTATGAATTTCCGGGAACCATTTATTTTAATATCTACCGGTACCTGGTGCATTTCTTTAAATCCATTTAACCATGCGCCTCTCACAAAAAAAGAACTTAAAAATGATTGCCTGTGTTATATGTCTTACGATGCCAAACCGGTGAAAGCTTCCAGGTTATTTGCAGGAAATGAACACGAAATAGAGGTGAAAAGAATAGGAGAACATTTTAATCAGAATCCCTCCAGGTACCGAACAATGGATTTTAATCCTGAAATAATTTCATCACTTCAAAAGAAAAACAGATCAGAGAAAAAATTACGAGAGAAAATGGAAAATGACAAAAAACCTTTATTTACTGATACGGATCTGTTAAATTTTAAAAATGATGAAGAAGCCTATCATCAATTAATGCTGGGCATTATCGCACAGCAATACGTCTCTACTCAATTGGTATTAAAGGGAACGAATGTTAAAAGAATTTTTGTTGACGGAGGTTTTGGTAATAATGCAATTTACATGAATCTACTTGCGTCAGTTTTTCCAGGTATGGAAATCTATGCGTCTTCGATGGCACAGGCAACAGCAGTGGGTGCGGCACTTTGCATACACGATGCATGGAATAAAAAAGCGTTACCTCATGATATTATTGAGTTAAAATATTTTTCAGCCGGCCAATATCCTCTTTCATAAAAGAAAGCAAATCGTATTATGTCAAATGGAATTAATCTAAAAAATATAATGATATGGTTATTGTTATTGAATAAGTTTGCAATGTTACCATTCGGGAATTTTAAAAACTATCATCATGAAATTAGAATATAACCCAAGATACCCTTCAGTAGAAGATCTCAGGACAAAAGCAAAAAAAAGAATCCCGGGATTTGCGTTTGACTATCTTGACGGAGGTTGCAACGAAGAAATAAATCTTCACAAAAACACCTCGGAAATTCGCGAGGTGGAACTTCTTCCGCAGTATCTTAAAAAGCATGCCGGATCGAATATGAAGACGGAACTTTTTGGGCATCTTTATGACGCACCTTTTGGTATAGCGCCGGTAGGCTTGCAGGGATTGATTTGGCCCAATTCGCCTGAAATACTTGCCAAGGCTGCTTTTAAGCACAATATTCCATTTACGTTAAGTACCGTAAGCACAAGCACGATTGAAAGAATCAGCGAAATTACCGAAGGACAGGCATGGTTTCAATTGTACCATCCCGCAGAAAATACGTTGAGAGATCAGATTATCAAGCGCGCGTCGGAACATTGCCCCGTTCTTGTAATTCTTAGTGATGTGCCCACGTTTGGATATCGGAATAAAGAAATAAAAAATGGCCTGGCGATGCCTCCAAGAATGACGCTACATAATGTGCTGCAGATTATGGGGAGACCCAATTGGGCACTTAGGACATTAATCCACGGGCAACCTTCTTTCAAGATAATGAAACCTTACATGCCTAAAGGAATGAATATGCACCATCTTGGATTGTTTATGAATAAAACTTTTAACGGCAGATTGAATGAAGATAAAATAACGGCTATCCGCGATATGTGGAAAGGGAAATTGGTTTTGAAGGGAATCGTAAACGAGATAGATGTCGAAAAATGTGTTCAATTGGGAATTGATGGGATTATCGTTTCCAATCACGGAGGAAGACAATTGGATGCAGGTCAATCTACCATTCATTCATTAAAAAAAATTGTAGTAAAGTATAATGATAAAATAAAAATAATGATGGATAGCGGTCTTCGTTCGGGCCCTGATATAGCAAGGACGCTTGCTTCAGGAGCAGAGTTCACATTTTTGGGAAGAACATTTATGTACGGTGTAGCTGCCCTGGGCAACGAAGGTGCTGATCATACCATCGTTATTTTAAAAAGACAATTACAGCAGGTGATGGATCAACTTTGTTGTGAGAAGGTGAAAGATTTTCCACGCTTTCTTATAAATTGAATATCACAACAACAGATAAAATATCGAATCAATTTTATTATAAATTCCAGAAAAAAACCCCACTAAAATGTGGGGTTTATAAATATTATTTCAAAATAATTTATTCGGCTACTACTTCAAAATCCACTTCTGTTTCATGTCCTTTACCAAAATCAATTTTAGCCTTATAACTTCCTAATTCTTTTACTTCATCAATGATTGCTATTTTACGGCGATCAATTTCGTAACCTTTTTGTTCGCGAATTGCTCTGGCTATCTGAACAGAAGTAACACTTCCAAAAATCTTTCCGCTCGTGCCGGTCTTGGCGCCAATCCTTAATGGTGATTCCTGCAAAACGCTTATAACACTATTAATTTCTGCTAAAAGTTTTTCTTCTTTCTTAGCTAATTGCTTTTTGCGTTCTTCCAATTGTTTTAAATTAGAAGGGCTTGCTTCTATCGCAAATTTATGAGGTATCAAATAGTTACGGCCATAACCGTTTTTTACATTTACCAACTCGTGAGCTCCGCCTAAATTATTTACATCTTTTATTAATATTACCTGCATTTTTTTGCATTTTTACCCAATCTTTTTCCGATTATTGTCGGGTTTTGTGACTTTCTCCCGATTACGATCGGGATTAGGGTGGTGGAAAATTTTATTTCATTAAATCTGTTACGTAAGGAAGAATCGCCATTTGGCGGGCTTTTTTTATTGCTTCACTCACTTTACGCTGGTACTTCAAAGAATTACCGGTAATGCGACGGGGAAGTAATTTT
>Ga0307374_10000710_pt1 | contig 62616 bp, 54 predicted proteins | sample OX3MG_FD_202532 | JGI IMG/M metagenome (GOLD analysis project Ga0307374, IMG submission 202532) | Soil microbial communities from Risofladan, Vaasa, Finland - OX-3 | ecosystem: Environmental > Terrestrial > Soil > Coastal area > Acid sulfate soil | place: Finland: Risofladan, Vaasa | collected... | reverse complement strand
ACACACAAAACGCTTGTGGAGTAGGAAGCTCTGGCTTGTCTGAAAAGACAGGTGAAACTTCCCACGTTGAAGCAGGAACCAAACAGCAAATAGGCCTGTCCTAAATGTCTAAGTTTTGGAGAACGGTCATAGAGGTTACCAACAATCCAGATGTTGCTTGACGAAACTGCCGTCATACCAGTAATCGTGTTGGAGAGGTTCGCAACGCCAGGACTGGGTACCACCTGCCAGCTTGTGCCATTCCAGTGTTCGGTGAGTGTTTGATTGATCGCAGCCCCATCGCCGCGGAAGGTCAAGTAGGAACCCACGGCCCAGACATTCTTTCCTGAGATAGCCGTCACAACATAGAGTTCGTTGAAGTCGGTCACATTGGGACTGGATATCACCTGCCAGTTGCTGCCGTTCCAGTGTTCGATCAGCGTACTCACGACCCCGTGCTCTGTATCCCAGCGTCCAACCGCCCAGGCATTATTGGCCGAAACGACTGTCACAGCGTTGAGATAGTTGTAGAACCCAGGGTTGGGGCTGGGAACAATCTGCCATGAAGTACCATTCCAGTGTTCAGTGAGCGTCTGTGTACCCTGAATCGAACCAGTGTCGCCCACAGCCCAGGCATTGTTGGCCGAAAGCACTGAAACGCTCCTGAGAATATTTGGCGTATTCGCTACGCTTGGGCTGGACACCACTTTGAAGCTCGAGCCATCCCAACGCTCAATCAGAGTTTTCACTTGACCTGCCTTGCTTGTGTAGTTTCCTACGGCCCAGGCATCTCCTAGCGTTGTAGATAGCGTGGATACCCCGTAAAGGATTGCCTCGGTGCCGGGGGAACTGCTGGAAACGACGCGCCACGGGAGTCCGGCTACTGACAATACATTTGCAACCGGAGAAGACACGAGCCAGAAGGCAAAAAGAAGCATGAGGCTAGTCATAAGCGAAATACGGCGGCGAACATTAGTAGAATGCATTATACTCCTCCATGTGCTTAGAAACGATCATCGTATCACGTACACCAGCTTCATACCGGCAAGTTACCTGCGACCTCCTGGACACATCTTTGTTTCATTACCTGATAGCTGCTTGACCGCTTGTCTACTTGACAAAAGAAAGCGTAACCCATTGTGTTCACAAACCCGTCACATTAAGCCCGGATAAGCTTACAACCTTATCACGGATATCAAGGAATCAATTGATGTTGCTTGCGCAACATGACTAGTAATCACAACCTAATCCCAACATTTCTGCACCGTCCTTGCAAGACGCGCAACTTACACTGAGTAGTAGAACATACAGTTCTGATGAGTACGAAAAGCCTGTCTGTATTGACCACATGCTGTATGCGGCAGACCTGAACGTACTTTCCGGCAAGGTGTAGAAACAGACGAGCATGTTTGCAAGAGACAAAAGATAGAAGGAAAAGCAAAACATGAGAGATATACTTCGCGGAGAAAAACGCATGAGTGAACTCCTGGCACGCATCGAACAGCGGAACGCAGTCGTAGGAGTTATCGGCCTGGGATACGTCGGACTACCACTGGCAGTAGCATTTGCGCAAGCCGGATTTCAGGTTATTGGCTTTGATGTTGATAGTGAGCGCGTAACTGCGCTGAACAAAGGCATATCACCTATTCAAGATGTCAGCAGTTGGACATTACAACAGGTAGTACAGACGACCTTCCAGGCGACGAGCGATTTTTCACGCCTCGCCGAAGTGGATACCGTCAGTATTTGCGTACCAACACCTTTGCAAAAAACGAAAGAACCCGACATCTCGTATGTGGTCAATGCAACGAAACACATCGCGAACAATCTGCATCCTGGTCAACTCGTGGTGCTGGAAAGCACCACCTACCCTGGAACAACGGAAGAGTTACTCCAACCGATGTTAGAAAAAACAGGGCTGCGAGTTGGTCGTGACTTTTTCCTGGCATTCTCACCTGAACGTATTGACCCAGGAAATACGCAATTCAGCTTGCAGAACACACCCAAAGTCGTTGGCGGCACCACTGAGCAGTGTACACAACTGGCAGTTGCCCTGTATAGCACCATTGTAGAGCAAGTCGTGCAGGTTGGTTCGACGAAAGTCGCTGAACTGGTCAAATTGCTTGAGAACACATACCGGTCGGTGAATATTGGCCTGGCTAATGAGTTCGCACAGATTGCCGATATTCTCGGTGTGGATATCTGGGAAGTTATCGAGGCGGCATCATCCAAACCCTTCGGGTTCGTACCGTTCTATCCTGGCCCTGGACTTGGCGGCCATTGCATTCCCCTTGACCCATACTATCTTTCCTGGAAGTTGCGGTCACTCCACTATCGAGCGCGTTTCATTGACGTGGCAAACGAAGTCAACGAAGAAATGCCCGGCTTTGTGGTAAACCAGGTGGCTCTCGCACTCAATGAACATGGCAAGTGCCTCAAAGGCTCGCGCATTCTTATCCTCGGCGTGGCCTACAAACGAGATATCAACGATGTACGGGAATCACCGGCCATTGATGTGATCGAACAACTTCACGAACAGCACGCACATGTAACGTATGCCGATCAGTATGTACCCGAACTTCGCTTGCACCACACGACGCTACAATCCCAGCCATTGAGTGAAGCGCTCCTGCAAGCGGTAGACTGCGTGGTGATTGTGACCAATCACTCCACTGTAGATTATGCCTGGGTGGTAGAGCATTCCCCTCTGGTCATTGATACGCGCAACGCCACCGGCCATATAGAGGGTGCTGAACATGTCTGGCGACTCACGCGCCCAACCAGCGTTCAAGCAGCCGAGGAGCAAGGTGTTCTGCTGGCTAGCTAACGCCCTCCGAACAACATCATCCAGTCATAGATATCCTTATATAAGGAGCAGAGGCATGTTTGTCACCCTGGTCTACCATCTCATTGACCGCACCATAGACGCGAAAGTCGCTATTGCTGAAGCAGCGTTTGAGGCACAGCTACGCTACCTGCGCGAGCAGAACTACACCATCCTCTCGCTCGCTCAAGCGATGGCTATTCTTAACAGCGAACAAGAGGCACCTACGCGCTCAGTATTGCTCACCTTCGATGATGGATACGCCAACAATCTGTATGTCGCATTGCCACTTTTACAAGCATATGGCATGACTGCCACGCAATTTGTGATTTCAGCCTACGTCGGACAAACGAATCGCTGGAATCCCCGTGCCAGTTACGATGTCAATCACATGACCTGGGATGAGTTGCGACAATGGCAGGAAAGCGGTTGTGCTATCGGTGGACATTCGCACGAGCATTTCTGGATGACGCGCCTCAACCGGCAAGAGCTACAAGCAGCAGTCAACGTCAACAAACGCCTGCTGGAAGAGCATCTCGCGCTTCCCGTGCAAGCCTTCAGCTATCCATATGGAGCATACAACCAGCAGGTAGAGGATGTGGTAAAGGAAAGCTACGAACTGGCCTTCGCGGTTGACCCGCAGCGTTGGGACACACCAGTAGATAGATTTGCCATCCCGAGGCTGTCGGTGCAGCCCAAATGGAGAATTGAAGACTTTACTACACGCCTTGAAAAGTTGTGTGCTAGCGCTGCTGCGCCATCGCACACGGCAAAACAAACAGCAAAAGGATAAAGATAGATATGACGAAACGAATCGCGCTCTACTGGCACAACGGACGCAGTCTCGGACATACAGTACGCAGTTTCGCGCTGGGGCAGGCCATGCTCACCTATATTCCTGAGAGTACTGTCGTCGGCATTACCGGCGCATCCAGGTATTACGAACTCCTTCCGGCGGGAATGGATGTGTTGAAAATTCCTTCGTTCGTGGGCTACGACGCGGAAGGTGCTGTGCGCAATGAATCTATTCTGGCGGTCACGAAAAAAGAGTTTCAAACGATGCGAGAGCATTTGATCACCTCGTTTATCAGAGATTTTCGCCCACAGGTGTTCGTTGTTGACTACAACCCACAGGGCAAAGGCGGCGAACTGGTTCCGGCGTTGGTGAATTCGCCCGCAACAAAAAAAGTGTTGGGCTTACGAGGCATCCTGGGGTCGTTCGCGGAAACCAATGCTGAATTCTTTAACCCGCGTATGGTGGCCTTTATCCAGGAGCAATTTTCCACCATCCATGTCTATACCGATCCGCGTGTATTCTGCCTGGAAGACTATTACAAGACGCCGCCAGCAATCAATGCCATGCTGCACTATACCGGCTATGTGACACGCCCCACGGTTGCCACAAAAGAAGAGGCGCGTACCCTCCTGCATATAGATGCGGACGCCCGCGTCATCGTCGCCAATTTTGGTGGTGGGCAAGGTACAGAAATGATCTGGCAATCAACACTTCATGCTTTATCAAACCTGCGCAAGCAATACGACGTTGCGTACCTCGCGGCTGGCCCCTATCTGGAAGCAGACGCTTACGAGCGCATTCGCGAGCAAGTCGAAGCGCATCCTGAGTGGCAATGGACGAAGTTATTGAATCCATTACAGACCTGGATGAAAGCTTCTGATCTCTTCATCGGTGCAGGCGGCTATAACTCGCTGGCAGAAATCATCACTACCGGGGCCAACGCCCTGATTGTGCCACGTCAACTGAGTGAGCAAGAACAACTCATGCACGCACAACGGTTAACCGAGATGAAAGTGCTGAGGATCATCAGCCTTGATACGATCCTGCATGAAGATGTCACCACCGTCATTGAGCAATGCCTCAAAGAGCCGTATCCCGATACCACAGGCGAGACCCTCGCGACAGACGGAGCGTACCAGCATGCTCGACTCGTCGAAGCGTTGCTGTAACACCACGAGAAAGGCAGGATACATTATGCGCAACGCGCTTACGCTTACAGCATTTGGCAATACTATCCAACTCACCAGGAGGACACGTTTCCTGCTCTACTGTCATGATACCTTTGGTCTGGGCCATATACGCCGGACACTTTCTCTGGCAGCCTCTTTCACATCTCTTTTGCCCAACGCTGAGGTACTCATCGTGACTGGTTCGCCTCTGGCCCATGCGTTTACACTGCCACCGCATGTTGACTATATCAAGCTACCGGCGGTCACAAAGATGGGCAATGGGACCTATCGAGCGTTACATCTCGATATGGAGTTTGCCTCTATTCGTGACTTGCGTGCAGCCATGTTACGCGATATTGCGGAGGCATATATGCCGGATGTTTTTCTGGTGGATCATGCCCCACAAGGATTAAAAGGCGAAGTGCTGCCAACTCTTGCAATGTTACGCACCTCCAACCCCACATGTTTGCGCGTGCTGGGACTGCGCGATATCGTTGATGAGCGAGCCATCACCCGACACGCATGGATGCGCGAAGGCATCTACAATACTCTGGAGCAAAATTATGACCTTATCCTGGTCTACGGCTCTCAACATCTCTACGATATCGGCCAGGAATACGCTTTGCCACCAACAGTGGAGCAGCGCGTGCATTATTGCGGCTACCTGGATCGAGTTACTGACGCACATTCTGGCAATACCAGCGATACCCTTCCCCGGCGCGTCGCCGCAGTGAGAAGCTCGTTGACACAGGGAACCGAACCCTTAATTGTGCTGACAGCAGGTGGCGGCGGCGATGGCTTCCCTTTGATGCATACGTATCTGTCAGGCTTACAACAACTTCCCTCCAACCCATTTACCAGCGTCCTCGTAACCGGGCCACTGATGGATCAGCAGGAGCAGCGGGAGCTACATGCGCTTGCCGCGGCCTTCCCGCCGGGGAAAGTACACATCGAAAAATTTCTTGCAGACCCCTTGCCACTTCTGGGAGCTGCGGACCTGGTGGTAACCATGGCCGGTTACAACACGGTATGCGAGCTGCTGGCTTTACAACAGCGTATGTTGCTGGTTCCCCGCGTCGTTCCTCGTCAGGAACAACTTGTGCGGGCAAACCTGCTGGCACAACATGGACTGGCACATATACTGCACCCTGATCAGTTGACGCCACAACACCTGTTGGAGAGTGTAATCCACGCACTCGCACAACCACATCCACAGACACGGCAACTGAGTGAGAAGGATATCACCTTCGAGGGGCAAAAGATGGCAACGGAAACCATTATTGATCGGCTTACACGCTTGCAGCACCAGCAAAGCATGATGGAGCAAGATCGCCTGATAGCCCAGATTTCCTGAAAATAGACCGTCATAGTAGATCGTCACATCGCAAAGGTGGTTCTGTATGAAAAAATCCAAACGAGAACGAATGCAACGCGCAAGGTTGCTCTATGCTCTCTGGCCGTATGCCAGGCCGTTTCGCTGGAAGATTATCCTGGCATTGAGTTTGCTCGTAGTGGATACGCTTACCAGTCTGGCTGCGCCGTGGCCTATCAAACTCATTTTTGACAATGTATTGCTGAAAACGTCACTGCAAAGTCCCTGGTCATCGCTTATTCCTGCAACAGTGGCGCAGAACCGCTTGCTTCTTCTGGTCGTACTCTGTGGCGCTCTTCTGGTGTTTGCCCTCATCAATGCTGGAGCAAACTATCTCGGTATGCGGATGCTGGCAGTCATAGGCCAACGAGTCATCTTTCGTCTGCGCTGCGCTCTGTTTACCCACTTCCAGCACCTCAGCCCATCATTTTATGATCGGCAACGACTCGGCGATTTGCTGACACGGTTGACCTCTGACGTGCAAGCCATTCAGGATATGCTGGTCATCGCATTACCCATGCTGCTACTCAGCAGCATGATTGTGATTGGCATGATCGTCGTTTTGCTGGTTATCAATCCAATTTTTGGCCTGCTTGGATTGGTGATCGCGGTCGGTCTCTATCTGATCTTGCGCAAGTATTTCCATGCGATAAAACATGTGGCCCGCCAGTCACGCCGCCAGGAAGGCAATGCGAATGCGCTTGCGCAAGAGCATTTACTGGGCATACGGGTCGTGCAAGCCTTTGGTATGGAGGCGCATGCGAAGAAACGCTACGAGGAAAGCGCCGCGCAAATCATGCAACTGGGAGAAGTGATTGCGGACCTTGAGTCGAGCATGCCATCAATAGTGGGCTTAATGACGGATGTAGGCTCAATGCTTGTAATGGGCATTGGGGGTCTGCTAGTGATTGGCGGCTTGATTTCCATCGGCGATCTTCTGGTACTCAGTTCCTACTTACGCACAATGTACAAACCGATGCGCCAACTGAGTAAACTCAGCAACACCTTCACCAGGGCAACAGCCAGCGCCGAGCGCGTCATAGACTTGTTGCAGACGGTTCCAGGCATTATTGATCGTCCCGATGCTCAACCAGCACCCGCATTTCATGGCGCGATTTCTTTCAGAAGTGTCAATTTCGGCTATGATCCCCGGCAACCAGTGCTGCATGATCTCTGCTTTACCATTCAGCCAGGTATGACGGTTGCCCTGGTTGGACAATCGGGTGCCGGAAAAAGTTCCATTCTCAACCTGCTGCAACGTTTCTATGATCCGCAGGATGGGTGCGTATGCATTGATAGCACCGATATTCGGGATTATACACTGGCGAGCTTACGGCAACAAATCGCCCTGGTTCCACAAGACCCGATGCTCTTTCATGCCAGCATCCGCGAAAATATCGCCTATGGCAACCCCCAGGCTACCGAAACTGAGATTATCGCCGCCGCAAAAATGGCGAACGCCGATGAGTTTATCAAGTCTCTTCCGGCAGGATATGACACCATCCTGGAGGAACGCGGCATCGGGCTTTCCGGTGGACAACGCCAGCGCCTTGCGATTGCGCGAGCGATGGTGCGTAGAGCCCCCATCTTGCTCCTCGATGAACCAACAGTTGGTCTGGACGCCCAGTCTGAATATAGTGTCGGGCAAGCATTACAACGATTGATGGTCGGGCGCACCACACTGGTTAGTGCGCACCGCCTCTCTACCATACAACAGGCAGACCTTATCCTCGTCATTGAAAATGGTCGCATCGTTGAAGCGGGCACACATACGGAGTTGCTTGCCGCACGCGGAAACTACTACCAGTTTTACTCATTGCAATTTCGTTATCAAGACGCGAACGAATTGCTTGTAACAGGCTAACTGCCTGTGAAAGAACCCGCGTCTTCCATTGTATTCAATTGAAAAGTAACGGCAAAGTTTTTCTTGCTCACATAAGGAGAAAATATCTCATGCATAGTTCACAATCTGTTCAACCTGCACAACCTACCTGTCTGGTCACAGGCGCGGCCGGCTTTATCGGCTCACACTTATCGGAAGCATTAGTTGCTCGCGGCTATGCCGTCATTGGCGTTGACGCATTTGTAGATTTCTATCCCCGTGCGATGAAAGAGACCAACCTGGCCGCATTGCGCCAGGAGCCACTCTTCACATTTATTGAGGCTGACTTGCGTACTGCTGACCTGACGCAATTATTAGCAGGGGTGGACTACGTCTTTCACCTGGCAGCCCAGGCAGGAGTACGCACCAGTTGGGGGGAAGGCTTCACCTCCTATGTTGAACACAATGTACTGGTAACGCAGCGTCTATTGGAGGCCGCGAAGGAAAGTAACGTCCGGCGAGTCATCTATGCCTCCTCGTCCTCAGTCTATGGACATGGCTCAACACAACCGGCACACGAGACAAATACTTTGCTGCCTATCTCACCGTATGGTGTGACGAAGCTAGCCGGTGAATACCTCTGTCGTCTGTATACGAAGGAGTTTGATCTTCCCACCATTTCGCTGCGCTACTTTACCGTCTATGGTCCGCGGCAACGCCCGGATATGGCCTTCCACAAATTTATTCGTGCTATACTACAAGGTGAGCAGGTCACAATCTACGGCAACGGAGAGCAATCCCGCGATTTCACCTACGTTAGCGACATCGTGGCAGCGAACATTGCTGCCATGCGTTACGGACTCCCTGGAAACTGCTATAATATAGGCGGTGGCGTGCGCGTCACCGTCAACGAAGTACTCCATATGTTGGAGCAGATTACCGAAAAACGTGCTTATGTTCATTACATCGCACGCCAGCACGGCGACGCGGCTCATACTGCCTCAAACACAGATGCTGCGCGTGCCGAACTGGGCTACAACCCCAGGTTCAACCTCGCTGACGGTCTCAGCAGGGAAGTTCGCTGGGTCGCTGAACAATTGGAGCCAGTAGTGCAACTGGTGTAAAGTATATGCTTTGCAACAACCCTATCAATTGATGCTGGAGGCGACATGCCAACTGTGACCAAATCTCAACGGAAGATAAAACCGCAAGGTCGTTCCAAACGTTTCATGTTACCTATTGGCTTGCGTCTCCTCATCGCATTCCAGATCATTATATTGCTCACCGGCATCATTGGTTTCCTGGCAGTACAGCGGTTTAGCCAGCTCACGTCAGCAACAACGGAACTCAATACGCACGATTTACCCGAAGTGATTACGCTCGGACGTTTGCGCACATTGCTCTACCAGCAATACAATTTGGAACTGAACCTCGTCACCAATGGATTACCTGATAGTGAACGCGGCAACAACATTATACTCAAAACACAATGCTCTACTATTGCCCCTGTCATTTCCGCCGACGGTGAAGTAGAAAGTGAAGGGTATCAGACATGCGTTTCCGTTCCGGTAACAGTTCCCACCACAAACATCACCAGTAACGACAATAAAGCTCTGCAACAACAATCCCTCCAGCAACTAGGGACAACCTTACAGAATATCGTTGCTCAACGTACCAGCCTACTGGTCGTAGATGCAATTAGTAGTAAAGGCCCAACAGCTACTGACTCCGTGCTTATACAAAGCCTGAACAACGGCATTACCAGCAGCAATCAATTATCAGCACAGGTGCAAACGCTGATCAAGCATAATCAGTACACGCAAGCCTATACGCTTGAGCAAAAACAGCAAGAACCGCTCTTACAAAAAAATCTGAATACAGCAGCCACATTACGCGACCTGGAGCAAGTAGAAGCATCCACGACAGCAGCACAGGTGCAGCAAGAGAGCGGTGCAGCGACTACATTGATTTTGGTACTCACAGCGTTTGCATTGCTGTTATCATTCTTGCTGGCAATCTTTATGACACGCTCACTGACCAAACCATTGTCGGTACTCTTACACGCGACCGGGACTATCGCATCCGGCGATCTTGAAGCGACTCCCCGCATCAATCGCAGTGATGAGATCGGGCGGCTGGCACTGGCATTTGACCAGATGCGCCTCAGTTTGCGCTCGAACATTGCCACGCTGGCGGCTGAAAGGCAGCAGACGCAGGCCATTATTGACGCCAGCGCAGATGGTGTACTGCTCGTAGACGAGGAACGCCGCATCACGCGCTGTAATCCCGCTGCTGAGCGATTAAGCGAATGGGAAAGCCAGGATGCCATTGGACACCACTGTTGGGAAGTCTTCGGCTGTCATGGACGAACAGCAGAGGAAGCAGAAGAGCATGAACGGCACTGCCCCCTTCTTATGGCGCTTCAGCAGCCTGAAAAGGAGGCATATGCCGAAATGCAGTCGTATTCTTACAGTGGGAAACAACGCTGGTTAGCCGTCAGTTGCGCTCCCATCTCGCAGGATAAGGCGACAAGTGGCAAGAAACTGGTAGTAGGATTGCATGATATCTCCCAGCTCAAAGCTGTAGAGCAAATGAAAACGGATTTTGTAGCCATGGTTTCACATGAACTACGCGCACCTTTAACCACGGTCACAGGCTCGGTTGAGACGCTCAGTCTTTTACAACCCGAGGAGGATAAAGAGGTCTACCACGAAGTACTCGGTATCCTGGATCAACAAACACGGCGTCTCCGCCATGTCGTCGAAGAGGTCCTCCAGTTGACACGTTTTGAAGCCAATCGCTTGCAGATTCATTTGCAGCCTCTGCCAATTATTCAGTTTCTGCAAGACACATTGGCACATTTGCGCGTTGAGTCAACCGGGGATGGTCGCACTATCTCCTTGCACGCACCCACAGCAGATATACAAGTATGGGCAGACGCTGCTATGTTGGAAATCGTGATTCGCAATGTGCTGGATAACGCACGCAAATATACACCAGTGGATAGCACAGTGGAAATGGTTGTGGAACCATTACCAGCACAAGGGCTTGTACAAATTCGTATTCTCGATCACGGCCCCGGCATCCCTCTCGATCAAATAGACCACATTTTCGAGCGATTCTCACGTGGAACACATACCTCATCCGATTGGACTCGTGGCTATGGATTAGGATTGTATATTGCCCGCGAGTTGCTCCAGGCCCACAATGGTACCATCCGAGCGGAAAATCACGCGAGCGGCGCAAGCTTTGTCCTTTCTTTGCGGGAAGTCCTCACAGATCAACCCGAAACCGAAGAAAAAAGCGCAATAAGCATGGAAAAGAGAGAAACGGAAAGTACAGTATGAATACGACCATTCTGATGATTGATGACGATGCAGCACTCTTACGCCTGGCTGAACTGAACCTGACGAAAGCGGGATATCGCTTTGTTTCCGCTCAACATGGCATCGCCGGTTTGCAGTTACTGGAAAGCGAAAAACCTTCTTTAATCTTACTGGATGTAAGTATGCCCAAACTCAATGGCTGGGAAACATGCAGACTCATTCGTGAAGTATCGGATGTACCCATCATTATGCTCACAGGACGCGATGATGAAGCCGACAAAGCACACGGCCTCGATCTTGGCGCGGACGATTATCTGACAAAGCCCTTTGGTTTTGTCGAACTGCATGCCCGTATCCGTGCCGTGCTGCGCCGTGCCGAGATGCCCTCAACCCACCAACAACACCAGAAGCAGTCGGTCTATCGCATAGGTGCATTGGTCGTAAATATCCCCGCGCATACTGTCACACAACATGACAAACCTGTAGCGCTAACGCCAATAGAATTTCGCGTGCTGGAGCATTTGTTGAACAATGCCAACCTTGTGCTTTCTCATCACCAATTGCTAACCGCGGTCTGGGGTTTTGCCTATAGTGATGCCACAGAATTGTTGAAACCAACGATCAGCCGTTTGCGCCAGAAAATCGAGGAGGACCCATCCCATCCACAAGTGATTCAAACGGTTCACGGCGTAGGCTACCGTCTTACGACGCCTGCGGGTTCTGAATCATGTTGAATGTGAATAACCCAGAAGGATACATCCGTCTCTCGCTATCCTGCAATAGATAGCGTCGTAGCACCCCGCGGTCTTCCGGTCTATCATCCACGATGAGGATCATTATTTTTTATGTAGCAAATAATCCCGACAATGGTTCTGCTTGCCATTGTCGGGATTATTTGCTACGGTTGCGGCAAGAAATTCTGCGAACCAAAAGAGCCACCCAATACATCCTTTGAAGATGCACCGAGCCAGCGATCAAGCACAGTTGCATAGACGGAGCGGAAATCGGTGGTGTATTTGAGATTACCCGCGCTATCGAGGCTGGTCAAGCTTGGCGGCTCACCAAAAATCCCCTTGCTGACGGAGTTACCCAGCACAAACATGGGTGCAGCCGTACCGTGGTCGGTTCCCAGGCTGCCATTCTCCTCGACGCGCCGCCCGAACTCCGACCAGGTCATCACCACCACATTGTCTGCTTTGCCATGCTGCACAAGGTCGGTGTAGAAGGCAGATAGACCATCCGCCAGCGTCTGCATCAGCGTATCGTGCGTTGTCTGCTGGTTAGCATGCGTATCAAAACCGCCCAGCGTCACATAGCCTACACGCAAACCCAGTCCCTGCACAATCGCCTCCGCCAGAACTTTCAAACCAGCCGCGAATGGGCCTGTCGGGTACGTGACCGCCGCCTGATACTGCGCATCCGCCGCGGCCAATTGATGCGACCCATCCTGCGCACTGAGCGCGGTTGCATCAAGCAGGGCCGCGTATGGCGATGTTTTGGGGTACGAGTTATAGAGATTCATCAATGCCTGCATACGTGCATTGCCAGCGTCCCCATCGGCGGGATCGGGATAGACACGATACATCTGCGTGCTGGCAAGCGTCGGCACTTGGGCGCTGATTGACGCGAGCGCCTGCGCGGTCTGCACGCCAATGTCCATTGCTTTAAATGGATGACCATCCGAGTCCACCCAACCAGAGACGAGCTTTCCCAGCCAACCTTCGCTGCCATTACCCGTCAAATCCAACGTCTGCCAGATGTCCATCGCCTGGAAGTGCGACAGGCTCTGGTTAGGGTAGCCAACACCCTCGACAATCGCCATGTGTCCCTCGTCCCAAATCTTCTTCAACGATGCCAGGTTGGGGTGCAGACCCAGGCGCGTATCCAGCGGCAACACCTTCGCATCCGGTATGCCTATCGTCGGGCGCATTTTATGATAGGTCGCGTCACTGAATGGCACCACGGTATTCAAACCATCGTTGCCACCGGCCATCTGCACGACAATCAACGTGCGATCGGTCGCCGCCTGTGCCAGGTATGAACCTTCGATAGATTGCGCGTGTGCCGATGCGATACCGCGACTGAAAATGGCGGGCATCACCATACCAGCCGAAACCACCAACATCCCATCTTTTATCATTGCTCTGCGAGAAAGTTTCATCAGTCTTCTCCCTTCATTCACTTAGTTCAACTGGTACTCCGGTGAAGCCATCATCAAGTACAGCGTGCCACGCACCCGACCCAGTGGGTAACTCGCACCACCCTTCAAGGTAACTCGCGCTCCACTGCTGCTATCCGGTGTTGTCAGGTAGTTGATAAACTGTGTGCGCCGATCACTGGTCACTTCACCATCCAACAGGAACGAGGTGAAGTAATCTACAAATTGCGGCGGCGAGCTGATGGAATTGGCGTCCACAATCGTTTGCAAATTGATTGGCGCAGCCGCTTTACCACGGGTAAACATGCCGCGTACCAGCAAAGCATCAATGAAGTTCAGGCGCATCATCCAGGTACCGCTATTCAGCCACAGTGCGCTCACTTTATCGGCGGGCCAACCAGCGACATTAGGCGGGTCGAACAGCGTTTGTCCCATCAATGCCGTGAAGTTGGGCAAGCCAGCGCCACTGTCCTGTATGTTCAATGCGCGAATCGCCCCAACCGCAAATTCCGTTGGAGATTTAACGCGGCTTCGATATGCCTTCGCGGACGAAAATTGCGCAGAAGTCAGCAATGTCCGCATAACCGCGCCCATATTGTGACCACTCTGCACGTAGGTATCTACCAGAGGCTTCAAGTCGTCGGCACTGGGATTCTCATAGACAAAGAAGGTAAACAGTTTCCGGCTAATAAACCACGGTGCCGCCGGATGGTTCGCCAGGATTCGCATCACATCTTTATAGTCGAAGTTGCCGGTTTGCCCCAGGTAACGCCTGGTCAAATCGTTATGCGTTCGTGGAATATAGAACGAATTGAGACCCCGCAAATGCCAGCCCGTAAGCGCAGCCGCACCCTCTGAAACATCCTGCTGTGTATAGTTGCCCAATCCTATTGTAAACAATTCCATTAATTCGCGTGCATAATTTTCATTCGGTACCGTTTTTGTACTTTTCGCCAGATCGAGGTAAAACAACATTGCTGGATCAGCTGTAATACCTAGCAGAATAGTATCAAATGTATCAAAGGCATGCTCGCGCAAAAATTGATTTTGAATCATCATCCGCATAAAACCATTACGCCCACCCACTTTGCGGAAACTACTCGTCAGCACGCCATGCCAGAACAGCGTCATTTTCTCCAACAGAGGCCGCTGCGTCCATGCCATACGCATCAACCACCATTGTTGCTGCTCAACTGGCTTATTCAAATCAAGATTGAGCGCCTGGAGACGTGTTTCAGTATCGTTTTCAGACACCTGCGAATAATTGAGCAAGCGGTCTACCGCCCCGCTAAAGCCAAGATTTCTATACATCGCCAGTTCAGTAGGATTGGCTCCAAAGCCAGCGCGGCGCAAAAGATGCCCCGTCTGCGCATCGCTGGAAGGTGGAGCATGAAAGATGTCACTCAATCCCCCATGTTGTATCCACTCATCCAGGCCAACTCCACCCACGACACCCAATCCCGCCAACCCTGCCACCGAAGCACCAATCAGAGTACGACGCGAAACACGCCGCTTCGGTGGCACAACTGGTGGTACTGGTGCCACAGGAGGCGTCGGGGGAATCATCTGCCCGCTCGCTAGCAGTGGCAACGTATTAGATGTATTGCCTGTATGTTGCGGCTGCGCCGGTTGATTATACATATCCGCATCCATAGTCTTCACCTATCTCCGATTGGGGCGTGATTATGAACAGTAACAAATTGATCTACCAATGTAGGGGCCGATTTACCGTGCCCACCGCCGATTTATCGGCCCTTACATTGGTGCATTCATTTGTTCATCAGCATTATCGCGCCCTTTCACGTGTTGTTGTTTGCAAAGAGGGTGTCATGAATGTCACCCCTACACAAACGTATTTTAGCATTCAGAACTCAAGAAACTATCAAGAGCGGTTCAATATTTGTTCCATTTTCTGTTCCCTTGCCCAATTCATGGCGATTGATGTACACTAGACGTATGCAAACGAATACACATACTGAACTTGTAGCTACTGATATTCAAGCTGATAAAGCCATACCACCGCTAGAATATATCCGGCGCTCTCAATTTCTCCCGTTCGCACTTTTTTTTGCTATGGTAAGTGCAATTTTCTTGTTGGACGCCGCGTTACCTCTGCAAGGACTCTGGTTCCACAATGTCCTGTTAACACAGGTCAGCCCGTGGTTTCAGTGGCCCACTACCTTTTTATTTCCAGGCGGGGATATTACTGCGCCACTCCCTTTCGCCAATCCCAACTACAATCCACCAGTTGCGCTTGGCTGGGAACAGATTCCTTTTCTGCTGGCAGCTTTTATTGCGGTCTTCCTTGTCTACCTGCTGGCAATTGGCCGTCTTCCACGTCAAATTACCTATCGCTACATCCTTATCAGTACCGTGATATTCGGCATCATGTACCTGCTTATTCCTGTGGCAACTTCACCTGATCTATTCTCTTATATCGGCTATGCACGCATGGGCATCATCTATCACCTCAACCCGCTAACCACGTTGCCAACCGCTATTAGCAGTGACCCATCATTTATCCACATCTACTGGATCAACCAGCCTTCGGCCTATGGCCCCACGTGGGCATTTATCAGTAGTGTCTTGCAATTAATCACGCTACCTTTCGGCAAACAGGCTCTGTTACCAATGGTAATGGCCTTGCGCCTGCTGGGACTGGCGATGCACCTCTGCTCCACCGCCCTCATCTGGTCAATCAGTGGCTACTTACAACGTATTGACGGACGTATCTCTCTCCACAGACGAAAGCTCGCCACCCTCGCTTTTGCCTGGAATCCTTTATTGCTCTTCGAGGCCTGTACCAACGCACATAACGACGCCACTCTGCTGGTATTCATCTTGCTCGCGCTCTGGTTTCTTGTTCGCGCAACACAACAGGGAGATACACAAAGAGGTATTGTGCCAGCCGTGATTATGCTGGCACTGGCAACCTGCCTGAAAATCAATACTGTAATACTAGTACCGGGTCTGCTATTTATGCTCTGGAACCAGCAACCACGTCGTTTGCGACCCATTATCTCTGCTGCATTACTCTACGGCGGTATTATCCTCTTGCTCTATGCCCCCTTCTGGCAAAACGGCACCATTCTATCCGTCGTGCGTGACAACCCCACAGCTTATCGCAACATCAATTCACTGCCTGAGTTCGCCAGTGAACTCATCTACGGTTTCACCGGACTTTTCGGCTTTACCAGTTCGTTTGTGGAAAATCTGACGCATCTACTCAGTCAGGGCATCTTCGTCGTCATCTATGTTTGGCTCTGCTGGCGTTCTATCCGTCAACCAGCAAACAAATTGCAAACTCTATCCGGCCTCGTGCGTTGGATGGCGCTAATCTGGCTGCTCTATTGTGTCTTCGGCTCACCCTGGTTCTGGCCCTGGTATCTCGTCACCTTCTTTGGACTCTACGCGCTGGTCGAGTCAGTACCCTTGCAAGGAAACCTATTCTCTGGCCTTTCAGGCATTCAGGGCATTCAGGGCATTCAGGGCATCCAGCACATACAAAGCGTCCCGCGCATTTCACTTGCGCTACGCCTCCTGGCATTTAGCATGCTCAGCATCTATTGCTTCTACGTGTGGGGTGTCCACTCCAGCTATGTTCCCGGCCTCTCAGGCTTCAGCTGGTCTTATCTGCGCGGTCTCTGGGCATGGGCGCTTCCCTTGCTAGCTTTCTGCCCCGATCTCTACCAAAAAATAGCGCAAAGGTACCATGTACAAAAAATAACAGCACCCGAATAGAAAGAAGGATACTATATGTATTAGCCGGAAATACATACTGTACTTCTCGTACTTCTCGTACTTCCCGGCTCCTCTCAAAAAAATTGCGGGGGGAAGAAGCATCAGCAACGCTAAAATTATAGCAGTTGCAACATTACAGACAGAATGAGACTGGAAAGAACTAATAGTTTATGTCACAACAAACAGGGCAAACAAAAAATCACAGAAAACGCCGGCTCTTTGCACTTCTGCTTATTATTTTCGCGCTCTTACTTGCAAGCGCTGGTATCTGGACGCTGGTGCGTAAATCACATGACTCCAACGGCATATCTTTGCATAACCCCACACCAAATAGTCCTGACCCTACACCGGCCTGGACGAGCGGCACACAAATACACAATGGCACCATTTCTCCGCTCATCTTCGGCACAAATATGAGCCTGTACGATAGCAGCGACCAGTTTCTCAATTCGCCGCAAACGCAGGCACAACTCCAGCATCTGCATATGCGCATCATTCGTATGCCAGTGCGAGCTTCACTCTCGAACCAAACTGAGATTCAAGCCGCCATCGCGATACGCAATGTCCAGGCCATTCCACTCGTTATCCTGCGTGGTGCCGTTGATGCTACTGCGCTTGCCGACGATACCCGCATTGTGAACGATATGAATACTGTCTTCGGCAATGGCCTTGTCTACTATGAATATGGCAATGAGGAAGACCTGCTCGGCGTGAATGCCCTCAACTTTGTAGCTTCGTGGAATACTATCGTGCCGCAACTCAAACGCATTGCCCGCCATGCACAGTTCATCGGCCCCGTCACATCTCAATATGAACATGACTACCTGACCACATTTTTACAACAGGCGAAGCCGCGCCCCGACGCCATTAGCTGGCACGAATATACCTGCGATGACTCCTGGTCAAACGCTCTCTGTATCGCACGCATTAGCAACTGGACAAATCACATCACGGATGCCCGGAAAGTCATGACAGCGATCCTCCACACAACCTTACCTATCATGATTACTGAGTGGAATTATGCCCCCAATGCCCAGAACGGTGACGGCAAAATCAATGATAGCAGCTTTATGTCAACCTGGACAACAAAAGCATTGGAGACGCTGGCGGCAAATCACGTCTTTGCCTCGATGCAATACACCTGCACCAATTCCGTCTATGCCCTCGTCAACGGCAATAACACGCTCTCCGCGCAAGGAATCACCATGCAAAAGCTCTATCAGCAAATGGTTGTCGAAGGGAAATCACCCGCACAAACCGGGTAGGGACCGATTTATCGCGTCCGCCTGCCTGTCCAACCCTATCCTCTTCTGCACGCGTGAGAAGATGCGGGCGCGATAATGCTGATCAACAAATTGAGTTACCAATGTAGGGGCCGGTTTACCGTGCCCCTACTACTTTGTCAACGTTCATGTGACTGTGATGCTCCAGCAGTGACGAGAGATGCTTCGCTGCACTCAGCATGACCGCCTCCGGCCTGTCATGCTGAGTGCAGCGAAGCATCTCCGGGACGAGTGAGCGGTGCGCATCTGCCGGGGTTCCTTGATGGGGCATCACCAGTCACATGAACAGTGACAAACTACTACGCCGATTTATCCAGCAGTCAGCTTACGCACAATATCGAGCAGGTCTCGCACGTGAAACGGCTTGACGATAACATGAGCAACGCCGAGTCTAGCGGCATCAGGACCGCCAACACCGGCAGTAATCACTACAATTAAAGGTGAAGGCTGAACCGGAGTCCATTGTGAGCGCAGTCGCTCTAAAAAAGCCTCCCCATCCATGCCGGGCATAGCAATATCCAGTAGTATTACAGAAGGATGCCTGCCTTCACGTGCCGCGTTATCCATCCACGCCAGAGCTTCCGCACCTTCAGCAGCCTCGGCAGGCTCGTAGCCGTCAAGCTCTAGCGCCCAGGATACCATATCCCGAATAGCGGGGTTGTCATCAACCACAAGCACAATCGGATGGCGACTGTTCAACTGATCGAGCATGTGACTTACATCCCTCTCCAAAAAATCATCACTAGATGTCGTGTAAAACCATTACTCATTACCCTATCGTTTGTAAAAAGCCGCTCACGGCCTGTAAAAATGCCTCTGGCTGCTCCAGATTCGAGAGATGCCCGGCAAGCGCGATACTTGCGAATTGTGCGCCGGGTATCTGTGCCGCGTAATCCCACGCCACTGACGGTGGGGTCAGCTCATCTTGCTCACCCACAATCACCAGCGTCGGGCAGGTAATCGTTGCCAGCACATCGGTTGAATCGGCACGCAATGCCATACCGCGAGATGCGGCGGCAATACCCTGTGGCGTTGCCGCGTTGATCAACTGCCGAACCCGCGCCTCCACCTCTGGATACTGTTGGCGGGTATATGCTGAAAGCAAGCGCGGTACCTGCATATCCGCGATAACGCCCGTTCCCTGTGTTTCCGCTATGCGTGCCACATTCTCACGATTCGCTTTTGCCTCGGCTGTGTCTGCTCCAGGTCGTGTATCCGCCAGTATCAAACCTCTGACACGCTGTGGATATTTGCGTAAGAACGCGAACGCGGCATAACCGCCCATTGAAAGCCCACATAGCACAGCATCCTGCATCCCCAACACGTCCATCAATCCTGCTACATCGTCGGCGAACATCTCCATTGTCGAGACGTCATTCATGATATCGCTCTCGCCAAAACCACGCCAATCCAACGCCACGAGGCGATACCGATCCTCGTCCAGCAACGCTGTTAATTCGCCATTCCACATATTTCTATTTAAAGGAAATGCATGGAGAAAAATGACGGGTAAACCGACACCATGATCGTCATAAGCGAGACCTGCATTATTCACCACTGTCTTCATAATCGCCCTATTCACTCACTACTTTGGCCGCTTCGGCTCCATCAGCCTGCTCGTGCGCGTGATACGAACTGCGCACAAACGGGCCTGACTCCACATGGCGAAAACCCATCTTCTTGCCCTCAGCCTTCAAAGCCGCGAATTCCTCCAGCGGCACATAACGTTGAATTGGCAAATGCTGGAACGATGGACGCAAATACTGGCCTATGGTGAGGATATCTATGTCATGTTCGTGCATATCGTGCATGACCTCGATAATCTCGTCCCATGTCTCGCCCAATCCCAACATGAAGCCCGACTTGGTTGGCGCGGCAGGATTCATCTCCTTTGCCCATTTCAACACTTGCAGCGACCGCTTATACACCGCTTGCGGGCGCACGCGCTTGTACAGGCGCGGCACTGTCTCCACATTATGGTTAAACACATCAGGTTTCGCGTCAATCACCACTTTGAGCGCATCGTAAACGCCCTTGAAATCAGGCGTCAACACCTCTACTCGACACTCAGGATTCATACGCCGTATCCAGCGAATCGTCGCCGCGAACACTGCCGCACCGCCATCTTTCAACTCGTCGCGATTGACCGAGGTCACGACCGTATGGCGTAATCCCATCTTTTGCACCGCCTCCGCCACCCGTTTTGGCTCCTCCCAATCAAGCCCTATCGGACGACCCGTCTCGACTGCACAAAACCCACAACTGCGCGTACACACCCGCCCCAGAATCATGAAGGTGGCAGTTTTATGTCCCCAGCACTCGCCAATATTCGGGCAACGTGCCTCTTCACAGACGGTGTGCAGTTCTTTACTGCGCATCAACTGCTTCAGATTGTCGTAGTTTTCACCTTTCGGCGCACGCATTTTCAACCATTCAGGACGGCGCTCTGGAATAATTGTCGCCATAATCATTTCCCTCTGTGTAACCCCGTAGGGGCCGGTCAACCGGCCCCTACAAATTGTTAATAAACGTCTATTTCGCGTCCGTAGCTCTGCAATTTGGTGCGAACCGCTTGCAGGAAACCACCAGCACCAGCACCATCCAGGATACGATGATCGAAGGAGAGGCACAGGTACATCATTGAACGCACTGCTATCGCATCATCCTCAATCACCACCGGTCGCTTGACCACGGAGTCCATGCTCAGAATACCCGCGTGCGGCTGGTTAATAATCGGTACTGAGATAATTGTACCAAAAGTACCAGGATTATTCACCACAAACGTGCTGTTCTGCATATCTTGAATCGTGAGCTTGTTGGCACGGGCGCGTTGCGCAACTGTGCTAATCTGCTTTGCCAGGCCAGCTAGCGTAAACTGGTCGGCATCGTAGATAGTCGGCACTACCAACCCGGCATCGGTCGCGACCGCCATACCGAGGTTAATGTGCTTCTTGATCACAATCTTATTGTCTGGTGTCCAACTCGAATTAATCATAGGAACCTTGCGAATGCCCTCGCACACGGCCTTCATCACAAACGGCACAAAACTGATACCATAGCCCTCACGCTGCCTGAAGTCCTGTTTATTCTTTTCCAGCCATTTCGCGATATTGGTCATATCAACCTCGACCACCGTTGTCGCGTGGGGAGATGTGCGCTTGCTGCGTACCATATGCTCGGCAATCGCCAGGCGCATGCGGCTTGGCGTTACCAGTTCTTCGTCCGCACCTACTGTTGTGGGCGGGGCCGTGGGTGGAACGGGTTCAGCATATGCCGTATATGTTGGCAGCGACAATGTCTGCGCCGGTTGTGCTGGGCGCGATGGCATTGTGGGAGCAGCTACAGGCGTTGCCTGCCGTTGTGCGACATAGGCCAGAATGTCCTCTTTGCGCACTCGACCACCATTGCCTGTTCCCGCAATCTGGTTCAGGTCAATATCATGCTCATGTGCAAGACGACGGGCCAGAGGCGAAATGCGCTGGCGCTCTTCCTCTTCGACAGGTGACTCCTGTCGAGATGTTGTTGCTCCATTCGCCCTATTCATTCCATTGCCCACGCTGGCCCGCGCACTCTCCATTACAGGTGTTGCCGCCTGCTCGGTGCTGCGCACTGGCGCGGCATCCGGCCCCGGCGCGGCCGCTACAGGCGGAGCGGATGCGACATCAGCATTTTCTTCGATCAAGGCAATATCTACACCGACGGCGACCGTCTCGTCCGTTTTGACAAGAATCTTCGCCAACCGACCCGCGACGGGCGAAGGCAATTCAGCATTGATTTTATCGGTGATGATTTCGGCGAGTGACTCATCTCTTTCAACCCAGTCGCCCTCGTTTTTCAACCAGGTTCCGACGGTTCCCTCGGCAACTGACTCTCCCAGACGGGGCATCTTTACCGGCGTTGGCATATGTTAAACTCCTTTGTTGTACATGAATGCATTGTATAGGAACATCTTTCGCTCCCTGGTACTCTTAGTACGCCGCCAGTTTGCGTGCAGCAGTCAAAATCTTTTCAGCATTCGGCAGATACGCGGCCTCCAACGGTGGAGCATAGGGAAAAGCCACATCAGGGGCAGCCACACGGGTAATTGGCCCGTCCAGATACTCGAACAGGTCTTCCGCCAGAATCGCAGATAGTTCCGCGCCAATGCCACCCGTCAGCGTATCTTCATGCACAATCAGCACTTTGTTGGTACGCTTGACCGACTCTAGAATCGTTTCGAGGTCGAGCGGCGAGAGGCTGCGCAGATCAATTACCTCAACCTCCAGATCGTCCTCTTGCTCCAGCGTTTGCGCCGCCCTCAGGCACTGGTACACCATCGCGCCATAGGTAAGTACCGTCATATCTTCCCCATCGCGGCGCGTAATCGCCTTGCCCAACGGCACGATATAATCCTCCGTGGGCAACTCCTCGCGCAATTCGGGCAAGCGATAGAGCAATTTATGTTCCAGGTAGAGAACGGGGTTGTTATCGCGAATAGCGGCCTTCAGCATACCCTTCGCGTCATAGGTAGTCGAAGGTACCACGACCTTGATACCCGGCGTATGAAAGAACCACGCCTCCGGGCTGGCCGAGTGGAACGGCCCACCCTTCGTCCCGCCGCCCGCTGGGCCACGAATAACCATCGGCACCGGCATGCCGACGCGCCAGTACATTTTGCTCGCCATATTGATAATCTGGTCAAAGCCGCAGGTGATGAAGTCAATAAACTGCATCTCCGCGATAGGGCGCATACCCATCAATGCCGCACCCACGGCTGAACCGATGATAGCTGCCTCCGCCATCGGCGTATCAATCACACGCTCCGGCCCAAACTCTTCCAACAGGCCCGCGCTAACTTTAAACGCACCGCCATAGGTGCCGACATCTTCGCCGAGGAGGAACACTGCTTCATCACGAAGCATCTCTTCACGGATGGCCTGTCCAATGGCCTCTAAATAGGTAACAGTACTCATCTCCGTACTACCTCCTGTGGGGCAACGAATCTGGCATCCTCGATATGCCGGGCATCAATCATGGTTGTGAACGGCTGCCCGGTGCGTGTATCTATTGCATTGATAAAACGTGGGTTATCCGCGTCCGGCTCACCAACTATCGCCGTAGGCCCATCGGGGGCAAACACATAGTCCGCCACAGTTGACGGGTCGGATGCTGGACTTTGCTCGGCAAAACGCACCGCGTCATCCACCGTCTCTTTGACCCGTGCCGCGATATCGGCTTTTTCCGCCTCTGTCAGGTTCTGTTCTTCTGTCAGATAGGCTTCAAAGCGCTGTATCGGGTCTTTCGCCAGCCACTCTTCACGCAACGCCTGTGGCACATAGTCCGCTTTGTCTGCCTCAGAATGCCCACGCACGCGGAACGTCTTACACTCGACGAGGGCTGGCCCTTTGCCGCTACGCACATGCTCTGTGGCTCGCCCAACCGCCTCCATCACAGCAAGAACATCGTTGCCATCCACACTTTCGCCCGGCATGCCGTAGGCAAGCGCCCGTTCAGAGAGGTTCTGAATAGCATATTGCTTTTGCCCAGGAGTTGAGTAGGCATAGCCATTGTTTTCAATGATAAACACCACCGGCAATTTTTGCACCGAAGCAAAGTTCAGTGCCTCGTGAAATGGCCCAGTATTGGTCGCGCCGTCGCCGCAGGAGGCCAGCACTATGGTCGAGCGCTTGCGCATCTTCATCGTCAGCGCCACGCCGCATGCCACCGGCAACGATTCGCCCAGCATGCTGATCGGAGGAACGATACCATGCTGCATATCGCCGATATGTAGCTGTCCATCGCGTCCTAAAGTCGGAGAATTGCCGCGTGCTAACCACTGGCACATCACCGCACGCGGCGAACCGCCACGTACCAGATGCATACCCAGGTCTCGATGCTGCGGTACAATGCAGTCACCATCGCGTAGCGTCATTGCTGCTCCGACGGTTGTGGCCTCATGCCCCTGTGCTGTGTAAACGCCGCCCACGATGCGACCCTGTAAAAAGAGCGTGCGTGTCCGGTCCTCCATTGCACGGGTGAGGCGCATTAAATAGTAAATATGTAGATAGGTTTCCTTGCTCAAATTGCGCTCCTTTGCGGTTTACCTGTTACAGACATATGATATCACAAGTTGTCACATACGTGAGGATTATTAATAGTACCTCTTGACAAAATGTACGTATTGGTGTACATTTTTATCAAAGAGATGGAGATAATGCAAAGGAGAACCGTATGTCTGTCACGAGAAAGGATACACTCTCGATGGTCGAAGCGAGAGAACAGTTGACCCAGTTACCGGAACAATTGGCTCAAGAACACGATAGGATAACCGCAATCAAAGTTACGAGGCACAATAAGCCTGTGTTAGCAATTTTGCCGTGGGACCTGTATGAGTCAATCATGGAAACCCTCGAAATTCTGGATGACGAAGAGCAAATGGCCGCATTATCACAAAGTATCCAGGAAGAGAAGGAAGGCAAAGGCAAGCCATGGAAAACTGTTAAAAAAGAACTTGGCTGGGAAAGCTAACGATAATGGTACATCCTTCGCGACTGGTAATTATGTAGAAAGTGATGGTTTAAATGCTTATACATGGATTGGAATATTGTCATATCTCCCACTGCCCAAAAGCAGTTAGCGAACATTTCCGATCGGCGCGTAAATCGGAGTATAGAAAACACGATTGATAGCTTAGATACTGAACCAACTAGAAAAGGCAAGCCTTTAATCGGCGACCTTGCAGGTTATCGGTCCATACGAACAGCAGGTCAGCGCTATCGTGTGATCTTCAAATTGTACTATGACCAGAATATCGTGTACATTGCCTCGGTTGGCATTCGCAAAGATGGTGACAAAAACGATGTATACGCCATCGCACAGAAGTTGATCAAAGCTGGCCTTTTGTGATACAGGTGCTGGTAAATTAAGCAGGTACTCAATCAGCCATCCCGCTTTTTTCGTGTTTCTGAGATGAAATCGTCTATTTTCTTTCAAAATTGTTTGTTTTGGATAATCGTTCGCGCAATTCATCTGGTAGTTTTTGTAGTGGAGGCTGCAAAATATCCAAAGTATCTAGTGCCTTTTTATAGTATTCGGAAGCGCTCAGGTTAGCGTTCCTGATATCCTTAGTCGATAACCAGGTTTTGAGAAAGGCGGAATCCCCCAGAGCAGTCAATGTTATAGCAGCAAAGTCAGATCGATTACTCTCTTGATAAATCTTCAATGCCTTCTGATAATGCTTATTCGCCTCATCAAGGAAGAGAAACGCTATCCCATATTCTACTCTTCCAGCAAGACACATATACACAAAACCCATATTATGGTGTAGATGCGCTTTATTTAGAATGGTGCTTTGAGCGTAGATAGCAAATAGCACACTACCATACACGAGAGCCATACTACAATAGGCCAACAAATCCAGTGAAGCTTCTTCTGCAAGATTTTCCGGCCTGGCAGGATTTTGTGAGCTTGCTTCAACAGAATTTTGTATGGACCGAATAGTCATCAACGCATCAATCACATCTTTTTCATGACTCTGAATATCAACGGGAGAGAGTTTGGGCGATTCCTTTTGAAGCAAGCTCACAAAATCCTGCCAGGCCGGAAAATCTTGCAGAAGAAGCTTCCTTGTCACAGCGACTGCTTCACGCAATTTTTTGCGACGTACCCACAACTTATTCGCTTCACGCATCTGCTTTTTGATAGAGGTAGATGAATGAGATTCTGGTGCAGGTACTAGAATAGGAATTTGAGAGGAGAGAATCATCTGGAACGGAATCAAATGAAGCTGATATTGATATACAACGGGTAGTTGCGGGATAGCTTGCCCAGGTTGAATCTTTTTCCGGCGAGACTGGACTACAACAAACAGGCAAATCCCTATAATCGCTGGGATCGTTGCTAAAGTGGCCCTAATGTCCAGTATAATAAGCTCAACATTTGGACCCTGAATAAGCTGTGGTATAACGGATATATTCAGTGCAATCGCATCCCCTTGTTCACCGAAAGTGAGAGAGCCGTCTGCGACGGTATTGATGGAGGAGTTATCTGAAACTCCGGGAGTTGCTATCTGCTGCACAGAATCGCTGGCCTGTATGCTATACATACCCTTCGCGTAGGTCGGCAGTGTAATACGTTTCGTAAATGAGCCGGAACTATCAATGCCACCGGATGGAATTGTAATATCGAACAGTCTGGTAGGATTGCATACACTAGAACTAGTACATGTTGCGGAAATGGTCACGCTCTCTGTTATTGGAGCATTTGTCTGTGACCAACCCGGCATCCAATTTACTCCCCGGATAGTAAGAGAAGCTTGATCCTTTATTGAATACCTTTGTTGGGCTGAAGAGCAATTTGTAGGAGAGGTGCTTCCAGCCTCAAGAATGATACATGGTGGCTGCGCTGTCAGTAGAGTAAAACCGACAGGTGTCGATAAGACTTGCATATTCGACCCAGGAAATTTTCCAATAATAGCGATGAAATAGTAGTCTACATTGATTTGTTGCGGAAAACTGTGGCTCCACGTCCAGGAAAGAACAGTCTCTTGCGTTTGCATAGGAGACTGCCCAGGAGGAGGAAGTGCAGTACACTGGGTACTCTTTAAACATTTATTCAGGCTTTGCGCATCTGTTATTGGCTTGTCTTGACTCAAAACCCAGGTCTGTGGACCCTGTGGGAAATTTTCTGCGACCAGCACAATATGCGAACCGGAAGGACCTGCCACATCGCCATTGTACCTGGGCGAGCAAAAATCGAATACAATATGTTGTCCGACGGGAGGTGCACCTGGGCATGTAGCGAGCTGCTGGTCAGAGTGAACTAAAGAGAGCGACTGCCTTGCTTCGTTGATAGTCTGGGCATGTAGCGGCCGTGACATGATCACGGTCGTAAGCACAACGAACGCAGATACAACGGCAAAAGTCACGATGAATTGACGAAACACCTTCTGCACCTCTTCCATAAATGAGCATCATATGGCTAATGCACTGCCGCCAGCCAATTGAGGAAAGAGACAGCACGCGTTCTATGTGGAACAACCCACACCAACGATCCGGCTAGATGAGCAACAATGATACCTTTGGCGAACAAGATCACGATGGCAACAATCGCCACGAAAATAAGCAATGCAATCACCCCAATTACCACTGGAGCAATGGATTTCTTTGCCGGAGGCGGCGCTGGCTGCCATATCTGTTGCTGAACAGGTTTGACCGGTTCCGGTTCCACTGCCTGTCCCCAAGCTTCCAGAGGCGCAACAGGTTGAGGTGTTCTCCAGACAGGTGCTGACGTTTCCCAGTCTGGTTGCGGCAACACAACTAGCGGCTCGGTTGGCGGCTTATCATAGCGAATACTATCCCAATCAGGAATGACAATTTCATTTTCGAGATTTACATCAACTGACAACTCCTGTACAGGAGGCTCATCGAGTGAGGAAGTCAGAGGCAGATGGTCGCCTACGTCTGTAACGAGTTCACTCAAACTGCGTGGATTGCGTTCCTCGAGAATACAATTGCTCAACTCTTGCAATAATGGCCGCATCCCTTGTATCGACAAGCTATCCAGCATCATAATGCGATTGTTGGAAGATTGCTTTACTGCATCATAATCCGCTTTTGTCAGCAAAAGATGAGATGCACCGACTCCCCAATGGCTGTCTTTATGAAGATTGGGATACATCGCTAATGCTTTGAGTGAGATATAGATCGTGAGTGCGGAAAAACGGTCCATATCCTCACCGAATATTCGTTTCTTCGGCCCATCCCAAAAGCTGGGATGCTGAAAATGTTCATGCCCACGCTCTAACAGCTCCGGCCGCCGATACAGTCGAGCGAAAGCAGGAACCCAGGAATTATCATAATCAACTAACTTCAGGACGATATTTCCTGCCTGTTCTTTGACAATAACATTGGTCAAATCGAGGTCTCCATGCGCCATATGCAACGCCTCCATCTGCCGAATCATCCGCAACCATGCATTGCTCAACGCTTCCAGTGCAGATGTATTTTTTTGTTCGCACTGTTTCCCAATGTATGTGCCAAGTGGAAGGCCCTCGGTGAAGTACCCCTGGCTAAAGCCGAGGGGCTTCTACAGCCATTGCTAGCTGTTGGCTGCTTCCCAGCCATAGTATGTTGATGGCAGCGTTGTGATCGCGATCTAGTTCAGTGCCACACTCGCAACTATGCCACCGCTCTTCAAGCGTTTTCTTGCGGATCGTGCCACAACCGCTGCACACCTGACTGGTATATCTGGGGTTGACTTGTACGACTGTCCTACCAGCGTTCTCAGCTTTGTAGGTACAGTACCCGACAAATTGGCCCCAGCCAGCATCCTGAATTGACTTGTTTAAGCCGCTTTTGGCGCTTCCCCCATTGGGGAGATACGTTCCGTTCTCATCCTGTTTGGGCTTTGCGCGTCTCGACATGTTGGCGGGTTGCAATTCCTCAAAGACGATGAGTCCGTACTGATTGACGAGCTTTCTGCTTTCCTTGTGCAGAAAATCTGCGCGTTGGTTGCGTACTTTGCGGTGTGCTTTCGCCACGGACTGTACGGCTTTTTTGCGCCGGTGACTGCCCCGTTTCTTTTTCGAGAGGGCTTGTTGCAACTTCTCTCGCTTCTTTTCCCCCTTGCGGAAATAGCGCGGGCAGGAGGGTTTGGGGAACCCTCTCTCTATCGTCTCCCCTGTAGACAGGGTAGCAAAGTGCAGCAGTCCCAGGTCAATACCCACTGCCTCATCAGAGACGGGCAACGGGGCGGCTTCTCCCTCACAGGCAAAGACCACATACCAGCATGTCCCTTCGCGTTTAATGGTACAGGTTTTGATGGTTCCCTGTAGTTCACGGTGCAACTTGACTTTGATGCTGCCTATTTTGGAGAGGCATACCCGGTTATCGTGGGTGAGCGCGTACCCGCCCTGCGGATAGGTGAAACTGTCGTAGCGGTCACGCCCCTGAAAGCGCGGATAGCCGGGAGTGACACCACAGGCACACCGGCGAAAAAACGCCTTGAACGCTTTGTCCACACGGCGCAAGGTATCTTGCAGTACCTGAGAGTGGATATCCTTGTATTCTTCCCTGATGTCCTTGATGTCAGGAAGTTGGTTAGCTTGACGGTAGTAGTTGATGTTTTGCGCCTGTAGCGCGTGTTTTCGTGCCTGTGCATCATAGAAGTCAGGACGCTGTTTGATGACTTCGTAGGCGTCCCGGCGTTCCTGTAAGGCAGCATTGTACAGTTCTCTTGTGCGGTCAAGCGTCCACTGCAAGGTACGAGCTTGTTTGCCAGTTGGGTACAGGCGGTACTTAAAGCTTTTCACGTTGCTCCTTTTGTAAGCGTTCAAGCTCCTGTTTTGCCAACCGATCGAGAATGGCAACAATGGTTTCACCGGTCATGGCATGGATGAAACGCAGCGTTTGTAGTGTCCGTTCCCATATGCGGGTTGTTCTGTAAGTGTTTGTATCCATGCGTGTATTTTACTACAACTTGCGTCAACTGTCAAGCAATCCCAACCCATCACGCCCCACAAGGTAGGCCCTTGTATCCCCCGCTTGAAAGACGGGGGTTTTACGGGCCGACGTCATAAAATAAGGGCGCAAGTTCAACATGAGTTTGGCTCCTTGCCCTTATGATGAAAGTTTAATGCCCCTGGGAAATTGGTTCATTCGCCGCTATCTCATACCGCAACCTTTTGATGCGTTGGCGATAGGCGTCCTCTGGTTGCAGATAGCCAAGTTTTGGCTTATCACCCATGCTCACGTGCCATTTGCGGAACGCCAGCCCTATCTCTGTTTGATACAGCGCTTTGACACGCATCCATTGACGCCAACCTTGCTGATGCCGGACACGCCGCTCCGCCTTCGTGCGGTGAAACGAGTTTTGCAACAGGGCATACTCATCCACTTTCACCACGCCATTGCTGACCTCCACGGCCAGAAACTCACGTATCACCGCCGCTTCATGTGCCAGCGATTTGATGAGGATATATAGCAAAAATATTTGCGCAAGGAACGGGGGAATGTAATCACCAATCAGGGCAAGCAGCGATAAAAACGTCACGTTGCTATCACCCGGTGACGCATTTAAAGCGGCGCTGGCCTGGAAATCGACAAAATCGAAGAAGCTATGCAGTCCTACTGCCAGCAAAAAACCCAGCAGTGGAATAACCATCTGCCGCCAGCGTATCCGTGTATGGCGAATATAGCCCAACGCAGCACCAAAACACACGGTAAAGGTCGAATGTCCCAGCCAACCCAGCACAATACGATAGACGATAAGAAAGACAGGAAATTGCTGGAAATCGTTGGCGAAATAGCGGAAATTCTCTACCATCGCGAAGCCCGCACCAATTAACGCGCCATACACAATACCGTCGGTCACATTGTCAAACTCGTCGCGCAATATAAAGAAGAGCAGCAGTAACCCTGCTCCTTTGATCGTCTCCTCAGTGATACCCGCGTTCAATCCCTGGAAGACTGAGCGTAGCACATCGCTGGCATTCGGCCCCAACAGATTGAGCAGGGTTGTGTCAAGCTTACGCTCGACAAAAAAGGCGATGGGGATGGCGATGATCGCACCCCATAAGAAGGCGGCCAGGCGCAAAAACCACGGCTCGCGCTCAAACCGATCCATGAAATTGACCAGCAGATTAATCCCTAGCGCCGGAATAGTGGGAATGATTATCGCAGCCAACAGGTCTAACGGCCCATACTGCGCCAGTGCGGATAGGCCCACAAGGCCATTCAGCACAACCGTAATCACTGCGCTCAATACCAGAATAGCCACACCACCACCCACTATAAGCCAGCGCGTGCGCCCACCCATACGCTGCGGCAGCGCAAACTGCATGGTTATGCCCGCGCCTAACAGGCTCTCTTCTTCATCCCAATCCTGAGCCGCTGGTTCGGCATCCAGCGGTGCCGATATATGCTTTTGCGCAGCCGACTGCGCATCCTGTTTCTGCACTAATGATGCGGGTGGCGTTATGGAAAGCAAAGAATTCTGAGAGGCTGATACCTTTTCGGCTGAATGCGGCGGTGACTTACTTGCCCACTTTACTGCGCGAGACGGCTCAGTGACGTTCTCTAACTCCGGCTCGGTCTCAGGGTGTTCTTTTGCTGAAGACTGTTGGGGGGCAATCAATTGCAGCATCGTACTGCCCAGAATAAGAATATCCTGCGGCTGCAATGGATAGCTCGCCTCATAGGGAACAACGGCTCCATTGACGCGCACGACATTATGGGCAGTCAGGTTGGTGATATGCCAGCCAGCGTCATCCAGCACCAGACGTGCATGCTCACGCGAAATCGTGGGGTCCATTAAAATGATGTCGTTATTTAATGCTCGCCCAATCGTCGTTTCGCGCTGTGTTAGTAAATGCACCAGCCGCTCTTCCGGCAACCAACCAGACGGATAGCGTTCCTGAAGATTTGCCGTTGCATTCGCGGGCAACCGCACCCGTACAACCCGCAATACACCATAATTCTGCTGCATGGTCATTCATGTCGCTCTCTAAAAAAGACATAAAAACTAGCTTGCTAATCAATTAGCCCGCACACCAGTATCAACTCGCGTATCCAATACGCCCAGACCGGTATATTCCGCAGCAAGGGTGCATAATTGATCCCATTGCATCAAGATTGCCGCGTACCGCTCCCAATAATCGGGCGCCTCTTCCTCCACCTGACGCCAGTACATGTACGTTTCGTAATTTGCGAAAGTTGTCCTCAACAAATAACGCCCTTCCTGTTCGCCGCTCAAACGTACCAGTGACAGGTGCTTTACCCCTGGTATCCAACGCTGCATCTCGAGATAACCGCTCGCTGCCAGTTCCTCCAATTCGGCACCTGTACAGCCTGCTCTCAACAGCCAGATGCGCGTTGAATAATATTCCCCCTTGCTCACGCTCCCACTTTACCTCGACCTTCTTTTTCTCCTTACTATACATGGGAACTGAAAAAGTGACAAGGGGGTACCGCTTGCCATTCCAACCTCTACCATGCATGATAGGCCTATCTACTTCACGAAAGCCATTGCCTGGTGCAACTAAACTGTGCTTTAGCATATACTATTGCAAGGCTCTCAGACACGGTAATTGTTAGATATTTCCAGGAGGAACATCATGCAAGGTGAACACATGGTATCCACCGCTACCATCGCAATCAGATACAGGCAACAGCTAAGCAAACGACCGGGAATTGACGGAAAACCGCATAATTAGTGATCCATTGTAGGGACAGCTTCAGCCAGTCCGTCCTGGGTCATACGGTACAATCTCAGGACGGACTGGCTGAAGCTGTCCCTACGGCGGGTTGATTATTTCATTCAGGCACCCACTGCTACTGGCTGGGTTATCACAGGAAGCGTAACTTTCTCCTGCTGCATCGCTCCCGGCCCTCCGCCGTCCCTGTGCATGCATTCCGTGTGAAACCAACACAAAAAAGCCACACAAGAAAAAGAAGCTTTACCAGATTACGCCCACAGTTCCCAACCTTATAGTATCAGAAATCGAAGGGATACAGCAAGAGGTTACGCTTGTACAAAGGAATAATTTATAGCAGTTGAACTTATGCTCCTCACAGTACTATCTGTCTTTCGCAGCCGCACCAAGTACACAAGTATACTCATACTGCCCATGAGCATGTTCATACAGAGAAATTGGGCATAACGCATTAAATTGATGACCTAATAAAACAGCCAGAGCGACCGGAATAGCAGCAAAAAGATGGAAATGAGTAATACCTTGACCATATAATTCTCGCAATTCTTTACCAATATATTGAGCTATTGCCAGAGCATGATCAGCATCTTTCACACCTCTCACAAAATCTGGTCCACCTACCAGATCATAGCGAATATGGTGACCATATGAAAGATGTGAGGTCGAAAGATAATCTGAAACCGACTTCGCCGTGAGACCGGTTATAGTAATCTCAATTACAGCAACACGTTTATCGCCACTTCCATTATAAGATATACGGCGCAATGATGGTGAAGCAGATGACATCCCGGCAGTAGTCCACGGGCCATCCTTGCTTTCCAGCACTAATGTAAAGCTCGTTGTAGCCCGAAAGGTATAGCCAAACACAAAAGCTACTGGTAGAATTGTCTTGAGTGATAAATGGAGATTATGACTTACATGTTTCTCGATAAATGCATTTTTTATATTCATCAAAGCCGGAAACAATATATCTCGCCACTCTTCTGCACTTGGCAGTCGTTCTTTATCCTGGAAAAAATCCCACCAGTCCAGGTCAAGATCAAGGGCGGGGACTTGCGGTTTATCGCTAAAAGTGCAGAAACGAATCCAAGGTTCATAGTTTTGGTTTGCTTTTATCCGACGAAATCGTAGCGTAAGTGATGACTTTAAGACTCGTCCAGCAATTACTCTCAGTTTTGCCTTAAATTGTTCATCTGTTTCGGGAATAATAGCATCTGGCAGCTGTTCGGCATGAAAATCAGTTAAAGAGCGATAACCATAAGAGACGCATTGTTGTTGCAATTCAGCAAAACTGACACCACGTAGAATGGGCACAATATTGAATATTGGATCGCGTTCTCTTCGATTTAATGCAGCACGTATTTCCACACGCCAAACAAAGTCAGAAGCAAGAGATTGTGGAGTAATGTATATGATGAAAGCGTCAGCTTTTTCAATAGCATCAACAATCTCATCTTCAAATAGAATCCCATCTGGAAGGTCGGTTTCATCACGCCATGTTTGTACTCCGTGTACTTTAAGTTGTAGCTGTAAATATTTTACTTCTTCTGCATCTTCATGTGCATAGCTTAGCAACGCCGTGGCCGGACGTTTTAAATTCAAAATTTCTTCATCAGATGAAAAAGTTGTCATCTTTTTTCTCCTTGCTCTAAATACAGATTGTTTCGCCTATGCTTTGCTTCTATGATTGCCGGGGAACATTTCTCGTATCCACTATCCGCTTTCCTATGCTGTCATCAGTATCGAACCAGTCTCGTTTGCTGGGATAGTAGTAATCAACATCGGGATTGGGAGGCCAGCCCCAGATGCGTCGCAGGTCTTCCATTGCTATGTGTACGAGTCCTGTCATTGAAAAATCTCTAATATACCCATCAATCACGTTCCACACATCATCACCTTTTACAGTTCGCTTGCTGTGTCCCGCGCCAGTTTGTGTGTAACGAGTAGAGTAGTCAATGAGCATCATACTTATCGGACGTAACTCGATGGAGCCTAGCCCCAACGGCTTACCGTAGCCAATTTTGTGGCGCATATCGTCTTCCAGCCGAACAGCAAGCAATAATACGCCGAATTCGTCTTTAGTCAGATTGGTAAAGTCTAGGCGGAAATGAAACCTCGTTTCAATGTCTAGCGGCCGAATGTAGCGATTCGCCGGTCTGCCACCCATGAGAATGAGACGATCGGCGGTGAGTGGCTCTTTATCTTGCGAATGATGAAAGTAATATTTGCGTCCAGCAATGTGTCTTCCGCCCTTTTCCAGGTAAAAATCGGCGTGATGCGGTTTGGGTTCCACCAGTACGGCAGTATAGATGGGGTCGTAAGTGTAGAGCCGTTCTTTATCAACAACGGCATCGCCGATATTGACTTTGCCCAGGAACACACCTCTAGTGCGCTCTTTGAGCATACCAAATGTGCGGCAAGCAATACAGAGATTCGTGTTATCGTCACATTTCTGGAACGCTACGGGAACTTCACGCCGGTAGTTTACGCTATTGCGTTCATAGCTCCCATCAAACAACGTCATGCAACCGTTGCCGAGTGTTTCAACGACGGTCCTCAACATACCTTTGAGCGAACTTCCCGGAATGATATATTCGCCCAGCTTGTTTTTGATGGACTGCGCGGCTCTGCGGGGATCGGTTGGTGCAGTACGCGGATCGGCAATAAACAACGGCGTTTCGACGTACACATCAACCTCAATAGAACCTGAGTAAAGCGGGTCGGTCCCTGTACTCGTCAGGCGATTATGCCACACCGGCATCTCACGTTGTGGAGGCTTGTTCCAATCTATACGCGCAAAATCATATGGATTCATGATTCCTCCTCCCCAGGCTCCAGGTTTAGAAAACGGAATAACTGTACTTGCCCGGTCTCATCAATGTACTCGCGCACGGCCAACCTCAAACGTTGCGCACGTGGTGCATTCGGCAACTCAGGATAACGCAAAAGCCGGGGTATGCGCAATTCCGCGAAATCTCCCGCTCTGGCTGGTGGGCCAATCCTCGCAACATCGTTATTCTCTCCCACATCATTTAGCCTCTTCCCAAAGAGATAATAATAAGCTTTGCGAGATGATGCCATGTTGATTTCGGTCTCTTTTACAGGCAACAACTGACCCCATTCCGCCCCGATATACACAACGTGGAACATACCTTTCTGGCGTTCCCAGCGCAATTCAAAATCGAGGGTAAAAATGCGACCGGAAGTATAGTTACTCAGGCGCGGATACTGCTCAATGTCACCAAAACGAGTGAATAACAACAGATTCTGTCGCTCTGTGTTCAGTACAACCTTCGTCGGCAATTGTTCCACCAGCACATAAGCATCCGGTGGGAACTGATAACTGGCGATGAGTTCATCAATATCCTCAACCGGTTTTGCATATATCTTGTCTGTCACAATAGACCTCCTTCCTTGCGACACAACGGCTAGCGTCTCCGAGTTGGAGTTGCTACCGGTATAACTTGCTCCCACCCGTTTATGCGGTCTATAAATTGCTGAATAGCAGCGTCTCGTAGATTGTCCAGATTCTCACCTGTAAAAATCCGCGTCTTGCGTATGCCACGATCACTTTTTGCAACGGGCGGCGATAGTTTCACCAGATCATTTTTCTGTGTCCCATAGCTGCCATCATCAAGCCAGCGCCCCAACCCCCATAATTCGTCGGCAGGTTCATCATTGCTGCTTTCACCGTGGCGTATAGAGTAGGTAGCAATTCCCTTAAACTCCCCACTCAACTCCGCTTTGATCTTTCCCAAACCACGCGAACGCCCCGAACCGATACGTATCAGTTCGTCCTCCATATCTTGCAAGACGACGAACAACATGCCCAGTTGCCACATCTCAAAATTGCGCAGGTGGATGTCGGTTTCAAATGCAACACCTGTACTCACCACCTCTAACTCAAACTTGGCTCCATGGCTGGCACCACCCGTCAAACGATCAATCCCCACGCCGTCACGTTGCTCTTTGATGCCACGCTGATCAGGATCGTCCTCTTTTACTTGACCGGCTACGAGGAAAGCATCACCGATAGCAACACGCCCGATAAAGCCGGTTGAGCCAAAAAGTCGGCATACCGGACAACTATCCCTGTAAACTGTTTCCGTACTATCGTTCCTCTGATTATCTTTCGAGCGTTCAGTAAACATGGTACTACATGATTTACGATAATCACGATAGCGTAACTCAATATCAGCGGCAGTATCCTCACTACTCGTGAAAGGATAGCAAGCAACATGGGATCTCAGGCTACAAATGACCTTTTCGATATGGCTGCGGAATACGCCTTTGAGCGAACTACCCGGTATGAATACTTCCTGCTTGCTATTGCGAAACGTTAACACTGGCGTCATGTCGGGTCCGCTTACCGTTGCCTGGCCGGATTTCACCAGTAGTGGTCCGGTGGTAGTAATACGCAACGTAAAATACGCCTCATTCACTATTTTCTTCAGCATAATAACCTGCTCCTCTGGCACACTTACCTGAAAATCTTCTCGATCTGACTATTCAAAAACGCCAGTCCCTGCTCATCTTTGTCCGTAAAGGTACTGGAGAATTCTCGCCTGAGTAAGAAATTGCGCAATCGCTCCTTACGTTGAGTTTCATTGATGCCTGTCAGTTCGAGGGCTGATACATTCAGATTTTCAAGCTTACAGGCTCCCAGACCGCGAGAACGTAGTCCACCAATGCCGCCGAAACCATGCACGAACTCACTCAATCCCACACAGACCAGTTGCAAATCCTCTTCAGAAGCGTTCTCAAGCGTAATTTCCAGTTGGAAGGCAGTAGTAGATGGTACGATTTCAAAATCATATTTCAGGCGATCCTTCGCCTTCTCACTATCGCGGTCAATTGCCACGCCGTCGCGTCTCTCAATGACATCGCTCTGTTCGTCTTTCGGCATATACAGGTCGTTAATATTGATATGTGAAGCTGCAAACGGCGAGCCGAACAACTGGCAGGTATTGCATAGCATCTCAAGTTCCTCACGCACAATAGCATCTCTTTGTCCTGGATTGTCGCGCCTCTTGTTTGCAAAGTACCTTTGCAGTTGCGTTGAACATACCCGCTTATCTGGCTGCTCTTTTGCTTTAAGCTTCTTCTCAATTTCATCAAGTTCTTCTCTGTCCAGTTCAATCAAGCCGCAGGAGAATAACTGTGTGGACAGGCTTGGTACCAGTTTCTCAACTGTACTACGCAGAGCCCCTTTGAAGCTTGCACCGGGAATAAAGGGCAGACCTTCCGGCGTCAGCACAACAGGGCTATTGCTTTGACTCAATGTTGCCCTACCACCGCCAATATGCAATGGCGTTTTCATTACGAGCCGTCCCTGAAAAACGTAACGATTGCGCAATGTATAGCGATCCATTTGCTCAAGTGTTGTCATTATTACCTCCTGTTTGATTGCTCTCTCGCCCTTTTTTCTCTTTCTGCGACATCCAGTAACCCGTTCTCAGCCACCATGTGTTGTATAAACTCATGAGCCAGCGCGGCCATTAGAGCGTTGATTTCATCTCTGGCCTCCTGAGTATTTAGTCCTTCGCTCACAAGATGAAATTCATCTTTGAGTCGTCTGTTCTTCATAATCGTGAAGTCTTTTTCCAGATTGGTATAGAGTGTCTTGATACTCTGTTTTGAGACGGGCCAGTCGCGATCGCGCTGGTGCGTCACAAAATGATATAATTTATCATACTTATAGGATTCCGCGATATTCTCCAACCCTTTTACTTGGCTTGTGGGCAACGGCGAGCATTGCTCATCATTGACCAATCGCCGTATAAATGCGACAGCTTCAGGGTATAGAACGGTATCACTCAGGAACCATATTTTTTGCAGTTGGTCCTCCGAAAGCTTTGCCATTACGCTCTCCTCTGGCCGATGTTCTAGTGCCTGTTATCCTGGCTCACGCTGTACTCATACTCTATAACCATGTGGTGGATAAACTGGCGCATGAGCAAAAGATAAATGCGTCGCCGCTCCTGTTTCTCTTCGTAAGTCTTATCACTATTCTCTAGCCTTTTAGAGATGCTATCTCGCTTCCTGGGCAACTCACGTTCCAAGTAATTCTTGAGACGCTCACCAAAGCCTTCGTCGGGATGTCCACCTCGTGAAAATCCTTGACGCCAGTAGGAAAAACGCGCCGTTTGTTTCTTAATGTAATCCAGAATATCCGTCGTCTTGTATGCACTTTCTGCGATATTTTCCAGGCCCGTCAACTGTGAACGATGCGAGGCTTTTAATGTCTGAGCAGCATGTTGACCTAGATTGACTGCATCATCATAAAAAATCTCTGCCTCCCCGTTTATCTCACGTATAATTTGCATCTCTCGATTCATAGCAAACCTGCCTCTCTATGAAATGGGTCAGATATACGAATACGCCCAAAACCCTCGGCCTTTCGTCGCCCGATGCCTTGCTCTTCCAGACTATAGAGTGAGTGCAGCAATGTATTATCTGGTTCGGACGGGCAAGAAAACAGGAACACGGAGCCTATCTCTATCGCAAATTCATTCGTTTTCGGCATTCCCCACAATTCATTCCATCCCGTTACGCGCCGAACACTTGCCGCCTGGTATACCCGTTTGAAAGTGTCCACAGATATACTCTCATTCACCAATTGCGCTAGCCTCTTCGCGCTCAGCGTCCCTTCGTACCGTAACAGGTCATCACACAGGATAACAGGCGAATGAAGCGTTACTGCAAAGTAAAATCCATCCGGTACCTGTATATCAAAAGGCCTTGCCTGTTCACGCAGCTTCTCATTAAATTCAGACAGGCGTACTTTGAAAGCTTCAAATGTCCCTTGCGCATCATTGAACGTGTCAATGCCAAGCGTGACTTTGCCTGATCCACGGGTTCGCCCTGTTCCAACACGTACCAGACCTGTGTAGCCTACGTCTTCGACCAGCTTCTCAAACTGGCTAGCCAGCTCATCTGCCACTTTTAGCTCGCCCCAGAACTGCATACCCTCTTCAAACACTTCCCGATTGTACAGGATGCTCTCCTGCACCGTTCCCGTCCGACGATTGATGCCTGTATGCGTCTGCAAACGTATACACTTATCAACTTCGGCTGACATAATTACACCCGGTTCCTCGTCATCACGACGGTAGTAACCAGGAAAAAGGTACATAGATGAGTAATATTTAGATTCCTTACAGACGTTACAATCTTTATGTTCCTCTATCGCCTTCAGTCCCTTGCCATCTGAACCCAGACTGAATAATGCCCAATCTATCAGTGTATCGCGCACACCATGCCCCTCAAATTGATACTGAAAACCAGGGAAACGCTTGCAACTTTGTGCGGTCTTAGGAAGTGGGTAAACAGGAGATGTCGCATTTTGTATCTTCGGGTCTTTGAACACCGCCGGGTATAGATTCGGATATTGCACTGCGCCATGCAAAAAAAGAGCGGCGAACTCATCTGTTCTGTCACCGTGCATATGCCTATGTACACCGGCAAGACTTCCCATCAACGTTGTACCGGAGACATATTTCGCTGTTACCGATCCATCCTGTGCATGGTCAGCACGAATTGCCAGAGGTGAAAGTGCTTTCAAAGTGATAGAATATTGTTTCACGCCTCTTCCTCCTTCACCGTATTTTCCAATGAATACGAATAGAGCGAGAGCGCGTCCAACTCATCAAACCAGGATTGCCACTGCTCTTTTTTGATATCCTGATCGCCAACTTTCACGCTCGTAATCTCACATTCACACTGCCCTTTTCCCGTTGACTTATTGCCGCCGAGCCGGTCAATCATATGCAATCCCGCCAGTAAAAGTAGCAGCGAATATGTCGGGCTACCCGCCTGATCATTGATAGGTATACATTCCAGCCAGCCCATAATATCGCCGTGAAACTCTAAATCCCTCAACCCGAACTCGCTCGTGTACAACGCTCCCTGTACAGCAGTACGAGTAACCCGGTCGAGCCTCACCTGTGTATAGAGGTCGAATTGCAGGTTCTTGTACTTGCCCTTGCCATGTTCTCTATCGTTCTTATCATCGTATTCCGACTTCTCAGTATCCGTTTGTCGGGCATCATCAAAGTACAAATGCCCCGGTTGGATATGCGAGCCGAAGATGCGCGTAATCATCGTCGTTGTGCTACCGAAGCCACGCAACGCCAATTTCTCCTCGTGTGGATCGGCAATCAGCACACGCATGTCGTCGTCAAGCTCTTCAAACATACGCGCCAGTTGTTCGCACCGTTCGCGCAACATCCCTTTGAAAGTGGAACCGGGAACATAGAGGAAGCCTTGCCCGTCCTTGACAACCGTGCGGTCAATCAAACCTTCGCGTATGCCAGTGCCACAATGAAACGGCGTTTTGAACGTGAGTGTGTAGCTTATTTGTATACGATCAGTCCTCGTCGCCACTGTCACCCTCCTCTACCATTACAAAATCATACAGTTCAACAAAATCCAATAGAGATGTGCGATAGATATTTGCATCCTTGCCATCAGCAAACCAGGGAAACGTCACACGATAAAACAGCGACGATGGATCATCCTCTTTGCTTTGTTGCTGCTGGTAACGTGCCGCGAACGCATACAGATGATCCACGACGAAATTGCTCTGCTCCTTGTTCCAGTTCCTCAATCCTGCTCGCACATCCGAAATCGAAGTTGTCAGATTCTTCTCCAGAATGGCCCCACGCAACTGATGCAGCTTTGTACGTCCCAGATTCTTTTTACGCCCTTTACGTATATCTTCTAGCAGTAGAGAGAATTGTTCCGTATCGTATGGGCGTAAGGTCGCATAAAAATCCTGGCCTGTCCTATCCTTCTCTTCCTTCGTACTCTTCAACACGCCATAGAACTTACTGAAATTGCGACCCGCGCTCCCCAGCACTGTCATGAAGTTGATCATTCCCGTCTCGCCTTGATCCACGCCTGTTGCATCCAATTGCCGCTTCGCTGCCTTTTTCTTCGCGAATTTCAACGTCGTCTCGGCAAGTTCCAACAACATCCCAAAGGGGTACTTCATTGGAGCCAGCACGACGCCGACCGACAACGTATAGCCCTTCTTTTTTGGATCGCTATCTTTTGTTAACTTATGAAATTCATTTGTAATAGTCAGCGCAACATCAAGAGCCACCGAAGCAGGCGTCACCATCACCAGGTCATCTCCGCCGAGCAACAGAATATCGAAAGGAAATAACGGCTCTCCTTCACCCCTCGGCAACTCCACTCCCGGTTTTGTGAGCCGACCAACCTGCAAATGCTCCGCAATCGCGCTACTCGTTGCCATCATGACAGCCGAATCCACTCTCTCAGCAAATGCCTGTATCTCATTTAACGTTCGGAAACCTTCAATCGTCTTCCCCATATTATTGCCATCTGCATAGATAAGTGCGATGTAATCTTTTGCGCCCTTAAATGCACGGAAAACGTTGAAATCCTGGGGACGCTTTGTATCAAAGGGAAGCCGATAATTCAAATGCCTATGCAAGTTTTTAATCAATGCATCCCAAAGGGGACTTTCTTCGTGAACGGGCGACTTGCCGACAAGATTCCCCCGGTAGTGCCTAATACTCGGTTGGATTCTCTTTTTTACCTTTTCATCCTCTATAAGCTTATTCCGGCAACTCATGCAAAGAAATTCCACCTGCTCGTTCAACTCGTCCTCGTCCAAGCCTTGTTCTATCTCTTCAGTTTCAATGAGAGACACATCTTGCTCATACGCCCCCAGTTCTATATTCCCAGCATACTCAATACCGCATTCACTACATGGGCGCATAAAAGGATGCGAGGGTAATGCAATATATTCCTGGGGAATGTCTTTTTGCGCTCGCAACTTGTAGCGCATAAGCTTGAGCGTCTTTTGCATAGGAAATTTCAGTAGCTCATCTCTATCCTGAGGCGCATCCGGTGGTAGTTCCTGCACAATATAAGTAATGGATGAACCGCCACCAGTCAATTCTCTATATTTTGCTTGCACAGCCTTACCAAAAGTATCTTCCTGTCCCTTTTCCACCAGAAACAAGCCAGAACCACCATTCGTGTAGATAGGAAAAACATCAATTTGCTTCTCTTTTGCCACATTCTCCATTTCTACACGATTGAGGCGATCGAGAAGCGAACTGGCACCGCGAATCTCTTTTAGCGTATCCGTCCCGAACACATACTTTTTTATGTGGTCGGTATCGAATGCAATCAATACATCTACCACAGGAATTCTACCTCCAATTTCTCTCATTTTCATCCAGAGGTTTAATCAAGTGTCAGCAGTATAGCATAATCAATATGCCTTGCACATCAGAAGTACTTCTGGTTTTTCTCAGAAATGTTCTGAATTTCGAGTGTACTTTCTTCCTAAACCACCCTCGTCCTCCCCATTCCCATTGCCGTTTTGTACCCTACGCCACAATAAAACGCCAGTTGCGCCAGCAACAACAACTGCTGCCGTACTGTTAGTGGTGATTCCTCTGTGGTGGGAGCATCGGGGCCACGGAGAGTGTATTTACAGGAACCGATGAAGCCCGGTTGGATATGTGTAGTGAATTTCAATTGATGGGGTTTGAGGTCGTAATCGGTGATGATAATTCCATCATCATGGATATATTGTTCGATGGCGTTGATATCTATGAGGTTATGGTATTCGGCCGGGGCCAGTTCGTACCAGCGTTTCGCGAGGCCGGGGAAAACGTACTGCGGCAGGGGGAGTAGAGCGTGATAGTTCCCATAGGATGCATTTTTCACATTGCCGCGACTGAACGTGGTTAAAGAGTCAAATTCCAGGTTGAGCGTTGCTATTTTTCCCAGCTTGAGCGATTTTGCCTTCTCGACAAGATGGGAAAAGGATGTGAAACCGGTCCAACCGGAAGGATCATCGTTGCTGATAACCACCTCTTCGAGTAAAAATGTCCGTTTGCCAAGCTGCATAAATGGGGGCTTTCTGACGCCAGTGAGGCTCTGGTTAAAATTCATCAGTGCCTGATGGAAGAGGGGAAATAATTCACCAAATAACAGCGTAACGCGAATAGTATAAATTTTCTCTGGCTCAACTGGCAGGTGAATATTGTCCCTTTCCGCGCTACGCATACGCGCTGGGGGAATAGGAAACTGCAAGCTGGAACAGGTAAAGTAACGCCGTTTGTTGCCCTCGTGTAACCACGCCGCAACATCAGGAGCGGCAGAACGTAGCCAGTCAAGCCACGCCCCATGCACCAGTTCACCCGAAAAAGGCATCAGCGTCCCATACTCTATCGGCCGCAACTGCAACAGAAATGCGTAAAGTTTCGCCGGTGCCGTATTTGGGAATGGATTGCTTATTGTGTCTACTGCTTCGGTTTTATCCATATCCATCAATACAATTCATCCTTTCTTTTCCTCATTATAGAATCTTCCCGCATATTTTGACACGTGCATAGTATTTTTATCTTATCTCTGGTTCGCATTCATAAAGAAACGGTTACACAAACCATAAGATAGATAGGCTATGTACTAGCACTTATTACCTACATAGATGATTTATCATGATGAATGGGGTAAACTAAAAGAGTTGCGATATTCCCATTGGTCAGGCAAGGAAACTGTATCACCGACATGATATTTCTCAGTTCGTGAGTATATAACCACGGCTTTTTTTGCTGGCACGTAGTATGGAGCAATCCAGGCAACACCTTGCTCCTGATACAGGCGAACGAGTGCAGTCAGCAACCAGTATGGTACAGGGCCATAAATGAGAACACCAGTATTGGGATTGATCGGCGGAAAAGGCAACGAATTTGGCTGAAAGTAATCTAGATGCTTGGAGGGAAACTTTAACGAAAGGACAATCATGTCTTGATAAGGCATAGTTTCAACCTCTATCTCCGAGCAATTTGCAGTGCTTATTTGTAAAGAAAGCGGTTGAATCCAGCCAAAAGGTAGCCGCGGATCAAACTGGTAGAAGGGATGTGGGTAACTATAAGCTGACAGAGCCGCGTAGAGCCAATTTGGACCCATACCATATACAGACAATGGTGCCGACGGAGGCAAACTCGCAAGAAATGGTTGCAACATGGCAATTTCCCATTCTGGGGCAGCAGAATCTATAGACTGTAATGCCTGATATAGATTTAAGATCATTTCAGTCGGGGCTTGCTCAATAAACGCCCTTTCCAATTCCAGGGGAGAATATGAACTGAAAAGCGTGGCAATACGCTCGACAAGCAACTTAAAGAGGTCATTCTCAATTTTTGCCTGGGCATTGCGGTCCAGTCCAGTAAGTATACCCTCTAACATTGGGGATTGCGAGGTTATCTGAGAGATGCCTTCCAATTGCGAGTATATCTCGGCAAGTGGTAAAAGACCATTTTCCACTATCAAATGCTGCCATAGTTGTGTATAATCGTCTTTATCAGTACGGAGCAGCAAAAGGGAATGGGTACATTGACGAAGGATTTCTACCTGTGTTTCTTGTGGACGACCACCCATATCAACAAGAAATGGCAGACAACGATGTTCTAGATCGAGGCTGATACGTTTAACGAAAGCCTCTGACCACATCCCTTTGATGCGAATCTGGCTGACCGTTTCTTGATCGCTTTCCTGAGTCCAGTTCCCTTCACCATCGGGACAGGCGCGAATCGCATGATGGCGAATACCACCCTGACGCAATGCTTGAGTCAAATTATAGAACAATACGGACTTGCCCGCGTGAGGCGGGCCACCAATGATAATGGCAGGTAAATGGTTTACCATTCTATCCTCCTTTGTTGAATAAAACGTTGGGTTAGTTAGGAGTCTCGTTGTGTTGGAGCATAAACATGTTTTGCTGGCAACCCTCGGTGGTCAACCACAGGTTGTCACGTTCACGCTTGACCTGCTACTCGAAGACAACTTTCCCATCAGCGAGGTAATCGTCATTCACCCGAAAGCCTCGCAGCCACGCCTTCATCATTCCCTCGCCTGTCTGAACGCCGAATTCGCCGGTGATTACTACGAAGCTGCGAAACGCACCATTCATTTTCGCTCTCACATCCTGTATTTTGACCACAGCCCTATTGACGATATCACTGACGATACACACGCCGACGGCACGCTTGATACTATTCACCGGCTTATTGGCGACCTGAAACGCAAGGGATACCATATCCACCTCTCCGTCACCGGCGGTCGTCGCCTGATGGCTCTACTGGCAATTTCGGTCGCCGCGCTCAATTTTGACCGGCACGACCACATCTGGCACATCTACACCCCAGACCACATCAAAGAGCAAGCGAAAAACGGTAGACTTATGCATGCGCCCCAAGACTCCGGTGTTCGCCTCATCAAGGGCCAGTTTATCTCACTTGGCGCATACATCTTCGATCAATCGCAGTCATTCGGGAGCGCCCGGCAAGAACAACTATCCCAGATGGACGCTCAGGAACATGCCCGTTGTGAAAGTGTCGTCCGGCAAGCATCTCAACGTGAACTAGATATCCTACATGCCTTTGCAAAGGGTCTCGACCAACAGGAAGTCGCACAAGATTTACATCTTTCATCCAGAACCATTGATGGATACAAGACAAAACTCCTGGACAGATGTCGTGCAGAGTGGTCTATCGAGCCACGTAAACGTCTAGGCTACCACTTCCTGTACAAAACCTTCGCACCCTACTTCAATAACACAGAGTATACATCAACAGAGTAAAAAACGCATCCGAGAAATCCCGCGAAAAACCCGTAAAAAGCAGGAGTTTTCTCGCAAGACTTTTTGAGCGTAACATGCTATTCTCATCAGAGAATGCAAAAATAGACGAAACAGAAAGGACTGTAGGAATGGAAGAAGTCACCTTTGACCTACAGACAATCACGCCACTTTTCCTCGCAGGAGCCGACCAGGAAACAGCAGAACTCCGTGCCCCCTCCTTTCGTGGAGCCATGCGCTACTGGCTGCGAGCATTAGTCGGAGGCCAGATAGGTACAGATAGTGAGCACCTCAAAAAAGTCATGGAAGCCGAAACATCTGTATTTGGAGCAACCGATAAGGGTTCATCAGTACGTATCAAAATATCTGATGCATCACGAGAACCAGAACCATTTACAGAAAGAACCAACATATTAGTCAGAGGCGAATGGAAAGCAACGGGCAAAGGATACCTACTCTGGACAATGGCAAGAAGCGGCAATCCAGCAAGAGGAAATGTAAAACCTGCTCGCTGGTATTTTCCAATAGGTACAACATTTTCTGTTTCACTCTCAGCTAAAGAGAACAATCAGCACTTCCAACAAGCAATAGGAGCTTTCTGGTTATTAACTCAACTGGGTGGGCTGGGTTCACGTTCGCGTCGTTGTGGAGGCAGCCTAACGGTTCAAAATGTACAAGGAAATATACCTGCTCTCTCTTTCACTCCTTCAGAAACGGCTCAGATGCTAAAACTGCATATAGAAGAAGGTATCAAAATAGCCAGAGCAATGTATCCTACAACATCCCATCGCGCAAATGAGCCGCTATTCGATATTTTATCAAGCGGGAATTGCCGCATCTGGATACTACAAAACGAGAAACAACCGTGGCGTAATGCCGATGAGACAATGCGGATCATTGGCGAAGAATTACAAGACTATCGTAGTACCATCCCTATACAACAACGTAAAGTGTTTGGTCTACCGCTTAAAGGTATAAATGGGCGAAGATCATCACCTTTACTTTTGCGAGTAACAAAACTACAAAGAGAACAATATGTAGGTGTAGCAGTGCTTTTCAAAACAAAAGCAGCAGGAATACCTATGTCTGACTACGCACTGATCGAACGGTGGATAGCAACGCGCTTCCCCAATGCCCTGGAGGTGATACTATGAGTCAGTATATGCTCATGTTCTCGCTTGGCCCAGTACAATCATTCATTGCCCAGGCACGCAAAACACGCGATTTGTGGCTCGGAAGCTTTTTGCTCTCAACGTTGATGGAAGCCGGAATGAGAGATATTCCTACCAAATCACTCGTCTTCCCAGCAGACAAAGAAATTAAGAAGAAAATTCCTGATCTTCCCAACAAATTCGTTGCCATTTTTGATACTCTTGATCAAGCAAAAGATTGCATAGTGCAATGCGAAACAAATATTAAAGAATGCTGGCGTGGCATTTGTCAGAACGTTTGGAGAGAGATCATTGAGGAACCAAGCAGAGCAAGCACTCTAGCAAGCGAACTAACGTTTGTTCGCGAAATTTGGGATAGACAAGTCAACCCTGACACTTTTTTTGAAGTGTTCTGGGCTATTACCAGGGGAAGCGAAACTGAATACTCGGACTGGTTAGAACGTACACAACAGGCTCTCGACGCCCGTAAACGGCTACGAAATTTTGCTGCACAATTACCGGGTGAACAGGGAGAAAAAAGCACCATATCAGGCGAGCGAGAAGCATTACACGGAAAGGGCACATCGCGGAAAGATGTGATCGATTTTTGGAAAGATTTGACCGCTAGCGCGGATCTGTCACCTCGTGATATTAGCCACGATGGTGACGAAAGGCTAGACGCTATTGATACAATCAAACGTTTTGCCACACAATCAAAATCACCACTTATACCTAATAATCCTTTCCCTTCGACCAGTTCAATAGCAACGGCCACATTTGTTGAGGGATTACTTAGCGGGCGGGTAGATAGCAATATTATAGAGGATTGGATAAATACCACCGAAAAATTAGCTGATGCATCTCCAGAATCCATTCCCTACCTGTACAATCTCTCAAAACGAGTAACTCAAGGTCAACGTATACTCAAGCGGGATGGAGATTGCTACTTTCCAGAAACATTCACTCCTTACCGACTCGAAAAGGATTACAATAGGAGTAAAGGCAAAGAGACTAATACATTAGCAGAAAATGGCCGGGAAAAACTTCGGAAGCTTGTTACCGAAGCTAAATCAAAAGATATCTCCCGACCATCCTCATACTACGCCATGATCCAGATGGATGGCGACAAAATGGGAAAGCTACTTAGTGGTGTAGAAAATTTGAAGGAACATAAAGAAATCAGTAAGGTGCTTTCTCAATTTGCCCGTGAATCAGCACTGAAGCTTGTTGAACAGGATTATCCTGGTCGTCTCATTTATGCAGGTGGAGATGATGTTTTTGCGTTAGCACCTCTTGCTAGAGACCCAATAAATGTACGGCCGGGGGAAACCGGTACAGTGCTTGATCTTGTAAATAGATTACAGCAACAATATCACGAGGTAGTAGCAAACGCAGTCCGTGAAGAAGGACGCAAAAAACTTGTCACAGCAAGTACAGGCATTGCTATTGCCCATCATTTTACTGCTCTCTCCTATGTGCGTCGCATGTCAAAAGAAGCCGAAGATGCCGCGAAAAAACGTTATGGGAGAAATGCGCTTGTCGTTACCATTCTACGTAGATCAGGTGAACAAACAAAAGTTGGTTGCCATTGGCACTATGATGGTTTGGATGACAAACCTGTTGAGCTATTCACTTCCTTTTATAAACTGTTCAACGACAACGATCTTTCGCCCAAATGCATCTATATCTTGCTGGAAGAGGCTCCCACGCTCGTGAAGCTTGACGAAGCTGCGCAACAAAGCGAAATTAGGCGCGTACTTAAACGGCAGCGTGACAAAAAAGGGGAACCATCAGACAAGCAGATAGATGCTCTTGCAGAACGCATTGTCAAGCTAGCACAGGCCATGGATAAAGTTCCACTATCAAATGATCAAGAAAAACAGCTTGCAGTTGAACTACACTCCGATACAAGACGCTATGGGCTTGTCGAAGTATTAGGCTGGTTACTTGTAATGGAATTTCTGACACGAAAGGGGGAAGAGTAATGCGTCTCTTTTTTGAACCAACGGAACCGCTCCTGTTTCGTACAGGCCGTCCATTTGATGTAGGGGAAAATAACTTCGCCGAGTCAATATTCCCGCCCACACCTGAAACCTTACAGGGTGCGGTCCGTGCGATGATAGCAACACATTGGGACATTGGTAAAACGCTTGACCAGATATTCCAGCAACCAGAGCTTACTGCTCTGATTGGTGATCGTACTCAGTATGGGCGTTTCCGCATTACTGGTATCACATTAGGACGCTACAAGAAAGAAAATGCGCCAGATATGAGTATGGAACAAATCTTTCCCGCACCATCACACATTTTACAAGAGGAGGATGGGGAAAAACGTCAGGTACGGCTCATTCCACGTAAAACACAAAATGATATCCAGACCGATCTTCCCGATAATATGCAATTGCTTTACCCAGGTGAGAACATAGAGGATTCACAAGGGAAATTAGAACCCGTGCGCGGTTGGTTGACTGAAAACGGCTTACAAACGGCCTTATGGACCAACAAAGATATTGCTAAAGAAGATATTATTAGCAGCAATGATATCTTTGTCACGGAACCACGCATGGGCATTGGCATGAATAATGTGACCAAAACCACTCAGGAAGGTCAGTTGTATCAGGTCCAGAAGTTACGCATGAACCCGCACGTAAATCCTGACTATTTCTATGGCTTTATCATAGATGTGCGTTTGGCACTAAGCTCTACTGGGGGTACGGTAACTGCTAATTCGGAACCGCTCGTAGATGACGACCAAACCCAGAAATTATTGAAGCTGCCAGACAAAGGCTGGGTTACATTAGGTGGTGAGCGTCGAGCAGCACACTTTACAGTATTACATTCTCAATCATCACGACAGATTCCAAAACGACAGGGAACGCTACTTTACCTTGCCACACCGACAGTGCTGAAAGGCGGCTGGCGACCGCAAACATGGCGTTCACCGCTTGTTCCACCTGTAGCCGCCTCCATCAATCGCTATCAGCCTATTGGTGGATGGCGTCTTGTTCCTGGTTCCGGCGCAGGAGAAAATAAAACTATGTACCGATGTGTTCCCGCTGGGAGTGTCTACTTTTTTGATCAAATAGTAACCATACCAGAATTTCTCACGGACGATGCCACGAACCAGGATTGGAATGGCTGGCAAATTGGTTACGGTATTACATATGCAGGAGATTGGAAATAATGATTACAGAAACTACCATGCTTTACCTTTACACTGAAACACCGCTTCACGCCGGTACAGGCTCAGGATTGAGTAGTATTGACCTACCAATTCAACGCGAACGGACCACCCAATATCCCATGATTCAGGGGAGTGGTATTAAAGGAAAATTGCGTGCAACCATCGAGGGTGACAGAAAACTATTATCGGACGAGCAAAGAAACTTGGTAAATATCATTTTTGGTCCATCTTCAGAAGAAGGTAAAGGGAATGAACATGCAGGCGCACTCATTGCGGGTGATGCACGTATCTTGCTCTTCCCTGTCCGTTCCTTAGATGGCGTCTTTGCTTACACAACTTCTTACGATGTACTGAATCGTTTCAGACGCGATATTGAACGTGGACAAAACACATCCCTATCGTGGAATGTACCCACAGGAATTAAAGACAAAGCACTTATCACTACCGCAAGTGATGTTCAATCGAATAACATGCTTGTGTTAGAAGAATTCAGTTTCGAGACACAATCAGATCCGGCTGTTGATCAGATCGCCAGTTGGATTGCTGAGAACGCTTTACCAACTTTTGGTACAGACGCTTACTGGTCCGCAAAAGTCAAATCCTCACTGGTTATTCTGCCAAATGATGATTTCCGTGATTTTGTACTCTACGCTACAGAAATTATCACAAGAGTGCGCATTAGTAGAGAAACTAAAACAGTCGAAAGGGGCGCACTCTGGACAGAAGAGCATCTGCCGACAGACACACTTTTATATGTTCCCATATATGCCACCAATGCCCGCAAAGATGGCTCAACAATGAAAGCGAAAGAAGTATTAGCCCAGGCAAAAACGCTGGCGAAAGAACAAGGCAGTTTCCTTCAACTGGGTGGGGATGAAACTGTTGGGCGTGGTATGGTCCGCACACGCTGGGGAAGTTAAGACAGAGCAAAAAGCAGCATTACGAAAGGAAGAAATAATGGTTGAACAAAAACTAGAACCACGACGCCAGAATATCGAACAGCAACGTGGGAAACAAGCCTGGGACGACATTCAGATCATCAAAAACAGCGGTGAAAAAGAACAAAAAGAGTACCGCTCATTAGCACGTGGACTCAACGCAATGATACAGATAAATGGCCTGGGACAGACTCTAGGGTTCCTGAAAGCTAAAGGTAAATTTGAGAAAGGCAAAAAAAACGCTCATTTCTACCTTCTGGAGCATCTTACGCATTGGATGCATGGTCATTTCGACCAAAAAATTGCGGACGCAAGTACAAATGATAACAATGGTTTGCTACTCTGGATAATGGAAGTCGCTAGCAATTCCGATTACCGCCGAGCAACTACTGAGTGCCTGGCATATGGCAACTGGTTACGTCGTTTTGCTGAAGCCGAACTCAAAGAGCCTGAGCCCGGAGAGGTATAAACTGATGAGCAAAACATTTTATCTTCCTCGCATCACAGCCCGGCAGATTGAAAAACAACTTGCTACCTGTCAAAACCTCGGCCTCATACTGGACAAGTATCCAGAAACTCAGGTGCCGGGCAATAGCCAGGCAAAAAGTACGTGGTTGAGAGAAATACTACCAGATAAACATATTGACAGCAATCTCGCGCAATCAGCCTACAGTCGTTGGCTTAGAATGATACAGGCGATAGGTGCCACTCTCTTCAGCGGCACTACCGACTGGCGCATGGTCGTTGGTCTGGGTGGAGAAACTGTCCTCGAAACCGACTTGACGCTTCATCATCTGTATGGCATTCCCTTTATTCCCGGCAGTGCATTAAAGGGGTTGACTCGTTCCTACGTCACAACTGAGGTTAAAGGAAACCAGAGCGATAAGATTGAAAAAGATAACGAAACAGTCAAGCGCATTTTCGGTTCGCAAGAACATGCAGGTACTGTTATCTTCTTTGATGCTATGCCTGTCAATGGTGAAACAAAAATTGAACTCGATATCATGAATCCACACTACCCGGATTACTATGGGAAAGGTCAACCTCCAACCAACGACCAGAATCCCAGTCCAATCACATTCTTAACGGTGGCAAACACAACCTTCATGTTTGCCCTGGCACCACGCAATCCAAAGAAAGATCAAGGCGATGTGGAGCAAGTAAAAACTTGGCTGCAAGAAGCTCTCGCAAAGTATGGCATAGGAGGCAAAACCAGCGCGGGGTACGGGTACTTTAAAGATGTGCAAGACAAAATAGTATCACCTCAGATAACTCTACAAGTACAACAGCCTGTTAATCCGGAGCTACAAAAAGCGCAAGGGTTTGTTAGAGAAGTTACCTCTATGCCAAACAAAGATGTAGCCAACCAGATTCAAGCGTACTACCAGCGATGGCAGCAACTTCAATCTGATGAAGCCCGTCAAATTCTCGCAACTGCTATCGTAGAAAAAGTACGACAGGCCGGTCGTGAAAAAGCATCGGCTGAAAAGACATGGTATAAAAACTTAGTCACGTTTCTTGAGAAATGAACTGATTTGGAGCTTTGGGATGTCGGAGATTGCAGAACGATTGTACTCAACTTAACTCATCAACGGATTAAGGGAAAAAGGAAAAAATAAGAAAGAGAGTGTAAAATCATGACAAAAGCATTATTAACGCTTTTTGGGGGAAGATCGTTCCTCCCAACAGCACTTTTAGTTATTCATGAAAAGCCAAACATCGTTGTGGCTATTAGTTCTAAACAAAGTCACGACGATCTGCCTCAACTAAAACAAGCTATTGATAAGTTTCAGAACGAACTGGAATTTACATGCCACTTGGAAACCCCAGAGGGTGTAGATGCTTTCGATGTTAATAAAATACAACAGCTTTGCGAAAATGCCATCTCTCAACATTTAGATGCAGAATGGATATTTGATATTACAGGGGGAACCTCTTTAATGAGCATAGCGGCTTATGAAGCAGCAAGAAAATCCAAAGAAACTATTAATACGTCTATTAATTGCTGGTATCTTAATACTGCTCAAACTCGTGTTATATCTTTAGTTGGCAAAATGCAGAATAAGCGTATTTTTCAAATAAGTGTGGATGGATATGCAGCAGCATATAAACATACCTTACAAGCAGGAACCTTTGAAGGATTACAAAATAGTAAAAGAAAGGATTGGTTCCAATTTGCTCAAAGATTAGGGAAAAACCCGTCTGATATTTCATTGCTAAAGACTGTCATGAACAAAATTATAGATAGACCCGGGATTAATAATCCTAGATTCTATACTATTCCAGATGTATCAGATGAAACGTTCGCATTGCTAGAGGAAGCCCAGCTAGTTGGATTACTAAGTCTATTAAGCAAAGAAGCAAGCGATTCTCTCAGTTTTAGATTGACTCATTTACAAGATAAATTCTTAAATGGCGCATGGTTAGAAGCTTATGTATGGGACGAAGCATGCAAACTATATGATGAGACTGGACAACAGCTTCTCTTTGATGATTGTAAATGGAATCAGAGTTTGGATGGTGATACTAATAACGAATTGGATGTTGCAATGACGTATAAGGCACAGCTCATTATTGCTGAGTGCAAAACAGGTGAAAGAGGAACGTTTGCACCGGATACTTTATATAAATGGGACTCGGTGGCAAATTCTTTTGGGGGAAAATTTGTGGGCAAACTGCTAATCACGTCACTACAAACACCTCCTGAAACAGAAAGAGGTCAATTCCAGTCTTTTAAGGATTTTCTTGCAAGAGCACATAGCAAAAGTATTGTCGTTGTAACTGCGGAAAAATTGCCTGTTATTGGCGAAATTCTTAAACGCGAAGCCATTAATCCAACATATCCGAGGATATAACAATGCGCGTACTTAACTTCACCCACCCACTCACTCCTGAACAGCGAGCGCAAATCGAGGCCCTTGCTGACACCCATATAGAGGATATTCGTGCAATACCTGTACAAATCAATCAGCATGAGCCGCTTGTACCTCAGATTGTCGCTATCGTAAATGCAGTCGGCTTATCCTCCGAAGAATGGCAGACTAGCAAATTGCTTGTAAACCCACCAGGTTTCGCACCAGCTGCCTTTGTGTTACTGGCTGAACTGCATGGGCGCATCGGACATTTTCCCGCGTTGATACGCTTACGTCCAAAGACTGGGCCAGTAACAACATATGAGGTCGCAGAATTACTTAATCTTCAGTCAATTCGCGAACAGGCAAGATATAGACGTTAGTACTAACGGAATACAAACTATATGAAAGGAGAATTACGATGACACTGATGGTCGCTCTTGTTGGGGATCAAACCCTCCCTAACTTTTTACCGATTCGTCACTACAAACCTGATAATGTTTTACTAGTTTATACTACGAGGACAGAGAGTAAGTATAAACAACTTAAATCCGCCTTACAGCAAGAAACAACAATCTTTGGCCTTGATCTTAAATCTAATTCCCATGAAACAGAAGCAATAACAAAAACCCTCAAAGATATGTTTGAAACAGAGGAACTCGCAAGCCAAAAAGCAGAGTTTAACTTAACAGGTGGAACAAAACCGATGTCTCTTGCTGCTTATCAGATTGCTCAACAATATGAAGCCCCTGTTTTCTATCTGGAAAGTGAAGGCAAACACAGCCGAGTTTATCACTACACATGGGAAAATCAGCAGCTAAAAGCAGCCTCGAATGAGCTTTTGCCAGAATGTGCCACTCTGAAAGACCTGTTTAACTTACATTTTGGAATTGGCAACTGGCAAGAAACTGGTGTAGGACGCAAAGAAGGAAGCCCATTTGAAGCGGCACTCGCAAATGCCTTACAGGCACATGGATATGAGGTAATGATTGGCGTTAATGCAATGGGACAAATTGATATAGATGTTGCAATGCGTTATGAAAATCAATTTGGCATTATCGAGGCTAAAATGGGCAAGAATGGTAGTAAATTAGATGGAATTAAACAGCTAAACAACGTTTTACGTCATCTTGGTACTTACACCCAACCATTTTATGCTATTAACGGGAAATGGTGCGCGAGCGTGGCTTGAAGAAAAGGTATCTTGGTTGGACATGGCTTGTAGACTGGTATGGAAAGCTCGGTTACCGAGTGTGGCAAGAGTATATCATGGCCCGGTACACTGGCAAAAACTCAGCGAGTAACGTACAATAACGGGTACAGAGAAGTAATGTCATCCTATTGCCAACAGTTGTAACCACTATCAGATAAGATGATAATGAGTATCCACGGAGGATGCTCGAATACAAAGGAGCTTTTCATGACACAGCGCGAGGCAGTTATTGTTGACGCGGTTCGCACTCCAGTGGGTCGCAGGAACGGAAAATTGAAGGACTGGCACCCGGTAGATTTGCTGGCACAAACGCTCATCGCCCTGGTGGAGCGCACAGGTATAGACCCCGGCCTGATCGAAGATGTCATTGCTGGCTGCGTCATGCAGGTGGGCGAGCAGAGTCTGAATGTCGGGCGCAACGCGGCCCTCGCCGCCGGTTTCCCGGAATCAGTCCCCGGCACCACCGTTGATCGCCAGTGCGGATCGAGCCAGCAGGCCATTCATTTTGCAGCACAGGGCGTTATTAGCGGTGCCTACGATATTGCTATTGGTTGCGGCGTAGAGGTAATGACCAGAGTACCGATGGGTTCCTCCACACAGGGCCCCGGCGCACCTTTCGGCAGCCTCATGCTGAAACGCTATGATAACGGCCTTGTCCATCAAGGTATCAGCGCCGACCTCGTTGCCCAGAAGTGGGGAATCAGTAGAGAAGAACTCGATGCCTTTAGCTTACAAAGTCACCAGCGTGCCGCTCAAGCCACAGTGGAGGGACGTTTTCAGAATCAGATTCTGCCAGTGCAGGTGAAAAATGAAGATGGCACTCCAGGCATATTTGACCGGGATGAAGGCATCCGCGCTGACACGAGCCTGGAAAAATTAGCCAGCCTCAAACCAGCCTTCCGGCCCGATGGCCTGATTACTGCGGGCAACTCCTCGCAAATCAGCGATGGTGCGGCGGCTGTACTGATTATGGAGCGTCAGACTGCTGAGTGGCTGGGGCTGCGACCACGCGCTCGCTTCGTCTCGTTCTCTCTGGCTGGCGATAATCCCATTTTGATGCTGACCGCACCTATTCCCGCCACGTTCAAAGCCCTTGACCGCGCCGGCCTCACAATGGATGATATTGACCTCGTTGAGATTAACGAGGCTTTCGCCAGCGTCGTGCTGGCATGGCAACGTGAAACCCAGGCCGATATGAGTAAAATCAACGTGAATGGTGGTGCAGTTGCCATTGGACACCCGCTGGGCGCTTCCGGCGCACGCCTCACGACTTTTCTGCTCAACGAACTGGAACGCACCGGCGGTCGCTATGGCCTGCAAACTATTTGCGAAGGCGGCGGCATGGCAAATGGCATGATTATCGAAAGGATATAAGGAGTATGCCCAATTTTGCTCCCACGGAAGAGCAGGAAGAGATACGCAAACTCGCGCACAGCATCGCCGTCGAGCAGTTGCGCCCTCATGGACGCAGCGCCGAGAAAAACGGCGAAATCTCGCTTGAATTGCTGCATACACTATTGGAGACGGGGCTAACCACCCCATTTCCAGAAGAATACGGCGGTTCAGGCACGCTCGAAGCCGTGACGTATACCCTCATTGCCGAAGAACTTGGCTTCGGTGACGGCGGACTGGCAATGAACATCATTGGCTCATTGATCGGGCCTGTGACGGTATTGCTGGCTGGCGATGAGAACCAGAAAGGCCATTACATCACCCCGTTCAGCGACGAGCTTGAAGGCTACATGCGTTTCGGCAGCCTTGCCTTTGCCGAACGCACCGGTGGCTTCAATCTGGCGGATATCAGCGCGACGGCCCGCAAAGAAAGCGATCACTACATTCTCAATGGCACCAAGCGTGATGTCATACACGGTGGTCATGCCCGCCCACGTATCACCCTGGTGCGACTGGATGGCACGAGCGGACTGGATGGCCTCTGCGCAATCGCGTTGCCGCCAGTAGTACATGGACTGCATGTGCGCTCCGATGTGCAAAAATTGGGTCTGTCAGCAGCCACCAGTACATCCTTCACCTTTGATTCCGCAGAAGTTCCCGCCAGCGATATGCTCGGCAATCCTGGGGAAAGCGGAGTGGTGCGCGCCGCCACACTCTATCAAATTTTGCGGGCCGCCGTTGCTTGCGGTATCGCCCGCGCCGCGCTCGAATATGCGAGTGATTATGCGAAAGAGCGCATTGCCTTTGGGCGTCCCATCGCCTCGTATCAAGGTATCGCCTTCATCATTGCCGAGATGGCGATGAAACTTGACGCCGCTCGCCTGCTCACATGGCGTGCCGCGACAACATGGGACAAGAACAAAGACGGCTCGCTTCAAACGCTGGTACAGGAGGCCGAGGCCGCACAATATCAGGCCGTCAAACTGGCAAAGCTGGCAACCACTGATGCCGTTCAGGTCATGGGTGGCGCGGGTTTTATCCAGGACCATCCCGCCGAAATGTGGATGCGTGACGCAGCAGCGATGGAGTAAAGCATAATGATTGATTTTACGCTCAGCAAAGCACAGATAGCGGCACGCGACTACGCACACATTGTCGCAGTCGAAGAGATGCGTCCCATCTCACTGGAATGCGACCGCACCGAGAAAATTCCTGAATCGTTCTTCTGGAATATGCAGAAACGCTTCTGGGGCGGTGCCGCCGCGCAAGGACGCAACCAGGATGCCGGGGAAGAGGAGCGACAAGGTAACATATCCTCCGTCCTTTCGCAGGAAGAGATGGCATGGGGCGATGCTGCACTCTCGACCGCGATTCCTGGGCCGGGTTTGGCCGCGCCGCCCATCCTTTCGCAAGGTACACCCGAACAGCAAATGCGTTTCCTCGGCCCCTATATGGATGGTCAACTGCACTGGGGTGCGCTGGCCCTGACCGAGCCAGGCATTGGTTCCGACGTAGCCGGTATGTCCACCACCGCCGTTCTCGACGGTGACGAGTGGGTGATCAACGGTCATAAGCACTATATCACCAACGGGGCGCGGGCCGATATCGTCGTTACTTTCGCTACCATTGACAAAAACATGGGTCGTGAGGGCATCCGCCCTTTCGTCGTGCCAAAAGGTACGCCGGGCTTTGTCGTCGGGCGCATCGAAGAAAAAATGGGCTTGCGTGCCTCGCAGACAGCGGAACTTATCTACGAAAATTGCCGCATTCCCAAAGACCACCTGCTCAGTGGACGCGAGCAGAGCAAAAAAGCGGGCTTCAAAGCGGCAATGGGCACGCTCGACGCCACACGTCCGATGGTCGGTTCGCTGGCAATCGGCATAGCTCGTGCAGCCTACGAAACCGCTTGCCAGTGGGTGCAGGAAGAGTTGCCAAAGGGCTACTCACCACAAAAACGGCGCGATATGGAGAATGAACTGGAGGAGATGCGCCAGGAAATAGAGATGGCTCGCTTCCTCGTCTGGCGTGCCGCGTGGATGGCGGACAAGCGCATTCCCAACTCGAAAGAGGCATCCATGAGCAAGGCCTACGCGGGGGGATTGGTGATGAAAGCCACCTCAACCGCCGTGCGTATTACCGCGCCCGGTGAAGACTCCGAGTACAAGCAACTCATCCACAAGTGGTTCCGCGATGCCAAAGTCTTCGATATCTTTGAAGGCACGGCGCAAGTCCAGCGCCTCGTCATCGCACGCCGTCTATTCCCGGGAATTGATATTCCCTAATGTCTACAAAGTGCGTGTTGCCAGTACTGAAGCTTGCAGTTCCAGTACTGGCAACACGCACTGTTATTTCCCCTTTTGCTTGACTGCCACTACAGCAGTTTCTTCTTCTTCCAGAAGTCCATCCTCCTCTTCATCTGGCTCTTGATTCAGCCAGGTGATGTTACGGTTGTCACGCTTCACGGGACGACGGCGTTCCAACAAATCACGTTTGAAACCATCGCGCTTCGTCTCTGTACGCTTATCTCGTAATTTTCCTCTCATGCTCTCACCTCCTCTCCATCGGGGCTGTGAAATTCCAGTTCCAGGCAAATGGGTATGCCTGGCGTACCGGCACTTTGTTAAGCAACATGGAATTGCCTTTCTGCGGCTGCATGAACACGTCCGATAAACTCATCTGTAAAACGTATAAAAACGGATGCTTCATATTTCTCTCTATGTGGTGTGATGTTTCAGCATTTTCATATTGAGGATGTTCAACGCATGATGAGGAATTGTAGGGGCAAAAGGAACACCCGGATGTATACTTATCCGAGCAACAACTTGCACAGGCGTAGTAAGCGTAGGAATCGCTACGATAGCTCCTACCCTCTGAAGTTGTTCAACGGATGAGTTCCACCATTCCGCATCCAGCGCACTGCGCTTACAAACACTATCTGCATAGAACTCACCCCCTTTCAAATTATGTGTAATCATGTTTACTACAAACTAAGCAACGATAAAATATGTTAGAAGTGTACTTGCACTTCCGCGAAAAGTCAAGAGCTTTTTGACCCAGTTTTTAGAAAAATGGCACAGTAGAGAAAAAGGTTGCTGCGGATGAGTGATATGGTATAATACTCACCAAGAACATGCGTACAAGAAAGGTGGGCCAAACATTGATAACAACCTTACAAAGCACTAAAACACTCTATTGGAGCAGCGTACATACTCCAATGGGTACTTGCGTCGCAATGGCAACAGAGAAGGGCGTGTGCTGGACAGGTACACCCGGCACCACACAAGATTGGGGATTGGGCTGGGTCAAACGACATATGCCCATTGAGAGCTTCATTCAAGGCGAGGAGGTTGCACCGCTACAACACGCTATGGACGAGTTGCGCCGCTATTTCGCGGGTGAACACCTGCAATTCTCCTGCCCGCTCGACCTGCACGGCACACCATTTCAAATTGCCGTCTGGGAAGAACTGTTCCGCATCCCTTACGGTGAAACGCGCTCTTACGCGGATATCGCCAGGGCTATTGGACGCCCTGCGGCAGTTCGTGCAGTTGGAGCCGCCAACGGTGCCAACCCCATCGCTATCATCGTTCCCTGCCATCGCGTCATCGGTAGCAACGGCTCCCTGACCGGCTACGGCGGTGGTCTACCTACCAAAGAATGGTTGCTGGCAATGGAAAGAGGCAATAAATAAACCCGTAAAGCGCATTTGGTCCCGTTGCGCGGCTCGCGCAACGGGACCAAATGCGCTTTACGGGTTAAAGACTGTGAGTTTTAATGACCACGAATTGTAAGAACCAGGTTATTCGACAATCAACAAGCAGGGCTCTCACTGGTTTTAGCGCAAAGTGGTGAAGGGAAGAAGCGAACCTTGGTATGGCATTTTACAGCGCCACCGATTCCAGGTAAGCACGTACTTCGGTGGCACTACTCAGAGCTAGCGCGTGTTCCGCAATGTTACGTACTTCCGAGGCACTAAAATGTCGGATGGTCTGCTTGACCACCGGTATGGCCTTCGGGGTCATGCTGAACTCGTCCAATCCTAATCCAAGCAATACTGGCGTTGCCAGTGGGTTGCCGGCCAGTTCTCCACACAATCCCACCCACTTTCCCTGTGCATGAGCAGCTTCGATGACCACGCGAATCAACCGCAACACTGAAGGATGCAAGGCATCAGCAAGCTTGCTGACACCCGCATTGGTACGATCAGCAGCTAGCGTATACTGCGCAAGATCATTGGTACCGATACTGAAGAAATCCACCGTCTTCGCCAGTACATCGGCCATCAGTGCGGCAGACGGCACCTCGACCATAATACCGATTTCAACCTTCTGCGCATAATCCATACCACTGGCCTCGAGCATCGCCCGGGCCTGTTCAACTTGCTCCTGCACCGCGTAGACCTCTTCGAGCGTCGCGATCATTGGGAACATGATCTTCAAGTTGTGTCCTGCGCCAGCCCGCAGCAGGGCGCGTAATTGTGCCTGGAACACGTCGGTATGAGTTAATGACAAGCGGGCGCCACGTACCCCCAGAAATGGGTTCATCTCTGAGATGGTGCTGAGATAGGATGCAGGCTTGTCACCGCCAATATCGAGCGTGCGTACCACCACCGGCCGCCGCCCCATTATTTGAAATATCGCCCGGTAGACCGCCGTTTGCTCATCCTCATCCGGCCCTGTCTCTCGTTCCAGGAACAGAAACTCGGTGCGTAGCAGGCCAATCCCTTCAGCCCCATATTGCAATGCTTCTATCGCATCAGCAGGACTGCCAATATTCGCAACGACTTCTACGCGCACTCCATCAAGCGTGACCGCCGGTTGTCCGGTACTTTTGAGCGCCCCCTGGCGTTTCTGCGAGAGCGAGCCCGCACGTTGTCGATAGCCAGCTATTGTGGCTTCGTCCGGCCCGATCAGCACTTCACCACTGGTACCATCCACTATCACTTGCGCAGTAGTAGCTAGTTGGTTCGCCTCCTCGCCCAATCCGACCACGGCAGGAATGCCGAGCGCTTTTGCTAGGATAGCCACGTGTGAGGTTGGGCCACCCGTCGCAGTACAAAAGGCCAGCACCTTCGTCTTCTCAAGCGTCACCGTATCCGACGGAGTAAGATCATTGGCTACGATCACTACAGGCTCTGTGAGGGTGATTGATTGTGTCCCGCCTCCCTGAAGAATACGCTGTACCCGTTGAGCCACATCCTCAACGTCAGCAGCGCGTGCCGAGAGGTATTCATCGCCTATGGCCCGTAGAGCTGCAATATAATGCTCTGTCCCCTCCTGCCAGGCATATTCAGCGTTCATCTGTAGTGTTTCAATCGTCGTATGCACTCGCTCCAGGAGTTCGGGGTCATCCAGGAACATCGCATGGGCCTCGAAAATAGCTGCTTCGTCCGCGCCGATATCCGCTTGAGCCTGCGCTGACAGGCGTTGCAATTCCTGCCTGGCCTGTGCCAGAGCAGCGTCCAGGCGAGTCGCTTCGTGCTTGACATCATCCACCTGTCGTCGATCAACAACAAGCCGGTGTACTTCGTAGCGAAAGACAGGCCCAACTGCTATACCCTCTGATGCACCCATCCCCTGAATAGTTTTTGTCAGCATG
>Ga0307374_10000706_pt1 | contig 62750 bp, 53 predicted proteins | sample OX3MG_FD_202532 | JGI IMG/M metagenome (GOLD analysis project Ga0307374, IMG submission 202532) | Soil microbial communities from Risofladan, Vaasa, Finland - OX-3 | ecosystem: Environmental > Terrestrial > Soil > Coastal area > Acid sulfate soil | place: Finland: Risofladan, Vaasa | collected... | reverse complement strand
CGGTAATGGCGCGTTGCCAGTTCCAGGTCCACGCGGCTGACCGAAGACTTTCGGCGTCGCCTTGTCCGCGGGAAGAATCCGGCGAGAACTCCCCTCACTTACTAGGGAACATGCAACGGGGAAAAAGTAACAAGAAAAATGAAAAAAAGTCTGAGTGCATGATCTGCCTGGTTCTGTTGGCACTGCATGCAACACAATGGCACGCTTTATAGGATGTTCGGCCTTGTGGCCCACATGACGAAAGACCCCCTGCAAAAACCGGATCCAGGTAATACGTCGTGTACAGCGTCGGGACGCCGAAAATGCTGAACGGAGGTACCTTGGACCTTGTCCCGTTCGGTTTCAATTCAAAGTAATGATGGCGCTGATTTGCAAGGATGAAATCCAAGACCAAGAGCCGCGTCTTGATGAACTGGAATTCATGGTTGCGCCGGTTGCGAATATTCTCCCTGCCAATCGCGGAATAAACTCTTCTGGAAAACAGGTGATAAACTCGCGCATTCTTGCGATAGATTTCAGTCGAGGCGTGCTTTTTGGAGAGGAGCTTCCGAGCGAGTGCATCGGAGCGGTATCCGCGCCTCACGGCGGCGAAATCCAAGTACTGTTGTGCGGTGAAATAGCCGGAGCGCGTGGCGACAATATAAAGAAACCGGGCCTCGGTCTCGGTGTAGCCAAGACCCTTTAGTGCATCGAGGTATTCGTCTTTGATGTTCATATGGAGAGGATCTCCGCCGTGAGTTCGCGGTCATTCAAGACACGCCGTAATCGGTCAACGTCCTGGGAAGATGCGCAGAGGCTGAATCCGCCTTGGGCTTTGGCGTCCATCTGGCGGGGCCGGTAATGCTTCGTGGCCAGCCCGATATTCACGCGCGCAAAGTCGCCTTTCGGGGTTTCGTATTCGACTTGAAGGTCGGGGACAGTGATCTTGCCGTTGACGACTCGAAGACCGTGAGCTGCTGACGTTTCGTGACACTCTGCGTCGGTGAGGAATCCAGCGAGAGTTGCCTTCTACTCTTACTAATAGCCACGCTGCGGGTAAAAGTGCTCAAAGAAAAAGTGCTTATACTTTCTGAAAGATTTTTGTTTTTTCTGGCTCGTCTGATTTTACAAGGGTTGTTGGATTCCCGTTTTGAGAAGGGGACTCCCATGCTGCCTCTTGCCGTCTCTTCATGATTCTTTGTATGCGTACATGCACGGCTTTCGGCGATGGCACGATGTGCCGATCCAAGACTTCCTTCGCGACGAATCCATCTACTTTCACTTTGATGCGGAGATCGCACTCGCATTGCGACAGGAATGCCATCCGAAAGCAATAGTCAAGAAATTCGTTAAGAAGAGAAAAGGATTCAAAGGAGGTATTTTCAAAGGGTTCGTTTATTTTGTAAGGCCTCCCACAATTCGCTCTCGTTCCATCAGTTTGAGCTGCTCTCTTCTGGCCCAGCGGACGGCATTCAGGCGAAGAGCCTGGGCGAAGACAAAGGTGACGTAATTATTGGGGATGTCTGCCAGTACAGACGTGGCGAGCGGAAGAAAAAACGCGAATATTCGTTGTGCGGTGTCATTAGGGTTTGAGTTCTCGAAACCATATACGCACTTCCCAATATATCCGATGAATCGTCGGTGTGAAGGCTAGAACCAGAACAGATTGACTTAGCTCGTAGTCACCAATAGGGGATCCGGCTTGAATCTCGCGCTTTCTGGCAGCGGTTGACATAAGAAGTGGTTAGATATATAACGTAAGAAGATATGGTTATAGGAACAAATAGAGGCAAGCCTCCGTGGATCTTGCTCGTATTTACGCTCCCGACGAAGCGGGCCAGCCAAAGGGTGGAAGTCTGGCGCAAGCTGCAGCGATATGGCTCCGTGCCGCTGGGCAATTCGGGCTACCTTCTGCCGGACGACGCAGCCAATCAGGAACGGTTTGAGTGGCTGGCGGCAGCGATTCGCAAGTACGGAGGCGACGCTTCCGTCGTCCAAGTGCAGGCCATCGACAACCTCTCAACTTCGCAATTGATCGGCCGGTTCGCCGAAGCGCGGGCTCGCGACTACCAGGAAGTGATTCAGGAACTACAAAGATTGTCCTCCCGGTCACTGCAAGCGCGGTCTCCCGCTCGCCTCAGCCGTCTGCGAGGCCGCTTTCAAGAAATCGTGGGAATCGATTTTTTCAAAAGCCCTCTGCAGAAACGGGTCGAGGAGTTATTGGACCGCGCCGACGCAGCCCGGTCGCCGTTTCCTGCAAAGGAGGCTGCCAAAGTGAGCCGGCGAGAGTATGTCCGAAGGGTTTGGGTGACGCGACCGCGGCCGGGAGTCGATCGGTCGGCTTCGGCGTGGCTCATCCGGCGTTACATCGATCCGAAAGCACGGTTTACCTTCGCGCCCGAAGGCCGTGTGCCGCGCGAGGCAGTACCCTTCGACATGTTTCACGGTGGCTTTGGGCACCGGGGCGAGGATTGCACGTTCGAAACTTTGCAAAAGGCGTTTCGAATCCGAAACCACAGGGTCGGAGTCATTGCGCAGATCATCCACGATGCGGACCTGCTGGATGAAAAATTCGGCCGCAAAGAAGGCTTCGGCATCGATGAAGTGCTGAAAGGCTGGGCGCGCCAGGGAATCGCCGACAACGAACTCCTGGCTCGAGGGATGCAGTTGATTGAGGGACTTTATCATTCACTCCCCTAGCCGAGCGTGCGCAAGAACTCGGCCCGGCAAGGAGATATCGACTCGGGCGCGGATAGCCACTGGGTGCGGCATAAGCGGAGGAATTGTTCCGTGCGGATGAATCAACGACAGGTTTTCCGGGTGGTCAGTCTGTCTCTGCTGCTGTGCGCGGCGAACATGCGGCCGGCAGAGGCACAAACGCAAAATCAAAAAGCTGGCGAGAAGGTCTTCACTCTCCAAAGCGCAATCCAGTTTGCGGTGAAAAACTATCCCGCAGTCCGCGCAGCGCTGGAACGGGTCAATGCAGCGCGCGCCGGAGTCAGCGTGGCTCGGACAAACTATTTGCCCCGCGCCGACATGCTCTGGCAAACCAATCGCGCCACCGACAACAACATTACCGGCCTGCTGCTGCCGCAATCCGTCGTTTCGCCCATTTCCGGGCCTGTCTCGGCAAGTCCCAGTGGCAATGCCGGCTGGGGAAGTGCGGCGGGACTTTTGGTTTCGTGGGAGGCGGTGGATTTCGGCGAGAGGCACGCACAGGTTGAGGAGGCGCAGAGCGCGGAGGAACAGGCTTCGGCGGAGCAATCCGTCACGCAGCTTGACGTCGAGATCGCCGCGGCACATGCGTTCTTGAATCTGGCGGCAGCGAAGGAAACCGCCAAGGCAACCGCCGCGAATGTGCACCGCCGCGAGGTCTTCGACATGGTGGTTCGCCGGCTTGCCGCGAGTCAGTTACGCCCCGGCGCGGATGCCTCGCGAGCCGACGCGGAGCTTGCCGCTGCACGAATCGAATTCATTCAAGCGCAGGAAGAGGAGGCCAGCGCGCGCGCTGGGTTCGCAGAACTGCTCGGCATCGCAGGCAGCGAAGTTCACATCCAGTCCGATTCTCTCTTACAGCTTCCGGGCGCACGGTCACGCATCGCTCCGGCGTATAGCGCTAACCCGCTGGCCGTGGCGCAGCGCGCGCGAATCGCTCAGGTTCAAGCCGAGGAGCATGTCCTCGGCCGCTCGTATTTTCCGCATTTGTATCTTCAATCGGCGTTTTCCGGGCGCGGCAGCGGATTCAATCCTGACGGCACGCTTGCCGGTGGCACTCAGGGATTGGGACTTGACCGAAGCAATTGGGCAGTTGGGCTGACCGCGACGTTCCCACTGATGCAGTTCGCCTCCTTGCATGCGCAAAAACAAATCGCGGCCGCCAGCGAACGCCAGCAGGCCGCGCTTTACGACCAAACCATTCAAGAGCTTACAGGCCAGTGGCAGCAGGCCGAGGCAGCGTGGAAGGCGTCGATTGACGTGGCGCAAAACACGCCCGTCGAACTGGCCGCGGCTCGCGACACGGAAAAGCAATTTGCCGCGCGCTATAAAGCGGGACTGGGAACAATTTCGGATGTGGCGGAATCACAAAGCTTGCTGGTGAAGGCCCAGACCGAAGACGCGCTGGCGCGGCTGGGCGTTTGGCGCAGCTTGCTCGGCCTCGCGCAAATCCAGGGGCATTTGGGACCGTTCCTGAAGACTCTCGATGAGACACCGCAAGGAGCGAAGTAGCGATGTGGCTAATCCGCGCGGCGCTGCGGCGTCCGATCAGCGTGCTTATCATCGTGGTCGCCATCGCTCTATGCTCCGTGTTGGCGCTAACCCGCATGCCGGCGGATATCTTCCCCAAACTCAACCTGCCGGTAATCTACGTGGCACAGCCCTACGGCGGGATGGATCCGGCGCAGATGGAAGGATATTTGGTCAATTATTACGAATTTCACTTCCTCTACATCGATGGAATCAAGAGCGTCGAGTCGAAATCCATCCAGAGTGTTGGCCTGCTGAAGCTTACTTTCCACTCCGGCACCGATATGAGCCAGGCGCTTGCGGAAACGGTTTCCTACGTCAATCGCGCGAAATCATTCATGCCGCCGGGCACTGTACCGCCATTCGTGCTGCGATTCGGAGCGGGCACGGTGCCCGTGGGGGACCTGGTTTTTTCGAGTCCGACACGCAGCGTTGCGGAAATCCAGGACCTTGCGCTTTTTCGCGTGCGCCCGCTCTTTGCGACGCTGCCGGGTGTTTCCGCGCCGCCGCCGTTCGGCGGCAACCAGCGCACCATCGTTATCACCGTCAATCCCGACCGCCTGCGCGCCTATCGCATGACACCCGAGGATGTGGCCCGCGCCGTGGCGGCCGGGAACTTGATTATCCCTGCGGGCAACGCCCGAATCGGTGAACTGAACCGCATGGTGCCCATGAACTCGGTGGTGACCAATATTCAGGACCTTCGCGACCTTCCTTTGCGGGTCGGCGCGGGAACTCCTGTTCTGCTCCGCGACGTAGGGACAGTGGCGGACAGCAGCGACATCGCGGCTGGCTACGCACTCGTCAATGATCGCAAAACGGTTTATTTGCCGGTCACCAAGCGCTCGGGCTTTTCGACCGTGGCTGTCGTCAACGAAGTGAAAGCCGCGATTCCGCGTTTCCGCGAAGTCCTTCCTCCCGACGTGAAGGTGAGCTTTGAATTCGATCAATCCGTTTATGTGAAGAACGCTCTGACGGCGCTTGTTCGCGAGGGAATGCTGGGGGTGTTGTTGACCGGCCTGATGGTGCTGCTGTTTCTGCGGGACTGGCGCAGTTCGCTCATCGTGGTCGTTACGATCCCCTTCGCCTTGCTGACGGCGGTGGTGGCGCTGTGGCTCACCGGGCAAACGATCAACATCATGACTCTGGGCGGCCTGGCGCTGGCGGTCGGAATCCTGGTGGACGAAGCGACGGTCATGATTGAAAACATTCAAACCCATCTGGCTCGGGGCGAAAAAGCCGCCTTGGCTGTCTTCCGTGCCAGCGGAGAAGTCATTGTCCCCATGCTGCTCTCGGTGATTGCGGTCCTCGCCGTGTTTGTGCCTTCCTTCTTCATGACCGGCGTCAGCCGTTCGCTCTTTGTGCCACTTTCGCTCGCGGTGGGATTTGCCATGCTGGCTTCGTATTTTCTTTCCAGTTCACTGGTGCCCGTCCTGGCGGTCTGGATCCTGCGCCCGGAACACGCCGCCGAGAAGAGTCACAGGCGATTCGAGCGGCTGCGCGAGCGATACGCGCACCTGGCTGAGAAAACAGTGCGACATCGGAAGATGGTCCTGGGAATTTATCTGGCGGCAGCGGCCGCAGTTATTTTTTTTCTCGGCCCTCGCGTTGGCCGGGAAATTTTCCCGCAAGTGGATACGGGCCAGTTCCAGCTTCGCATGCGGGCGCCGACAGGAACGCGGCTGTCACGCACAGTGGAACTCACTCGGCAGGTGCTTGGAGTGATTCATAAAACCGCGGGTCACGGAAATGTGTCCACCGCGTTGAGCTTTGTGGGCGCTCAGCCTCCGACTTATCCGATCAACAACATCTATCTCTGGAGCAGCGGAACGCAGGAGGCGGTGATGCTCGTATCGCTGGCGGCAGCAGCGAACATCCACGTGGCCTCCTTTCAAGAGAAGCTGCGAAGAATTCTGCCGGGCGAATTTCCGGGGTGCAGGTTTTCGTTCGAAGCGGGCGACATTGTCAGCCGGATTATGAATTTCGGCGCGCCTACGCCGGTCGAGGTGTCCGTGCGCGGACTGGATCTATCCACCGACCGTAATTTTGCGTCCAGAATTATCGCGGAGATGAAAGGCATTTCGGGAGTGCGCGATCTTCAGTACGGCGAGCCGTTGGACTATCCGACGGTGAATGTGGACGTGAACCGCGAACGCGCTGGCCAATTGGGGGTGACCCTCGCGGAGGTCGGTCGGGCGCTTGTGGGAGCTACTTATTCGACGCGCTTCATCAAGCCTGTCTATTGGGCCGACCCGAGGACCGGCGTCGGCTATCAGGTGCAGGTGCAAGTTCCGCAGGCACGAATGAATTCGATCCAGGATATTGAAAACATTCCCATCATGCCGGGTAACACATCGCATCCGCTGCTCGGCGACGTGGCAAATGTCAGGTACGGCACCACTGTGGCCGAATACGACCGCTTCAACATGCAACGCGAGGTAACGATCACCGCCAACGTGGCGGGCGAGGACCTGGGCCGGGCGGCGGCGCAGGTGAGCGAGGCTATTCGTCGAGCTGGGCAGCCGCCGCGCGGCGTGACGGTGGAAGTCGGCGGGCAAATCGCACCGATGCAGCAGACGCTGCGCGAGCTAGGAATCGGACTGTTGCTGGCGGTGGTTGTCATTTACCTGCTGCTGGCCGCGAATTTCGAATCCATGCGCCTCGCTCTCGCCGTGGTTTCGACCGTGCCGGCGGCCATTGCGGGCGTAGTGATCGCGCTCCTTGTGAGCGGCACAACGCTCAACATGCAATCGTTCATGGGGGCGATCATGGCCATGGGCGTGGCGGTGGCGAACGCTATTCTGCTTGTCACCTTTGCCGAACAATCGCGCCGGTCGGGTGTGGCAAGCGATAAAGCAGCGATCGAGGGCGCACGCACGCGCCTGCGGCCCATCTTGATGACCAGCATGGCCATGGTCGCGGGCATGGTGCCCCTGGCGCTGGCGCTGGGAACGGGCGCAGCGCAAACCGCTCCGCTCGGGCGCGCCGTGATCGGCGGACTGCTGGCCGCAACTCTTGCGACGCTGTTCATCCTCCCCGGCGTTTTTGCGATGCTTCAGAGCCATCGCGGTCTCATCTCACCGTCGCTCGATCCGACCGATCCGAGTAGCGCGCACTGGGTTTCCGATTCGCCGGACGCTGCTGGAGGAATCGAGGGAAATTCATGAGCACGGAGAGGCATTACGTCGTTTTCGTTTTTCTTGTTGTGGCTCTTTGTGGTGTGTCAGGTTGTAACTCAAGCCAGAGCAAAGAGCAGCCGGATTCCACAACTCCCGCTCTGGCCGTGGATGTAACGCGGGTGGTATCGAAGAAGCTGAACATCACCGTTCGCCTGCCTGGCGAAATTCGCCCGTATGAAATCGTCGCCGTCTATCCGAAAGTGACAGGCTTCTTGCAGTGGATCGGCGTGGACCGCGGCTCCCGGGTAAAAAAAGGTCAGCTCCTGGCGCGGCTGACCGCTCCCGAGCTCGAAGCGGAACGGCAGAACGCCGAGGCCCGGCTGCAAAGCGAAAAAGCCACCCTTATCGCTGCTCAGGCAAAGTTCACTGCGGACGAGAGCACATACCAAAGTTTGCAGACGGCTGCGGCCACGCCGGGGGTAATTTCCGGAAACGAGCTTCAGGTGGCAAAGAAAAAGGCGGAAGCGGATAACGCGCAGGTGCGCGCGGCACGTGAACTCGTGGCTGCAGCTCAGGCGGGTGTGAGCGCGGCGCAGGAACTGGCAGGCTATTTGCAAATCCGCGCTCCCTTCGAAGGCATCGTCACCGAACGCAACGCTCATCCCGGCGATTTGGTCGGGCCGGCTGGTGTAAGCGGCGCAGGGTCGAAAGCCACTGCACCCATGCTGCGCATCGAAACGCTTTCACGCTTGCGGCTGGTTGTTCCGGTCCCCGAAATTGATACGGGCGCTATTGTTCCGGGCGCGCTGGTTCACTTCTCCGTTCCAGCATTCCCGACCCAAATGTTTGTTGGCAAGGTCGCCCGCATCTCCCGCTATCTGCAGGAAGAGACACGCACCATGTCTGTCGAACTTGACGTGGCCAATCCCCGGGCGCAGCTCTATCCGGGAATGTTCCCGGAAGTGGAATGGCCTGTGCGACGCCCTTACGCGACGCTTTTTGTTCCTGTCTCAGCCGTCACAAACACGACGCAGGGAACGTTTGTCTTGCGCGTTCGCGCCGGCCAGGCCGAACGGGTAGAAGTCAAAACAGGAGAAATCGAAGGCAACCTTGTCGAGATTTTTGGCGACCTGAAAGCGGACGACGAAGTAGCGCTCCACGGCACAGAGGAGATCCCTCCCGGCTCACATGTAGAAGTGCGCTTGGTCGCCGGTCCCAAATGAACGCGAGCGTCGAATCCGGTTTGTGCATTCGATTCGCTCTTGCGAAAGAGCTTCGGCGCGTGTCCCTGCGGGGTCACGGAGCCGAGAAATAAGCATGAGGAGGATTGTCATGAGTTCTACGCAACGTTTTTTGATTCTGATTTCGATTCTTTGTTTGCCGCTGGTCGTGGCCGCTCAAGGTCTCGACACTGCGAAAATCGATCAGGCTCTGGGCCGGTCCGGACAGAAGCTCGGTGATGTCTATAAGGTGGGATTTCCTCGGACGGATTTGCACGTTGTCGTCCGCGGTGTGTCAGTTAAACCGGGACTGGCCCTCGGGTCGTGGGCCGCATTCTCAGGAGATGACAACAGTGCCGCTGTGATGGGCGACCTGGTTCTTCTTCAGAACGAAGTGAATCCGGTGATGGAGAAATTGCGTGCCGCTGGGTTTGAGATTACTGCGGTTCACAATCATCTCCTCGACGAAACACCGCGTCTCATCTACATGCACTACATGGGACGCGGACCGGCCGCACAGCTTGCCAAATCACTGCGGGTTGCACTGGCGGTCTCGAGAACGCCACTCGGCAAACCGGCCCCTGCGCCCACATCTTTGGCAACTCCGCCTGCCTGGGTGAAGACCGTAGAAGATAGCTTGGGTCGAAAGGGAGGCTTCGGCGGCGGTGTGCTTTCGTTCGGTGTGCCCCGGGCTGGTGTCATCACCGAAGATGGGATAACGCTTTCTCCGGCCCAGGGCGTAGCCGAGGCTATCAACTTCCAGGCGGCCGGACCGGAAAGGGTCGCTACGACGGGAGACTTCGTGTTGTCTGCCAAAGAAGTGAATCCGGTTATTTCGGCTTTGGAAGCACATCACATCTGGGTGACAGCTTTGCATACCCACATGCTCACGGAGCAACCGCGACTGTTCTTCTTGCATTTCTGGGCCGCGGGCAGCCCGGGAGAGGTGGCGGAGGGAATCAAGGCTGCGTTGAGCGACATCTCGATCAAGTAACTAGAAAGCGCGGGCTCCGAGAGCGGAATCTTCGCCTCGGAGCCGCGTCGGTCTTTTGTTCTTTGCTGGCGAACACTCCGGTTGGCAGAAGCGCGAGGGTAGCGACAAGGAATCTCTGGCGCGATGTAGCGCGAGAATAAAGCTCGGCTTGAGCTGGTCTCGGTGGACGACCGCTCAACAGAGGCAAGCGAAGGAGGCAGAATCAATGAAACGGACGATCCATCTTATTTTGGCCATTCTTATGCCTGGGATTCTGGCAGCGGGACTGCTCGTGGCTTGTTCCGGTGCGGCAGCTCCGTCCAAGCCTTTGCCCTTAAAAATATTACGTGATATTCCGCTGCCCGGCCGCACTACGCGTTTCGACTATGAAAGTCTTGACCCGAAAACCGGGCTGCTCTTTATCGCGCATCTGGGGGACAGCCGAGTTCTTGCCTTTGACACAAATACGCAGAAACTGGTGGCGGATATTCCTGATGTTTCCGAAGTTCATGGCGTGCTGGCGATTCCCTCGCTCGGCCGCGTGTATGCCTCCGCTACCGGCCACAACGAGGTCTTCGCCATTGACGAACATTCCTTCGGCATCACGGCGAAGATTCCTGGAGGCGTCTATCCCGATGGTATCGCCTACGATCCCGCTGACCACGAACTGTTCGTTTCCGACGAGAGTGGGCGCACCGACACCGTAATTGACACGAATACAAATCAGCGCATCGCCACGATCCGCTTGGGTGGGGAAGCCGGCAACACGCAATACGATCCAGTTTCGGGGCTCATGTACGTGGACGTGCAAACTCTGAATCGGTTAGTGGCCATGGACCCGAAGACGAAGAGCATCGTGGCGAGCTATCCTCTGTCTGGCTGTGAGCACGATCACGGCCTGTACATTGACGTTCCGCACCGGCTTGCCTTCATCGCTTGTGACGGCAATGCGAAACTGCTGACTTTCGACCTGCGCCAAATGCGCGTCACCGGAATCCATTCGGTTGGAAAAGACCCGGACGTACTGAGTTTCGATGCCGTTCTTGAGCGATTGTACGTGGCGAGTGAGAGCGGCGTCGTGGCCGCATTCGAAGAAAAGGGACAAGTGGCCGTCAAGCTCGGAGAGAGCTATGTGGCGCACGAAGCACATTCGGTTGCCGTGGATGCGCAACACCGGGTCTACTTTCCGCTGCAGAATGTGAAGGGACATCCCTTGCTGCGCGTCATGGCACCGACGGCGGAATGAATGGCGAGGGCCTGCGGTCCGCATCGAGTCGTGCCGCAACCCAGCAGGCGAAAAGTTTCTTCTTGTCTATAACCACGGGTGCCTGAAGTGAGGGCTGAAACGCGTCAAGACAAAGCATCTCGCGGGGCGATCGGTTCATGGGTTTTCTCGCCCAACTGAACCGTAGCTTACGGACGATCTATGCCGCCGCATTTCTTCGCTCAGTCGGGGTCGGTCTCACGGGAGTCATTCTCGGCGTCTACCTCGCGCGAGGCGGGTTTTCTGCGACGCAGATCGGCGTTGTAATTGCTGTCGGGCTTGCAGGGGCCGCCTTAGCGACTTTGGCAGTCAGCTTTCGCGCCGACAAGTTCGGACGGCGTCGAACGCTGACAATCCTTCCCGTATTAGTAGCGGTTGGAGGGTTGGGTTTTGCTTTGACCAGCCATTTCTGGGGCATTTTGGTCTTTGCTTTCTTCGGAATGCTGAATGGGATGGGCACAGACCGCGGCCCATCGTTTGCCTTGGAACAAGCAGTCATTCCCCAAGCAACATCGGATAATCACCGCACGGCGGCTCTTTCCTGGCACAGCCTCACCATGGACGCCGGTCACGCTTTGGGTGCTCTGCTTACCGCTTTGCCTTTGCTCCTGGTGAAATGGTTTCAGATCGACTTGGTCGTGTCTTACCGAATGACGTTCGGTGTGTATGCCGCTATCAATCTTCTGAGCGCGTCCGTCTATCTATTCCTTCCAGCCCAGATGGAATGCCAACACGGCCCAGCGAATGGTAACGTCGGAACGGTGCGGATTTCGTCGCACACGCGTGCCGTAGTCACCAAACTAGCGGCACTCTCAGGGTTGGACAGTCTGGGCGGCGGGTTTCTCCCCGATGCTTTGATCGCTTTCTGGTTTTTTCGCCGATTCGGGGTCGCCGAAGGTAGCTTGGCAGCCTTATTCTTCGCCGGTCATATTTTGAATTCTATTTCCTACCTTGGGGCGGCTTGGCTGTCGCGTCGCATAGGTCTGCTGAACACGATGGTGTTCACTCACATTCCGTCCAGTCTCTTCTTAATGACGGCCTCGTTGGCCCCTTCCGCTGGCTGGGCTGTAGCCTTTTTTCTTGGGCGGGAAGCTCTTGTGGAGATGGATGTGCCAACGCGTCAATCCTACGTGATGGCCGTCGTTCAGCCGAACGAGCGGACTTTCGCCAGCGGAGTAACAAACCTCACTCGCAATGTTGCGAGGGCCATCACGCCTTCGTTTGCTGGCTACCTGATGCAAAGTCTAGCACTGGCTGCACCTTTCTTTCTCGGCGGAGGTATTAAGATCGTATATGACTTGCTTCTCTACGGAGCATTCCAAGGCCTAAAGCCGGAAGAAGAGCGAGCTTCTGTTCAGGACGTAACGAAAGACTGAACCGAGTGTTGACAGTTTCAGCTAATCTTCAGGTCCTGAACGTTAGGATAGTTCCGTCGGTGGATGCCATTCGCGAGCCTTCGATGTGAACAAGGATAGAGTATGTTCGGGCGGTTCGGAAAATGCGAGTACTCGTCGTAGAGGACGAAAAGAGAATGGCGGAGCTCCTCAAGAAGGGGCTTGAGGAGGAGAATCACTCCGTCAGCTTGGCGTTGAATGGGCGCGCAGCCCTAGAAATGGCCAGGTCTTTCGAGTTCGACGCCATCGTGCTCGACCTGATGTTGCCGCTGATCGATGGGTTTGATGTGGCAAGCAGGCTACGGAAAGGTGGGAATCAAACGCCCATTCTCATGCTGACCGCGCGGGATGCCGTGCCTGACATCGTCAAGGGGTTGAACGTTGGAGCCGATGACTATCTTACGAAACCTTTCTCGTTCGAGGAATTTCTTGCTCGCCTGCGCTCGGTTGCACGGCGTGGGCCGGTTCCACGTCCAGCGTGCCTGCAGGTAGCAGATCTTGTGCTGAACCCTGCGACGCGTCAGGTTGTTCGAGGGAATCAAGAGATTCATCTCAGTCCTACTGAGTTTCGTCTTCTGGAATGTCTAATGCGGCGCACGGGCAGGGTGGTTTCGCGAAATGCAATCATCCAAGCGGTTTGGGACTTCGATCATGAGGTCGAAGAGAATACGCTCGACGCTTTCATTCGTCTGGTACGAAGCAAAGTGGATCGAGACCACAAGCAAAAACTGATCCACACGGTGCGGGGGATCGGATACGCAGTTCGGGAAAATGCAAAAGCATGAAACCGCTCTCCATCCGGCTTAAGCTGACCGCCTGGTACTTCGCCGTGCTCATCGTGACATTCGTTCTCTTCGGGATCGTTGCATTTTTTGCGATGCAGCAGGGCATCGAGACCACCGTGGATGAAGGCTTACGCGATCAAGTGAGCGGCATTCAGGAATTGATGAGGAATGTGCAGCCTGAGGGACCAGAAAGGCTGGAAGAAGAACTAAGGGAGCATTCCGAAGTGCGGGCAGAAGGCGATTTCTCACAGATTTCTGACGGAGAAGGGCACTGGCTCTTTCGTTCACAACTTATGAGACGTTTCGATATCCCTTTGCACGATGCAGGGAAGCCATCGTACTACAACATGGAAATCAAAAGCCTCCCTTTGCGAATACTTGCCAGCGAGGTCCACTTGGGGGGACAAACTTACGTCGTGCAGGTGGCAGCACCCATGGATGATTTTTACGATGCACTCGACCACTTCAAGTGGGTCTTGTTCTTGTTCAGCCCTTTCCTCCTTGTTCTTGCCTCCGCCGGTGGCTATTGGATGAGCCGGCGGGCGCTAACACCGTTTGATGAGATCACCCGAGCGGCTCGTAACATCAATTCTAGAAATCTGTCGAGTCGGCTGACGGTGCCACAGACTGGTGACGAACTGCAGCGCCTTTCCGAGACTTTGAATGGCATGCTTGAAAGGCTTGATGCAGCTTTCAAGCGGATCACACAATTCACCGCCGATGCTTCGCACGAACTACGCACTCCCGTGGCCTTGATGCGAACGACTGCGGAGTTGTCCTTGCGGAAGGCCCGGAGCGAATCTGAGTACCACGAAGCCCTGACCCAGATTCTCGGAGACTTGGAGAAGACGTCGGCTCTGGTTGAGAGACTGATGCTGCTGGCCCGTGCGGACGTCGGAGCGGAGGCTATCGAGCGTGCTCCAGCCGATTTGGGCGACAGCCTGCGTGAGGCTTGCGAGAAGGGCCGCACTCTGGCAGTGGCTAAGCAAATCATCATTCGGGAGCAGATTCCCAGCGAGCCTGTAATCATTGCAGGAGATTCTCACGCCTTGTACCGTCTATTCCTGATTCTGCTCGACAACGCCGTGAAATATTCGCCACCAGGGGGACAGATAGCAGTTTCTTTGACATCTGGGCCTGATTTCGCGGTTATCGAAGTGCAGGATACCGGAATCGGCATCGGCGCAGCGGACTTGCCGCACATCTTTGAGCGGTTCTATCGTGCCGACAAAGCGCGCTCGCGCGAATTGGGCGGAGCGGGTCTCGGCTTGTCGATTGCTCGCTGGATAGCCGAGGCTCACGGTGGTTCGATCTACGTCCAAAGTACGTTGGGTGCGGGTTCCGTTTTTCAAGTCCGGTTGCCCGTATGAGAAGTTGAGACAATCGTCCAGAGGCTTTCCATTCATGGAATTTTCAGGTTGGTTTGCGATGCTCATGCCGGAGCTTGGAGATGCGCCTTAGTCTTGGCTCATCGACTCTTAGGAGGTTGAGCATGAAAATGAAATTGAGCAGGTTTGTCTATCTATTGGTTGCTGTTTTGGCCTTCGGCCTAGTCCTCACGGTTGTTCACGCACAAAAGAAGGGGTCCAAGGCAAAGACGATTACGGTAACGGGATGTCTGCAAAAGGGCGATGAGGCGAACGAATTTGCCATCAGTGGCCAGGACGGGAAGAACTATGAATTAGTTAGCAAGACCGTTGCCCTGAAAGACCACCTCGGTCACAAGGTAACAGTAACTGGCACGCTTCGCAGTGAAAAGCAGGACGCAGATGAGGATGAGAAGGAAGCAGGAGAAGGTTGGTCGGGTCAAGTGCAGGTAACGAGTTTGAAAATGATTAGCACCAGTTGTCAGTGATTTTTCCTCAGGGCAAGGCGGAGCCGGGAGCGGGTGTTTTCATTCCCGCTCCCGGCTCCGGGATATGCGTGATGTCTTGATTCCGGAAGCTCCAGAGAGTTTGTTGAGGATCTGAACGGAGACCGCGTCCTTTTGCGGGACGGGTCAATGGGGAATCGCGTGCAATTTCTGCTCTTAGGGAAATATTGCACCACTAATTCATGAGCCGCACCGAGTTGCGATGCGCCCGGACGCGCAATATTAGGGAGTGTGGCTGTTTAGTCGTATTCGCCTTACTGTGTGGAGCCGTTGCTTGCGACGCTGGCAGTCGCCAGAACACTCCTGCCGTGGGGATGTCCGCCAACGTAGCTCAGGCTGTTCGAGCTGACCGTCCCCCGCGGCTCGACGGGACGCTTGACGATCCGATCTGGCAAGATGCCAAACCCATGGCCGATTTCCTTCAGCAGGAACCTTATCAGGGCCGACGTGCCACCGAAAGGACCGTAGTGCGCATCCTCTACACGCAGACAGAAATCTACTTTGGAATCGCGTGTTATGACTCCGATCCAGCGGGAATCGTCGCCACCCAGCTCCAGCGTGACGCTGCCCAAAACCTCGACGACTACTTCGAGATCTTGATTGACCCCACGAATGACCGCCAGAATGGCTACATTTTCCAGATCAATCCGCTGGGAACCCAGCGTGACGGAACCATTACAGAAGAGGAACAGCAAGTGGATACCGGCTGGGATGGGGTTTGGACCTCTGCAGCGCGCATCACCAAATCCGGCTGGACCGCGACCATCGGCATTCCATTCACGACTCTCAACTTCGGTCACTCTCGAAACGTTATCTGGGGGTTGAATTTCCTGCGATTTATCCGCCGAAAGAACGAGAGAGACCTATGGACGGCGTGGCAGCGTGCCTTTGGCATTTACAAATTGTCGCAAGAGGGCGAGCTCACCGGCATCCACGACATTGGCAGCGGCCGGCTGTTTTTCATTCGCCCGTACGGATTACTAGGTGCCGATCGTCTGGTGGGACTGGGAGGCACGCAGCCACTTGACACCGGAGGCGTGGACGTCAAGTACGGGATTCGCTCGAACCTCGTGGCAAATCTCACCGTGAACACCGACTTCGGCGAGGCCGACGTGAATCAGGAGCAGTTCAATTTGACTCCCTACAAGCTGTTTTTTCCGGAAACCCGACAGTTCTTTCTCGAAAACGCGGATGTATTCAGCTTTCCAACGGGACAGCAGGATCTTCTGTTCTTCAGCCGACAGGTTGGCATTGACCCGAACACGGGCCTGACCGTGCCGATTGACGTCGGCGGCAAGATCACTGGCTCGCTGGGAAAGTACGAGCTTGGCGTGATGGATGTGCGCACGCGGGCAACTGATCAGAGCCCCTACGGCAATTATTCCGTCGCCCGCGTCAAGCGGTCATTGTTCGGCAATTCATATATCGGTCTCTTAGCCATTGATAAGGAATCCGGCAATCCGCTCGACCGCCACAATCGTGCCGGCGGCGCGGACACGCGCCTGGTCTTTCATAAGAATTTTGTCCTCCACGCCTACGCCACACGAACGGAATCACCAGGGTTCTCTTCAGGCGACTCCAATGTCGGCGCTGACATCTCCTTTGTGAACGACTGGATGCAGTTTTTCGCCATGCAGGACAAGATCGGCCCCAACTACAATCCCGAGGTCGGCTTCGTCAACCGCACCAATGTGAATGAGAGTCTTCTTGACTTGAATCTCGCGCCGAGGCCGAAGATTCCCGGCATTCGCGAGCTGAATTTTGCAGGATTCATCGACCGTGCGCCATCTACTACGGGCAGTTTTCAGTCGCAAGAATGGCAGGGAACATTCCGCGCCATCTGGAATAATGGCGCTTATACAGACGATGATCTGGTGCATGTCTATACGCAGTTGATTACGACGCCCTTCAATATCTACAAGAACGTTTTTATTCCGCCCGGAATTTATCACTTCGATCGCCACCAGCTCACCTATGGCTCGCCACAAGATCACCCATTCACATTCAATCTTAACGACACCTTCGGCGGCTATTACGGGGGCACTCTCAATTACGCTTCTGCGCGCACGAACTACCGGCCATCGCCGCACTTTTCGGCCACAGCGTCTACGATCTGGAATCGCTTTCGGCTTCCCCAAGGAAATTTTTCAGTGGTCCTCGCCGCACTGGGTGGCAACTATTCCTTTTCGAGATTTCTGACGACGAGCACCCTCTTGCAGATGGATACGGCAAACACGCAAGCGCTGAGCGCAAACTTCCGGTTGCGCTGGCAATACCGTCACGATGATCCGTTCAGCGACCTCTTCGTGATCTATAACGTTGGCACCCGATTCGCCAGCCTCTCAGGTTCCAACCTCCAGCAGCATCGCGAGACCCGCTTCGAGCTAAAATTCACTTATTCATTTTCCCCGCAGTTTGGAAATTCACACAGGTCGGGCAAGCCGAAAGATGGAGGCCAATAAGCGCTGTGTTTGACGGCAGATTATCCGTCGCCGGAGATGCCAGCCACGCGCGGCGGGGTTATCCTCGGTGCCATCTCTCGCAAAGTAGTGGACTGGGCGCTAGATCAGACGCTGACCAACCGGCCGACGATTTCAGCAGCCGGACGAGCGGGTTTTCGCCAGTGGAGTAACGAACCTCACCCGCAACGTTGCAAGGGCCGTCACGCCTTCGTTTGCCGCATACTTGCATTCCAAAGCGTACAGCTGGAACAAGAACGAGCCTGTACTTCAACAGCATTTGAGGAGTGAGCGGAGCAGTGCCTGTTTCAATTAATATTCAAGTCCTGATGCTTGGCTAGTCGGCAATCCCACCCCTGGCATGACGCTGCTCGCGCATTACTTTTCGGGGTGAATCATCTGCTCGGCCCAGAGCTTGCGCGAATTGGCGATGCGCCGATCAAGGCTTACAGCAGCAAAATGGGAGCACAATCGACCTTCCCGCTCGGTCCAATTGGCGACGGAATCGCAGATCCTTGAAGAGACGGCGTAAAGGACCGTGAGCAAGACGTGGTACACGGATATTGCTGCCAGCGAAGCCCCACGTTTTTGAACGAGCGGGCACAATCGGACTAGGGCTTGCAACCTATCGAAGTCCTGGCAAGAAACGCTCTCACATCGCAATATCTCTTTCAGGACGGTTTCACTCAATGAAATCTCGGATGCCCGCGCAAGCAACAGTCGGCAGTAAGCTACAAACAACAGTGAAAGGAAAACTACCGCTAACGTGAACCCAACGAATGTGGGAATCATTTTTGTCAGCCTTTGAAGGTTGCACCGCAACAGATTTCGAGGAACCTAGAAGGCCACGTGGTCCAGGTTGCAACCTAGAGCCGTGAGACACTCCGGGTCATGGGGTCGGGAGCGGATGCATGCAATCTGTAACGGTTCATCCCAATCGGGGTTAAAAACGAGGACTCGCACGACCAGGGTTCCGCCCTGTTCCTTCTTACCTTCAACCACGATGGAATAGCACATTTCCTCTATGCCGTGACGCCAGATACGTTGACCGACCTTGACCCAGACTGAATCAGTGTCTACACGAAACCGACCGGCCTCGCCAGCGTCGCAATCCACCCGGAATCCACTCTCGTTCGCAACTGTATTCGTTCCTAGTCTGTTCATATGTCTTTCCCCCAGGGACTTCTCCGCACCGATCCCATAGATGCTGTACAGCTAATCTGCTCGTGGTGTTTTTGCTCGTGACACTCTAGAAGCTACACAGTGAGCAATCAAGCCAAATTCTTTCGTCAACTGGGCCGTCGAGTGAAAGAGCTCCGCGCAAGGCATGGCTTCACCCAGGAAGACATGATTTCCTTTGGGTTCTCAGCGAGACACTGGCAGCAGATCGAGGCCGGGAGACCCATCACGTTGAAAACGCTTCTTCGGATCTGTGAGGTTTTTTCGACGCACATGGACCGCATTGTCAGCGGCCTCGATAAGGGCTTCTACAAGAGGTGAAATAGCGTCACTGCAGTCCTGTCCAGGCGGAGTCAGAGGAGGGTAGGAGGCAGTGAATATGGCTGCCTCCTGGTCCATCTCCAGCCCATTGCGAGCCTTACGCTCGGCCGGTTCACCACGATGCAGTTAGTTCAAGCCAGCCGTCGCCAGTTCAAGGAACGATGCGAGCTTCGCGGTTGCCTTGAACTGCGGGATCGGGTCGAGCTCCTTGAACGCACTCGTGAAGGCGTTGGAGAGACTCCATGTCGTCCTTTGAGCGAATTCTTCGGCCTGGGGATTGAAATACAAGTCATGCACCCGGCGGGCCAAGTGCTTGGGAACATCCAACTCGCCCTCGACGAAGGCCCGGTAGACGACTAGCTTCGCTGCTTCATCCGGAATCCGCGTTGCTTTCCAAGCCTCGACCTGTTTCCTCATCGGCTCGAAATTTCGCTGAATCCGGTCGACCCCGATCGAGAGTACGTCGACGAGGCTGAGGTGTTTCGTGTGCTTCGCCAGCACTGGAGTGAAATCACCGTGAAATGCCATGTTGTCGCACACCAGCACCCTGTAACCAACGGTAAGGGCAAGGCGCATGGACTTGTCGTTGGCGTTTCGGACACCGACTGAGAATCGGCATCCGTCGAAAGTGGTTTCGAGGTCGAGGACTCCGAACATCTTCATGCCGTCGCCTGAAACCGCGTATTCCTCCCGCACCACCGAGATCTGCCGGAAGCTCAGGGTTTCGACCAGCGCTCCGACAATCTCGGAATGGGGAAGGGGTTGATGGGTTGCGCTCCCTGCAGGCGTCGGGATCACCTTCAATTCTTCTCGGGTGATTTTCGAACTCCCACAGTGAGCCAAGAGTTGAGATTGCTCCATGTTTTGGTTTCTCCTTTCCATGTGATGGATTGACTCGAAAGTCCGCGCAGCGAGGCTATTCGCAGACGCGGACCTTGGGCTCTTTCGTAAGGTCGCAAGAGACTTCAATCGGAGCGCTTCTTCGGTGCCAATGCGGACAGCGGGGAGGTTTTCTGATGGCGAATCGAAGTTTTGCGGACGGGACGGTCTTGTGTGGATCTGCGCGACAGAAAACTTAAAAGTAGTTTCGCAAAATCATGGACGTACAGGAAGGCCCGGACGGCGGGCCAAGACCTTCTGGGCGCAGGTCAGTGGTTCACGGGCTTCTCAAGGCTCTGCTTGACCACGACTCTGAAGTCGTTCACGATCCGGAGCCTGCCCCCGTGCAATCGCAACAAAAGAGTTCACAGTTGCGTACTGGATGTTGAGGCTCAGGAAGCCGCAAAGTTTGCCCCGCACGCTACGGCTCTTTGAGCCGGAGGAGAGAACCAATGCCGGTGAAGACAACGTTCAAGTCAGTTGCCTTGGACATCCTCGCAGGCTTCGTCGCGCTATGCGTGCTGTTCACCTATGTGGTCGTCTATTCGCGGAATGACCTCCAACTGTTCGCGCTTGTCACAGCCGTTCTGTTTTTCTTGGCGGGGGCGTTGCGCGGCGCGAGCGCCCCGCAAAATTCGTGGCTAAAGGGCGTGCTGATTGCTTTGGGTGGCGTGGTGCCTGTGGTTGCGATGAGAGCGACCGGGATGGCGATGACCGAGCAAGGATACGTGTCGCTGTTCATCGTGTTTTCTGTGCTGTTGGCCATAGCAGGAGTCGAAACTCGCCACCTGCTCTCTCGCGGGCGTCGCAGGGCAGCTTCCCTCTTGGCGTTGCTCACTTTCGGTGCGGCGATATTGGTCACGGCAACGGCAATCCCATCCTTGATGGCGAGATGGTCTAGTGAGCAGGTCAATCGCCCCGCGCCCTCATTCTCCTTTGCCACGCTCGACGGCAAACCGGTGACCTCTACCGACCTGCGTGGTCGCGTCGTCGTTCTCGCCTTTTGGGCCACATGGTGTCTTCCGTGTCGGCAGGAACTTCCCGACCTGCAAAAGGTCTACGAGCCGTACGAGGGGAACTCCAATGTGGCGTTTTACGCAGTGGGTGGGCCGTGGGGTGACGACACCGCTGAGAAGGAATCAGCTTTTGCCAAGCAGATAAAACTCAACATGCCGCTTGCCTTCGACTCTCGTGGGACAGCACACGCGCTGGGGGTTAGCGCCTTTCCCGCCTTGATTATCCTCGACGCAGCCGGTCGAATTCGCATGGTTCACAGCGGATACGATGCGTCGGAACATCTCGCCCGGCATGTTTCTAAAGAGATTGGCGCGCTCGTGGGCAAGTAAGCCTAAACGTAGCGGCTGGCAATGCGTGGTGTCGATCTACTTCGCTTCTCGAATCCCCCGTCAACTTGCTTAATCTCCGCACGCAGCGGCCAGAGGTATTGTTTCGCGGCTAGGTGCGACGCGGCTTCCCCTCATAAGAAATGCCCAAAAGTGCTGAAAGGAAACTCGCAAACAGTGAGGCTGGTACGCTTTTAATTAAAAGGAGCGCAGACCTAGAAACGCAGCGGCATGAGCACGTACCGGTAGTGCTCGCCCTCAGTTCCAGAGGGCCGGAACTCGGCCGCACTCTCGGCGTCTTTCACTTGCATGCGAATGGAAGTCGTTGCCCCAAGGGCACCGAGAAATTCAACCAAGTATTTCGCATTGAAGCCGACCTGCATCGCCTCCTGGTCGTAGCAAGTCTCCACAATCTCCTTCGCTTCCCCGTATTCGGGCGAGCTTGCCGAGACTTCAAGCTGATTCTCTTCCAAGGTCAGCCGCACCCCGGGCAAGCGGTCATCGGCCAGGAGAGAAACCCGTCGAACAATGGCCTCGAACGCTTCTCGATTCAGTTCGACCATTTTTCCATTCTCCTTCGGCAGAACCGACTCGTAATTCGGGAACTCACCTGTGAGAAGACGCGAGGCAAGGATACGCGTCCCGGCGCTGAAGAACATGTGTGACTTGTCTTTCGAAATCTCCACGCTTAGCCCCTCGCGATCTTCCTCTGCAAGACGGCGCAGCAATGCCAGCGCCCTCCGAGGAATCAGCAAAGACGATTCCTCCTTCAACTCGAGGATCTGGACTTTCCGCTCCGCCAGGGCCAGGCGGTGACCATCGGTCGCGACCATCATCACGCTATCGGGCTTCAGTTTGAGAAGAGCCCCGTTCAGCAGATACCGGCTCTCCTCCTCCGATACCGCGAACGAGGTCCTTTCCACGCAGTCAGCCAGCAGGCCTGCATTTACTTGCGCGATTGGCTTTGGAATGGCCGGGAATTTCGGGAAATCATCCTTCGCCAGCCCCACAAGCTTGAAGGAAGATTTCCCGTACGTCACCTGCACCCAGTGGTTCTCAAGCCCCCGGCAACGAATCTCTCCGTTCGGAGCGGAACGGACAATCTCCAGGAACCGCAGTCCCGGGACTACTGCGGTGCCCTTCGTTTTCACCTTGGCTTCACAGACCGTTCGCGACGCGATCTCCAAATCGGTCGCGGTGATCTTCAGTTCGAATCCTTCCGCTTCCAGGAGAAAATGAGAAAGGATAGGAATCGTGTTTCGCTTCTCCACCGCGCTGCGGACAAAATTCAGTTCCTTCAACAGATCAGATTTGTCAGCGAAGAAATCCATTGGGCACACCTCCATGTGAGTCTGCCAAACAGGAAAAGACCTCGTTGTTCAACGTTTGGTTTTTTGGGTTGTAGATACGCGGGTAGAGAACTGCATGAACCAAGTGCAAGCGAATTCAATCAGCAGATGCCGAACGTGTCAGAGGAGGGTCGAGGGTCGTTTGACTTCCCGCCGTTGTTGAGAACTCAACTGGAAAGTTCCTATCTTTGCGCGGAGCCGACGAGTAGACCGAACCGCCGCGCAGCCTGTCGGGCCGTTTAATGCACGAATCCGTTGGTTAAAGATGAGAGAAAAGGACCGGTCGGCGGCGCCGACTCTGGTCACTCTTGAATCTGAGGCTGACTCCCCTTCGTCTCCTCCCGCATGGCCTTCGCGCGTTTCAGTAGAGCCTCGAGTGTCCGAGGTGGGTCTCCTGCATCCAGCATCGACTGGAAAACTGCATACGCGTCGGTTTTGGAACCGGCTTTGCGCAGAGTAAATTCATCATTCACCCAGACGTAGGCAATCACCCTGTCCTTGGAGGAAAAGCGGAAAAACAAGCGATAGCGCTGGTGAAATTTCGCGCGAAACCAGTGTCGGTTGTCGGGCCCTAATGTGTTGCCTTGCCGAAACTCCGGAGCGTTGGGGTCGCGAGGAATTATTTCCGTGATATAGCGACGAATCGTCGCGAGCAGTTTGGCCTTGGGATGCTCTTTGTAGGTCTCCGGCTGGGTGATCGAGAGCTGCTCCACCGTTTCGGTCAACTTCCTTAACTGATTCTCGAAAAGTGAATACTGGAACAGCCGCCAGCCGTGCGCTTCCATTTAGATCAGCGCCTCGTCGCCCAAATCCTCCTCCGGAGAGTTGTTCACATTGCTCACAAGTGTGCCAACGCGCTCCATGAATCCGGCATCGAGCGGTCTGATGTGTTCAGGAGACCGCTGCATGTCAGCCGCCAGAAAGCTCATGAATGAGGAAAGCACGGGGTCTTCTTCTGTGTTCTTTCTTTTTGGTTCAGGATCGGCAACCACCAACATTCGGCCTGGGCCGATGACATGAGCTTCCACTTCCCCGCTGAATTCGGGATGGCTGTGGAAGAGGGCCCGCTCGAAACGCAAACCGAGCGAGTTGCCCGTCTTCGTCTGCTTGCCACGGTATACGCCGGCATCCCTCACCAGCGCGGCAGAATGTTCCTTTTTCTTATATCGCACTCTCGTCTTCGCCTTTGCCATGGTTTGTCTCCTCACCGCGGCACGTTAGCACATCCGTACTCACAATACAAGACGACGGTTAGCACGTTTGTGCTGCCGATGCCCAAGTCCCACTATTCCCCCCTCAGGAGCACCCGCTCGTGCTTCCGCAATTGACGCACCTGTAGCAGCTTCCGTTGGGCACCATGAGCATGCCGCAGGTCGGACACGAAGGGGCATCTCCGGTCATGCCGCTGCTATTGCTTGACTGAATGGACTCACGGCCCGCCGTATTCCCAGTTGGTGCGCTAATCGACTGATTAGATGACGTTGTCGGCTCCTTCGACCGAGTAGACTTGGTAGCCGTTCGACGACCAAGGCTCGGAAGAGAGGAGCCGAGCAATGATGATTATAGGCTGTGATTTTCACACACGCTATCAGCAGATTGCCCTGATGGACGAAGGCACGGGAGAACTGGTGGAGCGGCGGTTGGATCACGAAAGCGGTGAAGCGCACGCGTTCTACCGGGATTTGCAGGGGCCGGTACGGGTGGGCATTGAAGCTACGGGTCCGATTCACTGGTTCGAGCGCTTGCTTGCGGAACTCGGTCACGAGTTGTGGATCGGAGACGCCGCTAAGATTCGCGCCAGCGAAGTTCGCAAGCAAAAAACCGACGAACGCGACGCCAGACTCATTCTCGATCTGCTGCTGGCGAAACGCTTTCCGAAGATCTGGGTTCCCACACCGGCCGAACGCGATCTCCGGCAGTTGCTTTGGCATCGTCACAAGCTCGTCTGCCTGCGTACGATGCTGGGCAACCAGCTCCACTTTCTGGCGATGAGCCAGGGCTTGTGTCGCAAGAAGAAGCTGTTCACCAAGAAGGGCCGTATGGAACTTCAGGGCTTGCGCTTGGAGCCCTGGGCCAGCCGGCGGCGCGAGGAACTTCTCAGGCTGCTCGGCCAACTCGATGCTCCGATCGCGGAGTTGGATCGCGCGGTTCGGGAAGAAGCCAATCGGCGCGAAGATGCAGTGCTCTTGATGACCCATCCCGGAATCGGTCCGGTTACCTCCCTGGCCTTTGTTCTGGCCATCGGTCCGATCACTCGTTTTCCATGCAGCAAGAAGATCGCCAGTTATCTGGGGCTGAATCCCCGCGAGGAATCCAGCGGCGGACGGCGACGGCTCGGAGCCATCAGCAAACAGGGCAACCCCATGGTGCGCTGGCTGCTGATCGAAGCCGTGTATCCCGCGGTGCGCAAAGATCCCGCGCTGCGGCAGGACTATCAGCGCTTGAAATTCCGTAGAGGACACGCGGTGGCCAAAGTGGCCATCGCGCGCAAGTTGGCTGTGCGTATGTACTGGATGCTGCGGAGTGGAGCAGATTACGCACGGCTGGTTCGCAGGCAAGGCAGCCCGGGGGCCACCCTGGTGGACGCAAGTTCATCGCTCGGCTGATTGGGCGCCTTGCTCCCGCGAGCGATCGCGGCGTCTGAAAAATGAATCATGGTCGGAAGTACGGTGACCGAATAGATGGTTGGTGGAACCAGTTTCCACCGCTGGATTTACGCAGCGAGCCTTGGTCAGAATGAAGGAAAAAGCAAAAGCCCTTTTAGGTAAGAACAAAAACGAGCTCTTCGCAGCTCGTACTCTCTACCTATCTCTTGACAGAGCCGACAACGTCATAGAAGGTGGCCCGCTTCCTGGTCGATCAGGGCCGCCCTCGGTTTGAGATATTCCGATGAGAGGAATTTGCCGCCGAGCCAGCGGGCAATGTAATCCAGCACGGAACTGGAATAGTGAATGTCCGGATTCTCGGTGAATCCGGAAGGTTCAAAGCGCGCGCTCGTCAGCTTATCTACGAAGGTTTTCAGGGGTACGCCGTACTGCAAGCCGATGGACATCGAAATCGCCAAGCCGTCCATGAAACCCGAGAGCGTGGAGCCCTCTCCCACACGCTTCCGCCACAACCTGTTTCTTCTGTTACAGTTTGCGTTTGGCAAGGGAGCACAGGGGAGCAATAAGCCGCTACGCCGTCCCTGTTGGCAGCAAGATGCTAACAATCTTGCTGTTCGCCTCGCGCAAACGGTCTGGAACTGCCCTCGTATAGATGTTCATCGTGGTGCGGATGTCCGCGTGACGCAAAAGTTCCTGTTGCACTTTGGCGTCAGTCCCGTACTCGTTAAGCAGCGTCGAATACGTGTGGCGGAACGTGTGCCAGCCGATTCTACCAACGCCCACTTTCTCTCCTGCTCTGAGAAGCCAGCGGCGTTGTGCGCTCCAAGGGTGCGACGGCATCCCTGTTCGCTTGCTCGGGAATACCCATGCGCTTTCCTGGAGTTTGGCGGGCAACCTGTTTCTGTGCTCCACGAGGACTCTCTGGAGTGAAGGATCGAGGTGTATCGGCTTCTTCGAGTTCTGGGTCTTCGGCTCAACGATGAGCCCAGTCGTTCGATTGCCCGGGGTTCGTACGAGACAATCTGGCGAGAGTTCCCCTACCTTACTAAGGAACATTCACGGAGGGAAAAGTAACAAACAGAATGCGGGGGTTTGCTTGACCCTTGTCCGGTACGGCAATAAATTCATCACGCCGATGATCGCCAACGGAAAAGGTTTTGTCGGTACGCCAGTCCGTTCTCGAGTTGTTGAAACACATCCGGTTTTGTCTTGCCGTGCCCTAACTCGGTTGACCTTGTAATTAAGGGACCCCGATTTGAGCGTAGAACTACCCTGGTTTTGGCGCCTTGGCTCTGGCAACAGGTTCGATTCCGGTTCGGTTTTCCTGTTGCTCATCTACCCTCGATCAGACAGCGGAGGGCCTGCGGTAATGGTGGTAATCAACGTTCTGGCATTGCGTCCGGCTGGCCCGTTACATTCAAAGACGAGCACATTTTCCCCGACGTGCAGGACAGGCCATGTGCCTTCCGGGCGAACTTCCGCCAGCACGGCACCGTTCGGGTCGTACAGCTTACAGTCCTCTGGAGAGTTCAGCTCCAGGTAACAGCCGCTTTCTAGCGCGACCGGAAGCTCTAGTGTTTTTCCGGCCGCAGTAAGACGCGGCCGCTCCAGCTTTACCCGCTCAACCGGCAAAGCCTTGATGACGCTGATGCAGCAGGCAACGTTTTCGCCGGGAGGAAGATTGTTGTAGTAGAGGTTGAGCTGGGCGATTTGAGTGTCGTCCACCGTCTCGCGGCAGGCCGCGAGCGGATTGTGATAAGGCCATTGATAATCGAACCAGAGCGTTCCTTCCGGTTCGACCAGCTCAAAATATCGCCAGCCGGTGTAGTTCACGATGATGTAATGTTCGTCCACCACCGCTTCCGCACCGCGCGGGTCCACCAACTGCAGGTTCAATACTTCGTTTTTTCCGTCCCCGTAGACCCACACGCCCAGCGCCGGGTGTTGCACGATGTCGTAAGGCGGTGCAAACAGCTTCCCTACCCGTGCCCAGGCCCCCTGTCGCACCGCGCCGTCGTTTCTAGCGTGATACACTCCGTTTGCTTTGCCACCCTCCGACGGATGGTGGAAAATCTCGAGCGAGGCGTTCACGCCGCGTTGATTTTCTCGGAGCGTGAAAGCGTCAGCAGAGCTGAAATCCGCGAGCACGAGGTTACCGGGTGTGTCGTAAGGCGCCGCCGACAGCAGCGCCTGAATCCGAAATCGCGGCGGCTGTTCTCCGAACAGATTGTGCACCCGTATGACATTGGCGCGGCCGTCCACAGCGGTGACCTTCTGCTCGTGACGCTCGATCTGGCGGAAATGCCATTGGCCGTCGGCGGCAGAAAGCGAAAATTCCTTTCCCGGAGCGCGTAGTCGTGCCCGGGTGGATTCCGGGACTTTGCGGGTTAAGCGTAGGCGTTCATACTGCCCCATCACCGCCAGCATCGCCGACCAGGTGGCTTTCTTCTCGAGCATTTTGGGAGTAACTTCCTGAAGCGATAAAGGGGAGTCGGTGCCCAGGCATTTTGCGCACAAGTATTCGATGTCGTTACGCGACGTGCCGCGGGCCAGCCGCTCCTCATAGGGTATGAAGGTCCACCAGCCAAGCTGGGTGGGGATCAAATCGTCGAGGCGGCTGTTGCTGGCGACGTGGAAGTCAATGAATCTCTTTTGGCCGCGCACGGGATGATCAAAAGCTCCTAGCCGTGAAGTAATGTGCCAGTCGTGGTGATACCAGGCGGATGCCTCAAACTGCAGCGGCCGCATCGCTTGTCGGAAGATGCTCAGGGCAAAATCGGTGCCGTAATACCAACTCCACTCGGGGCCTTCAAAGACATCCGCGCCATCAAGACCGTCCATGTAAATCATGTCGAAGCCGCAGGTATTGATGATGGACGCAATGCGCTGCTTCATTTCCGTCATCAGGCTGGAACCCGCTTCCGGAACATACGTCCCAAAGACTTCCTGCAGATTGCGTAGAGCCGCCCCATTGAAGTGGGTGGTCGCGCGAGTCCCGTACGCGCCGCGCGTGCAGCCCGTCAATCCGTAAGGTGGCGTGGTCTTCAGGTCGCTGTACACCAGAATCTCGTCCCCGACCAGGATGTCCTTCCCACCGCGGAACCAGAAGCCGGAATGGGTCGGAAGGCCTGCGGGAGACTCCACCGTGGGCACGAATGTCGCCTCAGCAGAAATGGTTTCCGCCAGCATCAATGTGCTCCGTGTGGCCAGTCGCTTGTCGGGAACCGGCGTAACCCACGGATCGGTTTTTTGGATGGTGAACGCCAGCATATGCCAGCCCGCTTTCATCCCGACAGCATGCACCTTGTCCACGACGGCTCGGACACCTGCCAGTCCATGGGGAAATCTATCGGGATAGGGGTTGTAGTGCCCGTACGGGCCGATCTCGCTGATGAGGATTTCTTTGAATCCCCCCGTCTGCGCTGCGGCAATCCACGCGTCGATATCACCTTCGGAGGCATAGCTGAAAAGATACGAGAATCTGTTTTCTTCCGCATTCAAAGCCCAGGCACCCCCTAAGGGAGAGCGCACGAAGCCGTCACGCGCCACCATTCCCTGGATCGCGGACCGAAGCTGCGAGGCGGGGCAGCCCAGCACCGCAATCTTTGCACCGACCAGCCCCAATTTCGGGTAGCACGCCGACCACAATAGTGCCCGGGTCGTTGATTTTCCACCCGCGAGAGTTTGAAGATTCAGAGCCATCACACCCGCGGCAAATTGGCCATTCCACGCAATGTTGGCCATCTGCCCGATGTGTTCGGAGATATTCAGGCACAGATTGGAAAGTGACAACTCCTCTATGTTCTCGCCCTCGACGCCGACGACCTCCACCGTGAAGTAGTATTCATGCGTCACCACGCGGCATGTCACCTTGACGCCCGCCTGCGCAAATTCAACAGTGATGAGTCCGTTCGATCGCGCGCACTTCGACGGTGTGTAGCTCCTGCCATTTTTCTTGAGGCTGAGAAACGCGTACTCCGGTTCGGAAACGCAATAATTCCTGCCGCTGCGCTTGTCGAGAAACGCGCGGTTGCGGCCCTCCGCGTCCAACACGTACTTGACGCCAGCGGTCTCAATCACCATTCCTTCCATTTCCGCGCCCTGCAAATCGAAACGATTCAAGTAGGGCAGAGTTACCGCCAAGCCCGTGGCGGTCTGCATGAACCGTCGGCGCGTTACTGCTTTTCCTCGAGACGCCCGGGCTCGCTTCATTGCCTCTCCTTCCTCTTCCCTGGTCCAGAATTTAAGGACGGGTCCTCCGAGGTTCTGGCGGAGTCGCCGCTATCAGTCCCCGCCGCGCGGGGACAACAGAACCTGGGTGGCTGGCGCTCGCCTGACGCGGAATCATCGCGATCTCAGATATCCATTCCGCACCGCAAAAGAAAAGGCTTGCGCCAAAGGTTGTTAAGCGATCGAGCGGCTACACGGTTGCTGCACGCTGTTCTGCCGTAAGAGAGCCGTGAAATGTTTTACCTTCGCGTCAACAACCTTGCCAAAAGGATTTCCCGGAGCGCGCACCGCTCTGCCCAGATGAAACTCTCGGACTTGTGTGAACTCGCAAATTGAATTCACCCTCTCCAGGCTGAGCCCTCCTCCCGCGAGAATGTGGATTTCCGGATGCGCTTTTCTCTGATATGCGTCGAGGCGGCGGATTCGCTCGCGCCAGCTCCCATCGCCACCATGCGTAAGGATGCGATCAATCTGGGCCAGGGTCTTCAGCTCCGAGATCGCACGCAGTGGATCCGTGGCTGCTTCAAACGCATGATGAAATGTCGTGCGCAGCCCCGGTGCACAGTTGAGGATGGTGCTGGTCGACCGTAGATCGACTGTGCCATTATGGACAAGTCCCAGCACCAATCCATCCAGCGGCAAACGCGCCATCTCCTCGGCACGGGAGCAGAGCCGGTCAAGCTCTCCTGTTCCTCCGATCTCATAGTCACCTCTCTCACGCAACATCACTCGTGCCGGGACCTGAACAGCTCTCAGGGTCTCCTCTACCAAACTCAGGGAAGGCGTGAGGCCGCCACGGGCGAGGTCGCGAACAATTTCCAGACGAGTGGCGCCGCCACGCTCAGCCTGGAGTGCATCTTCGACGGAGCAGACAATCACTTCCAGAACGCAGTTCACAGCACGCCTCCAACGCGAGCGGCCGACACGACGACGAGTATTGTGACGACTGCAATGACGCGAAGCGTGCTTCTCATCTCCTGTTATCCTTCGGTGACACTTGCTTCAAATCGGCTTCTCAGACCACAACGTTGCGCAGCACGCCGATACCATCAACCTCTATTTCCACCATATCGCCGTGCTTCAAGAAGATTTTCGGATCGGCGTAGTAACCAATGCCTCCGGGAGTTCCCGTGCTGATCACGTCACCGGCCTCCAGCGTGAGTGTCTGTGACAGAAAAGACAGCAGTTCGGCAGGCTTGAAAAACAACTGGCTGGTATTTGATTTCTGCCGGACCTGGCCGTTCAGGCTGAGGCTGATCGCCAGATTATCGGGATTTGGCAATTCATCAGTTGTGACCAGCCATGGACCGAGCGGGGCAAAGCCGTCACAATTTTTACCGCGAAACCACTGTTTGTCCTGGAACTGCAGATCGCGCGCGGTTATGTCATTCATGATGGTAAAGCCGGCAACGTACTGCCAGGCTTCCTGCACCGAGACACCCTTCGCACGCGCTCCAATCACGAACGCGACCTCCGCCTCATAGTCCACTTGCTGGCTTATTGCCGGCAAAGGGATGGGTTCTTCATTGCCGATAGCGACCGCCGCCAGCTTTGCGAAGATGATTGGCGATTCAGGCGGCGGCAGTTTGTTTTCGGCGGCATGATCCGCATAGTTCAAACCCACACAAAAGATCCGGCAGCGTTCGTCCACCGGCGGGGCGTACTTGACGCGATCTATTGGCATGCTTGCCTTCGCTGCGCCAGCATTCTTGCCCAGCCAGCGCTGTATGCGCTTCAGCGAATCCGCACCTGAGCGCAGCAGGGCCGAGATTGAACTGAACGACGGGTCCGCGGAAAAGATGCTTGTAAGATCAAACACTTCACCGTGAACGACGGCGCCCAAGTGCGGAGTCGTCTCGTGTTGCGCGTAATAATTCAGCAGCTTCATCCTCTATCGCGGGACGGCGCCGCTATCCTCCGCTGGTATCGTTTCTGAGGAACTGCCCAGCGCACGAAAGATGCCGCGCCGCTTCCACCGCCGGACGAAAACGAACAAGCTCGCTCCCGCAACCAGCACATTCACGATACCGCCTCGAAAATGCCGGCCGAAGAAATCGGCGGTGGCCGCAGTGCTGGTTGCACAAAAGATGATTCCCAAGGCACATTCATAGATGTCCCGGCGCAGCTCGGCTCGCGCAGCTTGCCGTTCTTCTATCGGCAGAACACGCGTGATCTCTCCCCACAGCCCAGGCGGTCGGCAAAGCCGGTAAAAATTCTCCAACACCTCCCTTCGTTCCGGGGGCGTCAGCATCGTGACGGTGATGATCACAATCCATCCCGCGCCGAAGATCATAAGGAATCCCTGCCAGAAAGGATGGTGAGCGTAACCCAGTGGGAACCAGATGATGTAGCTCAGCGGCAACCCGATGACCAAAGCGGCAATCTCTCCCCAGATATTCAAACGCCACCAGAAAAACCGCAGCCATGCGAGCGGAAGAATAAAGGCAATCATCACATTATTAATAAAGAGGAACCAGGACATCATTCCATGCACGAGTACGTACCCCACGAACACGGCAAGAGCGAGAAGCAAGACGGTCGCGATCCGGCCCGCCCAGACATAATGACGATCACTCGCATCTTTCCGAATGAACCGCTTGTAAAGATCATTGATCAGGTAGGAAGCCCCCCAATTCATTTCCGTGCTGACGGCGGATTGGTAAGAAGCCAATTCTCCGGCCACCAGCAGTCCGGTGAGACCCGGGAAACTATACCGTCGCACCAACTCTCCCCAAACCTGTTCGCCCGCGATCGAGTGGCGAGGAAACACGGCTGCAGCGATCAGCCCAAGAAATAAGAACGGAATGACGCGCACCACCAGCGACAACAGCGCATTGAAGAGCTGGCCAACCTGCGCGTGGAACTCGTTGCGCGCCGCCATGAATTTCTGCGCCGTGAATCCTTCGCCGCCGGCGGGGGAAGCGGCGAAGAACAGACCTTGAAGCACCAAAGCCAGGATCGTCAGTTTGGTGAATTCTCCGCCCGGCGGAGTTGCCAGGAAGAACGATGGACCCCTGTTCCGAGCAACCGCCGCGTAAATCGCGGTAAGCCCTCCCATGCGGTGGATCAGAAAAGGGATAAAGATGAGATTGGCGAAGATGAAGAGCGCAAACTGGAAGATTTCGGAATAGACGGCGCCCAGCAATCCACCCAAGACAGTATAGATCAGCGTTAGACTTGCGGCAAAAACTATGACCGCACCGTTGCTCCAGCCAAGGATCGGGCCCACCGAGTGGGTAAGCCATGCAGTGACGTATGCCATGAGCACGACGGCCCAGCCAAAGCTGAAATAGACGGCCGCAATCGAGCGGAAGATACTCGCGGCGCGGCCTCCGTAGCGCACCTGAACGAACTCCGCCGTGGAAACGATCTTCAGTCGCCGCCAGAACTTCGACCAGATCACTGCCACGAGCGGCATCCAGATTACCCAGGGAATCCACCACCACCAGTTCCCGAGGAGTCCATCGGAAAAGACCAGCATGGTAAAAGCGGAGGCAGATCCGGCAGAAGTGAAGGTTGCAACGGCAGAAAACCCGATGGCCCACCAGGGCAGAGAGCGGCCAGCCATGAAGTAGCCTTCGATTCCACGGCTGGCCCGGCGCGTGAAGTAGATTCCGATGAGTAACGCGCACAGCGCATACAGCGCGACTACGGCCCAATCGAGAGTCTTCACGCCTGGCTGGCTCCTCTTGCAGACGAAAAAAGGGGAAGCGGCTCACCATCCGCGATCAAGTCACCGATATCGTTCGCTGACCTCATGATGGCAAATCCATCGCGCGATCCACAAGCGCGCGAACTGCAAAGAAGGCGGAAGCCAGCGATTCACGGCGCGTGAGGGCCCGTTGCCCTGCATTCGGTTCATATTCGGCGCCTTCCGTGGCCAGCATGCCCCCATTGAATTCCACAATCAGGACGCGGGCGCCGAGCTGGTGCACCCAATAGTCTTCGTAATACTTTTCCGCGGGTTTCGTGTACGGACGCGGAGGACAATCGCGAAACTGAAGTTTCTGCGACGCCCATGCGTGCTGCAGCGCAAGCGCGAGTTCGCTTTCCTGTTGCGCCAGCGTTCCGGTGGAGTACACGGTTGGCGCAAACACTTCGGTGGGATACATGAAATTGTGAAAATCGGCGAAGATTGCGGGCCGCACGCGTTGCAGCACTTCCTTCAATGCTCGCGTTTGACGTCCATGAGTGTCGTCCCAATCGAACCACATATCCAGCCCGTCATCGGTGAGGCTGGAGCCAAGGACGTTTCCCGTGGCATCCCATTCCGCTATCTGCTCCGGTGTAAAGCGCATTGGCGGCTTCTTTACATAGGAGCCATAGAAGAAATGATTGGGCTCGTTTGCTTCGGCGAAAAACTTCTCCTTGTTCTCCGGGGTCCATTCCGGTATCCAAGTCCCATGCCATGAGTCGGGGAAATGCTCGGAGAAACGCTGGGCACCCCCGGGATTGGCGAGAGGAAACACGTGCAAGGTCACAGCCTCGAAGATGCGACGGGTGTCGAGCTGAGTGTCAAATATTTTTGTTCCGTTCAGTAGCGCATCGAGGTATGCCAGCACACCTCGTGGTCCCGTGGGCTCGTTCCCATGCATACCCGACATAACTGCGATTTGTTTCGGCCCCCTTCCCATGCGGAATGCATACACGGGCAAACCCGTGGCCGAGCAAGCCAGCTCCAGGAAGTCGCAAACATCGCGATGGGTTTCCGCAAGCTTGCGGAAACGGTCAAGTCCATCCCGTGCCGTGAAAAACCAATAGCGTTCCTCTTCCGGCGACCAATGAAGAAATCTGCCGCGTGAGGACAGCAAAGCGGTTTCTAGCAGCTTCGGTGCCATGCCGCTGTTCTTTCCACCTCCTGAATGCCCAACAAGAGAGAATCCACTTTTGGCAAGAAATGGCAAGAGCGCCATGCTCGAAGCGGCGTAACGAAGCCAATGACGCCGTGTCATTGCGCCTTCTTCCCGCAAGAGTAGAAGACCCCTTTCGCCGAAGGCCGTCAAAGACTCCCCCTACGAATAGCGGTTGTCTGGAGAGTAACGCGCCGAGTTGTTTCCACCAGCCCTTTTACCACGCAGTTCGCTGGCGCTGGATCAGCCTAGAACGAGTACACCAAGGCCATTTGGAGGACCCGCGGGTTCCACAGATTCAACGCCCCTAACCCGTTTAGGGGCACCAACGAGCCGAATGCGCAATTGCCGCTCGGGCCCGGCGTGCAGTTTGTCGGACTACTGATGATTCGGTTGTTCGGAAAGATTCCTCCGGTGTGCGTGCTGGAGAACACGTTGAAGATCTCCAGACGGAATTCGACATTCTGCCGCTCCCCGATAGGGGTCTCCTTAACAAAAGAAATGTCCCCCTGGTGCTGTCCCGGCACACGTATGATGTTGCGCCCCGAATTGCCATAGGTTCCGGGAACCGGCGTGGAGAACACACTCGGGTTGAACCACTGGAGTACGGACTGGCTGAACCCGCTATTGGGGTTCCCACTAACGTTGGCGCGGAGACGATCCTGGAAGAAGTTGCCGAACTGATCGTTTCCGCGACCGCAGCAGTAGATGCTGGTTGGCAAGCCGCTGGCAAACGTGAGTACGCCGCTGGTGTTCCATCCCCCAAGGACCCAATTGGCCCTCCCAAAAGACCAATGGCGTCCCTTGCCGACAGGAAGATCGTAAGAATAGCTCATGACCAGCCTTTGGTTCTGGTCGAAGTCGGCGGGGCCTATATTGCTGCGCAAGTTATGCGGGTCCTGCACGAAGTTGCTCGTGCCAGTAAAGGCGGCGATCTCCGAAGCCATGTCCAGCGCACGCGACCACGTGTAGTTGGCCATGAATTGCATCCCCTGTGAAAAACGCTTGTCCACCCTGACTTGCATCGCATTATAGGTCGAGGAAAGGATATTGGCGTTTGCGTAGCTATGGCTGCTGAAATTTGGGAAGGCATTGCGCTTGTCCACGGGCACAAAATTTGGATCTGTGAGGCAAGAGGAGGGTGCTAGGGCCGCGTCACGGTAATAGTTACACGGGTCGCCTGCCACCGGGGGCGGGTTCCCTTCGTTGAAGTGGTACTGAATGGGCTGACGAATCGCGTGTGATCCAACGTAACCGACGTCCAACAATAGGGTAGGAGTGAGAGCGTACTGCGTGTCCAGATCCCACTGCTGGTTGTAAGGGTTGTGATTGCCCGGCCACTCGGTCTGGATCCCAAAGAAGTAAGGCGGCGGTAGCGTGGAGAAAGGATTGATCGTGATGGGCGGCAACCAGAGAGTGTTGAGCGCCAGCGGCGAGGCAGTTTCATTCCCTGTCGCCGTTGGGTAGTTGGGGTTGGGCTGCGTAGTGAACAGGCTGTTGCTGTCGTAGTTCGTCCCGTCGTAGAAGCGCATGAAATTGTCATAAAAGAGGCCGTAGCCAGCCCGGACGACGAAACGGTCAGTAGAGAATGGCCGCCAAGCAAGGCCGATCCGCGGCGCGAAGTCCTTCCTGTCACGCGGGACAAGCTGATTTGTCACACAGCACTGGAAATACGTTGCCTGTGCAGCGGGGTTATTCGAGCCGGGGCCGACCGAGTTCACGAAACTCTGGCTGGCCCATATCTGTCCACCTCCCGGCGTCTTTGGGTTTAGGATGGCTCCGCTGTTGTCTGTGCTGTGAAGTCCCGGCGGGATCTCATATCGCAGCCCCAAATTCAGCGTCAGCCGTGGAGTAATCCGGTAGTCGTCCTGAAAGAAAAAACTAAGCGAGGTACCCCGCAGGCCGTAGATATCGGATGCAATCGGATTTGGCGCCCCGACCGACAGCGGATATCCAAGCTCCAAGTCGGCAAGGCCGTTGCCCGCAGTTGGCCCGGGTCGGCCCAGACGACCTGCGCCTTGCGGATCTGAGGCGGTGTAGGTACCGGGGAAGTTCAAGCTGCCATTCATAACGAACCCATCGACATCACTCAACTGTACCCTTCGAATGTCCCCGCCGACGGTAAACGTATGCTTGCCACGGATGAACGTCAAGTTGTCCACGTACTGGTAGATGTTGTCCTTCTGGGCATAACCGTTATTGCCGTTCCCCAGACCGAGGTACCCATCGTTCGGGGAGATGTTGGGGAGACCGTACATCGCCGGATTGGAGGTTGTATTGGTGAAGCCAAGCTGAGATGAGAGATTCGGGCCAAACGCTGTGACAGCCCCTTCGTGGAAAAATTCCCGGTTATACCCGAACCTGGCCTCGTTGACTGCACTCGAACTGAAAGAATGTTGCCAGCCTAGCCCAAAAAGGCGGGTTCTGGAGAACGCAACGGTGCTGCCGGTGGGAATAAACGAAGGAAACGTCTGGTTGTCCCGGGAAATGATCATCGTATACGAAATTTGGTCGCTGCTGCTGAAGTGATGGTCTACGCGGCCAGTAAATACGTCGCTGTTGATCGCGCTCGAAGGAGCCGGTCCAATGAAGTTCGGACATGGCAGTGTGCAGTTGACGTTGGCCGTAGGCATGTAAGCTAGAATTTTCTGTGCGATGGGGTTGATCCTGTTCGACGGGATCTGATTACCGGGGAACTGCGTGCGCCCCGAGGGATCTGTGCTGGTCGGCGCGACCGAGCCAGTTGTCGCTGGATCATAAATTGGGTACGGCCAGTCCGAGAAATTCCCAGATTTCTCCTGGGAAGTGGGGACCTGCGCCTGTGCAACGCCTCCACCGGTCCGCCGCCGCCCACCCTCGTAGCTGGCAAACCAGAAAGTCCTGTTTCGTCCGTTAAAAATCCTGGGAATCAAGACAGGCCCACCCAGCGTGAAACCGAACTGATTCTGTTTGAGCGGAGTTTTCGTCGGGAAATTGGTACCGTGCATGGCGTTGAGAGCTGCGATTACGGGACTGTCGGGTTGAAAGGCGTCATTGCGGATAAAATCATAAGCGTTGCCATGGAACTGGTTCGTTCCGGATTTGATTGCCACGTTCACTTGTGCCGACCCGTTCCCATACTCGGCCGAGTAGAGCCCGTTCTGAAGCTTGAATTCTTGCACCGAATACTCCGAGGGAATGTTGGTGGGCTTGCTGAAGAAGAAATCGTTATCAGTGATGCCGTCAATTAGGTAACTGATGGAAGCTGGGCGCGCCCCATCGACGCTCATTTCACGAAACGAATCATTCAGACCGTGTTGGTCAAAGACGGTCGTCTGAATTCCGCCCGACGGTTGAGTCACACCCGCATTGATCGCGATGAGCGAAGTGAAATCACGCCCGTTCAAGGGCAAGGCCTGCATGAAATGGTCGGAGATCACTTGCCCGATCGTGGCATTGTCGGTCTGGACCATCTGAGTTGCCGCCGATACGGTGACCTGCTGCGTGACGGACCCCACTTCTAGGCGAAAATCGGCCCGGAGCGTCTGATTCACTTGCAGGATCAGCCCCTTGGTCACGGCTGTTTTGAAACCGCTCACCTCACACGTGACGTCGTAGGTGCCCGGTATCATGTTGACGAAGACGTAGTCTCCGGAAGTCGTGGACTTGAACTTGGCGATGATGCCGGTTGCGACGTTACGCGCCGTAACCACCGCGCCCGGCACGGCGGCTCCGGAAGGATCCTGCAAGTGTCCGAGGATGGTCCCTCGCGCATTCTGCGCATTGACCGGGCTGGCGGCAAAGCACACCAGGAGAACGCACACGCTGAAAAGGATTCCGATGCAATTCCGTCGCATTGAACTGTCCTCCTGCTTCCTAAATTCTCGTTACGATATTACTTGAAGTTGATTCTGCCTGTTAGAACGCGACAACGACATCTCATTAATCGCGCGGATTCTGCGCCTCGCCATTGTAACGTGTCAAGAGGAATCTAATATTTCGCGGAGGAGCAAGTGTAAGGCAATTCTAAACAGCAGAACGGTCAGAATTAATTATTTCGGGACGGTTCTGTACAAACATCCAAAGAATTGTTACACTGCGCGACGCAATGGCGGCCAATAACTATATTGCGGTTGTAGAAAAGACTCTTCGCTTGCTGGAAGCATTTCGCGGTGAGCGTGAGGTTCCCTTGGCGGAACTCGCCGACCGGACGCGACTGGTGAAGAGCAGTGTTTTCCGAATTCTCTTTACATTAGAGCGCCTCGGATATGTCGAAAAAGGACCCGGGGGACGGTATTCTGTCTTGTCACGATTTGCGCGCATCGCCGGCGATCCCGCGCCCTCGTTTGATTTGGGCGCTTTGGCCGCGCCTTTCATGGGCGAACTGCTGCGCCAATTTCAGGAGACCGTAAATCTTGGAGTGCGGGATGAGAGCGAAGTTCTCTACATTCGTGTTCTGGAAAGCTCCCACTCCTTTCGACTCGCCGCTCACGCGGGCATCCGAAGCTCTTTTCATTCGACCGCTCTTGGGAAATGTTTGCTGTGCCGAATGTCTCGCGATGAGGTGGAAGCGATTCTGAAGAAGAATCCGATGCGTCGCATGACTTCACGGACGATTTGCAATCGCTCGCTCTTCCACCGGGAATTGGGAAAGGTCCGCCTTCGCGGGTACGCGCTCGATAATGAAGAGGACGCTCGAGGCGCCCGCTGCGTGGCGGCGCCGATTCTCGATTCAACCGGGCAGGTTTATGCCGCGATGAGCATTTCGGGGCCCGCTACTCGAGTGACTCGAGGAAATGAGCGGGACATTGCCGAGGCTCTCAAGGAGGCCTGCCGCCAAATCTCAAAGCTATTCAGCTATAACGCAGACGCAATGAAAGGTTCTGTTCCAGGAGTGCAATAGTATGGGACTTGCCTTAGAAGGTGGCCGGCCGGTACGGCGGAAACCATTCAGTACGTGGCCCGCCTTTGGCGACGCCGAGGAAAAATCTCTATTGGGGGTTCTCCGAAGCGGCTCGTGGGGCGGCTACAACGGGAAGGTAAGTGAATTCGAGGAATCATTCGCAGCCCTTCACAAAATTCGATATGCGATTTCTTGTGCGAATGGCACGGTGGCGCTGGAAGTTGCTTTGCGGGCGCTCGGCATTCAGTGTGGCGACGAAATCATTGTTCCGCCTTTCACTTTTGTCTCCACCGCGACTTCGGCGCTGCTTTGTCACGGAGTTCCTGTTTTCGTCGATATCGATCCGGCCACTTTCAACATTTCCCCTTCCGCCGTTGAGGCGGCTATTACGCCGCGCACACGGGCCATCATCGCCGTCCATTTCGGAGGCCATCCTGCGGATATGGACGCCTTGACCGGAATTGCGAAACGACATGGCGTTGCTCTAATCGAGGATGCCGCTCACGCCCACGCGGCAACCTGGCGGGATACTCCCGTGGGTAATTTTGGCTCGGCGGCCACGTTCAGCTTTCAGGCTTTTAAGCTCGTCACTTCCGGTGAGGGGGGAGTGATTGTCACCAATTCCTCCGAGCTTGCTGAAAAGATATGGGGCTACTGCAACCAAGGAAGGCGAAGAGGTTCGGGTTGGTTCGAACACTTCACGCTGGGGAGCAATTACCGCATCACCGGATTTCAGGCTGCACTGCTCTGTGCACAACTGGAAAAGCTCCCGGAACAAATTCAGACGCGCACGGAAAACGTTCGTTACTTGCGGGAACAGCTTCGAGAGTTTCCTGGAATCACCATGTCAGAGGACGACCCGCGGGTAGGCCGGCATCCTCACTATCTGGTTACCCTCCGCTATGATCAACAGGGGTTTGGGGGCGTTGGGCGGGATCTGTTCATTCAAGCGCTGCAGGCTGAGGGCATCCCAGCGCAGCCGACCTATTCATATCCTTTATATAGGAACCCGCTGTTTCGCAAGAATGCGCTGCCTCCTTGCCGCTGCGGGGCTTGGAAGGCGTCTCAGGAATATGATTCGTTGTTTCTGCCGGAAAGTGAGCGTATTTGCCAGGATGGTATCTGGCTCGAGCACTATCTCTTCCTTGGCACACGGAAAGATGTTGATGACGTCCTGGCGGCATTTGCAAAAGTGCGGCGATTTGCACCCTACCTTCGCGGCCCACAGACGACCAGGAGTCAATCACAAAAATGAAACGGCGAGTTTCATTGATCGTGTTTGCCTTGTTCTTCTCCGTCGCTCTGGAAGCTCAAACTGGAGCAAAAATACGGAATCTGTCTTCGGCCCCTGTGAGTTATGCGAACTGGGCCTTTCGGGAGGATTTTAGTCACGGCATTCCCGGCTGGATGAGCTATCCGCTCTCGCAAGACGTCGGCTATGACCCTTCAATTTACACTTCCAAGCTCGGAGGCTCGTCCGTTTTGGTCCGAGACGTAACTGCTCACGGTCAACGGAGTTTGAGAGTCGGCCTGATACGTGAATTGCGGTTCCGTGCGACTTCTTCCAGTTCTTTCCAGATTGATTACGATCTCGCGATGTGTGGGAGAATTGCCCGGGCGCAATTTTCCTTAGGGGCGACCGACGGACGACGCTTCACACATTTGCTTCCCTTACAGACCGGGCCACATCAGGTGGTGCTGAAAGGCAAGCAACTAGGCATTCCTGCGAGGGGCGCTGATATTGAAGTCATCGTGATTGAGGCAGACGTTACCTCTCCTTCTCGAGATTCCCATAATCGGCTTGTCTTGCGCGCGTTTCGTATCGAAGCAGAGTCCGAAAAGGGCTTAACCATCGAAGCGCCGGAGCTTGATCGCTCGCAGGCGGACAACATCGTAGTAGCGCGGGAAATTATCACGCCAGAGAACCCTCTGATTCTACGGCTGCCACCGGGACCCGAGGTGCGGGTAGCACTCTTTGACGGTTTGACTGCTCCAATGGGCACGAAGACTATCCCGAGCAATTCGCCAGGAAAAGATCGCGAGCGACAGGCAACCGTGCTGGCACCCGGACCGGATACTCCGGCAGGGTTGTGGACTGCCAAAGTCTCCAGCGCTACGGAACAATCCACGTTTCGCTTCCTTGTTCTAGGGAAGGTGCCCGCTCATCCCAGGATCCTGCTATCCGCCGAACGCATCAGTCAGCTTCGATCCCAACCGCATGAAAAGGATTTGCTGGATCTCGTCCATCGCAAAGCACAGGAATATCGGGCGGCAATTCAATACAATCCAGCCGCGGGTTCAAATATCGCCCGCCTGTCCACGGTCTCGGTGTTTCCTGGCCTTCCCGATTATTTCAAGCTGATGGAATTCTACAGTCAGGCGATCGCTCTCAGTGCGCTTGAGTATTCCTTGGACGGAGATCCGAAAGCTCTCGATGCTGCCCGGCGTGCCCTATTGGCCGTGTCGGCGTGGTCGACTTGGACACCGCCCTGGTTTTCCGCGCATGGGCTGCACACGTATTACGAAGTCGGCGTCTTTACACAGCGTGTGGCCTTCGGTTACGACCTAATTGCCGATCACCTGACGCCAGGGCAAAAGGCGGAGATTGCGGATGCGCTTTGGCGGAACGCCGTTCGTCCGACGCTTGAAGAGTATTTTTATTTGGATCGGATGCCAATTGCAGCGAGCAACCACATGGCCAACTCCGTCGGGGGAGCCATCGCCGCCTGCGTTGCGCTCTATGGTGACGTGCCTGACTGGGGAAATCGCTTCAGCCCTGCTTTGGCCGATTTGATCACTGCGGACGAGCGGTTGATGACGGGTCTGTTTCCGGGCGACGGCAGCGAGGCCGAACCAGCTGGCTATGAGGACTTCGCCATGGAAGGTATGTCGTGGGGACAGGCCTCACTGAACGCGCTCGGCATTCGTCCGCGCGGTATAGACAGGATGATGCAGGCATTCTGGTGGCTTCGCTACGCGCAGTTCAGGCCTGGAATGTTCCTCGACACTGGCGACTTCGAAACAGCGCTTCCCTCCTTGTCGGGCTTCGCGTGGTCCGCGGAGACCTCCGGTGATCCAGCGCTCGAGGCGTTCTACGAAATGGCCATCAACCGCAGTCTGGCGGGGGTCCTCCACCTTCGGCACACGGGGCGTATGCTTGAGCAAGCGCCGGGACTGCTGGATCTTGTTTGCTGCACGGAATCCTCCGAAAATCCTCGCGAGCCGCCCCTTTCGCGCATTTTCCCGCTTCGCGGGAGCGCGGTCCTCCGCAGTGGTTGGCGACCAGACGATACGGTTGTGTCCCTCCGCGTCGGTCCCTGGTTCAATCACGAACATCACGACCAAGGGAGTTTTCGCGTCGCGGCAGATGGGGAAGAATTAATTGGGGAGGCCGGATACACAGACTATTACAAAGACCCCCATTACGCAGATTATTTCACGCAAGCGCCGGCCCACAATACGGTCGTTATCGATGGGGACGCATTCAGCCAGGGCGATTACGATGGCCGTTTTTGGGCTGCCTTCCATAACTATCCTTCCGTCAGTCACCATTTGTTTTCCGCCGGCCTCGACTACCTTTCAGTGAATCTCGCACCGGCCTACGGCGACAGGCTCAGCGAGTATCAGCGCGAATACGTTTTTCTCAAGCCGGATGTTTTGATTGTGCACGACCAACTGCGTGCCAGTTCTCGCCACCACTACACCTGGTTTCTCCACGCCCCCGTCGGTGCAAACGCCCGGGTCCAGGCTGACCGGGCGATCATCCAAGGCAACGGTGCGCTTGCCTCGCTCATCGCAGTCGGTGCAGTAAACCAATGGACGATAGAGGAAGCCCCAACTTCGCAAAATGCTATGGGTAATCTGGACCGCGGCACGATCGAGCCCCGCGATGTTCTGCGCCTGAATTCACCGGACGAAACGGCAACAGAATTCTTGGTCGGCATGCGCTTCCAGAAAACAGCAGATCGTGCGACGCCCTTGCGCCCGCTCCGCACCCCATCGAGCGAGGGATTTGAGATTCCAAACGGAACCATTCTTTTTCGAACCGGCGCGGGTTCTCTCACAGTGGATGGCATACCCGGCGGCAAAATCACGGCAGTCGGAGATGTTCTCGCTGTCCGCCAGGCTGACGGAGTGATGGAAATATTCTTGAGCCGCGCGCGTTCGTTGCGTCAGGACGACCATTTACTGCTTTCCTCGAATCCACCGGTGGACGCAGTCCTGCGTGTTACCCCTTCGGGCCTCGATCTCAAGCTCAGTTGCAGCGCGACGACGAATTTGCAGATCCTGCCGGGTAAGCAACCGGAGAATGTGAGGCTTGACCGGGCCCCAATTTCTCTTCCCGCTCCAGGAGGCTCTGTTTCGCTCACTCGACTCAGCCAAGGAGAACATACTGTCCAGATCATCTATTGAGCCGGCGTTTGCTGAGATGGCCGCCTTAAATGTTTTCGACGCCAACGTGCGCGTCGGCCATTCAGGCATCCATGGACAATTGGCTCTTGAAGCAGGCGAACTGTTGGAGGAAATCAACCACTTCGGAATTGAGCAAGTGCTTGTCTCCCACTTCACAGCGGAGGAATACGACGCCGAAGAAGGAAATCGCGCCCTAGCTCGCGATATCGAAAAAAGCCCGGACCGCTTCATCCCGGCGTGGGGGGCCCTGCCTGACAAAGCTTTCCTCGAAAGACTCGCCCGTCGCAAGCCCGCAGCAGTTCGCTTCTCGTTCGGTCTGAAGAAGCACAATTTATCCTACGCTCCTTTGTATTCGGGTCCGCTTTATGAATACCTCGAAGAACATTCCATCCTTGCTGTCATTGCGCGAGAAGACATCGAATGGGATGGCCTCGCACAACTGCTTCAAAACTTTCCGCGTGTGTCCTTTTTGCTGTTGGAGACGGGCTATCGCGCCGAACGCTATCTCGGCCCTCTCTTGAAGAGCTTTCCGCGTTTCTACTTTGACAGCTCCACTCTGCTGGCACATCGGCAACTAGAGAGCTTCGTCGAGCAATTCGGTTACGAACGCATCGTATTTGGCAGTCGTTCGCCACTCTATACGCCGGGTGCAGCGCTGGCCGTGCTTGCGACAGCGCGCATCTCGGATGATGCCAAGCGCGCGATCGCCGGAGGAACGTTGCGACGCCTCCTACGAACCGCCAGTTCCGAGACATGAAGTCCCCTGTCCCTATTGCCGACTGCCATGGACACTTTGGCGTCCTGCCGGACTTTCCGGCCCATAAGGGAAGCGCGGGAGAAATGCTCCAGGTGATGGATTTATTAAATATCGAACTCCTCGCCATCACCTCGACGCTTGCTTGCTACAACGATTGTCCTCGCGGCAACGCCGAAATAGCCGAGGTTCTGAAGAGGCATCCCCACCGATTTCTCGGCTACATAACCGTCAATCCGAATCCTCTTGGGGAAGCATTGCGCGAGCTCGAGCGCTGGAGCGCATTTCATCGCCCGCCGCTGATCAAGTTCCACCCGGACCTGCACAGCTATCCGGTTCACGGCCCGAATTACGATCCGGTTTGGGACTATGCAAATCAAACGGGGGCGGTCGTACTCGTTCACACGTGGGATTCAGATCCGAACTGCGGGCCGCTGCTGCTTGCGCCGGTGGCAAGCCGGTTCCCGAAGGCGAGAATTATCTTAGGCCACTCTGGCGTCAGCTGGCGCGGTTATGAGCAAGCGTTTGAAGCGGCCAGGCTGGCGCCGAACCTCTTTCTCGATATCAGCGGATCACAAAGCCACCGAACCATCCTCGAGCGCGCGGTGGAACAAGTAGGCGCTGACAGAATTCTCTTCGGTTCTGACCTCCCGTTTCTCGAGGCTGCTGTTTCGCTCGGCCGGGTCTTATCCGCGCGCATCCGAGATGATGAGAAGGAGAAAATCCTCCGTTTCAACTTTCTTGAGTTGTTGGGAACAGAGAAGCGAGTGAGGCGATAGCAGCTCTAGTTCCTCTGCCGCAACGGACGTCTACGGCATTCCAGAAGGGGCGTGCACTATGGATCAAGTTCGAATTGGCGTTATCGGCCTGGGTATTATGGGCGAACTGTACGTGAAAATCTATTCCGCTCACCCCCTGGCTCAAGTGATTGCCGTCTGCTCGCGACGACAGGAACGCATCGAAGAGATCCGTGAGCGTTACGCGATACCGTACGGGTACACGGAGTACAAAAAGATGCTCGAACGGACAGATCTCGACGCCGTTGTAATCGCCACGCCTGACAAGCACCATTTTGCGCCGACACGCGATGTGCTGGAATCCGGAAAGCACGCCTTCGTCGAGAAACCGTTCACGACGAGCACTGCGGAGGCCGACGAGCTCATGCGCACGGCGCGGCGCGTTGGCAAGCATATTCAGGTGGCATTCAATCACCGCTGGCTGTCTGCTTATTACCAAACGAAGACACTCATCGCCTCGGGCAAGATCGGAACGCCTTTGGCCGGTTACGCGCGAAAGAACGACACTATTTTTGTGGCCACCGAGTACATATCCTGGGCTGGTCAGACAACGTGCGCATGGTTCCTTTCCTCTCATGATATCGACCTGATGCGCTGGTGGCTTGCCGCTGAACCGGTGGAGGCTCGTGCTTGGGGTCGCGCTGAGGTTCTGGCCGCGCGGGGCATTCCAACCTACGACGTGATCCAGGCACAAGTGAAATTTGCGTCCGGAGCCATCGTCACCTTTGAATCCGCCTGGGTTTATCCCAACACTTTCCCCACAATCGTCGATTCCTTCATGGAAGTCATTGGAAGTTCCGGCCATGTTCACCTGGACCGCAAGCAGGAATCCATGGAAGTAAGCACCGAAAAGGAGTTTTCCTATCCGAAAGGTTTCCTGAATACCGAGATTTTCGGTCGCATGCGAGGCGCATTCCCGTCTTGTCTGGAAGACTTCCTCTACGCGATCCTCGAGGACAAAGTCCCTCGAGTCACGGCATTCGACGGCCGCCAGGTAACGGCGACTCTCGAAGCTATCCACAAGTCGCTGGAAACGGGAAACACTGAGCGAGTTGTGCCCCCGCCGCAAGATTTCCAAGGCATCTGATGCGCGGAACTGACACGGCAGTCCTGGCCGTCTACTTCGTTACCATGATCGCTGTTGGTGCGGTCTACTCGCGCCACATGCGTTCGGCGGACCTGTATTTTGCCGGTGGCAAACAGCTCCCGTGGTGGCTGGGCGGCGTTTCGTTTCTGATGTCGTACGTGAGCGCCCTTTCCATCGTCGTCTACGCAGGTCTGGGATATGAATACGGCATCGTGGCGCTCACGCTCTATTGGACAACGATTCCCGCAACGCTGGTGACCACGTGGCTTTTTGCCCGCCGCTGGCGAAGAGCAAGCGTATTGACCCCGACTCAATTTCTCGAAGAACGCTTTTCCCCCATGATCCGGCAGTTGTTCGTGTGGTCTGGCATCCCATTAAAGGTCATTGATGAAGGATTGAAAATTGTCGCCATCGGCATTTTCGTCTCAGCCGGTCTCGGCATCTCCGCTACAAAGGCAATGCTCGCCGTGGGAATCACGATCCTTCTGTATTCAGTCCTTGGAGGGCTGTGGGCGGTTGTGGTTACCGATTTCGTGCAGTTCATTTTAGTGACAGGCGGAATCCTCCTGCTGCTTCCCCTGAGCTGGCGTGCGGCAGGGGGCTGGAAGCACTTCGCCGCTTCCGTGCCTGGCGGATTCTTTCGACCTGTTCATGCTCCCTACGGCTGGGGCTATGTTGTAGCGTTTCTGGTGCTCAGCGCTCTCTCACTTTCCGGCAACTGGTCACTCATACAAAAATTCTACTCGGCCCGCAGCGATCAGGAAGCCAGGTCCATGGGCTGGTTGGCGACGTGGCTTTTCCTCCTTTTGCCCCCGGTGTGGATCTTCACAGGCATGTTGGCGCGCGGGTTTATTCCTTCCGCGGGATTGGATCCGCAAACTATCTACGCCCGGATTGGAGCACAACTTCTCCCGTTTGGAATGTTGGGGCTTATGGTGGCCGCACTGTTTGCCGCCACGATGTCTGTCCTGTCTTCGGGTTACAATGTCATGGCGGCGGTGCTTACGCTGGATGTCTACCAGCGCTTGCTGCGCCCTCGGGCGGACCAACACGAACTTGTGCTTGTGGGTCGAATCCTGACGGCGGTGATTGCCGTGGTCGTGTTGGGTTTTGCTCTCATGGTCATGCGTTTTCACTGGACGATCTTCAATACGATGGTTGCCGCATTCGGGTTTTTCTTGCCCCCCACGGTCTTGCCGCTGCTGGCCGGTTTACTGAGCCGGCGGCTTTCCGCCGGCGGGGCCCTGGCTGGTTTCGTGGCCGGGATATCTGCTGGAGTTGCATTTCTAGCGTATCGTTTTATGGCTCCGGCGCAGGACCTCGGGCGATATCAGGCCGAAAGCATAGTCATTCCTACGGTCATTACCTTCCTGGTCTTGTGGGCCGCAGCACGATGGTTTCCTGTGAAAGGGGCTGGAGAAGAACGCGCAAACCGGTTCGCACTTGGATTATCCCAGGCTTCTGTAGCCACTAAAGTGACAATCGTGAATCCGGCGCCGATCGCTGGAGTAGTGATTGCGATCATGGGTGCGAGTTTGGTGTTGGTGGGCCTCGTTCCCCTGCTCTCCGCAAAGGGGATTAACGGCCTGACTCTGATCATGGGTGTCGTCTTTGCCGCCATTGGGGTTGCGATGATTGCCACGCGATGGATGGGACGTTTAACGGCTTCGAGAGTACCGGGAACAGCTAGCGCCATGGATCATTTGAAGCACTGAGACTGGAGAATCCCCTGTTGCGAAAATCGCGGCCAACTGGTCGGCTTCTTTTAGTCGCTGATGCCGGTGCGACGCATACGCGCGTCTTAGTTGTCTCCCCAGGAGGCCATATTCTAGGACGGGGCAACGCCGGACCCGGAAATGCATTTGCCGTAGGAAGCAAATTAGCTTTGGCCAATCTAGACCGTGCGGTCCATGCGGCGCTCACTTCTGCGAGAGTTTCTTCCACCAAAATCGCATGCACAGTAGTAGGCAGCGCGAGCATTGATTCGGACGGCAGAGGAAGCAAGCCCATCGAATCCGAGCTACATCGTCATTTCCCATCGGCGCGACGAATGGCGGTGGCAGATTCCGTGATCGCTCTCGAAGGAGCGTTGACCGGCGCTGCAGGAGTGGTCATTGTTAGCGGCACAGGATCAGTGGTCCTGGGCAAGGCACCCCGGAAAAAGGCTGTCAGAGTGGGAGGATGGGGCCCTTTATTTGGCGATGAGGGCAGCGCCCAGTGGATCGTGCGCGAAGGGCTGCGGTTGGCGGCCCACGCAAGTGACGAGACTGGGGCACCTACATCGCTGACGCGCATTTTCAAACGCCACTTTCGGCTTCGCTCGTTCACTAGTATCATCGAGGTCATTTATATAAATTCGACGCCAGCAAAACTAGGGGCTCTAGCACCGCTGGTGGCGAATGCCGCTGCTTCCAGCGATGCTGTGGCGCAGAACATATTTTCTCGCGCCGGCGAGGCTCTGGCTGCCCAAGCTGCCGCGGTAGTTAGACGACTCGGTATTCCACAAGGAATTGTTTCTTATCAAGGGTCAATGTTCTTGACGGGCAAGCTCCTCCTGAATCCTCTGAAAGCAGCCTTGCGCCGATATGCGCCGCAGGCCAGACTCGTCGCTCCGGCTTTGCCGCCGATTGGAGGGGCGTACCTTCTGGGGTTACGATTAATTGGGCAGCCTCTTGAGGAACCGGCAGTTGCAACGTTCCGGCGAAATTTTTATGCCTGACCTGCTTGCTGGATGGTCTCGGTACTCGATTACACCACCAATAGGCCAGCCCATGATGGGTTACATTGCGCGACAAGGTCTTGCGCGCGGGGTGCGCGATCAGCTCTTTGTCCGTGCGCTGGTGCTTCAACACGGCAAAGTGCGGGTCGGTATTGTTGTTGCTGACTTATTGCTCATTTCCAATAAGTGGTCGGCGCGGCTTCGCCGGCGTCTCGCGCGAGCCTTGAAAACAAGCCCGGAACATGTCCTAGTTGCAGCGACACACACTCATTCCGGCCCACAAGTTGATAGCGCCCCGTTCCAATTCTCTTCTTCCAGCGAGCCACTTCAGAACGATGCCCTGTTGCGAATGATCGAGGACCGCATGGAACAGGCCATTCGGGCTGCAATGGAATCCCTGCAACCAGTTGATGTCACAATCGGTCGTGCCGTGATTCGTGGGGTCGCGAGCGACAGGAATCGCCCGAAGCGATCCACAGCGCAGTCATTTCATCTGTTTCGTTTTGAAGGTCGGACTACGCGGGCGATCTTTGCCATATACGGTTGTCATCCCACAGTGCTTGGTGCCAGTAATGTCCAATATTCTGGTGATCTGCACGGGGAGATTGCCCGTCGCTTCGAGCGTCACGCGGATGTCTCACTCATTGCGAATGGGGCCGCCGCGAACATTAGCACGCGCTTTACGAGGGAAAATCAGACCCCATCCGAACTCTCGCGTCTCGCTGGACTATTGATGAAGCAGGCATCGAGAGCACATCTCCGGCCGCTCGAAGCACCGATACTCTCTGCACGAACGGCGATGTTGCGGCTCTCTGTGCGGAACCTTCAAATCAAGAAGAAGATTACTTTGCGCGGGTCCGGGCGTTTGGGCGCCGTCGCTGAAGAAGCGCTAATCATTCGCCGTCAATTGCAGAAATCGCTGCGGCTTGCAAGAAAACAACGAGTGGCTGTGCCAATCACCGTGCTCCGATTGGGAACTGTGCTTTTGGCGGCGCTGCCGTTCGAGGTCTACGCAAGTACTGGAAATTTTCTTTGGAAGAAAGCGCGCATTATGCCTCTTTGTTATGCCAATGGCTATTGGGGCTACGTGGCCGCTCGCTCGGCCGCATCGGGCGACTACGAAGTCGTGTCTTCTCCGTTTTCCTCCCCCGCCGATAAACGGATCCGGCGAGCCGTTCTCTCACTGGCCAAACTTATATAACACCCCTGCTGCGCTATTTTCTCTTCGTCACGGGTGAATAAGACCTGGTTCCACACTTGTCGGCGTAAAGCGAAGAACCACCCTTCGTAAACGTCTCGGTTATTGCAAGCAACGGATCGCCTTCCTTGAGGGACAATAGCCAGATGACAGCGCCGTCGGCATACCGGCAGGTATCTTCCAGCGTCTCCTGAAAAACCTTAGGCAGCGGTTCTCCACTTTTGTGCCAGGATGTGCCCTGAGCGTAGACGCCCCCGTAAATAGGGAAGCGTCCCTTTACGGCCAGCCGGGTGTTTTCCAAGAACGAAGGGAGCCCAGTGGCTTTTTCGAGATTCACCCACCACAACCAAGCGCCATCGACGCAGCCGGCCAGACGATCCGCTACAGTAGTGTCCAGATCATAAATGGTGGGGACAAACTGCAATCGGGGATTAATGGTCTGTTTGGCCCGGTAAATCTGGCAAAGATACTTACGCGTAAACGTGTTGGGACTATTCCCTTGGTCAATGTCGTCAATGTTGAAGCCGCGCAAGTGCGGGTAGCGCACGGAAAGTTTGGCCAGAGCTTTCGCCCAAGTGACATAGTCGGCGTCGTACGGATGCGAATCAGCGCCCTCACTCGGCGGAATTAACACCGGCCAGAGATCGATGCCTGCGGCGTCTGCGGCGGGTACCAGCTTTTGAAAACTCGCCCAATCGTTCGTCATAACAAATACGTTGCAACGGAACCCATTAGACTGGAGCCTTTGGATTGTGCCTTCCACGTCCACGCTACCATCGGTCTTGCCGACCGGGCCCGACCAGGCACAGGGCACGGAACCCATGGCGTGCCATTCGCGATCCGGATGATGTAGGCGGCCCGATGCGGTCTCTTGAGCCTGTAGCATCGCCGCGGCGAGCAGAACGAGAGTGAACGTCGCCAGGCTGTTTTTCGCGAGAGTCATAAGCATCTCCTCCGATTGAAAGTCTTTCATTCACGAACAAGAATCAGAACACCGACCTCATGATTTTTTCGAGCCGTGTTGTTCCCTGGCTGGCCGGTAGTACGGGATCCGGTCCTGGTATCGGGCGACGCGTTCCCGCAGATTGTCGAGAGAACCTTCCCCCACATTGACGCTAACAAACGTCGCCGGAAGTTTGCCCCGCGATGTTAGTTGCTCGGCGGCCTGCAGAAACATGGCGTGCAGGATGGCCGCACCGATGATCGTCGAGAGGGGCCCCATCGCGTGGGGGATTCCGGAAACCGATACCGCCGCATCACCCGGCGGACAATGGTTATCGAGCACACAATCGGCAATCTCGAACAGGCGCTTGCACGAAGGGTGCCGCGAGAGGACTGCACGCGATTGTTCGAGGTTGGTGAGCGCAATCACTTTCAGTCCCGCCGCCTTCATTTGCAAAGCCATTTCAACCGGAAGCGCATTGCGGCCCGAGTTGGAAATAACGATTCCTGTATCTCGATTTCGAAAGCCTGCGTGTTGTACCAGTTCCTGTGCGGCTTCCAGCGAACGCTCGAATTCGGTGCTCTCAATTGCGCCCTGCTCGAAACTCAGCCGGGGATCGAGGATCGGGCTGACTGCTACGAGACCGCCGGCACGAAAGAACACCTCCTGGGCCAGTAGAGACGAATGCCCGGTCCCAAATGCGTGCACAATGCCGTCGGCTTCGAGGGACGCGGAAACTATATTCGCCGCGTGGAGAATCTGGTGCGTCTCGATCCGACTCAGTGCATTTCGAACTGCATCGAGGTATGTGATTGCGGGGTCCGTCGGTGACGCTCGAAGTCCATCGGAAAGTCTCATTGCTCATCTCCAGGGCTATGCTTCCGCGCTCTCCAGTGAAACCTCATTCTTATACTCACTTTATTTCAACCAAATTGTGACCTCGGAAAGCCGACATGTCAGACAGGATGACTTGATCCCCGTCTTGTAGACCTCGCAGAATTTCCGCTCTATCCCCCGAGACGAAGCCGAGTTGCACCTCTACTCGCATGGCTTCATTGCCACCATTCACCAATTTGAAGAGTCTGATCTTGCTATTGGCATCACCCTGCGAGGGGCGGTCTATATAAAGAACATTCCTGAGCGTCTCTACTTCAATCGTTCCGTCGACACCTAAGTCGGGGCGGGCCCCTTGCGGCAGCCGTCCACGCAAAGCCACATCCACAGCAACTGTGCCGTTCTGCACCACCGGCGCGATGCGCAAAACGCGGCCGGGAACGACTCCATCGTGAGTGTCAATCGAAGCGGCCTGGCCAAGCTGAATATATTTTGCCTGAGTTTCTGCGATCTTGAGTTCCGCCTCAAGATTTTTAGGCTGAGCGACCCGGGCCAAAACGGTCCCCGCAGTTACTTGCTGCCCCACTTCCACGGGTAGTCCTTGGAGCACTCCATCGAGTCCCGGTCGCACCAGCAGTTGAGTTACTAATGTCTTCTTCGACTGTACCTGAGCTTGAAGCCGCCCGACTTTCGCTTCTTCTCCCGCGAGCTGCGCCTGGATTGATTCCGCAAAAGCCTCCGCCTTTCTATCTGCCATCTCGCTCTGGTGGGCCAGCTCTTCAGCCTTTGCCTGCGAAAGTTTATAAACCAAACTGGACGCCAGACCGAGTTTATAGAGCTGCAGATTTGTGTCGGCTTGCAATTTCGCCTGCTGGTATTCCGAACGGATCGTAGCCGCTTGCGATTTTTGATCGAGAAGCTGATCTTCTAATTGCGCCTGTAGACTTTTATATTCTGCCTCCGCCTCCTTTAACTGCCATTCCGCATCCGCTTCGGATTCTTCCAGCGCAGGATTGCTCAGGACCAGAATCACTTCGTTCGCTTGCACCTTTGCGCCTGGCTGTACCAGACGCTGCTCGATCTGCCCGCCGGTAAAAGCAGGGATGACGCGAATGACTCTTGGCACTAGTGTGCCAGACCCGCGCACAGTGCGAATCATGTCGCCACGCCTCACAGAATCCACCCACAATCCCTCCCGGTTCACCGCAGGCGTCGCTGGCTTCAGCCGGAAAAAGCCAAGCCAAAGCGCGATGACGGACACCAGGAACGCCGTCGCATAAGTCCCTCTGCGAGAGCGACGCCTGCGTGTCATCGACGCTTGCTGGCTGTCCACTTCGAATTCTCCGTGGTCGCGGTCGCGCACAAGGCTTTGAGCATAACTCAGGACTCGCCTCCCAGGTTCACAAAAATGCCACCCAGTATAGAATATAGTTCTACACAGTAGAACGAATAGATTTTGAGAACATCTTCTGTGGCAGACCGCGCGCCAGATTCGCGCCACTTCTCCTTCGGCGCCTGGAGGGCGTCACCGCTATGCACACGGAGGTCAAGCGGGGCGCAGTCTTTAAAGGAATGCGAGCAAGATCAAGCGTTGGCCAGGAGATGGTTTCGCAAGTCAGAATTTCGGGCGATATCGATCGCCGTCCAGGCCATCGCAAGTGCACCATCAACGAGAGCCTTGTCTGCCGCCTCAGTGATACAGTGCGCCGTGAATTCCCGCTGATGATTTACAGCCGGCAATGAGTCAATACCAATCGTCGGATGAATAGCTGGAAGCGCCAAGGAAACGTTTCCCATGTCGGTGGAAACCATGAATCGTCCAGCCGCACCGCTCATGTCAGGAAAAAGCCGTCCGAGCGCTTGCGCATTCTTTCGGTAGATTGCGGCAATCGCGGAATCATGCTTCATCTGCGCGTACGGTTTGTCACCTCCAGCAATCGTCAGCCTCGCTCCGGTGGCAAGAGCCCCCGCCTCAAAGCAGCGGTGAACTCTCATCCGCAAGTCCTCCAATTCATCCAGTGTGTGCGCACGAATCATGTACTTCGCAGCAGTATGCGCTGGAACGATGTTCGGCGCATCGCCCCCTTTCGTGACGATACCGTGAATTCGATCCGTAGGTCGAATGTGCTGCCGCAACAGTCCTATGGATGTCTGCGCCACGGTGAGCGCGTCGGCGGCATTGATTCCGAGCTCAGGAAACGCTGATGCATGGGCCTCTTTCCCCGTATAGTTCACGTCAAAAACAGAGGCGGCTATGATCGCAGGCTCGACAATGTCCATCGGCGCCGGATGCACCATCATGGCTGCATGCACGCCAGCAAAACCGCCTCTTTCAAGAAGCAGGATCTTGCCGCCAGCGCTGCCTACCTCTTCGGCCGGAGTGCCGATCACGCTGACAGTCAGGCCGACTTCGTCGGCAATGTGTGCGGCAGCGATGCCCGCTCCCACTGCCATCGCCGCAATTATGTTGTGCCCGCAAGCGTGACCGATTCCGGGAAGGCAGTCGTATTCGGCGCAAATCGCAACGTGCAGCGGGCCAGCGCCCGCGCGTGCTGCGAAAGACGTCGGCAAATCACAAATTCCTCTCTCAACATGAAAACCAGCATCTGCCAAGAACTCCGAAAGCCAAGTGGAGGCCTGCTCTTCTTCGAATCCAAGTTCCGGGTTCGCGTGGATTCGGTGGCTCAGGTCGATAAGACGATCGCGTTCCCTATCGAATCGTTCCTTTGCGCCTGCCTTTACATCCACGGTGCGCCTCCTATCTCGGAGTCCGAATGCGTCGACTCTCGGCGGTGACCACGTACACTGTCGGTACCCCACGAAACCAATCTCATTTACAGTGCCAGTTCGTTGCACCGTTCATCGGCCCGAAATGCAGTTTTTGTCAGGCGGATACAAGAAACCGTCAAGCAAACCACCGAGTTGTTTTCGGCGTTGCCAGCGATAAGTATACAACCTTGGAGGCAAAGCTGTCAGCCTACGTTCTACAGGGTAGAATATTATTTATCCTTGGCCCTTGCTGGGCCTTTAGCAAACAAGACTTTGGACAATCTAATAGTTGAGAGGCGCATGGGCCCAGGGGAAGCCCGTTTCCTTGACGCTCACCAAACCTCCGGGGCGTCTTCATCGCCTTCAAACCCGCACGAATATTGATGGCGACGACGATCAGAAGATTCAGAGCCAGATAGAATTCAAATTGGAAATCCGAGGTTAAAGAATCTCGCGGAAAACGACAAGCTATCTCATAAATACGAAAAATTTTACATACCACGCCAGGCGAGCAAAGCGTGACGATGCAGAAGGGCCGCAAAACAAAGCCTTTTCGTGCGCCAGCGATCGCTAACTCCTCCATGGGGAATGGCCTGAAACCATTTATGAGATGACTTGGAGTAAGAGATCGCAGCAGGTTGGATGTGGGCATATTTGGCATAACTTATACTTATAAATTGTACCAAAAGTATAAATTTGACAATTGCGCGAGCTTGAGGCTAATTGCTTTCCTTCAACTCATGCGTGCAACAACGCACCGGGTTGTATCTTCGATTGAAGCACCAACGGAACGGGAAGGGAGTCCGCGGCTTGATCAGGACGGGTGCGGAAATCATCTGGGAATGCCTGGAGCGTTTGGGTACGGAATATGTTTTTGGATATCCGGGCGGCGCGATTCTTCCCGCCTATGACGCGATGACGAAGTACGCCGTGCATCATGTCCTTGTGCGGCACGAACAGGGCGCCACGCACATGGCCGATGGGTACGCGCGCGCCAGCGGACGCGTGGGCGTCGCGCTCGCCACATCCGGTCCGGGCGCCACGAACATGGTCACCGGCATCGCCACGGCGATGATGGATTCTTCGCCTATTGTTTGCATCACGGGTCAGGTCGGAAGCGCGCTGATCGGTAGCGACGCTTTTCAGGAGACTGACATCACCGGAATTACCCTGCCCATTACCAAGCACAACTATTTGATCACCCGGGCGGCGGAGATCGCGCCCAGCCTGCGGGAAGCGTTTCAGATCGCGAACTCGGGCCGGCCCGGACCCGTGCTTGTTGACATCACAAAGGACGCACAGCACGGCTCGTGCGAATTCGATTGGGATGCATCCGAAGTGCGCGTTCGCCGCCCGGAACGAAGATCCGTCCTTGACCAGGCACGGGTGGCTGAAGCTCTGGACCTGATCAACCATGCGCGCCGGCCCGTGATTCTCGCCGGACACGGAATCATTCTGTCTGGCGCCGAGAGAGAGTTGCTCGCGTTCGCGGAAATGACGGGAATTCCCGTGGCGCTCACTCTTCTTGGAATCGGAGCTTTTCCTGCTAAGCATCATTTGTGCCTGGGCATGATGGGCATGCACGGCGAAGCCTGGGTAAACGAAGCCATCCAGGAATCAGACCTCTTGCTGGCATTTGGCATGCGCTTCGATGATCGCGTCACGGGAAACCTCAAATCGTACGCGCGCTCGGCGAAAAAGATCCACGTCGAAATTGATCCCGCGGAAATCAACAAGAACGTTCGAGTGGATGTGCCCTTGATCGGCGATCTCCGCGGCATTCTGCAAAAACTCCTGCCGGAAATCGAGAGATCTGATCTTGGCGAGTGGCTTGCCCGGATTGAAGCGTCGAAGCACGAGTCGGCCGTACGCGATATCCAAAACCTTCCCGATGACGGGCACCTTTACGCCGCGCACGTGATTCACGATCTCTGGCGCGAGACACATGGCGACGCCATCGTGGTGACTGACGTGGGCCAGCATCAGATGTGGGAAGCGCAATATTACCGGCATGATAAACCGCGCACGCTGATCACCTCCGGCGGATTGGGCACCATGGGCTTCGCCCTCCCGGCTGCCATCGGCGCAAAGTTTGCCAGACCCGATGCCGAAGTATGGGTCGTCGCCGGTGATGGCGGATTCCAAATGACTATGGCGGAACTTGCCACCGTTGTGCAGGAGAAGCTCGAGATCAAAATCGCCATCATCAATAATGGATACCTCGGCATGGTTCGGCAGTGGCAGGAGTTTTTTTACGATGGGCGATATTCTTCCACGCCGCTGCTGAGCCCCGATTTCGCCAAGCTGGCCCACGCTTTCGGGATTCCCGGCTTCACGGTAAACGCCCGCGCGCAGGTGATCCCTGCCTTGCGTGCGGCACGCCAGCAAACGGGCCCGGCGCTCATCAATTTTCAGGTCGAACAGGAAGATTCGGTATTCCCCATGGTTCCCGCGGGAGCCGATTTGCACAAAATGATACGCAGGCCTACCCCGCTCGTCGAAAGGGTGTCCGATGTCTGAAAGCAAGAAGCAGCACGCATTCGTCCTTTACGTCGAGAACGAGCCTGGAGTGCTGAACCGCGTCGCCTCGCTGTTCCGCCGGCGAGGGTACAACATCGAATCGCTCACCGTCGGGCACACGGAACGGCCGGGAGTGTCCCGCATGACGATTCTGGCCGGAATCAGCGAAGGCGCGTCACAACGCGTGGAAGCAAATCTCTACAAGCTCGTGAACGTGCTGTCTGTCGAAGATGTCACGTTTGCACCGACGATTTCGCGGAGTCTTGCGCTGCTTAAGATCGAGGCCCATGACGAGTCACGCCACCGGCTCATGGAAGTCGTACGCGTATTCCGCGCGCGAGTCGTGGACCTGGCTCCGCGGTCGCTCATCATCGAAATCACCGGCACAGAAAACAAGATCCAGGCGCTGGTGGATGTTCTTCGGCCCTTCGGGATTCTGGAAATGGTGCGGACTGGGCAGGTGGTAATGTCGCGCGGGGTAGAACGGGCGGCGAGTGATGATGGCGCAGCCACACCGGAGTTGTCGCTCGAGGCTGAGGCTTCCGCGTCCGTGTCCGTGTAATCAACCCAAATGCATTCCGAGAGGGGAGGGGTAAGTCATGGCGACAATTTATCAAGATGATGCCGGGCAACTCGCACTGATTCAGGGGAAGAAAATTGCAGTGATCGGATATGGTTCGCAGGGCCACGCCCATGCGTTGAACCTCCGCGATAGCGGTTGCACCGTGTGTGTGGGGTTGCACGCCGAAAGCCGGTCGCGAGGAAGAGTGATTGCGGCGGGCATGACTCTCAAGACTGTCTCCGACGCCGCAGCATGGGGGGACGTCGTCATGATTCTTGCGCCGGATACGAGTCAGCCGGCTATCTACGAGAGGGAAATCGCTCCGCAAATGTCAGCAGGAAAAATGTTGATGTTCGCCCACGGATTCAACGTGCGTTACCAGACTATTCATCTGCCCTCGAACATTGACGTCACCATGGTGGCTCCCAAAGCGCCAGGGCACCGCGTCCGCGAAGTGTTTCTGGAAGGCGGCGGAACGCCCGCGCTGCTTGCGATTCATCAGGATGCGACCGGTTCGGCGAAGCAACTTGCCCTTTCCTATGCCAAAGCGATTGGAGCCACGCGCGCCGGCGTAATTGAAACGACATTCACAGAGGAAACGGAAACGGATTTGTTCGGCGAACAGGCTGTGCTTTGCGGTGGCGTCAGCGCCCTCATCAAAGCGGGGTTTGAGACGCTGGTGGAGGCCGGCTATCAACCCGAAGTGGCCTACTTTGAATGTCTCCACGAGATGAAGCTGATTGTGGATCTGATGTACCGCGGCGGCCTCAGCTATATGCGGTACTCGGTGAGTGACACTGCGGAGTTTGGGGACTATACGGGCGGCCCGCAGGTCGTCAACGAGCAAACGCGTCAAACCATGCGCAAGATGCTCGAAAAGATTCGTAACGGCGAGTTCGCACGCATTTGGATCGCGGAAAACGAAGCCGGTCGTCCGAATTTCAACGAGAGCCGCCGAACGGAACAGCGCCAGCTGATCGAGCAAGTTGGGGCGCAGCTCCGGGCGAAAATGTCCTTCCTCGACCCGGTCACCGCCCCCACTTTGGAGCCAGTGGCGGAAGCAACAACCGCAACGGTGGGAGCGAAATGAACTGCGCAAGACAACTGTCTGCGGAGGTGATCTCACAAATCGAGAAGGGGTCGAGGCGCGAACTGTTGCGTGACAAATAGAAAAGAAGATGAGCGGTAACGACAGAAGCCGAAAGATCACGCACGGAGTCGAGCGCACGCCGAACCGCGCCATGCTCCGTGCCGTTGGATTCGGCGACGCGGACTTCGACAAGCCAATCATTGGAATCGCGAACGGCTATAGCACAATCACTCCCTGCAATGCCGGACTGAACGAACTCGCTGCACGCGCCGCTGAAGTCTTGCGTGAATGTCAGGCTATGCCGCAGGTCTTCGGCACAATCACCGTCAGCGACGGTATTTCCATGGGAACCGAAGGGATGAAGTACTCTCTGGTCTCACGGGAAATTATCGCGGATTCGATCGAGACGGTCTGCAATGCCCAGCTAATGGATGGCCTGCTCGTTGTCGGCGGATGCGACAAAAATATGCCCGGCGGGATGATTGCCATTGCGCGGTTGAATATTCCGGCGATTTACGTTTACGGAGGTACAACCAGGCCCGGGCACCACGCAGGCAAAGATTTGACCATCGTCAGTGCGTTCGAAGCAGTGGGTCAGCACAGCACCGGGCAATTAGATGAGCACGAGTTGCTTGAAATCGAACGGCATTCGTGTCCCGGCGTCGGCTCGTGTGGCGGGATGTTTACGGCGAATACCATGTCTTCCGCAATCGAAGCCATGGGAATGAGTTTGCCTTATTCATCCACGATGACAGCCGGCGAAACCGAAAAAAACGAGAGTGCAGCTGCGTCCGCGCGTGTGCTGGTGGATGCGATTCACCGCCAAATCTTGCCGCGCCAGATCCTGACGCGCGAAGCATTCGAGAACGCGATTGCCGTTGTAATGGCCACCGGCGGCTCGACCAATGCCGTCCTGCATTTGCTCGCCATCGCTCAAGCTGCGCAAGTACCGTTGTACCTCGACGATTTCGAAACGGTTCGCAAGCGCGTGCCTGTCCTTTGCGATCTGAAGCCATCGGGAAAATACGTCATAACAGACTTGCACGCTGCCGGTGGCATACCGCAACTGATGAAAATCCTGCTCGCGCACGGCACGCTGCACGGCGATGCGCTGACCATCACCGGAAAAACAGTCGCGGAGGTCCTGGAAGGAGTTCCTGCGGAGCCGCGCACGAATCAAGACGTTATTCATCCATGGGATCAGCCGGTCTATCCACAGGGACACCTCGCCATCCTGAAGGGAAATCTCGCGAGCGAAGGTGCCGTGGCCAAGATTTCCGGCGTCAAGCATCCCAGAATTACTGGGCCCGCGCGCGTCTTTGATTCGGAAGAAGAATGTCTGGCCGCGATTCTCGCCAAGCGAATCAGGCGAGGCGATGTCATTGTGATTCGATACGAAGGTCCGAAGGGCGGCCCGGGAATGCGCGAAATGCTGGCGCCGACGTCTGCGCTCATCGGTGCGGGTCTCGGTGATTCGGTGGGCCTGATCACGGACGGACGATTTTCCGGCGGCACGCATGGCATCGTTGTGGGACACGTCGCGCCCGAAGCAGCAGCAGGCGGCGGGATCGCGCTCGTCCGTGAAGACGATTCCGTCACAATCGATGCCGACGCGCGCTTGTTGCACTTGAACATCTCATCGGAGGAGTATGCGCGGCGACGAGCAACATGGAAACCGCCTGCACCGCGCTTTCGCTCCGGCGTCCTCGCGAAGTATGTGCGGCTGGTCTCGAGCAGCAGCATCGGCGCCATCACAGATCACATTCCCGATGAAGAGAAGCAGGCGCTCGGTAATTCGGTCTAGCATCCGCGCAACGCAATGCTTCCTCTGCTCTCACCCGCAGCTCTGGCTCACCCAGTTTGTTGATTTCCTCGATCTCGCCCAAGTAGCTGCCGAGCCCAGCGTGCGCATACGCCCTCTTCGCGTCGGTCACGACGTCTCGCTCAGGTTTCGGATCGCAACGGAACAGCCAATTCTCATCGTCTGGGAGCAAAGCCATGTGACAGCTAGACAATTGGCCTGTCGGATTCCGAAATAAACGCCCGTCCTTCGTGCCCGCAAAACCAAGAATCAACGCGCAGTACAGGTCTTCCAGTTCTCGCATATAAAACACCAGCGTCGTCATGGAGCTCTCCATCACCATATACTGGTTTCCGCGTCTGTTCTCCCCACTCCGTATCAACTCTGCGCCCAGCCGGGAAAAGGACAAACTCACAAAGCGCCGTCCGCTAGCCTCGACCATGGAGAACTCGAAAAGGGAAACATCCACACCCTGAGTGTTTAGAAGGCGTTTTCCGGTTCGCTCCGCCAACACGAAGAGCCGGTCGCTCATCCGCTTAGGAGTTGTTGCACAACCCATTTTCTGGTCAAAGGAATCAATGAGTTAGCTAGGTTGTGCAATACGCTCTAGCCTCCTTCCATTTCAATCGAAGCCTGAGATTCCGCGCAGGATCTGGTGGCTAAGTAATGCGCATGCGTACATGCGACGCACCACGCGCCCTCGGTTGCTGCGCGCACTGCTGCAGCAAATATCGGGGGGATTTCGCGCTCTTCTCCCCCGCGCGTCCAGAACCGTGGCATCGCCGATGCGGGTGGATGATCCTTTTCGCCCAATTGCTCAAGATCAAGGAACCCATTCACGCCACGAAAGAGAACACGGTTCTCCAGCGGAGGGCGTCTGCCATTTTCAACCTTTTGAGGTGCATGCTTCGTGATGAGTAGTTGGCAGGTTCGACCGGATCGAAATAGCTCGATCCGCACAAGGATCGGAGCGACTACCACTGCATGAACTCCGTTCACTCCGATGGCGTCGATGGGATGGAGATACGGCAATGGCTCACCACCCGGTCCGCAGAACGTAATGTACCGGCCAATCTCCTTCACGGCGCCGCCGGATTCGATTCCTCGCGCGACATACCGTCCCGCCAGATGTTGGTGTTCGAGACTCACGCTCGACTGAACAAAGATTCCCACCGCATCCAATCGCCGCAACGCTCGCCGCGACAACGTGAGGCCTCGACGCGCAATAGAATCTTGTTTGTCCGGCATGTGCCACCAGCTCACGCGGACTGCTGAATGGGAATTGGACAGCCCATGGCTCGACGAATCATCTCTTTCGTGCAACCCGCCCAACAGATGTACTTTCGTGGGTTCTCAATCGAGATCGCGAGGTTATCGCCGCTTCGGTCCTGACCTGCCTCGGCGCAGGAAGGGCATTGCGTCACGTAGTTCCTGCCAACCTTCCGAACCGCGCCTACATGGTCGAGGATTCGAAACTCGCGACCGGATGTGTGAACGAAAGCAGCGGCTTGGTCGAGCGAGGGGCGCTTTCTGTCAAACTCCGGTGGCATGGTCTTGCCAGCAATGAAGCCTCGCAACTGGTCCTCGCGCAACTTTTGAAGCCGATTCAGGTACTCGATCTGTTTTTCCAAATCGTAGTCCGCTCCGTAGAACCAATAGCGCCGGTTCGCGCCCCGATGAATCCCGAGCGGCCCACGGATCGCATTCCCAAATTCTCCGTTGCGGATTTCGTCGTGCTTCGGGAAGATTTCGATCCCTTCGGCCAAGCCACCACCTTTGATTTGCACTCCCAACCGCAGCGCCAAATTGTAGATGTAAATCCTGCACTCACGAGCCAACGCTGGTCGCTCCATGAAAATCCAAAGGTGACCGCCCCGCCTGCTCATCTCCAAAGCTGCCTCCAGTTTGTCCTCCTGGAGGAAGTACTGCAGCTTGAGCAGGTCCTCCATCGCACCGTGATAATCGGCATCAATCGCGACCCACTTCGATCGTTGCGTTGAAGGATTGATCGCGTACAACCCAATGGTGATTTTGCCTTCGAGGTGCCGACGGATCGTGGCCGCATTGAGTCTCAGCTCCTCGCCTGTGCCCTTCACCTTCGGTCGAAAGTAATAGTGGCGCCCGCTCTCAGAATGGGGCCGCGACGATTGGAGAGTGTAAGCCGCACGGTTTACAAACAGTCGGCAGTAGTCCCGCACGATCTCGGAAGTCGCTTTAATCGCAGTCTCCACGGCTCCTCCTTTCCGAGCAGTTTCCGACGCAGGAAGCTCGTGCTCTACCTAAACCCACACTTAGCCTTTGTCAAATAAGTGG